>Ga0129310_1000038_pt1 | contig 172375 bp, 150 predicted proteins | sample Go1ome_2_FD_94433 | JGI IMG/M metagenome (GOLD analysis project Ga0129310, IMG submission 94433) | Western lowland gorrila individual fecal microbial communities from Wisconsin, USA - Go1022A metagenome | ecosystem: Host-associated > Mammals > Digestive system > Large intestine > Fecal...
CAATGAGTGGGCAGTACTTGCACTGGCAAGAGATGGTGCATTAAGCAGGGAAAAGGCAGCAGCCTATTATGCCAGCGTAGAAGCAACTGTAAAAGAATTAAAGAGTGATAAATTAGATTCCACCTATGCAACCACAAATGCAAGAGTTGCACTGGCAATCAGTGCGATCGGCGAGGATCCACAGAAGGTAGCCGGTTATAACCTGTTACAGCCGCTTGCCAATATGGATTATATTAACGGACAGGGCGTGAATGCTGCCGCATATGCATTGCTGGCATTTGATGCAAAGCAGTATGAGATTCCGACCGCAAAGGCAGGAGAAACTCAGACAACCAGAGAAGGACTGATCCGGAGGATTTTGGATGCACAGTTATCGGATGGCGGCTGGGATTATTCCGAAGTCGGTGCAGATCCGGATATGACAGCTATGGCTCTGCAGGCACTGGCTCCGTATTGCAGCTCTGATACAGAAGTCCGGACGGCAGTGGATAAAGGACTTTCCGCACTTTCTGCAATTCAGAATCCGGATGGCACTTATTCCAGCTGGGGATATGTTTCCTCTTACAGTCTGGCACAGGTGCTGACAGCATTATCGATCTTAAAGGTAGACCCACTGACCGATAGCCGGTTTATTAAGAATGGACGGACTGTGATCGACGCATTGGGAGACTTCTATGTGCCGGGTGCAGGCTTTAAGGGTAATATCGATGATACAGCAGTAGCCGCAGGTGCAAATGTACAGGCTGCTTATGCATTAGTTGCATATCATCGCTATGTAGAAGGCAAGAATTCATTATATGATATGCGTGACGCGAAGAAAGAGGAAGCTCCGACAACAACGGAGACAACGACCGAAGCTACAACGGAAGCCACCACAGCAGCCACGACAGCGACAGCTACAACTGCTGTAGCCACCACAGCAGCCACTGAGGCAACGACTGCTTCCGGAGCAAAGGATGTGAAGACACCGACAACCGGAGATGCTGCACCGGTAGCTGTTATCGTACTTCTGATGGCAGCTTCTATGGCAGGTGTCGTAATTATAGGTAAGAAAAAAGCACAGAGATAAGTGTAGAAACAGATATAGGATAAAAGATATAGAATAAAACAGGAGGCTGTACAATGATTCAGTGGATGAAGGACCATAAAAAATACTTGATCGGTGCCGGAGTGATTCTGCTGATATTATTGGCAGCCTTCTTTTTCGGTGGAAATAACGGAAAGAATGGCAGCTCTGCAGACGGAACGGAGGAACGGGTAAGTGAAAGCACCGGAAGTTCGGAAGGGAAAGCTACAGCAGCAACAAATTCCGGAAAAACGCAGGAACCGACAGAGACCGGTTCGTCTGAGGCAGGACAGAAAGAGGAAGCCTCAGCATCGGACAGGAAGAATCCGTCAACAACGTCTGGGGGACGGGAGACCGGAGAGAGATCAACGGATTCTACACATGGAGAGAATACTGCAGCATCGACAGCCGGGACAAGTGAAACATCGACAGCCGGAACAACACGGACAGAGGCTCCGACAACGACCGAGACACCTACAACAACTGAGGCACCGACTCCTACTTATAGCTGTACAATTCAGATTTCCTGTGCTACGATCCTGAATCATATGGATAGTCTGAAACCGGAGAAGGCAGGACTGATTCCTGCAGATGGAGTGATCTTATCTGCCAGAACCGTGACTTTTACGGAGGGAGAGACCGTATATGATGTTCTGCGCCGGGCCTGCCGGGATGCAGGAGTTCCGCTGGATGCTGTTTATTCACCGGCATATGGCACCGCCTATGTAAAGGGAATCAATAATATTTATGAGTTCGATTGTGGCAATCTGTCCGGTTGGAAATACTGTGTAAACGGAGTATATCCAAACTATGGATGTTCTGCCTATGTGTTAAAAGAAGGGGATGTGATTCAGTGGAATTACACCTGTGATATGAATGATCTGTAATAGATAATGGAGAATATATGAAAGATGCTTTTTCAAACTACCATCCAATTGTAAATCTGACTTATTTTCTGATGGTTCTTGGTTGCGCATCGTTGCTCAGACATCCTGTTTGTCTGGGAATTGCTCTGGTTTCATCTACGATTTATGCATCAGTATTGACGGGAAAAGAGAATCTGATACGGATTATAAAAGGTATGCTGCCGATGTCAGTCATGATCATCATCATTAACCCGCTGGTAAATCATCAGGGGGTAACGATTCTCGGATACTTCAGGAGCGGTAACCCATTTACATTGGAAGCATGTATCTATGGAGTTGCCGCTGCTGCCATTATCTGGTCTCTCGTACAATGGTTTGTATGTTGGAACCGGATTATGACAACGGAGAAGCTGATCTATCTGTTTGGCAGGCTCATGCCGGCTCTGAGTCTTGTAGTCTCTATGAGTCTTCGGTTTGTGCCAAGATATCAGCGACAGCTGCACAAAATCATGGATGCACAGAAGCAATTGGGAAAATTCGGGAAAGGTGCCGGAGTGATCTCACGGTTAAAGCTGAGTATCCGGGTGCTGTCGATCATGACGACCTGGGCGATCGAGCATGCGGTAGAAACAGCACAGTCGATGAAAGGACGCGGCTATGGCCTTCCGGGACGGACTGCATTCTCTATCTATCGGTGGCAGGCGCGGGATACCCGGCTGTTTATATTTGAACTGGTTCTGGGAGTATCCGTACTGATTGGCGGGATCCGCGGAAGCTTTCAATGGAGTTGGATGCCGATAATGTCAAGTCTGCATATTACGGTGGAAAACGGACTGATATTCGGCAGTTATCTGTTGCTGACATTGTTACCGGCCGGCTTGAATGGGAAGGAGGAAATGGAATGGAAGAAATCCTGCGAGTCGAACAATTAAATTTCTCATATTCCACGGAATCCGCACCGGTATTAAAGGATCTATCGCTTTCAATCGGTGTGGGTGAGTTTCTGGTGCTATGCGGTGCCTCCGGATGTGGTAAAACAACATTGCTGAAGCAGCTGAAACCGGAGATCGCTCCTTATGGCATGAGAGCGGGAGAAGTCTATTTCCATGATCATCCGCTATGGCAGATGGATCCTGCGGAGACAACCGGAATCGGTTATGTGGGACAGAACCCAGAGGATGGCATTGTGACGGATAAGGTCTGGCATGAATTGGCATTTGGTCTGGAAAGTCTGGGGATGAAGAACGAGATCATCCGGAAACGCGTGGCGGAGATGAGCCAGTTTTTCGGTATCCAGGGATGGTTCCATCAGGATACAGACAGTCTCTCCGGAGGACAGAAACAATTGCTGAATCTTGCATCCGTAATGGTAATGCAGCCAGAGATCCTGTTATTGGATGAGCCGACCGGTCAGATGGATCCGATTGCAGCGACAGAGTTCCTGACAATCCTTGGGAGAATTCATCGGGAGCTGGGTACAACGATCGTATTGACCGAGCATCGGCTGGAGGAGGTTCTCGGATATTGCACCCGGATGCTGATCATGGAAGATGGAAGCATACGTCTGGATGGAAGACCGGAAACGGTGGCACAGCAGTTGGGAACAGAGGGGGCGATCTTATACGAGGCAATGCCGGCGCCGATTCGTCTGTTCCGGGCGCTGGACGGGCAGGGAAGCTGTCCGTTATCGGTAGGAGAAGGGCGGAACTGGTTCGACGAATACTGGAAGAAACATCAGCCGGAAACCGTAAATTATGCAGTTGACAGAACGCTGCCAAGGGAGTCGGACATAACCGCTCCGGATATTGTAAAGACATCCGTAATACGGATTCAGAATCTGTATTTCAGATATGAGAAGCAGGGCAGAGAGATTCTGGAAGATCTGTCATTGGATATTTATAAAGGAGAAATGCTGGCAATCATGGGCGGAAACGGAAGCGGCAAAACAACGCTCCTATCTCTTTTGACCGGAAACAGACATGCACAGAAGGGGACGATCCGTTATCCGGGAAATGAGAAACCGAAAATGGTCTTGCTTCCGCAGAATCCGCAGCTTCTTTTTGTAGAGGAAACCGTGGAAAAGGAACTAAAAGACATGCTGGAGCGTGGAAATCCGGAGTCGGAGGACCGGATGCAGTCGCTGATTCGGTTGTGCAGGCTGGAGGGATTGCTTAAACGTCATCCTTATGATATTTCCGGTGGAGAGCAGCAACGTCTGGCATTGGCAAAGGTGCTGATGGCGGAGCCTGAGATTCTGTTGATGGATGAGCCGACCAAAGGACTGGATGCCGGCTTCAAGAAGCTGTTTGCCGGGATTCTGGCAGAGCTGGAGAACAAAGGATGTACGATCATAATGGTCAGTCATGATGTGGAATTTTGTGCGGAATATGCCGACCGATGTGTGTTAATGTTTGACGGCCGGCTGGTGGCGGATGGTACCGCAGGAGAATTCTTTGCCGAGAATCATTTCTATACAACAACCACAAACCGGATGGTCCGCGGACATCTTCCGAATGCGGTTACAGTGGAAGATGTATTACGGGTGTTTGGAAAACAGCCGTCCGGTACCGGAAGTCCGGATGAAACCGGAGGAAACTCCGTAATGCGGGATACAGCACCGGAACCGAAGAAAAGAGACGACAGGGAGATACGGTACACGGACTGCAGAAGCGGCTTCGGGTCTGTGAAAGATACGAAGGGAATCTATATAGTATCCAGACTATCGTTTCTCTTGATTCCGGTCACAATTTATCTTGGTGTGCATATATTTGATGATCAGAAATATCTGTTTATTGCGCTGCTGGTACTGTTAGAATGTATGATACCGTTTTTTGCCGGATTTGAGGGAAGAAAACCACCGGTATCAAAAATAGTTCTGCTGGCAGTATTGTGTGCGATCGGTGTGGCGGGAAGAGTTGCATTTGCGATGCTTCCGCAGTTTAAGCCCGTAACGGCAGTAACGATCATTGCCGGAGCGGTGTTTGGCGGAGAAGCGGGATTTATGGTAGGAGCACTTACGATGCTGGTATCCAATATGCTGTTCGGTCAGGGGCCGTGGACACCGTGGCAGATGGCGGCAATGGGCTTGATCGGATTATTGGCCGGAGTTTTGTTTTCTAAAGCTTCGCGTCCAAACGTGGTATTGCTATGTATCTATGGATTTCTGGCGGCGGTGATCCTCTATGGAGGGATCATGAATCCGGCATCTGCAGTAATGGCGGGAATTCCTTTAAATCTATCGGTATTACTGGCTTACTGGGCATCCGGTTTTCCACTGGATCTGGTTCATGGTGTTGCAACGATTTTGTTTCTTGCGATCGGAGCGGTACCATTGATAAAAAAACTGGAACGTGCGAAGCTGAAGTTCGGGTTGTAGTTCCGGAGGAATTGTTATATTATATAGGGAATACCGACGGAAAACGAGTTTGAAAGAAGGGGTTTGAACGTATGACAGAACTGCTGGTGCGTTTATTTGTAAAGAATCGGGAACAGATACAGAATGAAAAAGTGCGGACTTCCTATGGAAAGATGGCAGGATGGGTAGGCATATTCTGCAATGTGATGCTGTTTGCCGGGAAGATGATCATCGGTCTGATTTCCGGGAGCGTAGCTATCTCAGCAGATGCCATCAACAACCTGTCTGACGCATCCTCGAATATTATCAGCCTGCTTGGCTTTAAGATGGGAAGCAAGCCGGCAGATCAGGGACACCCTTACGGGCATGCCCGGTATGAGTATCTGTCAGGTCTGTTTGTATCGGTACTGATTCTTGTAATCGGTGTAGAATTATTGCGGACCAGTATTCAGAAGGTACGGAATCCGGAACCGGTGGAATTTAATCTGATCATGGGAATTATTCTGGCGGCATCGATCCTGGTGAAGCTTTGGATGGCGGTGTTTAACCGGTCCATCGGCAGACGTATTTCATCTGAAACCCTGATCGCAACCGCAGCGGACAGCCGGAATGATGTGATTACGACACTGGCGGTTCTATGTGCCAGCCTGATTTCTAAGTACAGTAATTGGAATCTGGATGGCTGGATGGGAATTCTGGTCGCACTGTTTATTCTGTATAGCGGCGTGGGTCTGGTAAAGGACACCTTGGATCCGTTATTGGGCAAGGCTCCGGATCCGGCACTGGTAGAACGGATCCAGAAGAAAATAATGTCTTATGAGGGAGTGCTTGGAACACATGATCTGATGATACATGACTATGGTCCGGGACGGTTGTTTGCCAGTGTTCATGTAGAGATGGCAGCAGAAGAGGATCCATTAAAGAGTCATGATATCATTGATACGATCGAGAGGGATTTCCTCGAGCAGGATAATCTGAACATGATCATTCATTACGATCCGATCGTAACTAAGGACGAACAGGTAGGAAATTTAAGAAAATGGCTGAGCAGCCATGTGCAGAAGATAGATGAACGACTGACGATTCATGATCTCCGGATGATCCCGGGTCAGATGCAGACGAAGATGATTTTTGACTGCGTTGTGCCACATGAGTTTTATATGAGTGATGAGGAGTTAATACAACAGATCCAGGCAATGGTATCGGAAGAATATCCGGGATATCATTGTATGATCACGATTGATAAAGACTTTGCGGCAATGCCACATCAGAAAGAAGGCGGAGAAGCATGAAACTGAGAAAGCCATCTTATTATGACAGGTTTCATTGTATCGGTTCGGCCTGTAGCGATACCTGTTGTGCCAACTGGGAAATCGAGGTGGATGAGGAGTCGGCCGGACGTTATGCGGCTCTTACGGGTGCAATAGGTGAACGCATGAAGCATAATCTGGTTATTGAGGAGAATGAAGCCTATTTTGCAATGAATGAGACGCGCAGATGCCCATTTCTGAACCGGGAGAATCTATGCGATCTGATTCTGGAATGCGGTGAAGAGATTCTGTGTGATATCTGCAGAGAGCATCCAAGGCATTATGAGTGGTTTGGCGATTATACCGAAGTCGGACTGGGGCTCTGTTGCGAAGAAGCGGAGAGGCTGCTGCTTACGCAGGAAGAACCATTGACATTTCAGGTGGAGGAATCGGAAGGAGAGACTGAGGCTGAGATAGAGGATCAGACAGAAGATCAGTCTTCCTACATTAATCTGTTTTTAAAAGCCAGGGAAACTGCATATTCGATCGTACAGAACCGGGAGATGAAGGTAGAAGACAGGTTGATCCTGCTGCTTCAATACGGAGAAGAATTACAGGAGAGTCTTGACCTGGATGAGTTGGGCGCTATGGAACGATCTGTGGCGATATATCAGAATCAGGCATCTGCATTGGCTGCATGGAAACAGATGCTGCGGATATGCGGAGAACCGGAGCGGTCAGATGCGGGCATGAAGGCATGGCAGCAGATATTTGAGATCTACAGCGGACTGGAGGCATTGAATCCGGACTGGAAATCACAGATGGTACAGATTGCAGAGCAGTTACCGGTCCTGATGGAACGAAGAGAGTCATGGAAGAACAGCTATGGACAGGCAGAGCGGGATTACGAGAACCTGACTGTGTATTTTCTATACCGATATTTCATGGAGGCACTGTTTGATGGAGATATTCTTGGTAAGATCAAGTTTGCAGTGATAAGCATTCTGGTGATTTATGGTATGGATCTGATGGCATATGAGCAGAAAAGGGATGTACCGGGTGAGAATTCCGGAAAACCGGAGCCGGAATTTGAATTGACAGAGCAACTGGCGGTTATTCGCCGGTATTCCAAGGAAGTGGAGTACTGTACAGAGAATATGGAGCTGCTTTTGAAGGCATGCTGGGAAGAGGAATGCATGAGTACGGAACTGCTGACAGAGGTACTGAAGCTTCTGATGTGATCCGGGAGATATAAAACAGCGGGAAACACCGGTGGCAGCTGAGAGATGAAGAAGTCGGAAAGGTACAGATATGCAGGAAAAGGAAAAGAACAGTACGATATTCTTTGACATGGACGGAACAATCTTAGATACGGAGAAGTATTATCGCCGATATTGGCAGGAGGCAGCCGGAGATTGCGGATATCTGATGACGGATGAACAGGCACTCTCCATGCGGAGTCTCGGGAGACCATATGGCAGACAGCGGATTCAGGAGCTGTTTGGCGACACAGACGCATATGACAGGATTCGGAACCGCAGAATGGAACTGATGAATGCGAGACTGGAACGGGATGGAATACCGGTCAAGCCATACGCAAAGGAGGTATTGCAGAAACTGCAGGCAGCCGGTCACAGGCTGGCAGTTGCAACGGCGACGGATCTTATACGCACGGAAGCGTATCTGCAGCAGACCGGTCTTCGGGATTATTTTGAACGAATTATCTGTGCCACGATGGTAGAGCGTGGAAAGCCGGCACCGGATATCTATCTGTATGCCTGCCGGGAGCTTGAAATAGCACCGGAGGAAGCATATGCGGTAGAGGATTCTCCGAATGGTGTGCGGTCGGCCTATGCAGCCGGATGCAGAGTTATCATGGTCCCCGATCAGACACAGCCGGATGCGGAGCTTAAGAAGCTGTTGACGGCACAGGTGACAGACCTGCGAGGTTTGACAGATATTTTTAAGGTGTAAAAACTGGTTCATGGTATAAGCTTGTGTTATACTGTAAAAAATAGAAGCAGATGATACAAGAAAGGGGAACGAAGGATGAAACTGAAAATCGATAATAAGTACATTAAATGGGGACTGACTGCATTTCTGGTAATTGCTGCCGGAATCTGTTTTTACTATCTGATATTTCACGCCTACGATATTATGGAAAATATTAAGTCTATTTCCGGTGTGATCACGCCGATCCTTTCCGGACTGGTCATAGCGTATCTTCTGACTCCGATTTTAAATGAACTTGAAAAGAAGCTGCTGAACCCATTATTTGATAAAATGAAGATTAAACCATCACCGAAACGGCAGAAAGCGATTCGGGCGATTTCTATTTTCCTGACAGAAGTACTGGTACTTGTACTGATATATGTCCTGGTTGCAATGCTGGTATCGCAGATCGTTCCGAGTATCCGGGCCATTGTCAGTAATTTTGATGTCTATGTGGCAAATGTTTCTACCTGGCTGAATGATACACTGGAGAATCATCCGGATTTAAAAAATTATGTGATTCCTCAGGTCAATAAGGCATCGGCAGAGCTTGAAAAATGGCTGGAGGATACCGCAACATTGATTGCCAAATCCAGTGAAATCCTGAAGACAGTTTCTTTAAGTATTATCAGTTTTCTGAAAGCAACCTGGAATTTTATTATCGGGTTTATTATTTCTATCTATGTGCTGGCAAGCAAGGAAAAGTTTGCAGACCAGAGCAAGAAGATTCTGTATGCAATGTTTCGCAAGAATGCGGCAAACAGTATTCTGAGATCTGCCCGGTTCGTACACCGTACATTTATCGGGTTCATCAGCGGTAAAGTGCTGGATTCCATTATTATCGGATTGTTGTGCTTTATCGGTACTACGTTTATGGGTACGCCGTATGCGATGCTCGTCAGTGTGATCGTTGGCGTAACGAATGTGATTCCGTTCTTCGGACCGTATCTGGGAGCGATTCCGAGTGCTCTGTTAATTCTGATCGTAGATGTGACCCATCCGCTGAATTGTCTGTATTTTGTCATATTTATATTCCTGTTGCAGCAGTTTGACGGCAATGTACTGGGACCGAAGATTCTCGGAGACTCTACCGGTCTGTCCGGATTCTGGGTAATCTTTGCAATCACGCTGTTTGGCGGTCTGTTCGGTATTCCGGGTATGATCATAGGTGTTCCAACCTTTGCGGTTATCTATGCTGCGGTCCGAAAAATCGTAAATTACAATCTGAACAAGAAGAATCTGCCGCTTAATTCCACTGCATATAGTGATATGGAATGCATTGACGAAGAGGGGAATTTTCAGCCGCGGGTAGAAGTAGTCACGACTCCGAAACGGAAAAGCACATATGCCCTGATTCGGGAGAAGCTGGCTGAGAAAAGAGCGAATGAGAAGAAATCAGAAACGAAAATGACAGAGGGAGCGGCAACGCAGGACGAACAGAAAGCGGATACGGAAGAAAGCAAAGGGAATAAAGAGGAAGAATAAGACCATTCGGTCGTGAAATCAGAATTTTTTAAAATATAAAAAAAGGACTTGACAGAACCTTACATATGAGCAATAATACATATGAACGAATGAACATATGTCAAAACGTTGAAAGGAGAATCAGGATGGCTGAAGAGAAAGAACAGAGCCTTGCAGAGTCTGAAATACTGAAGAAGCTGAAGAATAATCCACCGCCGGATGAGATTCTATATGAGCTGGCAGAATTATTTAAGGTATTCGGAGATTCTACCAGAATTCGAATTCTGTATGTGCTATTTGAGGATGAATTATGCGTAGGCGACATTGCCGAGCTGCTGAATATGAGTCAGTCATCGGTCAGTCATCAGTTAAGAATCTTAAAGGATGCAAAGCTGGTGAAGTTTCGCCGGGAAGGCAAAAGTATTTTCTATGCTCTGGATGATGAGCATGTATATCATATCCTTGAGATGGGTATGGAACACGTAGAAGAATAAAATGGAAAATGGAAAAGGAGATCAAAACTATGAAGAAGACTTATAAGATAGAAGTGGATTGTGCAAACTGTGCATTAAAGATGGAAGATGCAACCAAGGCAGTAGCCGGTGTAGCAGATGCAACCGTAAGCTTTATGACTCAGAAGATGAAGGTAGAGTTTCAGGATGGCGCAGATGAGGCTGCAGTTATGCAGGAAGTAACAAAGGCATGCAAGAAGGTAGAGCCTGACTGCGAAGTGTTTTTATAAAGACATTCAGGTGAACAGGTGATATACCGGGAGGCGAGTATATGACAAAAAAACAGAAGAAAGTATTGTATCGTATTATCATATCGGCCGTTCTTCTGGCAGCACTCATGATCATTACACATTTCATAGAAATGAATGTATGGCTGCAGCTGGTATTATATCTGATTCCGTATGGGATTATCGGATATGATATTTTACGGAAGGCCGGACTTGGTATTTACCATAAGGAGGTATTTGATGAGAACTTCCTGATGGCGGTAGCAACTATTGGTGCTATGGCTCTTGGCGTTGCTAAGGGTGGCGATTTTGCAGAGGGCGTAGCCGTTATGTTGTTCTATCAGATTGGAGAATTATTCCAGTCTTATGCAGTGGGTAAGAGCCGAAAGAGTATTACGGAGCTGATGGATATTCGTCCGGATTTTGCAAACATTGAAGGCGAAAATGGTCTGGAACAGGTAGATCCGGAGGACGTTGCAATCGGTACCGTGATCGTTGTACAGCCGGGAGAACGGGTTCCGATCGATGGCAGAATCATAGAAGGAACCACGACATTGAATACCAGTGCATTAACCGGTGAGAGCCTTCCGCGGAACGGCAAGGTCGGTGATGAGGTGATCAGCGGTTGTGTGAATATCAGTGGTCTGATCAAGGTGGAGACGACAAAGGAATTCGGCGATTCTACCGTAGCTAAGATATTAGATCTGGTAGAGAATTCCAGCATGAAGAAATCACGGTCCGAGAATTTTATTACCAGATTTGCAAAGGTTTATACTCCGGTAGTCTGCTACAGTGCATTGGCATTGGCAGTATTACCGCCACTTATAAATCTTCTGATCCTGAAGAATCCGGCGAACTGGGGAATCTGGGTATTCCGTGCCCTGACATTCCTGGTTATCAGCTGCCCATGTGCACTGGTAATCTCCGTACCGCTTAGTTTCTTTGGCGGGATCGGCGGAGCTTCCGCAAGAGGTGTGCTGGTAAAGGGCTCCAGTTATCTGGAAATCCTGTCCAAGGTTAAGTATATGGTCTTTGATAAGACCGGTACGCTGACAAAGGGTGTGTTCCAGGTGACACAGATCCATCCTGCCGGGCAGGGGAAGGAAGAGGAGCTGCTTTCTTATGCGGCACATGCGGAAAGCTATTCCAACCATCCGATCAGCCGGAGCTTAAAGGAAGCATATGGAAAGGAAATCAACAGCCAGTCGGTTACCGATGTTGAGGAGATTGGCGGACACGGTGTCAAGGCCAAGGTCAATGGTAAGGTGGTAGCGGCCGGTAATCAGAAGCTGATGAAGCAGCTGAGCTTAGATGTACCGGAACCGGAAGCAGTCGGAACGATTGTTCATGTAGCGGTGGATGGTGTCTATGCCGGATACATTCTGATCAACGATGTGATCAAAGAGCATTCCAAGGAAGCAATTACAGGCCTGAAGGAAGCAGGTATCAGGAAGACGATCATGCTGACCGGTGACGGACATAAGGTAGCAGATGCCGTTGCAAAGGAGCTTGGACTGGATGAGGTATACAGTGAATTACTTCCCGCAGATAAGGTGGATCGTGTAGAGGCCTTGATTGCGGAAAAGGGCGAGAACGAGAAGCTGGCATTTGTCGGTGATGGTATCAATGATGCACCGGTTTTATCGAGAGCGGACATTGGAATTGCCATGGGTGCACTTGGTTCTGATGCGGCGATCGAAGCGGCAGATATTGTCCTGATGGATGATGATCCGGAGAAAATCGCACTTGCCATGAAGATCTCCAGAAAGACACTGCGAATCGTATATCAGAATATCGTATTTGCCCTGATCGTAAAGGCAGCCTGTCTGTTACTCAGTCCGTTTGGTCTGATCAATATGTGGATCGCAATCTTTGCAGATGTAGGTGTTATGGTACTGGCAGTCTTAAATGCAACCCGTGCACTCCGGACGAAAGGTCTGTAACCGGAATCTGTTGCAGTACAAATAAATAAAAATGAGGATTCCCCTTAGATGGATATGAGAAATGTCTGTTTAAGGGGAAATTTTTTAAATACTGCTTGACACATAATACTATGCAATATATAGTATTGCGCATAAGGAGGTATCAGAATGGATATTCAGTTAAAACGCGGACTTCTTGAAGTATGTGTGTTAAGCGCATTATTACAGGAAGATTCCTATGGATATAAGATCATTAAAGACTTACAGCCCTGTATTGAGATATCGGAATCTACATTGTATCCCATATTACGGCGGCTGGAGGCAGCCGGAGCATTGAATGTATATTCCGCAGAGCATAATGGACGATTGCGGAAGTATTATCGGATCACAGATACGGGCCGGCAGAAGATTCAGGATTTTCTGGATGAGTGGAAAGATATTATGAGTGTGTATGAGTACATAGAAGGGAAGATGAAAGCATGACCAAAGCAGAGTTTTTAAATGAATTAAAGAATCGGATTGCAGAATATCCTTCCGAAGAAACGAATCAGTCCGTAGAATATTATTCGGAGATGATTGATGATCGGATGGAAGACGGAATGTCGGAGCCGGAAGCGGTTGCATCTATGGGAAAGGTGGCGGAGATTGCTCAGCAGATCAAAGAAGAACTGCCGTTGACTACTCTGGTTAAGTATAAGACGAAGGAGAAGACCAAAGGAAAGCGGCTTCCGGTATGGGCCATTATTCTGCTGATTCTGGGTTTTCCTCTATGGGGCGGACTGGGAATCACGATCCTGAGTGTGGTGCTGGCACTGTATGCCGTCGTTTGGAGCATTGATCTGGTAATCTGGTCACTGGTGCTTGCATTTGCATGTTGCGGATTGATAGGAGTTGCAGGTTTTATCGGTTCACTGGTTCAGGGAGCGGTTGGATCTGCACTGGTTTATCTGGGAGGCGGCCTGGCGGGTGCCGGACTTGGTGTTTTTTTGTTTATCGGTATTCTGCTGTTGACTAAGGGGCTGTGTCACGGAACCGGATGGTGCTTCCGACAGCTGAAGAAAGCAATTATCGGATAGGAGGCATAAGAGTATGAAGCGAATAGGAAAAGCATTAATTTTGGCAGGTGTGCTGCTCTTTCTGGGCATTATGATCTCGATGATCGGAATCGGATACATTATAGGGGACAGCAGTCACCGGAAAGATATGACAGGAACTGTTCAGAATACGGTAGAAACTGTGAAATATGAAACAAAAACATATATAGCAGATACAGAAGATGTTCAGAAAATCGTACTGGATCTGACGGAAGAGGATATTCAGATTGTACCGGCTGAGGATGAACACATTACGGTAGAATATATAGATCTGGCGGATGATCCGCAATATGTGGTAAAGAGTGAGAATGGACTTTTAAGAGTAGAGCATAGAAATAGGGGAATTTCCGGGAAAATGATTATTATGCCGCCGGTATTGACGAAGGATAGTTTCCGGTTTGGCAGGACTGATGAACAAAAGTACCGGTATGGTGATATTGTAGTCCGGGTTCCGGAGAGTTATACCGGTGGCTATAATCTGGGTTATACATCCGGCTCTGCGGATGTGGAGAATATCCGCGTTGTAGGTGGTCTGGAGTTTGACTTGACATCCGGTGATGTCAAGGTCAGTAATGTGACCTGTGATCAGAGTCTTCGGGTAGATATGACATCTGGCGATGTTCAAATCTCAGCCTTATCGATAGATGGGGATTTGCATATAGGATCTACCAGTGGCGATATATCATTGGAAAATGTTGAAATTGGTGGAAATCTGAATCTGGATGCTACGTCCGGAGGATGTTATGCCAATCAGCTTACTGTGACAGGAACCGTAAGCACGGATACTACATCCGGTGATATCAGTATGGAAGGATTGACCTTGGGAACTGCTATGAATATATCCGGTACATCTGGAGATGTCTATGTCTCACTGACGGATGAAATGAAAGAATATAAGATCAAAGCAGATACATTATCCGGTAGTTGTAATCTGCCGGCAGATTATAGCGGTGGAGCAAAAAAGATTTCCGTAGATACCACATCTGGTAACATTGATTTTAACTTTGCGGAATAATAACCGGGACAATCTTAGTTGTAATGAGGACAAGTACTCGTAAACAGAACAAAGAGATATAATCGAAATAACAGCCCCTGCTTTTAGCGGGGGCTGTTTTCTGTTATATTATGCGGATACAATAAATATAAGAATCAAGAATAGATGATTAAATAAAACTGACCGGTTTCCAGAAAGAGGTTCCGAGCTTAAAGGTTTCCTGAAGGGAACAGGCCTTATCTGCAACGCAGATAATCCATGCCTCTTTATACCTTGGCGGCTTCGGTGTCAGTGGAAACATATGCTTGCACACAATATCCTGCTCAATGCGATTCAGTTCAAAGTCACGCATGGCATTTTCGCAGGCGATTCTCGGATGATGAAATCCGTGCAGCTTTGCACGTACTTCTTTATTATGCCAGTCATACAGATAATAATCATGTAACAGGGCTCCGCGAACCAGAGACCGCATATCAACATCCAGATTAAATTTGGAAGCAATAATAATGCTTCGGTAAGCAACGGATATACAATGCTGATACAGTGTGGTAGTGCCATGCTGTATAAAATCCTTATTTTCTGTAAAACGCGAGTGTTTTAAATTCCGAATCTCCTCGTGAAGGATCCGGATACCATCTTCTGATTTTTGACGATTCATTCTTACACCTCATATACTATAGTTACATACATCTAACTATTTATTAGCATACTCAATTTTTGCAAAAACTGCAATAGGAAATTATGATGATTTTTCTGTCTTTTTTCTGTCTGATTGAAAGTTTTCAGATGAAAGGGAGAGGGGAGTCCCGCAATGCAGGTGGTAACGGAAGAACTGAAAGCAAGAGAAATTAATTTTTTATGAACATTGTTGACAAGTAAACTTGGTATAGGCATAATTAAAGTGTGCAAAGAAAACTTGGAACTGAGGTGCTTCTATGAAAAAGGATGAAATCTTAAATGCCAGTAGAAAAGAACATCGTAATAAAGATTTGGCTGAGATGGAAGTGATATATCAGGCAGGAAGTCACGCAGGCGGATTTATTCATCGTCTTTTAGAGGTGGGGGTATGAAAGAGCAATTACAACTGAAAAATCACTTAAAAGAAGTTCGTACAGAAGCAAATCTTTCACAAGCACAACTTGCAGAAATTGTGGGTGTGTCGAGAAACACAATAAGTTCCATTGAAACAGGACAGTTTAATCCAACTGCAAAGTTGGCTCTAATACTTTGCATTGCACTGGATAAAAAGTTTGAGGAACTGTTCTACTTTTAGGAGGATATTATGAAACATATTATGTTATTGATTATGGGAGTATCTTTCGTGTTAGGCTTCATAGCTTCGTTTTGGAACGAGGAGATTATGGCATTTATTATTCTTCCAGCAGTTATTGTTGGATTAGGCTTTATGCTGTATGGACAATTCAAATATAACAAAGGCTTTTTTTGAAAATAAGAGATGTAAAAGATTTTTGACACGGTTAAAAGCCTTGATGTCAATGTTCTTTGATAGCGAAAATGTGATTTTTTGATTAGAATAAGTATGCAAGGAGGAGATGAAGAGATGGAACTTGGAAAACAAATAAAAGAACATCGTCAGGAAGCACATCTATCCCAAGAGGAGTTAGCTAATCGTGTTTATGTTTCAAGACAGACAATTTCAAATTGGGAAAATGATAAAAGTTATCCAGATGTGAACAGTTTGGTATTACTGAGTGAAATCTTTCAAATTTCTCTTGACAATCTAATCAAAGGAGATATTGAAGTTATGAAAGATGTAATCCAAAAAGAAGAAATTGAGAAAATGAACCGCTATGGTAAAACCTACACTATAATGCTGATTGCTACCGCTGTTTCTGCGGTTCCACTATTTATGTGGCTTGGTGTTTGGGCATTCATCCCTTGGGGAATTGTTTGGGCGATCTCTATGTATTTTGCATTTAAGGTTGAAAAGGTGAAAAAAGACAATGATGTTCAGACATATAAAGAAATTGTGGCATTTTCAGAAGGAAAACGATTGGATGATATTCATAAGCAACGAGAAATAGGAAAACGCCCGTATCAGAAAATACTTTTAGTTGTAGTTAGTACTCTGATAACAGTTACTGTCTGGGTATTAATCTGGTTTTTAATGCATATCTTTTTGAATTGATAGTGGTAGATTCTTAACCTTTGATTTGTGTAATCATAAAACAGAATATATCCGACAAGAAGCATCGTAGAAATACGGTGTTTTTTGTTATCCAACCATCATCGCGGAGAAAGCGTTGACTGGCTATGCCGCCTACTGTCCCGCGATACAGGCTAACAGTTGATTTTCCGAATTTAATACTATATGATAGAGGAAATAAAAGGAATTCAGGGGAAAAGAGGGCGTACAAATGGAAAATCAGACAGAGGTAAGGCCGGTGGTCAGTGGCTCCGTCATGAAGTTACTGGAGTATCTGCTATATGTTACCTGCACCGGATTTCATGTATTATATGCACATGATCAGGTGCCGGAAGTTGAAGATCGGTGCCTGATCTGGATGCTTGCCTGCGGAGCAGTGATGATTGCAGTTATGCTGATCATGAAGAATGATGTATGGCAGCAGATTATTATTATTACACTGGCGACAACAACAACGTTTGTTGTGGGATATTGGGTACATACAATGGAGTTTGGACTTACGGTTTATCTGGTTATGGGCGTTATGGTGACATGGCTGCAGAAACCGGTTCTGAACATTATCAGTTCGATAGAAGGCTTGCTGGCAATGATACTGGCTTATGTATGTTTCAAAGATGTTATTTTGGAGAAGGTTTCCGGACTGTTTTATCTTACGATGACGATTATCGGTGCATTTGCAATGGCATCCATCTGTTATATGGTGATCCGTTACCGGAAGCAGGTTGCATTTATTGAGGAACAGAAACAATCACTGATACAGGCACAGAAAAGTAAGGATATGTTCTTTGCCAATATGTCACATGAAATACGGACGCCGATGAATGCAGTTGTCGGTATGTGTGAGCTGATATTGCGGGAACCGAATCTTTCAGATACTGTTCGTGAGAATGCGATGGGAATCCGAAATTCCGGAAAAAATCTGTTGGCAATCATTAATGACATCCTGGATTTTTCAAAAATAGAATCAGGAAAGCTTTATTATGCACAGGAACCGTATAATCTCTCATCGGTGATTAACGATGTAGTGGCAATGGCAATGGTCCGAAAAGGGAAAAAACCGATTGAAATTCTGGTGGATTGTGATTCAAATATGCCGGCGGTTCTGATCGGGGACGAGATGCGGATTCGACAGATCATTACAAATCTGATGGGAAATGCCGTGAAATTTACGAAGGAAGGACGGATAAAACTGACATTGCGTTCGGAAAAATCCGGTACCGGGGTTCTTTTGCGAGTGGTGGTTTCAGATACCGGAATCGGAATTCGGGAAGAAGATTTGAAACTTTTGTTTGAAGCATTTATGCGGCTGGATGCTAAAAAGAACTCTTCTGTAGAGGGAACCGGCCTTGGACTTGCTATTACGAAACGCCTGGTGGAAGGCATGCATGGAGAACTGACGATTACCAGTAAATATGGAGAAGGCTCTGAGTTTGGTTTTTTTATTCCTCAGGGAGTTGCGGATAGAAAGCCGATTGTGCATCTGAGACAACCGAAAAAAGAATATCATATATTACTGATACCGGATTTTGAAAGGATTTCCAACGAATCCGTCCGACAGGAATATGGGGAATTTCTGGAGCGTCTGATCGCACAGCTGGGTATTCGTGGGTATATGGTTACGGATGAGAAAACGAGGCAGCAGCAGATTGTCTCAATTCTGGAGCAGGATCCGGAGGCGGATTATACCCATATATTTATTTCCGGATATGAATATCAGGCAAATGAACAGTTATATGACCGATTGGCGGAAGAAATACAGATATGTGTGGTGATTGAACGGGATACCGTATTTCATGGCGGGGAAAACATCCGGATCATCTATAAACCGATGTATCAGTTAACCATGGCAGCAATCTTAAACGGCGAGAGTGTTACCGGTTTGTCTAAAAAGCGGGAACAGGAGCGTATTCGTTTTATCGCACCGGCTTGTAAGGTTCTGGCGGTAGATGATAATATGGTTAATCTTCAGGTGATCAAGGGATTGTTAAAGACTTACCGGATAGAAGTTGATACAGTGGAGAGTGCCGGAGAAGCATTGGCTGAGATGAGAAACGGCAAGTACGATCTGGTTTTGATGGATCATATGATGCCGGTTATGGATGGTATGGAAGCGGTGGAGAAAATCCGAGCTGATAAGGAACATTACGATCAGAATATTCCGATCATAGCATTAACTGCGAATGCTGTGAACGGAGCGAAAAACATGTTTCTGAAGAATGGATTCCAGGACTTTATTGCAAAGCCGATTGAGATTGCAGCTCTGGAGCATGTGTTATTAAGCTGGCTGCCGAAGGATAAAGTAGAATTACAGGAGGGACAGATGCACGCAATCCGCATGAAACCGGAAGATGAGGATGATTCTATATACCATTTTGAAACAATTGATGAAAAAGTAGGTTTGTCTTATTTCGCAAATCAACGGGAGGATTATGAGGATATCCTCAGGATTTTTTATGAAGGCGGAAAGAAAAAACAGATAGAACTCCGGGATGCATATGAGACCGGAAATATGCAGGCATATATGATTCAGGTACATTCCTTAAAGAGCACTGCTTTGAACATAGGAGCTGTCCGGCTGTCGGAGATGGCAAAGAATCAGGAAGTGGCAGCCAGATCATCCAGGCTGGAGGAGGTTATACAAAATCACGACAGTATGATGGAAGAGTATCGGCTGGTATTACAGGACATTGAAAAAGTGCTGTAGATAAATATTATGTATTCTCCTGACCGGATATTGCTTTATCCGGACAGGAGAGTCAATTGTATGATGCATATAATTTTAAAAGATTATTTTTGATTCAGGCAAGGTGCAGAGGTATCGAAGTCAGGATTGAATGCATAGAAGTTCTTAGAATCCAGATCATCCTGGACAATCCGCAGACTTTCTCCGAATCGCTGGAAATGCACCACCTCTCTGGCACGAAGGAACTTTAAGACTTCGTATACATCCGGAGAGTCTTTACACAGGCGGAGCAGATTATCATAGGTAGTTCTTGCCTTCTGCTCGGCAGCCATATCCTCATGCAGATCAGTGATCGGATCTCCCTTTACTGCGAATTCACAGGCATTAAACGGAACGCCGCCGGCCGCCTGTGGCCAGATGCCAAGCGTATGGTCGGTATAATATTTATCAAAGCCTGATTTTTCTATCTCATCTATAGAAAGTCTTCTGGTAAGCTGATAGACAATGGCACAGATCATTTCGCCATGACCCAGCTCCTCCGTCGCAATATCCGTAAGAACACCGGCTACACGATTATTCTTCATAGAGTATCGCTGTGACAGATAGCGCATGGCGGCCCCGGATTCACCATCCGGACCGCCCGATGGCAGATATAATTTCCAGAGAATTTTGATCGGCAGCGGTCGCAGATCTGTGATATTGAAAAGCAATTCCGCATTCGGTCAGAATCCTGTTTTTTTGCCCGGCAGATAGACCGGGAGCAGAAAGGGCGGCCAGACAGACGGGCGGCAATGGTGAGTCCGGACGATTCAGAGCCTGCATGACCATGGATTCCAAATTATGGCGGCTAATGTAGTGTGAACAGTGGCAGGAACCATGATTATAACCGGAACACTGAAATGCGGTGCCTTTATGAATCTGGATCAGAGGACAGTGACAGGTGTCACAGTAGATCAATCCTTTCAGGTAATATGGAGAGACAGCTTCCGATAGGGAATCCGAAGTGCCGGTGTCTGCGGCGTGTTCCTTCTGCCAGCGGTTCTGTACCTGTTTCCAGAGAGAATCAGAAATCAGTGCCGGATGTATACCATCTGCATAATCCATGGGAGTGTAGAGATAATTCCGGTCATGGCTTACCGGTACGGTGGGAAAAACAGAAGAATCCCGGCAGCTGCGTTTCCGTAATTTTCCGATATAGACCGGGTTCAACAGAATGTAGGTGATGGAGCGCGGGGTAAAAGGCTTGTTGCGGACAGTGCGGACTCCGGCATATTGGAGGGCATCCATGATTTCTTTTATGGAAGAACCGGAAGCATATGCCCGGAACATGAAGGCGACCCAGGGAGCCTGTTCCGGGTGAGGCTCGAAGGAACACGCGCCCATCCGGTAGCCGAACGGAGGCGTAGAGATGGCACGTCCTCTGGAAAAACGCTCCTGCATTCCACGGCGTACCTCCTGTGCCAGATTGATCGAATAATATTCATCCATAGCTTCTAAAAGTGCTTCGATCAAAATCGCAGTCGGATCGTGAGAAAGCGGTTCGGTAACGGATATTACTTCAATCCCGCATTCTTTCCGCAGTATCGATTTATAGAAAATGCTGTCCTGCCGGCTGCGGGCAAATCTTGAAAACTTCCAGACGAGGATATTCTGAAAAGGCGGCTGATAGCGGCCGGCTCTGGCGAGCGCAATCATTTGCTGAAAGGCGGGACGCCTATCGGCGGTTCTTCCGCTGATCCCTTCATCTACAAAAACATAAGCATCGGGAATCTGCATATCATGAGCTGTGGCATATTCCTCAATTCGCTTTCGCTGACTGGCGGGGGAGAATTCAATCTGATCTTCTGTAGAGACCCGGATATATGCAGCTGAGACAACGGACATAAAGATAACCTCTAAAAGAAAAAAATCACTATAACTTATGAATAGAAAAGACAGTTTATGTATTTTTTATTTTTCTATTGACGTTTGATTCAAACTATGTATAATTGAGTAGGTGGTTTAGCAAAACTAAACTTCAAGTTTAGAATTAGGTAACTGCCGGAGAGGCGGCAGATAAAGTCAGGTGCAGAAATGAATATAGGGAAAAAGATTAAAGTATTACGGGTACAGAAAGGACTTACACAGGAGGAACTGGCTGACCGGGCAGAGCTGTCCAAGGGATTTATTTCTCAGGTCGAGCGGGATCTGACGTCGCCGTCTATTGCGACGCTGATGGATATCCTGCAATGTCTGGGTACGGATCTTAAAACATTTTTCAGTGATTCCGAGGATACACAGGTAGTATTCCATAAGGGCGATTTCTTTGAAAAAACAGATGCGGAGCTTAAAAACCGCATTGAGTGGATCATACCCAATGCCCAGAAAAACATGATGGAGCCGATTCTGGTCACGATAGAACCGGGTGGATCTACCTATCCGGACAATCCACATGAGGGTGAGGAGTTTGGTTATGTATTGACCGGCAGTATTGAGATTCATCTGGGTGGACAGGTGCATAAGGCAAAAAAGCGGGAATCTTTTTATTTTACGCCGGCACAGAAGCATTATATAACATCGAAAAACGGTGCGGAAATACTCTGGGTTAGTACACCGCCCAGCTTTTAGAGCAGGCTTTTAGGATAGATTTTGAACAGAACAATCACAGCAGAGTCATCTCACAGGAGGAAGAAAATGAGTAATGTATTGATTGAGTTAAAAGGATTGACAAAGAATTTTGAGGACCAGCAGGTGTTAAAGGGTATTGATTTAAATATTTACGAGAATGAGTTCCTGACGTTGCTTGGACCTTCCGGCTGCGGAAAGACGACCACGCTGCGGATCATTGCCGGTTTTGATGAGCCGAGTGGCGGCGAGGTTCTGTTTGATGGTGTCGATATTTCCAAGATTCCTCCGTATAAGCGCGAGGTAAATACTGTATTCCAGAAATATGCACTGTTCCCATTTCTGAATGTGTATGAAAATGTTGCTTTTGGACTTAAGCTTAAAAAGATGGATAAAAGCCTGATTGAACATAAAGTCACGAAAACATTGAAGCTGGTAGGCCTGGAGGGGTTCGATAAAAGAGATGTTACAAAATTATCCGGTGGACAACAGCAACGGGTAGCAATTGCCAGAGCATTGGTTAACGAACCTAAGGTACTTCTGTTGGATGAGCCGCTTGGCGCACTGGATGCGAAGCTCCGGAAAGAGATGCAGGGCGAGCTTAAGAAGATTCAGAAAGAGGTTGGTATTACCTTTATCTTTGTCACCCATGATCAGGAAGAAGCACTGTCCATGTCGGATACCGTTGTGGTTATGAATGAGGGAATCATTCAGCAGGTAGGTACACCGGAGGATATTTACAATGAGCCGGAGAACCGCTTTGTAGCAAGCTTTATCGGCGAGTCGAATATCATGGAAGGTCATATGCTGGATGATCTTCTGGTAGAGTTTGACGGCTATGAGTTCGAGTGTGTGGATAAGGGATTTAAGAAGAATGAACAGGTAGAGGTCGTGATCCGGCCGGAGGATATTGATATCGTAGAACCGCAGGAAGCGAAGATCCAGGGGGTTGTGAAGTCGATTGTATTCAAGGGCGTACATCATGAGATCGTGGTAGAGACAGAGCAGCGGGATTATACCGTTCACACCACCGATTATTTTGAGGTGGGATTAAAGGTTGGTCTGAAGTTCGGTCCGGACGATATTCATGTAATGTATCGTATGGATTGGGAATAGGAGGCGGCGAATGAGACACTTTGTAAAGCTTGTCCGACCATATATGATCTGGGCGGTTGTTATGATTATTGTGCCATTGCTTCTGATCGTGTTATATTCTGTAACGACCGGAGGGAATGATCTGGTAAATATTCAGTTTACACTGGATAATTTTAAGAGAATGACAGAACCTGTCTATGTGGCGGTGTTTTTGAAGTCCTTTCGGTTAGGACTTTTATCAGTGGCAATCTGTCTGGTGATAGGTTATATTCTGGCATATTTTATTAGCCGGTTTAATGAAAAAATACAGAATATACTGGTGCTGTTTGTAACGATTCCTATGTGGATCAATACATTGCTCCGCACCTACGCATGGATCTGTCTGCTGGCAGATAAGGGTCTGATCAATACATTTCTCGGATGGCTTGGCATCCCGCCGATCACGATGATGTATACGGATTTTGCGGTAGTGATCGGATTGGTCAGTGACCTGCTTCCGTTTATGGTAATTCCTATCCATACTTCATTGTGCAAAATAGATACATCTCTTTTGGAAGCAGCAATGGATCTGGGAGCAAATAAATTTCAGACATTTTGGAGAGTTACATTTAAGCTGTCGATTCCGGGCGTGCTAAATGGAGTGATCATGACATTTTTATTATCCATTTCAACCTTCGTTATTCCAAAGCTGCTGGGTGGAGGACAGTATATGCTGATCGGTAACCTGATTGAGAATCAGTTTATTTCCGTCGGAGACTGGAATTTCGGAAGCGCGATCTCCGTGATCCTTGCATTTATTATATTGATCGCAATTACGCAGATGAAACGGTTTGACCGGGAAGACAATGAGGAGGAATAACGCAATGAAAAAGAAAAAATTAGGCCCTGTGCTATATATCATATTGTGTTTCCTGTTCTTATATCTCCCAATTGTGGTAACGATGATTTATTCCTTTAATTCATCGAAATCACTGACCAGCTTTGAGAGCTTCTCACTGCGCTGGTATGAGAATCTGTTCTCAAACGGCGAAATTATGCAGGCGGTTTATGTATCGGTCACAATAGCATTGCTGGCCACTGCGATTTCAACAATACTCGGCACGATTACGGCGATTGGTTTATCCAAGTCCCGGAAGGTATTAAAGGATATTATATTAAATGTAAATAATGTGCCGATCATGAATCCGGATATTGTAACGGCAATCGGACTGATGATATTATTCTCATCCCTGAAGATGGAAAAGGGATATTTAACGATGCTGCTGGCACATATTGCGTTCTGTACGCCCTATGTGATTACGAGTGTATATCCTAAGGTGCGGAATATGGATCCTAATCTTGCGAATGCAGCAATGGATCTCGGAGCAACACCGTTCCAGGCATTGACCAAGGTCATCCTGCCGATGCTGAAGGAAGGGATTTATGCCGGTGTGCTGCTGGCATTTACAATGTCTTTTGATGATTTTGTCATCTCATATTTTGTTACAGGTAATGGAGTATCCAATATTTCCATTATTGTATATAACATGACGAAGCGGACGAATCCGACGATCAATGCTTTGTCAACGCTGGTGATCCTGGTGATTGTCATTACTCTGGTCTGTATCAATGTAATACCGATGGTAGTACGAAAGAAGAAAGAGAAAAAAATCAGATTACTGCAGGAAAAAGGAATATAACATTATAAGGAGGAATTTAATAATGAAAAAGGGAATGAAGCTTAAGAAGAAATTAGGGCTTGTATTGGCAGGTATCCTATGTGCCGGACTGCTGGGAGGCTGTGGTTCCGGTGATAAGCCGACATTGAAAGTATACAGCTGGGGCGAGTATATTGATACCAGCCTGCTCGGAAAGTTTGAGAAAGAGTATAATTGTAAGGTTGTATATGAAACCTTTGATTCCAATGAATCTATGTATACAAAGATTCAGAGTGGTGAGACCTATGATGTACTGGTGCCGTCTGATTATATGATCGAGAGACTGATGAAGGAAGATAAGCTGCAGCCGATCGACTGGTCTTTGGTGCCAAATGCAGCCGGTCTGGATGAGGCAGTGATGGGTGAAGCCTATGATCCGGACAACACATATTCGGTTCCGTTCTTCTATGGAACAGTCGGAATCCTGTATAATAAGAACGTAGTGGATGCAGGCGATCTGGAAGAAGGATGGGAGGTCCTGCGGAATACAGAATATGCCGGTGATATTTATATGTATGATTCTGAAAGGGATTCCTTTATGGTTGCATTGAAAGCACTGGGTTATTCCATGAATACAACCAATAAAGATGAAATTGACCAGGCATATAACTGGTTGATTGAACAGCGCGATACTATGGCTCCGGTTTATGCGGGGGATGATGTCATTGATAATATGATTTCCGGTAATAAGTCTATGGCAGTAGTATACTCCGGAGATGCTGCGTATATCATGTCGGAAAATGAAGAACTGGAATATTATCAGCCAAAGGAAGGAACCAATATCTGGCAGGATGCTATGGTAATTCCGGCAGATAGTACACAGGTAGAACTGGCACATGCATATATTAACTTTATGCTCGATCCGGATAATGCCTATGCGAATACTGCAGAAGTAGGTTATACTTCTCCGGTTATAGAAGCCAGAACAAAGGCAGCAGAAGAAGATTATCCTGGAATCAGTGCATATGTACCGGATACATCTGCATCAACCAATGAAGTGTTTGCATATCAGGAGCAAGAAACCAAAGAGTATTTTGCAGAATTATGGACCAAGGTAAAGGCAGCCAATTAATGAGACATGATCAGACCGGAAAGCAGGAAATTATGAGACAGATTCTGCCGGCTGGAAAGGCGGACCAGGCACAGGTTCTGGAGCTGTATAAACGACAGCTTGGCAGAGAGTTCTGTCCATGGGATGAGCATTATCCGGGAGAAACGGAAATAGAATTTGATTTGTCCAGAGATGCCCTGTTTGTAATGAAAACAGACAAGGGGGAAGTGATAGCAGCCATATCCATTGATCAGGATGAGGCAGTGGAGGTATTGGATTGCTGGAGTGCAGAGCGAAAGCCGGGCGGGGAATTATCCCGTCTGGCAGTGCACCCGGACTGGCAGAATCAGGGAATTGCCAGAGAAATGCTGCAGTATGGAATGAAAATGCTGGCGGAACGTGGATATCGGAGTGTGCATTTTCTGGTGAATCGGTTCAATGAGAAAGCTATCCGGTCATATGAAGTATTTCAATGTGAGGTGGTTGGCACCTGTAACCTGTACGGACAACCATTTCTCTGTTATGAGAAGGAACTGGGAAATCATTAAAAAGATAGAAATCAAAAAGACAACCGCTAAAACTTTGGTAGGTTTCGGTTGTCTTTTTGACACTGTTACTTATTAACCAAGGCGAACCGTATTCCTACGGGTATCGCTCTTTTCTTTGTTATAACATACCTGCTTGAAATTTTCAATAAAAATATTACTTCATGGAATCATCTGTATTATCTACCTGCTCTTCTTTATCAGTGATAGTATCATTTTCGTTTGTCTCGCTTTCCTCTGCTTTCACCTCATTCATCTCACCGGTAACATCCGGGATCTCCGTGACTCCGGTTCCGTTTTTCTTCTCAATCCGTCTGGTGGTATCTTCTTTCAACAGCCGATACAGGGTAGCAGCCAGAGGAACACTGAGCAGCATACCGAAAATACCATTCATACTGCCGCCGATCGTTACGGCGGCCAGAACCCAGATGCCCGGCAGTCCGACAGAGGAACCGACGACCTTTGGATAGATCAGATTTCCTTCAATCTGCTGAAGAACAATGATAAACACGATAAACAACAGAGCCTGGATCGGTCCGCCCTGTGTCATCACCATGATGGCACCGACGATGGCACCGATATAGGCACCGATGATCGGAATCAGAGCCGTGGCACCGACTAAGGTACCGATCATAACCGCATATGGGAAGCGGAAGATCGACATACCGATAATGCACAAGGTTCCCAGAATGACTGCTTCAGTACATTGTCCGACGATGAAATTAGAAAAAGTCTCGCTGGCCACATGGCAGACATAATAGATCACATCCTCTGCCTTTGGTTTCAGGTAAGAGCGGATGATCTTATGCACCTGATAGCTTAATTTCTCTTTATATGCCAGAACGTAAATGCCGAAGACCAAAGCAATACAGAAGCTTACAACACCGCTTCCGATGCCGGATACGATATTTACGGTAGAATCCATGATAGAGTTCAACTGGCCACTCTTGCTGCCAATGATCAGTTCCACTACTTTGGTGAAGAATTTCGACCATTCAATATCCCGAGGATGCTCCAGATCGATTTCCAGGGTGCTTACCAGCCAGTTCTCCAGAGGCGGGATCTTGGAGATAAATGCGGAAATCTTGTCCAAAATAGAATCATAGGAAGCCGGCAGCTCCTTCGCTAAAATAGAAAAAGCATTGATCAACTCCGGAATGACCATTGCGATCACAAAAGCAATGACCGCTAATATGATCAGAAGCGACAGGGCTATGCAGACCGGCCGGCGGCTCTTTTTCAGAAACCGGTTATTCGTATGCGGAAAATAAATCTTCTCCAGACGGATCAGAATGACGTTGATCACAAAGGCAACTGCGAAACCCAGAATAATCGGAGACATAAACCCGATAAGGGCAGAGATGCCCTTGAGTGCAAGGTCAAAATGTAAAATGATCAGAATAGCAATGGTTAAACCAACAATTGTTTTTAAAATAATCTTTTCCAAATCTTTTCGTTCCATATGTAATCCTTTCTGTAAAATGACAGTTGCATCCATTCTATAATCTAATAACAGTATTACCGGTAAAACGGAATTATACACGGCTTTGTTATAGTCAGAATAGCACAGGTGAAGGATTATTTCAAACTATATCTGACCATCGGCTCCTCCATATTGCGATATAATTGCCTGCGCCAGTTTTGCGTTGGTTTCTCTGATATTGACCGGAAACTGCAGTCGTTTTTCATATACCCACATGGATCACACCTCCCCTTGCCATGGCCATGGACCCTGATTCCACTGCCATTCATTTCCTGTATTTACATTGTATCGATTCAAGGGCCCAAAGCGCCTGGTATAATCGCTGATGGCCTGCATCCGCTGCTCTCTGCATTTGTTGTAATAGACAAGAGCTTCTGCACTTGCAGGATGCGTGTCGAGGAAAAGTGTTACATCGTCCAGCGCAAGACTGACAGCATCGATATAATTGAGTAATTGCTTTCGGTTCATCTGATTCATGCACAGCTACCTCGCTTTCCGCAGAATATCTGATTCAGATCTGCAAAAATAGTGCCTTCGCACAATCCCTTTTCCGGAGAATACAGATTGCGGAAAACCTGCCATGGGACATAGGACATACCGATTGGAAACTCTGCAGGATTATCCGGGAAGCCGTTGCTGCAAGGGACATTCATTCCGGAATTTCCGGAACTCTGACAGGGACAGCTGACGACCGGACGACCGGGAGCAGGGCGCATATAACGTCCAGATTCCATAAAACCCATCCTTTCAAATTCGCTTATAGTTATAGTTTATGTCTTTGGGGAAAAATGGTGAAACTATGAAAAAGGAGACCTTAATCGGTCTCCGGATAAAAGATATGTGTTTCATCAAGAATACGGAATTGGTCATGTTCTAATTCCAGCAGGATAACATTGCAGTTTTTCTGCAGACCGCCACTCCAGAACTGTGAGAGATCATGACCTTTTACATAAGTCATAAGAGCCTTATTGATCGCGCCATGGGCTACGATCATAACACGATCGCAGCTCTCCTGCAGAGGCAGGATCACGGAGGTCATAAAATCAGCGGCTCTGGCACACAGATGCTCTAAGGATTCACCGGAAGGCGGAGCCTGATAGAGCTGTGGTTGCTTGAAGAAATAGTGGAACGGGCAGGCCGGATCCTTTAGCAGAAGTGACATATTCTGTCCTTCATATTCACCGAAGCACAGTTCCTTTAAGCGGTCATCCCGGATGATCGGAACATCCTGACCGCCACGGAACAGACAGGCGGTCTCATAAGCACGTTTCAGTGGACTTGAATAAATGCGGTCAAATGGGGTGCCGGCGAGTGCTTCGCCGGAAAGCTTCGCCAACAGGCGTCCGTTCTCGCTGAGGGGAATGTCCGTACTGCCCTGCAAAAGCTTCTCTTTATTCCATTCGGTTTCGCCATGACGCACGATATATAGTTCCATGTTAAACTCCTTTGTATCCTTGTATATGTCTGAAATGTATCCCGGTTCGTATATGATTATAGTGACAGAATACTAATTTGTCAAAAGCGGTAAAGCTATGATTTGTCGATGAATCTTTGATTCTGACTTGTCCTGTGCCCGGTGTCGTTGTAAAATGGTTTTATATAAGGAGGGATACAGACATGACCTTTGAAGGAATTGAGAAAAAGCAGGAGGGTAAGTTTATTACCCGTTATGATATTACCTATCGGACTGTAGACGGACAGGAGAAAGTCTATGAGATGATCAGCCGGGATAAGAATATGACGGATTTTGAGACATTGAGCCGGCATAAAACGGATGCGGTAGTTCTGATCATGGAAGACATAAGGCATGAGAAGATTTTATTGAACCGGGAGTATCGGATGGCGGTTGGAGGCTGGGTGTATAATTTCCCGGCGGGACTGATCGATCCGGGAGAAACTCCGGAGGTCAGTGCGGCAAGAGAGCTGTGGGAAGAGACTGGGCTTCAGCTGGTGGAGATTCTGGACATTATACCGGACAGTTACAGTGCAGTCGGATTCAGCAATGAGAAGAATCAGTGTGTGGTTGGCATCGCAGACGGAACCTTTGCACCGAGCAGTTCAACATTGGAAGAGATAGAAGCCGGATGGTACAGCAGAGAGGAAGTGCGGACCTTGCTGCGGTCAGAATTGTTTGCGGCCAGAACGCAGGCATATTGCTATTTATGGTCGCGTGATCGGACAGAGAAAGCGGCTGATGAAAAATAAAACCGGGTACTCCTCATTTTGCAATTTATTGCAGGAAATTATATAGACAAGCAGGAAGAATATAGTTATAGATGGAAGTATAAAATGCGAAAGAATATAAAGGAGTACATAGGTTATGAAGGATTTAACCAAGGGAAATATTATCCGCCTGTTACTGGCATTTTCACTTCCGTTATTGATTGGAAATATTTTTCAGCAATTATATAATATTGTTGATACCAAGGTTGTCGGAGAAATCTTAGGTGAGGATGCGCTGGCTGCGATCGGGGCCAGTGCCCCGGTCTTTAATCTGATCGTCGGTGCTATGAATGGGCTTGGTAATGGATTCGGAATCGTGATCTCCAAGTTTTACGGAGCCAAAGATATGAAGCGGATGCGTCAGGCAGCAGCGAACTCTGTATGTCTGATGCTCGGTCTTACGATTGTAGTGACTGTGGTCTCATTGTTTCTGATACGTCCGATGCTGCATCTGTTAAATACGCCGGATGATATTCTGCCGCGTTGTACCGGATATATACAGGTCATTCTGGCGTTTATGATATTTACAGCAGCATACAATTTGTGCGCAGCTGTTCTGCGGGCTCTGGGTGATACGATCCGGCCGTTGATTTTTCTTGCAGTAGCGACAGTAGTAAATGTAGGACTGGACCTGTTGTTTGTAGGAGCTATGCACATGGATGTGCAGGGGGCTGCCTATGCAACGGTGATCGCACAGGCGATTTCCTTTGTATGCTGTATTATTTATATTATAAAGAAATGTCCGGAATTACGGCTGAGACGGGAAGATTTTGTGTTGGAAAAGATAATGATCGGAGACCTCATGGGACAGGGGCTGGCAATGGCATTTATGCTCTGCTTCGTATCAATCGGAACACTGGTATTACAGGGAGCGATCAACAAGTTCGGAACCAATATCATTGCAGCACATACGGTAGCCAGAAAATTAAGTGAGATATTTATGCTGCCATTCAGTACGCTGGGTGTGGCGGCAGCAACCTTCTCCGGACAGAATTACGGAGCAGGACGGTTTGACCGGATCCGTTCCGGAATTCGGAGTGCGATATTGCTGTCCTGGATTTGGACTGTATTTGTGATCGTCGCAGTATATGCGGCAGCGCCATTGATGATCCGGCTGATTTCCGGCGCAACGACACCGGAGATCGTAGAGACTGCGCAGCGATATTTACGGTTCGATACTCCGTTTTATTTTGTACTGGGTATTCTGATCGTTCTGAGGAATGCACTGCAGGGGCTCGGACGAAAGATCGTACCGATGGTGTCAAGCGGCATCGAGTTGTTTGGAAAATTAATTGTTGCCTGGGTATTGGCGGCACCGATGGGATATTTCGGAATCATTATTTCAGAACCGGCGACCTGGATTCTCTGTACGGTTCTGTTAAGCATTGCGTTCTTTACAGATGACAGGATCCGTCGGGGATCACAACTGAAAAAGGAGAAAATACATGAAGCAGATTGAGTTAAAACATCCGGAATATATTCGGATCACACATAAGAAAGAAGAGTCCTATGGCGGCAGCCAGCTCTGGTTTGACGAAGATACCTGGATGAGCCGGGAGTATAAAGTACATAAATGGGGATGCGGGCTGATCGCACTCGGAGATTTGTTTCTGTATATAGGAAGAAATGACAGAAATTACCGTACCAATGCAATTGGGCTGATTCATGATTACGGGGCTTACATCAGCTGGGAAGATTATCGGAAATACATTCTTTATATAAACAGCCGGTTTGCGCAGATCATTCCCGGGAGTGGAATGAATGGGCTGATGCTGGCATCGGCAGTACGGCATTATTGCATGAAATTCCGCCTGCAGATGACGATCGCATGGAAAGCGTTTATGGATGATCAACAGATGATACGGGTGATCCATAAGATGTTGAACGAAGATCTTCCGGTGATCCTGGCGATCGGACCCAATACACCGCTGGTATTCCGCGGCAGGGGAATCCCATTCTATCGGCTGGAGAAGAACGGAGAGTTTATACTAAGCGGATATCAACATGTACACAGCCATTTTGTAACAGTGACGGGAATGGTTGGATTAAAGCATAGAAAGGTTATGCTGAAGATTTCTTCCTGGGGAAAGGAATTCTATATTGATTACCAGGAATACCGGGAATACATCGAGAAGGAAGGGGACCGCTTTACCAGCAGTCTGTTATATCTGTCCAAAGCGGATAAAAAGCTGTTTTAAGAATATCTTCATTTTATAAACAAGTTTTTGTCAGTTTCATTTGATAAGATTACGTTAACAGTAGTAAGGGATAAATGAGGTACGCATTATGAATATTTTGGTATGTGATGATGATAAGGAAATTGTAGAGGCAATCAGTATTTATCTGGAGCAGGAGGGCTATACGATTTTCCGGGCATATGATGGTTATGAGGCACTGGATATTGCGAATTCCAAGGACATCCAGCTGATGCTGATTGATATCATGATGCCGAATCTGGACGGCATTCATGCGGTTCTGGAGCTGAGAAAGAAGAGTAATATTCCGGTGATCATTCTGTCTGCCAAGTCGGAGGATACGGATAAGATCATGGGGCTGACGATTGGAGCAGATGATTATATTACGAAGCCGTTTAATCCGCTGGAGCTGGTAGCACGTGTGAAATCACAGCTGCGCCGGTATTCCAAGCTGGGAAGTATGCCGGAGGTGCGGAAGAATGTACTGGTAAACGGTGGTCTGGTCATGGAAGATGATAAGAAGCAGGTGACATTGGATGGTGTACCGGTGAAGTTCACCCCGACGGAGTATAAGATCGTAAGAATGTTTCTGCAGAATCCGGGAATCGTATTCTCCAGTGCTCAGATTTATGAGAATATCTGGGAGGGAGATTCCTATGCAACAGAAAATATTGTTTCCGTACACATTCGGAGAATCCGGGAAAAGATCGAGATCAATCCGAAAGAACCCAAATACATTAAGGTTATGTGGGGAGTCGGATATAAGATGGATCGGTTAGATGAGAATGAAAAATGTTAAGAAGATGCCGGGATCGGCAGTAGCAAAGAAAATAATAAAAATCATTAATCTGGGAATTGTTCTGGTATGCAGCCTTCTGGCAATGGTTTTTTTTGTCTATATGGGCAGCATGTTCGGATATAAAGATCTGGATTGCGAGAGTTATCTGGAAACCCGGCGGTTTGCAGACTCTCTATGGCAGATCATGTCCCGTATCAGCGGAGAAATTGCATGGACAGAGAATTATGTTGATGAAGATGAGTCCGGAATTTCGATTTCCGATCTTACGTACGACAGTAATAAGGGAATGGCTCAGGGAGGCGTATATACAGAGAACGTGCAGGATCTGGCATTAAAGGGAGATTATGAATATACCACCGATGATTTCGGTATCTGGAATATTAACGGAGCGGAAGTTACAGATGCAGATGGTGAGGAGGTTCAATTTAATGATTCCTGGTATCAGATTGCATTGTCTAATTGGGAGATTAAGCAGGCGGATGGTTTTGTACGGATGTCGCATGATGATTATGTCCGTATGTTTATGGCACATGCAACCCCGAATGTGGTTGTAGAAGAGTCATCCGGAGATACTGCGGCAGACGAAGAAGCTTCCGGAAGTCTTACAGTCAGTATAGAAGCAAAAAATGACGGAGGAGCAACAGAAGCTGCGGTCTATGGTACGGAAGTGGTAGCGGCGGACCTGGAGCCGTCGGTGACCCGGCAGGGACCGCAGGATGCAGCATTTTCAGATGATTGCTATATTGCCTATTACGGGGGGACGAAGTTTGTATATTCCCCGGATGAAGATATGTTCTATTCTTCTGAATATGGCTGGTATCCGATCCCAAATGAATTGTATTTCCTGCCGGAGGAGGTCAGTGACAATGAGATGGAGCTGTATTTCAGCCGGTTTACCGGCCTGGATGATATTCTGCGGCTCCGGATAGGAGGAGAATATCTGGAATATGTCCGCTCCGTTAAGGATATTAATTTTAATGAGCGGAATCTGGCATACTATGTGCGCCACAACGGAAAAGTCTACAGTAATGTAACGTCCAGGGAGAAGGCAACCAGCTGCAGTGCTTATATGACGATACAGAAAACGGCCAGTGATGAATATGAGGTACAGTTTTCCAATTTTAAAAATACCTATATCAGTAGTACATATGTGACATCTTTGATGCAAAACCTTGACAGCTTGACACCAGATGATAAACTATACATAGGCATTTACACAACCTATCCTTATGAGGATATATTCCGTCAGGACAATCAGATATTTTCTGAATATTATTCTTATACATTTCCTGCATTGGTCATTGGAGTTGTCACAGCGATTGCGGCCATATGGTTATTCGTTCATATTCTCCGAAGATCCGGTCGGATATCCGGAGACGATACGGCTGTATATCTGACACCGATCGATCGGATTCCGGTTGAGATCCTGTTTATAGTTGGACTTGTAGAGCTGATTGTTATTTTTGCGGCACTGGAATCTATGACAATGTCCGATTACCGCAGCATAGCAGAAATCACCAGCCTGGAATATATAATGCTGGTCGGCTGCTTTGAGGGATTATATCTGCTGGGGATCACCTGGCTGTTAAGTATTGTCCGGCGGGTAAAGGCAGGATGTCTGTGGCAGCATAGTCTGATACGAAGCGGATATATATTCTGCAGGAAGCTGGTTCAGAATGTGAGCCATCAGAAAAATCTTGCAGCAAAGGCGGCGGAATGTTTTGCGTTCTATCTGCTGATCAATGGTTTGCTGGTTTTGATGCTGATCCTCGGGGTTGATAATTCCGCACCGCTCGCATCCCTGGGTGCATTGATCATGATCGTGGGATTTAATGTATATATTCTGATCATGCAGATCCGGAAGGCGAAGGGTGAGGAGTCGATCAGAGAAGCAACGAAGGCTCTGGCAGAGGGTGATCTGGAGTATGTAGCACCACAGATGAAGCGACTGTATACCGAGCAGGAGATCATTGACAACATTGATCATCTGAGTGACGGACTTCATAAGGCCATTGAGAAGAGCCTGTATGATGAGCGGATGAAGACAGAGCTGATCACGAATGTATCGCATGATATCAAGACGCCATTGACATCGATTATTAATTATGTGGAACTGATCAAGCGTGAAGAGGTGGACAATGAGAAGGTTCAGCATTATCTGGAGGTTCTGGATAAGAAGTCACAGCGTCTGAAACAGCTGACAGAGGATCTGGTGGAGGTATCAAGGATTTCTTCCGGCAATATTGAGCTGGAGCGGGTTCCGATTGATTTCGGCGAACTGCTCCGTCAGGCCATGGGAGAATTTGAGGATAAATTCACAGAGCATGAGCTGAAGATGGTAGAGCGGATTCCGGAAGAGGCACATATGATATTTGCAGATGGCAGGAGAACTTTCCGTATTATGGATAATCTGCTGCAGAACATATACAAATATGCGATGCCGGGAACCCGTGTCTACATAGACCTGACCTGTAAGGACGGAAGAGTCCGTTTGGAGATTAAGAATATCTCAAAGGCACCACTGAATATCGAGGTATCGGAACTGATGGAACGGTTTGTCCGGGGGGATCAGTCCAGAACGACCGAGGGCAGTGGACTGGGACTTTCAATCGCACGGGATCTGGTCCGGATGCAGGACGGAGAGTTCCAGATTTATCTGGATGGAGATTTATTTAAGGTTGTGATAGAGTTTCCTGAATACGTAAGCCCGGTAGTGGTAAACATGGAAGAGGCGGCCGTATCGGAGGAGAACCAAATGCCTGTACTGGAAAAGACGGACTCACAGAGGGAAGAATCCTAGAGTCCAGTCCAAGGAGGGTATATGGAAAAAAGAATTGCATTGCTGATAGATGCAGAGAACACCAGTGTAAAATATCTGGACAGCATCTTCATGGAGTTAAAGAACTACGGAACAGTCACGTACAAGCGTATGTACGGAGATTTTACAAACAAGACGTTGAGTGAATGGAACCACAGGGCATTATCCTATGCAGTGGTTCCGATTCAGCAACCACGATATTCTACGGCGAAAAACGCAGCGGATATTATGCTGGTCATTGATGCCATGGATATCCTATATGCGAATAATGTAGATATATTCTGTATTGTTTCATCCGACAGTGATTTCACACGGCTGGTCAATCGTCTGTGTGACGGAGGAATGGAAGTTATCGGCATGGGAAAAAGCGATGCTTCCAAGACCTTAAAGGCTGCCTGTACAATCTATAAGAATCTGGAAATCATCTATGGAGATTCCGATGAGATCGAAGAGACCGGGCACCGGTCAGCAGAAGGAGTGCATAAGGAAGCAGATATCGAGAAGAATATTGTACCACTGGCAACAATTAAAAAGAGCATGATCGAGATTGTGCGGGAGAACGAGAATCAGGGCAATCATACCGGTCTCGGTGGGCTAAAGAGCAGCATCCAAAGACTGTATAAGGATTTTGATGAGAGAAATTATGGTTACAGCTCTATGACTAAGCTGGTCAAGGAGCTGAAGGATTTTGTTGTGACACAGGAACGCAGTACGGTATATGTTTCTCTGAACGGACAGAATCAGAACGAGCGCTCCGTAGAGACCTATATTATTGAAACGGCAAAGAAATCTCCGATCGATCTGGGCAGATTGGGACAGTATATTCATTTGAAGTTTCCGGAGTTTGATGTAAAGCGATACGGATATTCACAGCTGGGCACATTTGTACAGAGCATTGACGGCTTGGTGGTGGAATCCTCCCCTAAAGGCGGTAAGTGTGTGAGATATCTCTATTGACGTTCCGGTTATTAACGTGTAGAATCATATATGTCTAGTTTCCAACTAGGAAATAGGAAGAATAGTAAAGGAGTTTATGATATATGAAGATTTCTACAAGAGGACGTTATGCGTTGCGCCTGATGATGGACATTGCCATGCATGATAGTGGAGAACCGGTCAGGATTAAGGACATAGCCAGGCGGCAGGAGGTTTCCGAGAAGTATCTGGAACAGATCATAGCGATACTGAATAAGGCCGGATTTGTACGGAGTATCCGTGGACCGAAGGGCGGTTATACCCTGAGTAAGAAGCCGGAGGAATATACCGCAGGGATGATCCTGCGGCTGACAGAGGGCAGCCTGGCACCGGTCAGCTGTCTGGAGCTGGATGTGAATGACTGTCCACGGCAGGATCAGTGCGCGACACTGGAGCTTTACAAGCGGATCGATGATGCGGTTCATCAGGTAGTGGATAATGTAACACTGGCAGATCTGGTTGAATGGCAGGCGGCCAAGAGCGATTTCTATTCAATCTGAAATACAATTTAGTCGACAGGCTGATTTATATAAAGGGATACAATTAAAACGAGAGGAAAGAGAAGACATGATATCAACAATAAACTTTTGCATCATTGCGACAATCGTAGTATATCTGCTGGCGATGCTCGCAATCGGATTTATCTTCAGTAAGAAAAACAGTAACAGTACGGACTTTTACCTGGGTGGCCGGAAGATGGGACCTCTGGTAACTGCTATGAGTGCGGAGGCCAGTGATATGTCAAGCTGGCTGTTGATGGGTATGCCGGGACTGGCATATTTAAGCGGTATTGCAGAGCCAACATGGACAGCAATCGGACTGGGAATCGGTACCTGGTTAAACTGGCTGATCGTAGCACGAAAGCTTCGCAGATATTCCGCAAACATCAATGCGATTACGGTTCCGGAGTTTTACTCGAAGCGTTACCATGATAAGAGCAATGTATTAAATGGAATAGCAGCTCTTGTAATCATAGTATTCTTTATTCCGTATACTGCATCCGGATTTGCAGCCTGCGGTAAGTTGTTTAACAGTTTATTTGGTGTGAATTATACAACAGCCATGATTATATCTGCACTGGTCATTGTAGGTTATACCATTATGGGTGGATTTAAGGCAGTATCCACCACAGACCTGATCCAGAGTATCGTTATGACGATTGCATTGGTGGTAGTTGTATTCTTCGGAATCTCCAAGGCAGGTGGTGTTGATGCAGTTATGGATAATGCTAAGGAGCTTGCAGGTTATCTGTCCATGACAGCCAGCTATGATGTGGGAACCGGTGCAGCGAAACCATATAGTACCCTGACGATCATTTCGACACTGGCATGGGGACTCGGTTACTTTGGAATGCCGCATATCCTGCTTCGATTCATGGCAATCGAGGATGAGAAGAAGCTGGTATTATCCAGACGAATTGCAACAATCTGGGTATTCATTGCAATGGCAATCGCAATCTTTATCGGTGTAGTTGGACTTGGAATGACCAAGGCAGGCGCACTTGGCTTCTTAGAGGGCAGCAGCAGTGAGACGATTATTGTTAAGATCGCGGGTCTGTTAAGTGAGCATGGTATCTTCCCTGCAATCGTGGCAGGTCTGATTCTGGCAGGTATTCTTGCGGCAACGATGTCAACGGCAGACAGTCAGATGCTTGCTGCAGCATCCAGTGTATCACAGAATATTGTACAGGATTTCTTCAGGGTAAAGTTATCAGAAAAGACCAGTCTTCTGGTAGCACGTATTACGATCGTTGCGATCAGTGTGATTGCAATCTTCCTGGCAAGAGATCCGAACTCCAGTGTATTCCAGATCGTATCCTTTGCATGGGCAGGCTTTGGTGGTGCCTTCGGTGCCGTAACCCTGTGTGCATTATTCTGGAAGCGCAGTAATAAATGGGGTGCATTAGCCGGTATGGTCAGTGGTGGTGCGACCGTATTCTTATGGAAATATCTGGTACGTCCGTTAGGTGGAGTCTGGAATCTGTACGAACTCCTCCCGGCATTCCTGGTATCTCTGATCTTCATTATTGTAGTCAGTCTGTTAACCAAGGCACCGGATGAAGAGATTCAGAAGGAGTTCGAAACAGCATCCGTTAAGGCAAAGTAATACGGCTTCGCCATCAGAAAACATTCGGAAAAGTTAAGATTATGAGATCACATTGCGTGGTGTACCTTGCAGGAAGGCTTCGATGTTTTTATAAATCTCGGAGATGGCCCGTTCGCGGGATTCCCTGGCGGCCCAGCCCATATGCGGTGTGATCAGAAGATTTGGCAGAGGAAGCAGCGGCAGTAATGCGCAGTCCTCTGCCATTGGTTCTTTTATAAGGACATCCAGACCGGCAGCGGCGATTTCCTCCTCCTTCAATGCGCGGGCGAGACCAAGCTCATTCACCAGACCACCGCGTGCCGCGTTTAAGAAAACACAGGAGGATTTCATCCGGAGGAATGCCGGATAGTTAAATAGCTCCTCTGTGGCCGGTGTGAGTGGGGTGTGGACGGAGATAATATCGGATTCCGCCAGCAGCTGTTCGAAAGAGATTGCCTCATATTCCACGGGATAGGTATGACCGGAAGGAGAGTAGTAGCGGACATGGCAGCCGAAAGCGGTTGCGATCCGTGCCACTTCCTTCCCGATATTCCCCATTCCCACGATACCGTATTCTTTTCCGTATAATTCACAGAAGACGTTGGAAAAAGAAGAGTTATCCACATCATTCACATAAGCTCCGCCGGCAGTATAATCGTGATAGATATTCAGCTTCTCATATAAATAAAGCAGCATGGAAATTGTATGCTGCGCAACGGAGTGGGTGGAGTAGTTGCGGATATTGGAGACAACGATCCCACGCGAGTCTGTATAGGCGAGATCTACGAAATCCGTTCCGGTGCTGGTCATGGTGATCAGCTTTAAATGCTCTGCAGTGCAGAGCGTTTTTCTATTTAAAGGAAACTGATCGACGATCACGACATCGGCATCCCGTACCCGTTCTCTCGCTTCTGCCGCATCTGCGGTCTCATCATATACGATCAGCTCTCCCAGATCTTTTAAACTGTTAAAAGAAACATCCCTGCCGATCCTGGCAGCTTCCAGTACAACTATTTTCATATGCATCCGTCCCTTCCTAAATAAGTAGGTTTATCATATCGGAGAAAAAATCTCTACGAAAGGACAAGTGTCCTTTCAATCCCTCCCGGAGTTTTGCATAATGTGAAAAAATCAAGTAAACGAGAAAAGAAAACGGAGGTATGGTTATGGCAGCTTCTTTAAAAACTAATTTTGTAGGTGTATCAATGGAAAATCCGTATATGCTGGCATCCGCACCGCCATCTGCTACGCCGGAAATCGTAGCACGGGCATTTGAACAGGGATGGGGCGGTGCCATGATGAAGACGATTCAGTATACGCCGCGTTTCACGAAAAAAAACGTAAATCCAAGAATTAACGCAGTGAAGGATGGAAATAAAATCTTAGGCTTCACGAACTTTGAAATCGGTTCCCCGAAATCTGTGGAAAGCTGGGCAAAAGGAATCGAATGGCTAAAACAGAGATTCCCGGAGCGGGCGGTCTTCGTCAGTCTGATGCATACCGATGTGCTGGTAGAAGAAGAGTGGAAGGAGCTGACCCGGATCTTTGATCAGGCAGGCTGTGATGGATTCGAGCTGAATCTCTCCTGCTCCCACGGACAGGCAGAAAGCGGCTGTGGTGCCGTGCTCGGTGCCGACCCGGAGAAGATCAAGATGGTGACCGGCTGGGTCGTATCGCAGACGAAGAAGCCGGTAGTTCCGAAGCTGACGGCATTGACCGTAGACCTGCCGACTCGTGGACGTGCGGCAAAGGAGGCCGGAGCTGCAGCAATTTCGGCAATCAATACGATGAGTTCCCTGCCGGGTATTGATCTGGATACCTTCCGGCCAATCAATGCGGTTGATGGCATGAGCGCATTCCAGGGTGCCAGCGGAAAGCTGATCAAGCCGATCGCACTCCGGTGCGTAGCACAGCTGGCACAGGCGACCGGACTTCCAATCTCAGCAACCGGAGGCTGCTATACATGGAAGGATGCGGCAGAGTTTATTGCTGCCGGAGCACAGACCGTTCAGGTATGCTCCGCAGTTATGGAGAACGGATACCGGATTATCGATTCGTTAAATCAGGGACTGCTTAATTATATGGAAAGCAAAGGCTTTGAGACGATCGAGGACTTCCGGGGCAAAACGTTACAGTATATTACCCAGCAGATTCAGCTGAACCGGGATTACCGTCTGTATGCGCAGGTCGATCCGGAGAAATGTGTAGCCTGCGGCAAATGTGTTCACAGCTGCGCCGATGATGGCTTCGGAGCCATGAGCATTCAGAACGGGAAATGTGTCAACGATCATGAGATCTGTGACGGCTGCGGACTGTGCAGTCAGATCTGCCCGGCCGGTGCGATCACCATGGTAAGACGAGCATGATCAATTATGAAGGTATCGGTCATAGATACGGAACAGAGAAGTAACAGAGGTTTAGAAAACGGAAAGCAGGGTGAGTTGCATGAGAAATGATTGTAATATTCGAAATGGTATCTGCGTATTTCCGGATGGAGAGCGAAGCGCAGATCTGGAGATCCGGAACGGACGGATTGTAGGAATTTATGAACCGGGACAGGAGCTGTCATCCTGTGAGCAGGAGATCGATGCGAAGGACTGTCTGATCTTTCCGGGAATGATCGATACACATGTACATATCCGGGGTGGTGAGTTAGACTACCGGGAGGATTTCTATACCGGCTCTCAGGCGGCAGCCGGAAGCGGTATCACAACGATCCTGGAAATGCCGGTCTGCACGAAGCCGCCGGCTACCGTGGAGAACTTCATGCGCCGGATCGAAGAAGTGAAGCGAAACGGTGCCGTGAACTTCGGTATGTATGCGGCTGCCGGACATGATAATCTGGAGGAAATCGGAGAACTGGCCAAGGTAGGAGCCATCGGCTATAAGACCTTTCAGATGGCACCGGTTGCCGGACGGGAGAAAGAGTTCTACGGAATGTGTGCGGAGACCTATGAGGACATGGTTCATGTGATGCAGGAAATCGCCAAGACCGGTCTGACATTGACCGTACACTGTGAGAGTCAGGCAATGATCAATGAGCTGGTTCCGATTATGAAGGAGAAGTATCCGAACAGTCTGAGAGGATTTATTGATTCCAGACCGCCGGAGGCAGAGGCAGCGTCCGTAGATCTGACGATCCGTGCAGCGAAGGTGACAGGCTGCCGGACGATCATTGCACATGTCAGCTGTCCACAGAGCATGGAGCTGATCCTGCAGGCAAAGGCAGAGGGCTATCCGATCTATGCGGAGACCTGTCTGCAGTATCTGTATTTTGATAAAGAGGAAATGATCCCATATGGCGCATTCGCCCGCATGAAGCCGCCATTCCGGACCAGAGCAGAGGTAGACCGGATGGTAGAGCTTTATCATCAGGGAGCATTCGATGTGACAGGAAGCGATCATGCACCATATACGATGGAGGAGAAGTTAAAGCACGGGGATGACATCTGGAATTCCGTAGATGGATTATACGGACTGGAGTTGTCATTACCGCTGCTTTTAAATCTGGTCGATCAGGAAAAACTGACACCGGCTGATATCGCAAGAAACTTCTCGCAGAATGCGGCAGAGATTTTCCACCTGCCCGGAAAGGGACAGATTGCCAAAGGCTATGATGCGGATCTGGTGCTTGTCCGGAAACGGGAGCAGCCGAAGATTCATCACAAAGAGGATATGCGATGCAAATGTAAAGAGGCAGCTGTGATCTATGACAATATTCCGTTGACCTATGACATCTGCAGAACGATCCTGGGCGGAGAAACGGTATATGACGGCATAGAAGTAACTCTTGAAAAGGGCCGGGTACATATCATGAATTACTGATCTATGAATATTAGATATGAGATAAAAGCAACCGAGAATAACAATCACAGGAGGTATAGACTATGAAAGCAAATGCAGAAAGAATGAAAAAAAGAATCGATACAATTGCGAGTTTTACTTCAGAGGAGGGACGAATCACCAGACTGACCTTTTCACAGGCATGGGTAGATGCCATCCGGTATCTGAAGGGCGAAATGGAAGCCATGGGTATGACAGTGCGGATGGATTCGTTCGGTAATGTGATCGGTAACTTTAATCCGGGACACAGCACAGAGAAGCCGATCGGTATCGGTTCGCATATTGACAGTGTTGTCAATGCAGGTGCCTATGATGGTGTTGCAGGAATCGTAGTCGGCCTGGAGCTGGTCAATATGATGTATGATGCCGGTGTTATACCGAAGGTGCCGATCGAGGTACTGGCAACTGCCGATGAGGAAGGTGCCATCTGTCAGCGCGGATATTTTGGTGGCCGGTATATGACCGGTAATATGACCGTGGAGGAGTACCTGTCATTCCGGAATATCGATGGCAAGAACATCACAGATCTGCAGGAAGAATGCGGACTGTTCAAGGATGTGGAATTCGGCTGTGATAACGGCTGGGCGAAGGGATACTACTCCAGATTCTATGAGGTTCATGTAGAACAGGGTGGCGTTCTGGAGGCAGCCGGTAAGGATATCGGTATCGTAAAGGGTGTTGTAGGAATCGGACGGTTGTTCATTGATTTCTTCGGAGAGTCCGATCATGCAGGTCCAACCGTTATGAGCGTGCGGAAGGATGCCATGGTGGCAGCCGCAGACTTTATCATGAAGGCATGGGAGGTCGGGCAGGCAAACAGTGGTAAGGCAGTTACGACTGTTGGCCGGATCCAGAATTCACCGAACATCCATAATGTCATCTCGGGTAAGACATCCATCGTTTTGGACTTCCGTTCCGAAGAGGATGCACTGGCTGATGAGATTAAGGAAACCATGAAGCAGTATGCATATTCCATGAAGGAGAAATACGGTGTGGGTGTGGAAATCACACAGGAGATCTATACACCGGTAAAACTGTTTGCAGAGCCGCTGGTACAGGAGCTGAGGGATCTTCATATGGAGAACTCCATGGAGCTTTACAGCTGGGCCGGACATGATGCCAAGGCATATTCGGAAATTGTGGACACCTGTATGGTATTTATGCCAAGCATCGGCGGTAAGAGCCATTGCCCGGAGGAATATACCGATATTAAGAGCTTCGAGCAGGTATGTAACCAGATTATTAAACTTTTTGTTTAGAAAGGGTCATTTGTCCTTTTCTCCACAGAGAGCATCTTCTATAATGCAGACTATCAAATACAAAAGGGGTTGATATTTATGGAAACAATCGCAAAGCAAATTGCTAAAACAGCCGTAGAATTAAAATATGAGGATCTGCCGGATTACGCAGTCGAGCATGCTAAGATGCTGACACTGGATGTTCTGGCATCCATGGTAGGAACCAGAAATATTATTACCAGCCAGATCGCCAGAGAGATTGCAGAGGAAATGGGTGGCCCGGAGGAGGGCACCATTGTAGGCAGCAGCAAAAAGGTAGCATTACCGAATGCAGCATTTGCCAATGCGATTCAGTGCTATGGATATGATTTCGTAGATGATCATAATGAATCCAATGCACATCCGTCCCCGGCAACATATCCGGTCAGCTTCGCATTAGCAGAGGCAAAGAAGAGTACCGGTAAGGAATTTCTGGAGGCTGCCGCAATCGGTAACGAAGTGGTCTGCCGAATGGGAACCGCATATCTGGGTGATATGTATTATCAAGGCTTCCATCCAACCAGCACCTGCGGTACGATGGGTGCTGCAGTCTCAGCAGCTAAGCTGATGAAATTAGATGAACAACAGACCCTGTACGCACAGGGAATTGCAGGAAGTATGGTAGCCGGTCTGATGGCATGGAACTCTGAAGGATGCTTTACCAAGCGTCTGCAGGCAGGCCATCCGGCAATGAATTCCATTATCGCAGCCAGAATGGCAGAGAAAGGCTTTAATGGACCATCCGATATATTTGAAGGAAAGGATGGATTGTTACACGCTTACTCCTATCTGGATCATTACGATGGCAAATACCTGACCGATGGGTTAGGTAAGGACTGGATCTTCGCTTCATCCAGCATAAAGGTATATCCTTGCTGCCGGTATTCCGGAGGACACCTGGATGCCTGTCTTGATATTGTAGCGAAATACCATCCGGATCCGGAACAGATAGCAAAGATAAATATTCGCTCCTCAAAATACACGATGCGTTTGCTGGCCGAAGAACGGAAATGGCATCCAAAGAATATTGTTGACCTGCAATTTTCAATGCCGTTCCAGGCAGCAATCGCATTCAGAAACGGACAGGTTACGGTCGATGAGTTCGATGTGAAGTACATCGATGATCCGTTGATCCAGCGCCTGATCGCAAATACCACGGTTGTGGAGGATCCGGAATTCGAGAAGCGGTATCCGGAGCATTACTCCAGTGCAGTTAAGATTACCATGAAGGATGGAACTATTTACGAATCTGTCATCGATGATCCAAAGGGTGACTGGAGAAATCCGGTTACATATGAGGATGTTGAGAATAAGTTCCGGAGTCTTGCAAACCGCATTTATGCAGATAAGGACCGGACAGAGAAGATTATTGCATTTGTCAAGGATCTGGAGAACCAGACAGACATGTCACAGTTAATGGCACTTGTCAACGACGCGGAATAGTGATATAATACCTGACTATACAAAGGCGTGTAGATTTCGTAGGAAATCTGCCCGCCTTTTTCTTTATCTGAGAAATTCAAGAAATTTCTCTCAGTTAGCAAAGGAGGATTCGTATGGAACTTAATATGGATTGGACAGAAGATAACGCAAGTGCAGACATTGATGTGAATGACGTCAGCGTAATCTTTAAAGGAAATAAAGGTGAAACGACACAGGCATTAAGCCATGTCAGTGTCAATATTAAAAAAGGAGAATTCATATCTCTTCTGGGACCTTCCGGTTGTGGTAAAACGACCCTGCTCCGGTGTATTGCAGATCTGCAGAAGCCGACAGAGGGAACCGTTATGATCGGCGATTCCACCCCGGAGGAGATGCGGAAGAACCGACAGTACGGTATGGTGTTCCAGAATCCGGTTCTGTACGACTGGAGAACAGTACAGCGGAATGTCATGCTTCCACTGGAAATCATGCATGTGCCGAGGCCGAAGCGGTTTGAGAAGGCAGAGAAGATGCTGGATCTGGTTGGTTTAAGTGAGTATATGGATCATTATCCATTCCAGTTATCCGGTGGTATGCAGCAGAGAGTCGGAATCGCCAGAGCATTGGCCATGAATCCGAAGATCCTGCTGATGGATGAGCCGTTCTCCGCACTGGATGAGTTTACCAGAGAGAAATTAAACGAGGATCTGTTAAAAATCTGGAGAAAGACGAACAAGACAGTTGTATTCGTAACACATAACATTGCAGAGTCCGTATTCCTGTCAGACCGGGTTGTGGTACTTTCTCCACATCCGGGAAGAGTATCCGCTATCGTGGATATCGACCTTCCGAGACCAAGAACGAAGGAGATGCGGGATCTTCCGGAATTTAATGATTATGTAGTTAAGATTCGAAACAGCTTCGAAGGGATAGAATAGGAGGGATTACCATGGAGAAAAAACCGGTAAACCGTAAAATCGTAATAGCGGTCTGGGTCATTGGGGTATTCCTCGTATGGGAATTTGCGGCATTTGCGATCCGGCATATTCTTCCGATTGATACACCGGATACCAAGCTTCCGTATTTTCATGGAGTTGTGATCACATTCTTTCAGAACTTTATGGATCTGGCAGCTTCCTCATGGGTGACATTTATTAATGCCGGACGTGGATTCCTGATCGGAACGGCAATCGGCTGTGTGATCGCATTCCTGATGAGCTGGTCAAAGGCAATCGAAAAAATCGCATTCCCATATCTGATCACCTTTCAGATGATTCCGGTACTGGGACTGGCACCAATCGTATATAAGCTGGTCGGTGGCGGTGACGAGGCGAAGGTTGCGATTTCAGCGTTGATCTCATTCTTCCCGGTAGCCGTAAACCTGTTGGATGGCTTTCACAGTGTGGATGTCCAGCGAAGAGAGCTTTTATACTCGTACGCAACGAAGAAACCGATCACATACTTAAAGCTGATGATACCATCGGCATTGCCGCAGCTGTTTACAGGTATGAAGATCGCAGCACCGCGAACCATTACCGCAGCAATCCTGATCGAGATGATGGGTTCGACCGCAGGTATCGGAGTAAAGATCTTATACGCACTGTACTATAATGGTGCAGGCTCTCTGTTATTCTGGTCCTGCATTCTGGCAGCCGCCATTCTGGGTATGTTAAGTTCCGTTGTCGTTTCTCTGGTGGAACGGATCGTGATCCCATGGGAAAAGGCAATGTTAAAGAAAGGAGAGGCATGATATGAATAAAAGCAGTTGGATTGATAAAAAAGGGTTTCGTATTGCAGCTCCTATTGTATTTGGTATTTTATTTGTTCTGTTCTGGCAGTTTGGAGGATTGCACTGGCTGTTACATTTAAGGGCCTATGATTTTCCGTTGCCGACACAGATTATAGATGTATTTGCAACGCAGTATGCGGTTCTATGGAAGCATACGGTGATCACCGCAACCGAGGCGCTGGTTGGCCTGATCATTGGTTCTGTTCTGGGATTCGGAGTTGCCGTGTTGGCATCCTGGTTCCCACAGTGGGGATATGGCGGACTGGCATTGATGTCAGCCATCAATGCAATCCCGACAACGGCCATGGCACCGATCATGAATAACTGGTTTGGCCGGGGTATGGGGTCCAAGATCGCAGTTGTTATTTTCTTCACCATGGCAGCCATGGCAATCAATACTTACCGTGGTCTGACGGTGTTACCACCGTTTTCTCTGGATCTGATGAAGAGCTATAACGCAACGAAGAAGGAGATCTTCTTCTCCTTACGGTTACCGAACTGTGTACCGAGTATTTTCACGGCACTGAAGGTAACGACGACCACCAGTATGTTGTCAGCGATCATCGCAGAGTTCTTCTCCTCATATGCAGGACTTGGATTCCGTGTTAACTCGGTTCTTCAGGAAGGTAAGAATGCAGATGGATGGGCTTATATCGCCTGTTCTGCAATCGTAGGTATTATCATGTATATGATAGTCAGTGTGGTTGAACGTCGTGTCACGAAATGGCACGCTTCACAGAGATAAATCCAGATAAAGAATGAGCGAAAAGGAGGAAATACTTATGAAAAGAAAATTAGGAAGAAATACAATGAAAAAGGCAGCAGCATTTCTTTTAGGTGTAACTCTGATTATGGGAATGTCCGGTTGCGGTGTTACCAGAGAAGAGGATGGAACTTCCGCAGCACCGACAGAGAGCAGCAGTGAAGCAGGGGATGCCAGTGAAGCATCTTCGGAGGATGGCAGTGCATCCAAGGATGGACTGATTCCGGTTACTTTCCAGTCGAAGTGGATCCCACAGGCACAGTTCATGGGATATTATGTAGCATTGGATAAGGGATATTATGAAGAGGAAGGCCTGGATGTTACGATTCTTCCGGGTGGTTCCGATATCAATGTTCCATCGGTTGTTGAATCCGGTACAGCACAGATCGGTACAACGAATCTTTACAATGTACTTTCATATCAGGAGCAGGGATATCCGCTGACGACCATCGGACAGGTTATGCAGGATTCACCATTCGTATTTGTATGTCATAAGGATCAGGTATCCAGCATTGCAGACTTAAAGGGCAAGACATTAGGTGTATGGACCGGTGGTAATGATGCACCTGTCAGAGCCTTATTGACAAAGAACGGCATGGATCCGGATATGGATGCAACGCTTGCCAGCCAGGGTACAACGATTGATGGTTTCCTGGACGGAACATTCGCAGGTTATTCCGCAATGACTTATAATGAGTTACTGCTTGCATATGAGGCGGGTTATACAGATGATGACCTGTACATCATTAACATGGAACAGGAAGACTGTGGTATGCTGGCAGACTGTATCTTTGTAAACTCAGACTGGTTAAAGGATAACCGTGAGACTGCAGAGAAGTTTATGAGAGCAACCATTAAGGGTTGGGCGTATGCATGTGAGAATACGAAAGAAGCAGCAGATATCGTATATTCTTATATGGATAAATCAAGTGCAGACTATGACCATCAGGTAAAATCCGCAGAGGAAGTTGCCAAGCTGGTACTGCCGGAGGGCATGGATGCATCACAGATCTGTACCATCCCGGCAGATAAGGTTCAGAACTCCATCGATATCGCATTACAGTATGGCATTATTACCAAGGATACAGATCTGAATACCGTATATGATACATCCATTATGGATGATATTACATCCGGTTCCACAGCAGAATAAGATAATCAGATATCCCGTATATATCTCCCTATATACAGAGATAGAAGAACGCCGGCTCAGATTTCTGAGCCGGCGTTTTGAAGTGTAAGCCTGAATTTCCGAATCCGGAAATTCTGTTTTTAGTTTAAAACAGGTCTTCTTAAAATAGATCTTCATATAGTTCTAAAATCTTCTCATATTGCTCTTTATTTACAATCAGAGAATGGCCGGAAACCGTAATCAGATTCTGATTCTTCAGCTTGGAAATGCTGCGGCTGATCGTTTTCTTGCTGACACAGATCTCATCCGCCAGCTGCTCCTTCGGTGTATCAATCTGGCAGACTCCGTTTCGACAGAGGGAATCATAATATTTTACCAGAAGATACAGGAAGCGATCCTCGCCGGATGCACTTAACAGAGCACGATCCTGACGAACCTGCGTGGTATATTTCTGAGCAACGTGTGTAGCCATATAGTAGATGGCATCATTATCGGTCTTCATCCAGCGTAAAAAGACGCCGCGGGAAAGTACGATATATTGACATCTGGTTGCACAGGTAATGGTAGCTTTAAACTCCGGATAATGAGTAAAGCTCTCGGTCTCACCCAGAATATTTACAGCATCTACAAAGGCGAAGGTATAAATGAACTCCATGTTCAGCTCATAGGATAGCTTCAAGGTGCCGTTTAACAGCAGATAGAGATTCCGGAATTCATCTCCGGCATAAGCCAGAACGGTCTCCGGTTCTGCCGTGGTAACAACCATGGAGCTGATAATGTCCTCCGGCATATTCGCCAGAACACGGACGAACGGAGTATCCAGCTGATCCTCCGGAATATAAGAAAGTAACTGTTCATGGGTCATGGGCGTACCTCCTGATCCTGCGCGATCAGAAGTTCCATCGCGCGGATTGCGGTCCGGATCGTATTACGGGTATCCGGTGCGGTCAGCATAGGCATACCCTGTTCATCCTCCTGAATCCGGTTCCGGTAAACATGAAGAATACTACCGACTCTGGCACGGCGCAGACCACCCAGAATGAAAAGAACCGAAGACTCCATCTCGGAGCCGATCGCACCACCCTGTCGGAACATCTTCCATTTGGCAAGAAGCTCGTCTGCCATCGGTGAATTCTCCGGTTCATGCTGACCGTAATAGGAATCCTTGGATTCTACGATTCCGGTGTGTGCAACAATCCCAATCTCGCGTGCGGCAAGCATCAGTGCCTGAATTACCTGCTGATTGGCAACTGCCGGAAATTCAATCGGTAAATATTGGAGCGAGGTGCCATCCCGGCGGATGGCAGCGGTGGCAATAATACTGTCACCCGGAGTTGGAATCGGGCTCATACAGCCACAGGTTCCGATCCGTATAAAGGTGTGTGCACCAAGCTTTAACAGTTCCTCCATAGCTATCGCAGCGGAAGGACAGCCGATTCCGGTAGAAACCACAGAGACCGGAACGCCCAGCAAAGTTCCTGTGTAAGTAGTATATTCCCGATTGGATACGACAAAATGTGCATCCTGAAGATATGAGGCGATGACCTCAACGCGTCCCGGATCACCCGGCAGAAATACATAGTGACCAATATCCTGAGCGGAACACTGAATGTGATGCATAACTTCCATTGCGAAGACCTCCTGTATACATAATCTACTGAGATATCTTATCATAATCAGCCTGAATCCTCAAGGCAGGAGAGGCATGGATTCATAGAAAAATTAAGACTTTATGAATATACAGATATAATCCTTGACAAAGATAGAATGCAATGCTTTAATAAATATAGAGAGAAACGGAAAGGGAGTTGGGGGATGAAAATGTTAAAACTATTATTGAAATTGTCAAGTGAATATTGGAACAAGCATAGACAACGATTTTTATCATTTGCTTTTTTGGTAATGGCAGGCAGTGCCGCACTTTGCAGTGTGGCACTGCTGATTCGAAGTGAGAAATCTGCCATACTGGAAGAGGAGCTGGTATTGCTTGGAAATTATGATGTGATCGTCTATGAAACGAATCAGGCAGTGTATGAGCAGTTGTTACAGGAGAATGAGAATACCGGTTGTTATTATGAGCTGGGCTATGTGGAAGCAGGCGAAGATTCTTCTCCGTATAAAGCAGCATCATATGATAATTCTGTTTCAGAGGATTTATACCATATGACCTGTGTTCGTGGAAATTATCCGGAGAATGCAGGGGAGATAGCCATAGATCTGTCGATAGCGAAGAGAATGGGGATAGCACCATATCCCGGAGAAGAGATTACCCTGCGGTTATATGATACAGAGAAGCAGATGCTTGCAGAGAAAACGTATGTAGTATCGGGAATTTTTGATGCAATGAGTGAAGAAGCATATGGAGGGTGGAAACGGTATGTGTACCAGCTGGAGACTTATAATGAGAGCTATGATCTTCCGGGGGTATTCTTTTCCAAGGCAGATATGCAGGTATTTCAGCCGGAGCAGGTGACAGTTTTTACACAGGTGGATGAGGCGGAAGAAAGAGAGCTGGTCGAAAAAATTCTGAACATGCAGCTGGATCCGTCATTAAAATCAGAATATATCGTATGCAATGGAGGCAGGCGGTATGCATATACCTATATCCTTGGACTGGTGGAGTATGTACAGAGTAATTATGAGGGTATGAATGGAATTTCAGTCCTGATGCAGGCAATTCGAGATGGAGCGGTAATAAAGGATTTCTATTCTGCGATATTAGTGCCTGTATTTTCAGCGCTAATCTGTGTGATTGTATTTATGTCCATTTATTCTTTTGTACGGATGGTAATGCAGGATCGGCTCTCGCAGGTAGGCATATTGCGTAGCCTCGGGATGAAAGCAAGGGATTGCAGTATATGGTTGCTGGCAGAGATTCTTGTGCTGGCATTGTTGTTCAGTGGTCTGGGTATTGTGCTTGGCGGTGGATTGCATGCGGGGGTAATTGCGATTGTGAATGCCAGATTTCATCTGGCATTAGAGCTTGGTTTTCAGGTTTCAAAATATGTAGCCGGTGCAACGGTAAATCCATATCTGTTTTCGATTGTGGTAATAATGACTGGCGTGGCACTGGCAACGGTACTGGTTTTGATTCGGATATATAAATCAGACCCGATTCGGTTACTGTTTCAGCTTATGCCGGAAGGAAAGACTGCAAAGGTTAAAAAGCGGGGAAAATCAGGTGAAACATGGATTCGTCTGTTAAATCGGAGGCTGGTTCTGCATGATACGATTACTATGGTCACAATGATGCTGCTAATGGGAGCTGCGTTGTTTGGATTTACATATTTCTCTGCATTAGCAGACAAGGAGAATGCAGTATATCGGGAACAGATAGAGAATGTACAGTTGGGTGAATATCAGTATGTAGCCAGGATGACAGGATCGAAGAGTTATTTTCAGATAGAAAACCATCATAATTATGGACTAACATCGCAGAAGCTACAAGAATTACAGCAGAATGAGGCAATAGAAGAAATCAATGCACAGATCATAAACCGTTCTGCAAGACTGGCTTATGCGGAAGGAGAGAATTTAAAAGATATTGATGCCCTGCTGCAGGGAATGAAAATCCGGCAATATGCACCGAGTGTGAATGAATATGATGAAGCATTGTATGAGGCAGAGATTGCGACGTTGGAGGGAACCGGATATAGTTCCGGAGAAGAATTATATGTAGTACCCATGAATGGATTGCAGGAGGAGAAACTGAAAGAACTGGAAAATAATGTAATAGCCGGAGAGATAAATACAGGCGAAATCCGTAGTGGTCAGGAGGTGATTCTGGCAGTGCCGGAGGAACAGGCAGAATTGGTTCAACAGGTATTTGACGTTGGGGAGGCTCTTCCTCTCAGTGATGTGGTATTGGATCGGCAGGGGGACGACTTTAACCTAAGTGGTTCTGTACCGGATCTATTATCATCTCCGGTTTATGAAAAGGAAGTGGAAGACCCCAGTGGTTCTCTTGTCCCGGTGAAGGCATATGTATTCGGAGCAAGGAAAGATATAAACACCAGAGTCGGAGCAATTGTGGTACTGCATTCGGAAACTGATTATGAACAGTATCTGATATCAAAAGAAGAAACAACGATGGGGGCAGATATGTACAGGAGTAGTGATTATGGATTCACCATATTATGTATGGATCAGTCATATGCAGCATGGGGACTTCCGGATCAGAATTATAATCGGGTACAGGTGAAGGTGAAGAAGAATGCCGACCTGCAATTGGTGGATCCGCAGATATACAGCATCCTGGCATCTGGAAAGGGAATGGAGATTGTATCCACAGCGGAGATACAGGAGAAAGAGATATGGAAAAAGCAGAAGGTAATGGTAGTGTTTTTTATCATGGTTTTGATGCTGGTATTAGTAGCGGCCTGTGCTATTGCATTCAGCCTGTACATGAGGATTCGAATCAGTACACCGAAGCTGGTAACACTGCGGTGTCTGGGAATGACAGAAAAACAGTTAATGAGAATGCTGGTTACGCAGAATATCTATTATCCGGTTGTCGGAGTGATATTTGCGATACTTCCTGTGGCTATGTGTCAGGGCTGGTTCTATTATCTGCGTCATCTGGTAGAGAGTGGAGCGGCAGACAACTGGAGTTTTAACCAGGACATGAGACTGATGGAAATCCCATACTGGTATAATCTGTTTGATTACAGATTTGGAATGGCATTAATTTTAATACTGTTACTGGGAGTGCTTTTGATTATTCTTGGTACGATACCACAGGTACGCTATATTAAGAAATTAAATCTGATACAGGAAATCGAAAGAAATACATATTAAGCAGGACTGGAGGAAAAATATGGAAGAATGGGAAATCCGGACGGAACATCTGTCAAAAATATATCACCTTGGAGACCGGCAGGTACATGCATTGCAGGATGTGAATCTTACAGTTGCAAACGGAGAAATGATTTCCATTGTAGGCACCAGTGGAAGTGGAAAATCTACATTACTGCATCTGCTGGGCACCCTGGATACACCTACGGAGGGCAAGGTATGGATAGCAGGGAAGGATTTAAGTAATCAGAAAGATCGGGAACTGTCTGTGATCCGGAGAGATTATATCGGATTTGTTTTTCAGAAATTTCATCTGATGAATGAATTGACGGTGAAAGAGAACATTGTCTTACCTATGCTGCTGGCAGGAAAGACCGTAGATGAAGATTATGTAGAAGGGCTGGTGGAGATACTGGGGCTGAAGGATCATCAGGAGCATCTTCCGACAGAGTTATCCGGGGGACAGCAACAGCGGGTGGCGATTGCGAGGGCCTTAAGTAATCATCCGGCAATCGTTTTGTGTGATGAGCCAACCGGAAATCTGGATCATCAGACCAGCCATGATGTTGCGGAATTATTATTGAAGGTGCATGAGGAGTATCAGAAGACAATATTGATCGTGACGCATGATGAAGAGATTGCCAATGTGGCAGAGCGGAAGATCAGGATTGAAGATGGGAAAATCATGAATGGCATAGAATGATAATTCAACTGAGATACAGGAGGGGTAGTTATGTTTCGTACACAGACAAAGTTATTTTTTCGCAGTCCTCTGCGACTGATTCTGCTTGCGGTGCTGTTTGGCGGCAGTCTGTATTATTATGGACCAATGTTTCTTGCATGGTTTCAGGGACAGGTGTATTATGCGGGACTCGGGAAACTGCAGGAGCAGCTTCGGGACTTTATATATGTGTTTTTACTCCTTTTATTTTTGGCATTTGATTATTTCCGGGATGTACCGGATGCAAATATTGATGAAACACTGAAGGCTGATAAGAATTATCTGAAACAGGATCTGGTGCAGGCATTGATGATGATTTTGGTTGTACTTGTATATGCATTCTGGTTTCTGGTTATGCATATAGCTTGTCATATTTCAGATGGCACCTATACATTGCAGGTACTGTTTTATTATTTCAGGCTGATCGGGACTTACTACATACTAGACGGAGTAGTCACTATTTTGGCAGGGTGGTTGTTTGCCAGAAATGCCGGAAAGATAGTCGGCTATATTGTGATTATTTTATTTGCACTGTTGATTAGTCCGTTGGCAATTTCGGAATGTGCATGGCTCTCGTGGCAATACCCATGGATCTATAAAGTAATTCAGATTTTCCTGATTATACCGCAGGGAACCCAAAGTTTAGATCCGACGTATTTGCAGGAAGTTAACTGGTCAATTGCGGCAAGAGGAATTTTCTGGATAGGATTGTTCGGAACATTATTATTTCTATCTTACTATAGGCAGGAGAAACGTAAATACCAGAAATGGATAATGCTTTTGGGGGTGATATGTACAATAGCTGCAGCTGTGTATTCGGAATTACCGGTCAGCTATTATTGTGTGGATAATTTTATATCGGATACAGATGATATATTTCGATATCAAATGTTTGGTATAAAACAACAGGAAAAGGATGCAGATTTCAAGATTAATTTCTATGATATGGAGATTCAACTCGGAAGACAGATGAAGGCAAAGGTAATATGCAGTCCTTCGGTTCAAACATTGGACAGGTACGATATGACACTTTATTACGCATATCAGATAGATCGGGTAACAGATGAAAATGGAGAGGCGTTGATGTATCAGAGGGATGAAAGTACATTAACTATATATGGACAACCGGATGGAATTGAGAAGATTTGCATTGAATATCATGGCGGTTCGCCCAAGGGGAAAATACATGCAAATAGGAATGATATGTACCTTCCGGGCTGGTTTCCGTATTATCCGATAGCCGGGTGGCAGAAGATATATGATACGGATAAAAATATGTATGTTGATAATCAGTTAAAAGAACCGGCTGATTTCAGGATACAGATAAAAACCTCAAAAACAGTATATTCCGATTTAGAAGAAGTAGCGGAGAACCGATTTTGTGGAAAATCAGAGGGACCAACCCTGCTGATGGGATTTGTTAAGGAAACGGAATTAGAGAATGGAGTCAGATACATATATCCGTATGCAAGTGTGGAGAATCTACCTGATACAAAGTTTTGTGCAGAGGAGCAGAAGCATTTTCTAAATACGCTGGAAAATACAAATAGTAAAATACGATTGTTTATGATAACCCCAAATGTTGATGAGGGTGGACCCGGAATCTATAGGGAGGATCAGATTATTGATAGTGTAACCTTTGCATATCTAAATAGTATTTATGAGGAAAGCGGACAATGGAATTGGGAAATGCGAAATAATGAAACAGATGAGGAAGATCGAATAGAGACTGTAAAAATGTTGTATTACAACTTTAAGGAAAATGAAACCGGAGAGACACTTTATGAAAATGTCAGAAATATGTATTTAACGCAAATGCAGGAATTTGGTTACACCGAGAATGATTTTGAAGAGTTTATAATCAAGAATCTCGGACAGGAGGAATGGGATTATTTAAAGGAGGCACAGGAAGATGTTGAGAATTGAGGATGCATCTAAGAATTTCAGAAGGAAACAGGTACTAAAGGGGGTATCCTGTGAGTTTCAAAATGGTGTGTATGGACTGTTAGGACCAAACGGAGCCGGAAAGACCACTTTGTTCCGATGCATATTGAATCTATATCCATATCAGGGGACAATTGTACTGGATTCGGAGGAAGGAGGGCAGATACCGCTGATCGGCTATCTGCCACAGAAGATGGGGGTGTTCCCGAATCTGACAGTAGAGGAGCAGCTACGGTATTTTGCGAATCTGAAGGAGATTCGGAAGGAAGATGTTGCAGATGAAATAGACCGGGTACTTCAGCTGACCAATCTTTCAGAGGTTCGGAAGGTGAAGGGCAGAAAGCTGTCCGGTGGTATGGTTCGGAGAGTAGGGATTGCACAGGCATTATTAAACCATCCTGCATTGATAATCTTTGATGAACCGACAACCGGATTGGATCCGGAGGAACGGATGCGATTTAAGAATCTGCTGCGTGAGATCGGGAAGGAAAGTATTGTCCTGCTATCAACGCATATTGTTGAAGATGTAGAGGCCGTGTGTGACCGGATATTGATCTTAAAAGATGGATGTCTGGCGGCTAAGGGAACACAGGAAGAAATCAGTCATATAGCAGATGGCCTGGTTTACGAGGTCTCAAAGGATGATGTTCTGTCAGAGGATTATATTGAGAAGGAGCGGGAAGCAGACGGAGAAATGCACTTCCGGATCCTGACCAGAAGGCAGTTACCGGATAGTCTGTTGCAGAAACCAAATGTAGAGGATGGATATTTATGCGTATTAAAAGAAATATAGCAAGAAATCTGAAAAATATATACTGGCAGCTTAAGGGAATCGGAATCTTTAATCTGGCACCGGTTCTGGGACTTTATGTACTCATACCGCTGGCCAATCTGGCGGCATACGGTATGGGGCATGACATGGATTATTTGTATGTGAATATTGTGAAGCAGTGCCAGATATTTTGCCCGATTCTGTCTGTCTGGTATGTTATTTTTGTTCTGGAGCATTGTATCGAGGAACCGGGCAACGAATTATTGTACATCCGGCATAGAAATAAGCTGCCGGAGCTGCTCCTGTGTTATCTGACATTTCAAATATTATTGCTTCCGCTGTTTGCGGTATATACGGGAATGTTTCCGGATCTGTGGTGGCTCTATCTGAAGCTGTGTGTGATACAGTTACTCTATCTTGGACTTGCGTATTTTACAGCATTTTTATGCAGAAAGATTACGATCAGTGTGCTGGCTGTATTGTGTTACAGTATATCAACTGTCATGGCTGCAACGATTGAGGTGCAGGGCATCAGTTATTATAAGGTGATCGTGAATCAGGGAACGGATCTGGTCCGGGAACTGATACCGTTCGCATTGGCAGCGGGTGTTATGCTGATCGGGGGATGTATATGTAATTATTATTTTCCAATGAGAAAATAAGGATTGGTACCCGGCAGGCCTAACAAGCCATCTGTCCTTTATTCCCATATCGCAACCTCCTATAATGAGTCCTAAATCATGAAACAGGTTAGGACGATAGGAGGATGCATATGGAGAATTATCAGTATTTTGCGCATGTAACAGAAGAGACACTGTTGAAATATTGTAAGGATATCTTTATGGCGGCAGGCATGAGAGAGGAAGATGCGGCCTGCGTTGCAGATAATCTGGTATTTGCAGATTGCTGCGGCATGGAGTCTCATGGTGTGATTCGGGTGCCTGCTTATACGAAGCGTTTGCAGGATCATGGTACGTCTGCAGATGCTGAGATCTGCATTGAAAAGGACAGCCCGACCACTGCACTGGTGAATGGCAATAATGCAATGGGACAGGTTGTGTCTACGAAAGCAATGAAATTATGTATCGAAAAGGCCAAAGAAAATGGGGTTGCCTTTGTGGGAGTAAAAGGTAGCAATCATTTTGGCATGGCATCTTATTATTCTGAAATGGCGTTACCGGAGGATATGATCGGTATGGTGTTTACATCACCGGCCGCACATCTGATGGCGCCAACCGGCGGTATCGAGCCGATTCTTGACAATAATCCATTTTCATTTGCAATTCCATCCGGAAAGGAGCTGCCGGTTGTTCTGGATATGGCGACATCGGTAGTGGCCCGTGGAAAGATCGGAGTTGCTTTAAATAAGGGTGAGAAGATTCCGAAGGACTGGGCAATGACTATTGATGGCCGGCCAACGGATGATCCAAAGGAGGCGTTTGACGGAATCCTGCTTCCGGTCGGTGGCTATAAGGGATATGGCCTGACCGTAATCGTTGGCATCCTGTCTGCAGTTCTGACCGGGGCTTCTATTTTATCGGAGGATGTAAAGGACTTCTATGCAGACACGGCAGAGGAACAGAATATCGGTCATCTTTTCGGATGTATCCGGATCGACCGGTTTATGGATCCGGAGCTGTTTAAGAAGCATATGGACGAAATGATAGAAGAGATTAAGGGATGTAAGAAAGCACCGGGGGTAGAAGAGATCCTTCTTCCGGGTGAGCGTGAGTTTAAGAACCGGGAGAAGCACCGGGCAGAGGGCATCCCGTTGACAGAAAACACCTACCGGAATCTGGTAGAGGTAGGGAAGCGGTACGGACTTCCGGAAATCGAGGTGATTCGCCTATGAAGCAATGGATTCCCTATGGGGAAAAGAAGTTAGAGTTTGAGATTGAAGATTCCCGCCTGCTCTGGCGGGTATCTCCGAAGAATCTTCCGGGAGCAGAGGATGAGGAGGCAGAGGTAATGCGAGCCCTGCTTCATCCGATCGGCAGTCCGACATTAAAGGAACTGATCGGTGCGCCGGAGGGAAAAACGATAGCTGTTGTGGTGGATGACAATACACGGGTAACACCGGCGGAAAAGCTGTTGAAGCCATTACTGAAACTGTTGGAGGAGTACGGTGTAGACAGCCGTCAGGTGAAGGTGATTTTTGCATTAGGCAGTCACCGGCCGATGACGGAGGAAGAGATGATCCGGAAGATCGGTCGGGAGTGCTACGACAGGGTGACTACGATCAATCATGAGTATGATAATGATGAGAAGCTGGTTCGGCTGGGATATACCTCTCAGAATACACCGGTAATCGTGAACCGGGATTTTTACGAATCGGATGTGAAGATCTGCATCGGGAATATTATTCCGCAGTTTATTGCCGGCTGGTCCGGTGGGGCGAAGATCATCCAGCCGGGAATCTCGGGAAAGGATACAACGGCACAGGTACATTTAAATGGCAGCTTGGACTGGCCGAAACGGCTTGGGAATCCGGAGAATAATATCCGCCTGGATATGGAGGAAATCGCCCGGATTGCGGGTGTTGATTTTATCATTAATACCATCCTGAATCTGGATAATGAGATCCGGCATGTGGTAGCCGGAGATCTGGTGGCGGCACACCGGGTCGGAGTCACATATGCCAGAGAGATTTATGAGAGCCGGATCAGCCGGCAGGCAGAGATCGTAATTGCCGGAACCTATCCGGCGAATAAAGACATGTGGCAGGCAGACAAGGGACTGGCAGCAGCTAGTCTGATGGTAGTTCCGGGCGGAACCGTGATCTGGTGTCCGCCATGTGAGGAGGGTGTCAGTCCGGAGCATCCGGTTCTGCTGGAAATGGGAGATCGTCAGCCGGAAGAGGTACTGGCACTGTGTAAGACCGGTAAAGTAAGAGACCGGGTAGGGGCGTCTGCCCATATCATGATCGGTGTCATGCGGCGAATGTCCCATATCATTGTGGTCAGTGACGGTGTTACACCGGAAGAAATGAAACAGATGGGCTTTGATTATGCACGGTCGATCGACGAGGCGATTGCTATGGCAACGGAGCGGGAAGGCCCGCAGTCAAGCATTGGAATATTGACACACGGAGCGGATATTGCACCCGTGGTAGATGATGGAGAGGAGCGATAATTATGGAAAAGAAAAGTATTATTTATATTGTATTGACGGCATTTTTCTTTGGAACACTGGAAGTGGCGTCGAAGCTTGGAGGTGCCAGCTTCAATGCGATCCAGCTGGTGTTCTTACGATTCCTGATCGGTGGTGTGATGTTGCTGCCGTTTGCGATTCATGATCTTAAGAAACGGGCATATAAGCTGACGAAATCCGACTTGTTTTATCTACTGGATCTGGGTGTCATCTGCGTCTGCATCAGTATGGCAATGCTGCAGTATGGCGTGAAGCGGATCAATGCCAATCTGGCATCTATCATAATCAGTATGAATCCATTATTTACAATGATCTTCGCCCGGTTCCTGGTTGGAGAGCCATTTACGAAAAAGAAGGCATTGGTGCTGGTAATCAGCTTCATCGGTCTGCTGGTAGTCCTGAACCCGGCGACTCTGTTTACGGGCAGTATTGATCCGTTCGGCCTGATCATTACGCTGCTGGCAGCGATATCCTTTGGTCTGTTTACCGCAATGGGTAAGAAACGGCTGGCAAAGATCGGTGGCATGGCACAGAACAGCTTTAGCTTCTTGCTTGGATGTGCGGTGTTGTTCATCGTTATGCTGGTTGCTAAGATCCCGGTAGTGGAGGGTATCACACTGCAGAGCCTTCCGGTACTTCTGTATCTTGGTATCTTTGTAACAGGTGCCGGATATATCTGCTTTATGAAAGCGATTGAGATCGCCGGCCCGTCCAATGCATCTATCGCATTCTTTATTAAGCCGGTTCTGGCACCGGTAATCGCATTTCTGGTCCTAGGAGAGAAATTCACATGGAATCTGATCGTGGGAATCGTGATTATCCTGATTGGTTCCTATATCAATATGCGGCCGGAGAAAAAGATCGTAAAGGAAAAGAAACCGGTACAGGCTGTAAAGACGGTATAAGAGAGTCGTGTAAGGTAGTTATATAAGATAGTCATATAAGATCGAAAGAATAGGAGGTGCTGGCGGTATGTCTATGCATAAGGATGATTTAAGAAGTAAAAAGATCGTATTTGTAGCAAACTGTCTGCTGAATGCAAACAATAAGGTGTTTGAAGTGGCACGGTATGCCGGAATGTTCTCAGAGGTGATTCAGATTCTGGATGAGTTCGGATTCGGTATTATCCAGATGCCATGCCCGGAGACTCTGTACTGTGGCAATCAGCGCTGGCATACAACCAGAAATCTGTATGATAATGTAGGCTATCGGCGGTTCTGCCGGAGCATGGCGGAACCGATGGCGGATTATATGGAGAACTATGCAAAGGTCGGATATGAGGTAGCAGGTATTCTGACCTGTGACGGTTCCCCGTCCTGCGGCATCACGAAATCCAGCTACTGTGAGGACTGGGGCGGCAGACCGAAAGCAATTCCGCGGACACTGGTGGATCTTCCGGGTATCTATATGGAAGAGCTGCTGGCATTACTGAAGGAGCGTGGGATTCAGATTCCGCCGGTATACGGCCTCCCGATGGATGATTATGAGAAGAGTACGCAGGAGATTCTGGATGATTTCCGGGCGTATGCGAAGAACTGGTAGAGGGAAATTTTACTGCGTATACAGGCAGGAAATATCTGTGGTAACTAGAATATATTTGCAGAATATAAAATGTGATAATAAAAAACGATAAAAACATAAATAAAATATTGACATTCAAAAACGACAGGTGATATACTTCTATTCAGGCAAGACGATTTCTGGAAGGGGACATATCCCTGTCTATTTTTTCTCATCTTTAGACCTATATCATTCTTGCTGATTTTCTAAGATTTCAAAGCGGGAATAAGGAGGTATTATGGGGAAATCAGATATTATATTAAAGAATTGTCTGTCAGACAATGAGAGATTTGCCGATTGCTATAATATTGCAGTACAGGAACATTTACTGGATGCAGATAAGTTGCATGCGATGGACAGTGTACTGGACGGAGTATTTCCAAAGAATAAGAATGCGAATGAGAGCTGGCAGGAGCAGAAGATTTGTACATATAGTAAAATACGGGATGTAATTCGTGGATATGGAGAATCGCCGGATGCTATTTGTGCGATTACGTGTATTGAGAATCAACAGGATATATATTATGGTGAAGTTGCCCAGATGATGATTTATGATGCATATCAGTATAATAAACAGTTGATTGATATTCGCAGGATGTATGAGAAAAAGCTGAAGACGGGGAAAGAAGGATGGCTGCGTGGTTTTGGACCAGACGATCGGTTATTACCGGTATCTACGATATGTGTGTACTATGGGGATGAACCGTGGAATGCAGCGATGGAGTTACATGATATTATAGATTTCTCCGGGTTTCCGGAGAGAAAGCGGAAAGTATGGAAGGGTTTAGTTCAAAATTATCATCTGAAAGTGCTTGATATAAAGCGAATGGATGATAAGGAGATTGATCAGATGTCTTCGGATTTGAGACTTTTATTTGGATGTCTGAAGTATTCTGGCGACAGGAAGATGTTTCAGGCATTTTTAGAACAGAATTGGGATGAATTTTCGTGCATCAGGAGTGATTTATCTATTGCTATGGATGTAATGTTGAATATGAATGAAAAAAATGTTATGAGAAATATGCAAGAGGAGTTTACAGGTCAGGAGGTTGTGGATATGTGTAAGGCATGGGAAGATTGGCTGGCAGATGAGAGAGCAGAAGGGAAACTGGAAATGCAACGAGATAATATATTGGAGTTATTAAAAGAGTTGGGGGATGTATCGGATTCTGTTCGGGATAGCATTATGCAGGAGCGTGATATGAAGAAGTTGGCACAGTGGTTCAAGTTAGCAAGTAAAGCAGATTCCTTAGAAATATTTGAAAAAGAAATGAAAAATGTTTTTTTGGAAAATGTGTAATCCAGGGAGTGCTCATATTGCTATGAACACTCCTTAATTATGTTATGGTTTTGAATGTTTATCTTAGTTCTGGTTCGTCTGACCTGCATCCATGCATACAGGAAGGAGAGAAGCTCTGTGACCGGAAATGTGCTCCAGATTCCATCGATTTCCCAGATATGGGACAGAATCCACATAACCGGAACCAGAAGAACCAGCTGCCGAAGCAGAGTAATGATTACACTCTGTGGGACATTGCCGACCGCCTGCAGATAGGTTGCCATCATGGTAGAGATACCGTTGAACAGAAAACTCAGTGCCATGATCCGGATGGCCGGGATGCCGAGAATCAGCATCTGGGGGCTGGCATCAAACAATGTCAGAAGCGGCTTCGCAAAAATAATAATGATCAGTGCACCGGCACCCATCAGACCGGAGATAAACCGGGATCCGAACCGGTAAGCCTGTCCCAGACGTTCCGATTCACCGGCCCCATAATGAAAGCTCATCAATGGCAAGGTACCCTGGACAATGCCGTTCGCGGTCATTACCAGAAGTTGTAAAAACTTGGAATATATACCGAAGAACGCAACGGCGGTCATAGAATAACGATTCAGAAACGCATTTGTGATCATCAGCATAACAGGACTTAAAACATTTAATACAAAAGATGGAAATCCGTACGAGAAAGTATCTGTGATCAGATGACGTTCAAATCGGAATTCTTTCCGGCATACAAGTAATTGCTTTCTTCTTCGTATCAGGACGAGCAATGCTAGAGAAGCAGATATGGAATAGCCGATCAGTGAGGTGACGGCTCCGCCCAGAATTCCAAGCTTTGGGAAAATGCCGATTCCATAAATGAGCAATGGATCAAAGATAAAATTAAAGGCTGCTCCCGCCATCTGGAAAAGCATAGGCGTTACCATATCGCCGGTAGCCTGTACGATCTTCTGGATCATGACGTGAATCATAACCGGAATCGCACAAAAGGACATCAGACTCATATAGTTGATGCAGACACGGAACAGCTCCTCATCCTGTGTAAAACAGTGGAAATATGGCCGGATCAGAACCAGAGAAAGTGTGGTCAGAGTCACTCCGCACAGGATAGCAAGCAGCAGTCCCATATTTGCGGAACGACGGGCCAGCTCCTGCTTCCGTTCTCCCAGATAGCGGGCGATCAGTACATTGGTACCGACACCCAGACCAACCGCACTGGATATGATGATCAGTACGATCGGATAGGAAAGGGAAACTGCGGATAGCTCCGTTTCGCCTACATTCGCGACCAGAATACTGTCGACCAGTGTATAGAAATACTGGATAAACATGGAACACATAGGCGGCAGTGACATCCGAAGGGAAATCTTCGGAATCGGTTCTGATCGCATAGCCTCTTTGAAATTTTCAGAATTTTTCAACCGGTCACCCCCTTAGATGGTTGAAAGATCTTTTAATAAAACCGGATATTCACATGTCCGCAGATCGTTTAAATAAGGAATCTCTTTTCGTTTTGCAGTAACGGTATCTGCGTGAAGCTCTGCATAGATAATTGTTTCAGAAGCTCCGCCGAAGGCAATTATTTCGCCCTCCGGACTGCAGATCTGGGAGTGCCCCGGATTATAACGACCGTGATCCATACCGTAACGGTTGACTGCACAGACATAGGCGATATTTTCAGCGGCCCGCTGCGGCATGATCATATCAAAGAGCCGGATATCCTGAACTCTCCAGGCTGCCGGACAGAGAATGATCTCTGCACCTTGGCAGGCCAGGATCCGAGCGGACTCCGGGAAATTCGCATCATAGCAGATCATGATACCAATCCTGCCAAATTCCGTATCCAGAACCGGATAGGACTCTCCAAGGGAGAAATAGTCCTTTTCTTCTCCGAATAAGTGATTTTTATCATAGATGCCCAGAAGCTTTCCTTCTGAATTAATGTAAAAGCAGGAAATATTCGGCTTGCCGGCTTTTTCGGAACAGGTATGAAAAAGAGGAATGACACCGCAGACAGATACCTGATGCTCGATCGCAAAGTCACGCATCTTATTTAAAGTAGGACTGTCAGACGGGTCTTCTGCATAGCTGCATAAGTCAGCACCCAAAACGGATAGTTCATATCCGGTGGTAAATAATTCCGGAAAGACCAACAGATTTGCACCCTGTGCAACTGCTTTCCTGCCAAGCTCCAGTGCATGCTCCAGATTCGCCGGTACATCATCAAGTGTACAGTCCATCTGGATCAAAGCTAATTTACATAGTTGTTTCATAAGCATACCCTCCTTTTTGATTACAATAAAATGCAGGGAAATTCATTTAAAGGACACATGGCTTTTATTTCTGATTTTGCTTTCGCTATAATGTGGAAAAACCTAAGAAAGACAATACATTAAGGAAATTGAATCAGGAGAATGGAGGAAACGATTATGGAATTAAGAACAAGCTTACCGGAAATCAAGATGCCTCTGCCGGGACCGAAGGCAGCAGCTATTTTAAAAAGAAGACAGGAAGCAGTACCATCTGCGATCACCAATCATTATCCATGTGTGATCGAACGGGGCGAGGGTGCTATGTTTGAGGATGTGGATGGCAACCGGTTTCTGGATTGGGTTGGCGGTGTTGGTGTATTGAACATCGGCTATAGCCGCCCGGAGGTAGTAGAAGCAGTAAAGGCACAGGCAGATAAATATTTCCATGCCATGATGAATGTAGTAACCCATGAAGGATATGTGGCACTGGCAGAAAAAATGAATGAGATCGTACCGGTACGTGGCGACGCAAAGAAGACATTCTTTGCAAACAGTGGTGCCGAGGCAGATGAGAATGCAGTCAAGGTCGCAAAAGCTTTCACAAAGCGACCGGATATTATTGTATTCTCCGGCGCATTCCATGGCAGAACCGTACTGACCATGGCGATGACCTCAAAGAAGAAATACGCAGTCGGCATGGGACCGTTCCCGGATGGTATCTATCGTGCGGATTATCCGAATCTCTATCGGAAGCCGGAGGGAATGACAGACGAAGAAGCGATCGACTATTATATTGATGATATAAAACGGGTGTTTGAGGAATGTGCTCCGGCAGATTATATTGCGGCGGTAGTTTTAGAGCCGATTCAGGGTGAGGGCGGATTTATTCCGGCACCGATTCCTTGGGTTCAGGCACTTCGGAAGCTGTGTGATGAACATGGTATTTTAATTATTGCAGATGAGGTACAGTGTGGCTTCTGCCGGTCAGGTAAGATGTTTGCATCCCAGTATTGGAAGGATGCCGGTTGTGCACCGGATATTCTGGCAACTGCGAAGTCTATTGCCGGAGGTGTTCCGCTTAGTGCGATCACCGCAAGAGCCGAGATCATGGATGCCGTACCGGATGCAACAATCGGCGGAACATTCTGCGGTAACGCACTGGCTTGTGCTTCAGCCCTTACCATTATTGATATTATGGAGAAAGAAGATTTTGCTGGTAAGGCAGTGACCATGGCGGAGAAGCTTCATAAGCATTTCGATGCATGGAAGGAGAAGTATGAGGTAGTCGGAGATGTCCGTGGAACCGGCTGTATGATGGGTATTGAGTTTGTAACCTCCAAGGAAACGAAAGAACCTGCAACGAAGCTGGTTGGTGATATCGTACAGTATGCGGCACATCATGGACTGGTACTGGAGGCTGCAGGTACTTACAGTAATGTTATCCGTTGTCTGGCACCGCTGGTTATGACCGATGAACAGTTAGAGGCCGGCTGTGCGATTCTGGAAGAGGCAATCGTAGCATGTAGTAAATAATAGATACAGATCCGGTTACCCGGTGTAAAACCCGGGCAACCGGAAACCATCAGAAGAAAGGAGACAGGCAGCATGAAGAGTTTTAGAATCATGCCAACGATTGAAATCTGTGATACTCTGAAAGAGTTCTGTGAGGATTTTCAGGTAGGAGAACGGGATCTGATCGTAACAAACCCAAGATATTTTGAACATTATTTCCCGGAAGATTGCAGACCGGCGGCAGTTGTTTATGTTAAAAATTACGGGACCGGTGAGCCTACAGACGATATGGTAGATCGTATCTGGCAGGACATAAAGGATGTTTCCTTTGGCCGACTGATCGGAATCGGCGGCGGAAGCATTCTGGACATTGCGAAGATCCTGGTGCTTAAGAATCCGTCTCCGGTTGTGGATCTGTATGATGGGGTCCGACCGGTAGAGAAGGATAAGGAGCTGATTCTGATACCGACTACCTGTGGAACCGGTTCTGAGGTTACCAGTGTATCGGTGTTGAATGTATTGTCAAAGGGCACCAAGATGGGTCTGCAGCGGGATGCAGAGTTCGCAGATACGGCGGTGCTTGTAACAGAGCTGCTGGACTCCATTCCGTTTGGTGTATTTGCAACCAGCTCGCTGGATGCATTCGTTCATGCATCAGAATCATTTCTTTCGCCAAAAGCGACCGTTTTTTCCAAGATGTATTCGGAAAAAGCAATTAAAATGATTATCAATGGGTACAGGCAGATCGCAGATCAGGGACAGGAGCAGCGAAAGGAACTGACCGGTGAATTTCTTCTGGCTTCCTGTTATGCGGGAATCGCATTTGGAAATGCCGGGTGTGCAGCCGTGCATGCGATGAGTATGCCATTTTCAGGAGCACATCATGTGGCCCATGGTGAAGCGAATTATGCGATCTTTCAAGGGGTGTTTGAGACCTACGAGAGGATCAAACCTCAGGGAGAAATCCGTAATTATAAGAACATTCTGCAGCAGGCACTGGACTGTGAGCAGGATGAGGTATTTCAGAAACTGGAAAAGCTGTTTGAATGTATCTTGCATCGGAAGCCGTTGCATGAATATGGTGTGACGGAGGATGAGCTGGGACATTTGGCAGATCTGGTAATTGAGAAGCAGCAGAGACTGACAGCGAATAATTATGTTCCGTTAGACCGGGATACAATGATTCAGATTTATCAGTCGTTGCTCTGACAAAGGAGGAGTGCTTATGAATACAGGTTTATTAGCAGCAAACGCAACAACGGCAGAAGGGGCCGGACTTGCCATCTGGTTCCTGGCAGGAACGGTTCTGGTGTTCTTTATGCAGTGTGGATTTGCTATGGTGGAGACAGGATTTACAAGGGCGAAAAATGCCGGAAATATTATCATGAAGAATTTCGTGGATTTCTGCATCGGGTCTATCGCATTTGTGCTGATTGGATTCTACCTAATGAAATCCAAGGCATATTTCAGCGGATGGGTCGGCGTACCGGAGTTTGATCTGTTAAAGGATTTTGATGGATTCCTGTCATCCGGACAGTGCAGTACCTTTGTATTTGGCGTTGTGTTCTGTGCGACTGCAACAACGATTGCGGCAGGTGCCCTTGCAGAGCGGACAAAGTTCAGTGCATATTGCATTTATTCGATTGTGATGAGTGCACTGGTATTTCCGATTGAGGCAGGCTGGGTATGGAACAGTCAGGGCTGGCTGGCAAAGCTTGGTTTTACAGATTTTGCAGGTTCCTGTGCCATTCATATGGTAGGTGGTATCACAGCGCTGATCGGTGCTTACTTTGTCGGACCGAGAATTGATAAGTACCATAAGGATGAGAAGGGTAAGACCGTTGCTAATGCGATTCCGGGACATTCGATTCCGATGGCGGCGCTGGGGTGTTTCATTCTCTGGTTCGGCTGGTACGGATTTAATGGTGCGGCAGCTTCTTCTGTAATACAGCTCGGAAGAATCTTTATGACAACAACGCTGGCACCATCGGCAGCATTGATCGCATGTATGCTCTTTACCTGGTGGAAAAACGGGCATCCGGATGTGGCTATGTGTCTGAATGCGGTGATCGCCGGTCTGGTATCTGTTACTGCCGGATGTGCATATCTGGATGCGGTAGGTTCTATCATTATCGGAGCAGTTGCAGGTATCCTGGTAGTAATCGGTACAGAGTTTATTGATAAGAAGTTACATATCGATGATCCGGTCGGAGCGGTTGCGGTTCATGGTATCAGTGGTATCTGGGGAACCTTTGCAATCGGTCTGTTTGATACAGAGCTTGGCTTGTTCTATTCCGGTACCTTTAATCTTCTGGTAGTTCAGTTGCTTGGTATTGTAGCGATTGCAGCATTTACGGCAGCATGCATGACCCTGACATTCTTCCTGCTAAAGAAGTTTGTCGGCTTACGTGTCAGCAAGGAGGACGAGATCCTTGGTCTGGATATGAGTGAGCATGGACTTCCTGCAGCCTATGCAGACTTCCAGCTGGCAGCACCGGTACATACCGTGGAGGATGAGTTTGATCTGGATCTGGACGATTTGGAGCCGGTAGTGATCACGGATGCGGCAGAACGTTCCGGAGAACGGTATACCAAGATTACGATTATTTGTAATGAAGATAAATTCGGTGTCTTAAAGGATGCTATGGCTGTTATCGGTGTTACCGGTATGACAGTCAGCAATGTAGTTGGATGTGGTGTTCAGAAAGGGCGTTCCGGCAGTTATCGTGGTGTCCGGATGAGTATGAACCTGCTTCCGAAGGTTCAGGTAGATATTGTAGTATCTACCGTAGATCCGGGTCTGGTAGTGGCTGCGGCACAGAGAGCCCTGCATAGCGGTCAGGTTGGCGATGGTAAGATATTTGTTACAGATGTTACGGATGTTATGAGAGTCCGGACCGGCAGTATGGGTAAGAAAGCCCTGAATGATGAAGACTGATACGGGCAATTATCGTCGGGTCTTCTGTATCAGAATCTCATGCATAACACTTAACAGGACCAAAAAGAGGATAAGGTATGCCGGTAACAGGGCAACTGTAATGTTGTTTGCAATCAGACCGAAAACCGGTGGCATAAGGCAGGTTCCGACATAGGCACTGGCCATCTGGACACCGATAATAGCCTGTGAGCGGTCAGCACCGAAATGATCCGGAGTAGAGTGGATGATACATGGATAGATCGGAGCACAGCCGAGACCGATCAGAATGAAACCAATCAGCGATATAGTGCTTCCAAGTGGCAGGAATAGAGCGAGCACACCAAGAAGGATGATTCCCTGGCCGAGACGGATCATCTGTGTATCGTTTAACTTCATGGTAATAAATCCGCTGATCGCACGACCGATCGTGATTCCGATATAAAACAGGCTGGCGAAAGTGGCCGCAGTTTCCGGAGCGACACCTTTATGCAGAACCAGATAGCTGCTGGCCCACAGGCCGCTGGTCTGCTCGATCGCACTATAACAGAAAAACATCAGCATAACGGATTTTACTCCCGGGATTGCGAAGATTTCACGTAATGTCAGGATATGATCGGATGTGGCATCGGATTCGGATGCTGCATCCTTTTTCTCTTTCTTCCAGAGTGGCAGGCTGATGAACAGGATAAAGGTAAGTATCACCTGCAGGATACCGATGTAGCGATAGCCGCCATTCCAGTTCTGACCGTGACTTAAGGAGAAGCCCATGATATACGGGCCGGCGGAGGCACCGACACCCCACATACAGTGCAGCCAGCTCATGTGCCGGCTTTTATAATGCAGGGCAACATAATTATTTAACGCAGCGTCTACACTTCCGGCGCCGAGACCGTAAGGAATGGACCACAGGATCAGCACCCAGAAAGAGTGACTGAAGGAAAATCCGAAGAGTGCCAGAGCTGTCATAGCGACACTGATAGCAGTGACCAGACCGGCACCGAGGCGCTTCGTCAGGCGGTCGCTCATCAGGCTGGAAATGACAGTGCCGAGAGCAATCACCATGGAGATAATACCGGCATAGGAAACCGGTACCTGAAACTCCGGATACATGCTTGGCCATGCAGCACCCAGCAGCGAGTCCGGCAATCCCAGACTGATAAAGGCCAGATATATAATTGCTAAAAGTAATTGAAACATAACAGACTCCTTAAATTCATTTATTTCTCATCAGTATAGCAAAGATTATAACAAAGAAATCAGGTCAAAAACAGGGCGGAAATGGACCATATAATGGGATGATTTTGACATGGAGGAAGAAACAGTAATACAACCCCGCCCTTTTGCATAAGTTGTAAAAACAAAGCAACGAGGGTTTTTCGTGAAAGCCTATATTGAAGAACGGGCAATGGAGATTGCTCAATATATCGTAGAACAGAATGCCACAGTACGGCAGGCAGCTAAGAAGTTTGGCATTTCAAAATCAACGGTACATAAGGATATCACAGAACGGTTGGCGCAGATCAATCCAACTCTGGCGGCGCAGGCAAGGGTGGTTCTGGACGTAAATAAATCCGAGCGCCATATCCGTGGTGGAATGGCAACGAAGGAGAAATACCTGCACCAGCATGAGGCAGTCAGAAGCTTTCATTGATTACAAAGAGAATCAGAAGAATAAGTGCAAATGGTCAACAGCCCCGGCAGGTGCCTGCCGGGGCTGCGTGTTATTTCTGAACAGGGCTGTCAGTTGCCGACTCTGCTGTATCATCTGACTTGGAAACTCGCTTGTTCTCCATAATAAAGGCGGTAATACCTACAATCAGTGCTGCAACAGCCATAATGCCAACTAATATATCACGAAACATAATGCTCGCTCCTTTCTTAATTCGGTTTTTGGTATTATTTATAAGAATTATAGAAAAGAGTTGGCCGGTTTCTGACCGTCCTGCCGGTGTATGTAATAAATAATAGAAGCCAGTGGCCCAAAGGGATGATAGAACCACACAGTAATATTGATCGGGAAGCAGCAAAACAGAAAATAAAAGAATATGTACCATAATGGATTACAAAATGATGTATTTCTGCGGCTGATCGATATGGCATGAGCGGCCGACTGAAATCTGGCCTGTGTAAGGATATCATTTCCGGTGGTTTGTTCCGGGTGCTCCGGTGGAAGCTCCAGCAGGCCGGACTGATTTTTAAGCTGATTAATAACTGTGGTCAGAGAGCGGGAATCCGATTCTGAACATTCGGAATACAATAAAGAGGAATCTGTCGGAAGAATATTCTGACACATCCCGGTGGTAAGTAAAATACATATGATAAACAGTTCAAAAAATGCGTTGCGAATCATTCCAAACCTCAAATCCAAATCAATAAATCAATATAAATTGATTATAAGCGATATATTCCGATATGGCATATAAGGTTTGGTAAAGAAGAAATTAAGCATTCCGTGTCTGCGGTAGTTTCTGCAGACAGGCGTCACAGATCCCATAATAGGTAATGCTGTATTCCTGAATGGAACCATGGAAGGAAGGTGCTACAATCTGTGTCAGATCCGGCATGAAAGTAACCGGGATGTCAGAGACACCGCCGCATTCCCGGCAGAAGAGATGTGGGTGCGGATGGATATTTGCATCAAAATGGTCTTCTTTGGTATCGCAGGTAATGCGAAGAATCATACCATTGTCTGATAACTGTGACAGATTCCGGTATACAGTGCCAAGACTGATATTCAGAATGGTCTCCCGGACAGCTGCATATACCTTATCGGCAGTTGGATGATCTGTTCGGGTTTTTAAATATTCAAGAATCACTTCGCGCTGATAACTTCGCTTCATAGATATCTGGTCTCCATTTTGTGCAAATCGTTTTGTAACAAATATAGTCTAATAATAGTAGACATTTGATTATTTTGTCAAGATTTTATAGAAAAAAAGCACAAATTTGAAAAGTGTAAACTCGAAAAATATGTAAATATTGACAAATGGACGGAACTCTTGGTACTATATACGGTAGGAAACGAGGACAAGCGATCATGGAAAACGAGAAATTCTTAAATGACATGTATGCAGCGGTCATTAAACAGCTGCGGACAATTGTATTTGAAATAGATTTTATCACGGGGGAGAAATATTGCTCACCTCTTTTCGAAGAATGCTTTGGAGTGTCTACTATTTCGTATGATGATTTTACACAAGACGAGCAGATAAAGCATATTGTTTATGAAGAGGATCTGGATTTATACCGGACATTGTTCCAGAGCCGGTATGGAGAACGTTCTGTAACCTGTAGATTTAATACAAAGGATGGGAGTGTGAACTGGTTCCGGATTACGTTGCAATATGATCATTTAGACAGTGGAGAGCTGAAGCGGGTAATCGGTACGATGAAAGATGTCAGTGAAGAGATCCGGTCATCGGCGGCACTGCGTTATCATCAGGATTATGATACTCTTACAGGAGCACCGAATTTTGAACGATTTACAGAAGAAGTGAATCGCCTGTTGCTATGGGATAATGGACACAACCATGCAATCATTGTATTTGATATAGAACGGCTGAAGGTCATTAATGATCTTTATGGGATTCGGATGGGAGATTTGGCCTTGATGCATCTGTCAAATGTGCTTCAGGATACTGTTGAGTCTCCGAATGTATATTGCCGTATGCACAGTGATGTATTCTGTATCTGTATGACGTATGAAAATAAAGGCGATATCATAAGATTTATAGAAAAATTAAAAAAGAAAATAGAAAACAATCAGTTCAGCTTTGATCTGAAAACTTCATATGGTGTCTATCTTCCGGATGAGAATAATTCACTGGCAGTCAATATTATGTGCGACCGGGCTGCATTAGCGAAAAAGAGTATTAAGGATAATGTTATGCAGTTCTGCGCATTCTATGATGAGGAATATCGGGCAGAGATCATGAAGAACAGTGAGATCGAAGCAGAGATGGAGCAGGCATTACAGGAGCATCAGTTTATAATGTATCTGCAGCCGAAGTTCAGCCTGGATACCGGAGAGATCGTTGGAGCTGAAGTGTTAACCAGATGGCAGCATCCGAAGAAGGGCATGATAAAGCCGGACGATTTTATCCCGTTGTTTGAACGTAATGGTTTTATCATAAAGCTGGATGAGTATATGTGGGAAGAAGCCTGTAAGGCGATTCACAGCTGGCAGCAGCAAGGACGTAGACAGTTCCCGGTATCTGTAAATGTATCCAGATATCATATATATAATCGGAATATTGAGCAGGTACTGAATAACCTTCTGAAAAAGTATGAGCTGACTCCGGGAGCCTTATCACTGGAGATTACAGAAACCATGTTCTTTGATAATCAGAATGAACTGTATTTCCTGCTGAATCATCTGCAGCAGATGGGATTCCGGCTGGAAGTAGATGATTTTGGCTCGGGCTATTCTTCTTTGAATATGTTACGGAATGTGCCAGTTGATGTATTGAAGATCGATAAGGGCTTTTTGGATGACACTTTGAACTCAGAGAAGGGAAAGATTGTGATCCGCCATACGATTGCCATGGCAAAAGCACTGCAGCTGCAGATTATTGCAGAGGGAGTAGAGACCGAAGAACATGTGCGGTTCTTAAAAAATTCACAGTGCGATATTGCACAGGGATATTATTTTGCAAAACCGATGCCGTTAGAAGAGTTTAATAAGTTAAAGTTTTAGGTTGACATCAATAATACACTGTTGTATATTACTTTTGTATTAGCGGTTGGGAATAACGCTTGAATAAAAGGAGCTAGAATTAAAATGTTTGAGAAGATGAAGAGTATTATTTCAGAGCAGCTGGGAGTTGACGAGAATAACATTGAACTTGAAACCTCTTTCAAAGAGGATTTGGATGCTGACTCGTTAGATTTATTCGAATTAGTTATGGCGATTGAAGATGCATTTAATGTTGAAATACCTGCGGATGATGTGGCAGAGCTGCATACAGTTGAAGATGTGATTGACTATTTAAGGGAGCAGGGAATAGAAGCATAAAGAAACTACATATGGATTTGTTTATTGTCATATGAGGCATATAAATGATATAAATAAGGCGTTCACTTGATTGTGAACGCCTTGTTTGTATGAAATAATCTCAGGACTTATTTATTAGCCTAAAACAACCTCGACAGTATGCTCTTTGCCATCGGCAAATACCGGAAGAATGTTTCCTTCGATTGCATTACCGTCAACAGTTACGCTCTTAACACCCTTGCTGACATGAGAAGGATTGCTAACGCTGATCTGGTAGGTTGCATTCCGGAACTGACGGGTAGCCTTGAAACCATCCCACTCAGAAGGGATTGAAGGATCAATCTTCAGTCCGTCATAATCAGGAATGATACCCAGCATATACTGAGAAACTGCTACGAAGTTCCATGCAGCAGTACCGGTTAACCAGCTGTTCTTAGCCTCACCGAAACGGCCTGCATCCTTACCTGCGATCATCTGAGCATATACATAAGGCTCAGTTCTGTGTAAGTCGGAAATATCCTCTAAGTAAGCAGGTGCGATCTTTGAGTAGTACTCAAATGCCTTGTCGCCATGACCAACATATGCTTCGGCACAGATGATCCATGCGTTGTTATGGCAGAAGATACCTGCATTCTCTTTGTAACCGGCCGGATAAGTAGAAATCTCACCGTACTCAATGTAATACTTGGTAAATGCCGGATTATTTAATACAAGACCATGCTTGCAGTTCAAATACTTATCAATGCTTTCCAGAGTCTTTAAGTCATAACCCTTGTCCTTGCCAATCTCAGACATAACAGCGAAGCCCTGTGGTTCGATGAAGATCTTACCCTCTTCACATTCCTTAGAACCAACCTTACGTCCGAAGTCATCGTATGCACGTAAGAACCATTCGCCATCATAGCCGTATTCACAAATCAGGTTCTTCATCTTGTCAATCTCAGCCTGAGCCGCTTCAGCCTTATCATTCAGTCCCTGATGCTTGCAAAGTGCTACATATTCAGGACCGGCATATGTAAACAGAGTTGCTACGAATAATGACTCGGCAACCTTTGAGTACTTGTCATCGCCATACTTTGGTGAAGTCCATGTCTGGAAGCTCTCACCCGGAGTATTTGAGAAGCATGACAGATTCAGACAGTCGTTCCAGTCAGCTCTCATGGAGAGTGGAAGGCCGTGAGGACCTACATTGTTAACTACACGGTAGAAGGACTGCTGTAAATGATGCATCATAGTCTGAGCTAACTTTTCATCATTTCTGTAAGGAACCATCTCATCCAGAATTGAATAATCACCGGTCTCCTTAATGTATGCAGCAGTTGAAAGGATCATCCATAATGGATCATCTGAGAAGTCACCGCCGACTGCATCGTTACCCTTCTTGGTAAGTGGCTGATACTGATGGAAACAACCACCATCTTCGAACTGGGTAGCGGCAAGATCTAGAATTCTTTCTCTTGCACGATCCGGGATCTGATGAACGAAACCAAGTAAATCCTGGTTGGAATCACGGAATCCCATACCACGACCGATACCGCTCTCGAAGTAAGAAGCGGAACGTGACATATTGAAGGTAACCATACACTGATACTGATTCCAGATGTTAACCATTCGGTTCATCTTGTCATCCGGAGTATTAACGGTGTACTTAGAAAGCAGGTCTGACCAGCTCTGCTTTAATTCAGCCAGTGCTGCGTCTACCTTTTCGGTTGTATTGAACTGTTCGATCATTGCATAAGCTCTTGACTTGTTCATAGAGCCATCTGCATTGAATTTCTCTTCCTGTGGATTCTCAACATAGCCAAGGATGAATACCAGATCCTTAGACTCGCCAGGAGCCAGGCTGATGTTCAGGCAGTGAGAAGCAATTGGTGACCATCCATCAGCCTTTGAGTTGTTAGCCTTACCTGCTAAAACAGCCTGTGGATTGCCAAATCCGTTATATAATCCCATGAAGGTCTCGCGGTCACAGTCATATCCTTCGATTTCAGAGTTAACTGTGTAGAATGCGAAATGGTCACGACGCTCTTTGTATTCGGTCTTGTGGAATAAAGTAGAACCTTCAACTTCTACTTCACCGGTGTTGAAGTTTCTCTGGAAGTTTGTGGAATCATCTTCTGCGTTCCATAAGCACCATTCCAGGAAAGAGAAGAACTTGAATTCCTTAGGAGTAGTTCCTTCATTCTTCAAAGTTACCTTCTGAACTTCACCCTTGTAGTTGTTTGGTACGAAGAAAGTAACAGTAGCCTTCAGACCGTTGCTCTTACCGCTGATCACAGTATAACCCATACCGTGACGGCACTCGTAAAACTCCAGATCTTTCTTGACCGGAGACCAGCCCGGAGACCAGATATTGTCATCATCATTAATGTAGAAATAACGTCCGCCCATATCAACCGGAACGTTGTTGTAACGGTAACGTGTAATTCTTCTGAGTCTTGCATCCTTGTAGAAGCTGTAACCACCAGCTGTATTGGAAATAAGTGAGAAGAAATCCTGATTTCCTAAGTAGTTGATCCATGGGTATGGAGTCTTAGGATTTGTAATCACGTACTCTTTGTTTTGGTCGTCAAAATAACCGAATTTCATGTGTGTGTGTACCTCCCTTTATTCTAGCGGACCGCATGGGGTCTCTTATAGTCCATTATATCTTATTCATGGCATAAAAACAAGAAAAACAACAGAAAATAACCGATATTAACGGATGGTTCTCCGCTATTATTCCGGAATTACGGCATAAAAATGCTGGGTAACGGTTTTACTCTCTCCGGGAGCCAGTTCTGCATAACCGGTATCCTCCGGAGCCAGCGGGAGATTCGGAGCATCGATCATCCAGGTCATAGGTTCCGGACAAAAATATCCCTTCTCACCCCAGTCGTTCCAGATGACCCAGAACTTGTAATCCCGGGATACCTCGTAGCGGATCTCTTTACCGCTAGCAATATCGGTAGCAACGATTCCGTAAAACGGCTTGCCGTCCATATCACCCATTTCTGCATAATAAACATCATTGTTGATGACCTGCTTTACAGGAACCATGGAGCCGGTCAGATACTGGCGGTCATGGTTGTCCAGCGGCATGAAGATGCCGGTTGGCAGGCAACGGTCATTCAGCTGCCATTTCTCGCCGATCGGCACATACAGACGCATATCCTCGCCCTTTCCGTCAGAAGTGAAAGGACCCATCATAGTAGTATGTGTGCAGACACCATACGGCATCTGGACATTGGAAAGATTGGTCATTGTAAAGGCATAGGAAAGACCGTTCTGAGAGAGTGTAAAGGTAAATTCTGCCCTAAATGAAATAGGAAGATATCTGAAATAATCATCCTTATCGTCATATACGTATTCCGTAACGGCAACGGCTGTGTCATCGGTGGTGGTTAAAGATACTACGGTATGCTGACGCTTATGCAGGAAACCGTGAATAAAGTTTCCGAGATCTGCTTCATTAACATCCAGCTGGTAGAGTGCATCCGAGGTCTTTAAACGGCCGCCATCCAGACGGTTTGGAAGATAAAGCGTCGGCAGGCCGTAAACCTCCGGTGACTGCTTGATCTCTTCAATCGTGGTTTCTTCATGATAACGGAAAAATTCGATGTCATGTGCTTCATTACGGAGCCGGATGACATTGCTGCCGATGCCCGGAGCGATCATGGCCAGATAGTCACCTGCCCGCAGCTCGATGCAGGGTTCGCCTTTGTAAGTAATGGTTTGTGCTTGAATAGAACTCATTATGAAAACCTCCCCTTATTTATACAAAATACATTATTATTATTTTACCATATATGGCAGAGAAAATCGACCATAAAATTTGTTACAGATGTACATAAAAAGAGGCGGTTAATACAGAAAAATGTAAGATTTGGGGATAGTTATTTTTATAAAACCGTGCTATAATAAACACCGCATTAAAAGGCGGTTGAAAGGAAATAATAAGGAAGAAACAGTTCAGGGAGGAATGCAGTTATGCCTCTAAATTATAAAAGCAGTTATAAGGAACGTGCCAGAAAACGGAATCTGCTCATTATCATAGGAATTGTTGCGGTATGCCTGATCGTTGCGGCGGTGATAATATTCACGAAAAAGCCGGCAGGAGGGCTTGTCGGAGATAATCATTCCGGAGAGTATGGCAAGGTCATAGAGCGGCAGAAGCTTTATTTATACACAGTAGGCACACCAAGGGTAAGCCCGAGTGATGTGAATCGGGAATATACAAAGGTAGATAAGCAGGTAGAGGATTCTTATTTTGATGATGCACTGTTTATCGGAGATTCGCGGACAGAAGGATTTATGTTGTATACCAGTCTCAGCAACATTAAGGCATATTGTTCCAAGGGATTAAGTATCTCAAGAATCTATGAGGATAGGATCGTTACACTGGAGGACGGACGGACAGTGACCGTTATGGACGCACTCCAGGAGGAGAAATATAAGAAGATATATATTATGTTTGGCGTAAATGAGCTTGGATGGCCTTATGACGATCTGTTTATCGAGCAGTATACGAAGCTGCTTCATGATGTAAAGCAGCTGGAGCCGGATGCGATTATCTATGTAGAGAACATTATTCCGGTATCGGCAGCGCGTTCAGCGACAGATCCGATTTACAATAATGATAATGTAAGGCATTTTAATGAAATGGTAGAACAGGTATGTAAGGATCAGAACGTTGTATATCTGGATGTGGCTTCTGCATTGGCAGGCCCGGACGGAGCACTTCCGGCAAATGCCAGTACAGATGGTGTACATTGTAATAAAGAATATTGTGAGGTCTGGCTGAATTATCTGAAGAATAACACATATGAGATAAATTAGGAGGTTGTTAATATGAAAATGATGTGGAAAAAAATGAAAAAAACAGTTGCAGCCGGTCTGGCGGCCGTGATGGTGCTGGGACTTGCAGGTTGTGGGAATAGCAATTCGGATATTGATATTGATCCGGTGGCACTGGCCGATGATATGAAGGCATCGGTAACCTTTCAGGATCAGCTTTCGGAAGTGGAGCTGGATAAGGTGCTGTCTCTTTATGGGATTGATTCCGGAATCGTGGATTCCGGCAAGGCATATTTAAGCACAAATGCAACGGCAGAAGAAATCGCAGTAATAAAGGCTAAGACAGCAGAAGATGTGGATACGGTCAAGACAGCGGTACAGAACCGGGTGGCATCGCAGCTTCAGTCATTTGAAAGCTATAATGCGAATGAGGTTCCGAAGCTTGAAAATCCGGTGATCGAGACTGCAGGTACCTGCGTGATCCTCTGTGTCTGTGATGATAAAGGTGAGGCAGAGGCCGTGATTGACAGTTATACAGCCGCCAAATAAACAGAAAGCAGAATCATTATTAAAAAGAAATCCCTCTGTATGCAGAGCTGACCATCCGGGATCGGGTGACGGCTTTCCGTACAGAGGGTATTATTATGCACATAAATATAATATTATGATGAATTGCGGGAATTCTGGATCTGTGATAAATAATCATAGGAACGCTGATATTTGGACATGCGGCGCTCGTCTTCCACAGTCAGGATACCTAGGCGGGAACGGTTCATATTATCGTGAAGATCATATAGCTTCACCTGAGTCGCCAGACTATCGGCAGATAGCTGCTCAATATAGCGCTGATACGGAACCTTACGGTCATGTGTTAATAGGCGTAATGCATTTAATACGGATGGAGAAAATCCCTCGACCTCCAGCATTTCGATGGAGATCGGTGTGTCTTCAATCACGTCATGAAGGATTCCGCATATCATCTCCTCCTGCGTTTTCCCGGCAAGCATAACGCGCATAGGATGCAGAATATATGGTTGCCCGGCCTTATCTAACTGCCCGCGGTGGGCTTCAACTGCAATTGCGATGGCTTTTTCCAGCATAAAATTCTCCTTGGTAATGAAAGAGTTCGTTCGTACCTGTATAAGCAGGTGGATGAATAGTATGCATTTATTATAACGTACTTGGTACGGGAATACAATTAAGAAAAATGTCAGAATTTCTAAAAGTTTTCATTGGGAAAAAGGGATAAAGTATGAAGCAGAGACATTAATAGAGATGTTTGGACGGAGGAACATTCAGAAAACGGCTGCATAGAATAATTTATAGATAATGACAATTCAGCAGTCGTATAAAACAAAGCTATAGATTTTTCAAACAGATGTATTTTGATAAAATACCGGTATGCCGACTGCTTTGCAGATAGGGCTTCTGCCGATGGAGTCCCGGAAGCCGGGATTCCGGGGCAGGGAGCCGGCAGGATTGTAATACATAGGCACGCATTATGATTCGTTTGCGGAGCAGCCGGTAGCGGAGAAATAGGAGTGACTTATCAATGAGAGACAAAGGAGAGCAGAGTGGACAACGGAAGATGAAGCGGGTGCAGAAGTTATGTGCCCGGATGCCGATAGCAGGTGGCATCCTGACATTGATCATCGGGATTGTGTTTTTGGTCCAGTCGACCGGTGGTGCGGAAAAGGAGGATGGAAGCTTCATTGAACGGATAAAACCGGAATTCCGTGCAGAGCCGATCGTATCTGCGGCAGAACAGTTTCCGGATCTTGATATTCAGGAAGAATTTCTGACGGTAAATCCATATTCGCGACCGGGGACGGAGCTGAAGAATGTAAAGAAGATTGTAATCCATTATACGGCGAACCCGGGGACATCCGCACAGGCAAACCGGGATTATTTTGAAGGACTGGCAACAACCCGGATTACATCCGCCAGCAGTCATTTTATTATTGGTCTGGATGGGGAAATCATACAATGCGTGCCTCTCAATGAGGTGGCATATGCATCGAATGAAGCAAACTCCTACAGTCTGTCTATTGAATGCTGCCATCCGGATGACAGCGGAGAATTTGCAACTGTTACATATAATCAGTGTGTGGAATTGACGGCGGAGCTCTGTAAGTACTATCGCCTGGATCCGGAGACGGATGTCATCCGGCATTATGATGTGACAGGGAAGGAATGTCCGTTATATTATGTGGAAAATCCACAGGAATGGGAAATGTTTCTGGGATTCGTTAAGGATCGGATATCATAGCTTGAACTTGATCTGAATCGGTTTTTTTAACTGCTGGCCACCTCTGGAACGGACCTTGGTGGAGATGTTCAGATAGTAGAAAACACCTTCTGCATAAGCCTGTGTCGGTTCTATTTCAATCATATTTGTATCCGGATTATATCGGATGTTGGCATTCACAGGTGCTCCCATCTCATTGGTCAGATACATCGTGGAAGCATTCACGGTGGAAGGATTTAACGGTGTGTTGAATTTGATCTTCCAGACGAAGCTTCCGGTACGGAATGCCAGATTCTGATGTACTTTTTTCTGTAAATCTTCGGGAACATCTTCGATGTCTAGATATTGTGCCGCCATCGTATGGCCTCCTTTCCAATCTGGTTCTATCATACCATTTTTCATGAGATTTTGACAATAGGACTTGCCAAAATCGTGGGGACAAAGTATTCTTGAGTGTGGAATACAGAAAATGAGAAAGAAGGATATTATAATGAGTAAAATGAGCTGGAAACCTGGAAATATGTTGTATCCGCTGCCGGCAGTACTGGTGACCTGTCGGGATAAACAGGGAAATGATAATGTTTTAACCATTGCATGGACCGGAACAATCTGTTCAGATCCGGCTATGTTATATATATCGGTTCGACCGGAACGCTATTCGTATCCGATGATCAGGGAAACGGGAGAATTTGTCGTGAATCTGACGACGGAGGAGCTATTAAAGGCTACGGACTATTGCGGTGTCCGTTCCGGCAGGGATGAGGACAAGTTCCGGGCAGCAGGACTGACAAAGGGAGAGGCACAGCAGGTGAATGCACCGATCATTATGGAAAGCCCTGTAAATATTGAATGTAAAGTGAAAGAAATTGTTCCGCTTGGCAGCCATGATATGTTCATTGCAGAGGTAGTGAATGTTCAGGTCAGTGACGAATATATGAATGAAAAGGGTACATTTGATCTTTCTGCGGCCAAGCCTCTGGCATATTCCCATGGACGGTATTATGAGATGGGAGCGGAGCTTGGAAGCTTCGGATATTCCGTACGAAAGAAAGCATAGGAGGACAGGTGGAATGAAAGGAAATAATATCATCCTGATTGGAATGCCGGGATGTGGCAAGAGTACGATCGGAGTTGTGCTGGCGAAGGTCCTGGGGTATGAATTTACAGATTCGGATCTTCTGATCCAGAAAAAAGAAGGCCGACTGCTACGGGAAATCATAGCAGAAGAGGGTGAAGAAGCATTTATCCGGATTGAAAATGAAGTAAATGCGGGAATAGAAACGGATAAGCATGTGATTGCAACCGGTGGTAGTGTCATTTATGGAGAAGAGGCTATGAATCATTTCCGGGAAATCGGAACAGTGGTATATCTGAAACTATCCTACCCGACAATCTGCAGCCGGCTGGGGAATATCCGTCGGAGAGGTGTTGTACTGAAGGATGGACAGACACTGAAGGATCTGTATGATGAAAGAATTCCGTTATATGAGAAATATGCAGATGTAATCGTAGATGCAGAGGGATATGATATAGAGGGGCTGATGGACGAAGTGGTACATGAGCTTCAGAAAATTACAGAATTTGAATGATTTGTAATTCCGGTTTTTTGGACAGATCAAGAAATCCGTCTGAAGTGCGGATCATAGGACGTGACAGGGCGTTTTCGTTTACCATGACGATTTCGCCCTTTTCATTATTATTTAACAGAACGGTCTCGTGCAGATAGGTCTGGACGATTCCCTTTAAAAATGTAAGGATAAATTCCGTATCATATTTCTGGAAACCTTCTGCCTCAAACTGTCGTATGACCTCAAACGGGCAGATGCCTTTCCGATATACCCGGTCGGCCGTCATCGCTTCATAGATGTCCACAATGCAGACAATACGGGCAAAGGCAGGGATTTTAGTCCCGGAAATATGCAGAGGATATCCGCTGCCATCGTATTTCTCATGATGACAGAGCGCAACCTGTGCGATCCGAGGATCCAGATCCTGCTTGGATAACAGCTGATAACCGAGTCGGGAATGTTGCTTGATGATCTCGTATTCTTCTGCAGTCAGCCGTCCCGGTTTGGTGATGATTTCAGATGGAACCATCAGCTTTCCGATGTCATGGAGCAGACCGGAAACGGTCAGCAGCCTGGTGTCTTCCTCCGGAAGATGCAGCCATTTTCCCATAATATTACAGATGATAGACACATTCAGGGAATGGGCAAAAGTAGAATCATCAAAATGCCGCATGTTATGGAGCATGTCAAACACCTGATAGGAGGTATGGGCATGCTTCAGAATGTCGGCAGTCGTCTCAAACATCTGATCAATGTCAATCTGGGTGTCGCGCTCGGCAATGTCGGTCAGAGTGTATTGGAAATGATCCTTTGCTCCATAAAATGCATCACTGTACTGTAGGAAATCATCACTTTCACGAACACGCTGTGCATGGGTCTTATATACATTCGGAGACTCGGGGGTGTTGGAAACGGAAGCCGTTCCGGCAGGTGCTTCGGTGAAGACGGATATCTGCTTAATGCCATAATAGACCAGGCGGGGCAGAATCTGTTCGGTGATGACCACGCCTTTTGGCAGGATCAGCTGATAATCCTGATTGTAAATATCATCAGCGACCTGCATTCCCGGTTTTAAATTGGAAAGAGACACTCTTTTATGATTCATTCCGATACTCCCATTCATAATCTATCATCAGTATAGAAAACGAAGCAGGAAAAGTCAATTGGCGACGTTATTCTTGTCTCCGTGAATAAGACTTTACAAATGAACGAAAGACTGTTATAATTGTTACGAAAATGTTACAAAGTGATTTAGAATTGGACAGGAGTCAGACAAATGAAACGTGACAATGTAGGAACGATTCGCAGAAAATTAAAGATATATCGTGGTTTGTTTATTGCAACAAGTGTTGCACTGTTAGCATTCCCGGTTGCGGTAAATGGTGATTTTGTAAAGGAACGATATCAGATTCTGATTAATGGCAGGAGCGTGGGAACGGCAGAAAGCAAGGAGGCAGCACAGGCAGCCTATGAACAGGCACGTCTGGAGCTGAATGCACAGTCCGATGCTCTGACACTTGTAGATGCAGATGTAGCCTATGAGCCGGTCAAGAAGAGCTTTGGAAAGACTGAGGATGCAGAGACTCTGAAGCAGAATGTATATCAGGAGCTACAGGCATGTACAGTGGATAATAAGACGCTAGCATATACTTTGAAAATCAATAATTATACCGTTACACTTTCCAGTGAGGCTGAAGTTTTACAGGTATTAGAGCAGGTACAGAATAATTACGATACGGATGATGAGTTCATGATTGAGCTGGCATCGGAGAATAAACAGGAAGTTGGGGCTATGTCAACGAATGTGGTGAATGCCTCCAAGACAGCAAATAATCCGCCGGTTGTAGCTGCGGATGCAGAAGGTAATCCGACAATTGCAGATGCTTCTGTAAATGTCGGAGAGGACGGTATCCTGTCAGTGGAGTTCCAGGAGAACATTGAGGTAATTGAAACCTATGCTTCTCAGGACCAGTTGAGTGATGTACAGACAGCATATGAGAGCATTACCAAAGAGCAGGAGAACAATGAGGTTTATCAGGTGCAGGCAGGTGACTGTCTGTCTACGATCGCAGATAAATACGGTATGACAACCGGTGAACTTCTGGCGATCAACGAAGGTATGGAGATCGATTCCAATATTTTAGTCGGTGACCAGATCGTAGTTATGGTTCCGAAGCCGGAGCTTTCCGTTGTAATGCGGGAGCAGACCACATATACCGAGGATTATGAGGCTGATGTACAGTATGTGGATAATCCGAATAAATATGTCGGAGACGATACGGTGATTCAGGAGCCACAGACCGGTAACCGGACCGTAACGGCAATTGTAAGCTATAATAACGGCGCAGAGACCGGACGTGAGATCATTAAGCAGGCAATCAATACAGAAGCCGTTCCTAAGATCGTGGAGCGTGGTACCATGCCACTGCCGACATATATCCGGCCGACAACATACGGAACCTTGACTTCCGGATTCGGTGCCCGTTGGGGAACGATTCACAAGGGTATTGACTGGGGTGTTCCGGTAGGAACCGCATGCCGTGCTTCCAGAGCAGGCCGTGTCGTATCTGCAGGCTGGTCCGGTGGATATGGTTACTGTGTAGTGATCGACCACGGGGATGGTGTAAAAACCAGATACGCACATTTAAGTTCTATTCAGGTAAGTGCGGGACAGTATGTAGACCAGGGTGAGGTAATTGCGAGAACCGGAAATACCGGAGACAGTACCGGACCACATATTCATTTTGAGATTATTGTAAACGGAACTGCAGTTAATCCGGCAGGATATTTATAAAATGAATTGAGCTCCCATGAGTGATGAGATTTCTGGATGAAATCCGCGTTCATGGGAGCTTTTTGGCTTTTTCCGGTAATAAGCAACCGGGAATGCCGCTTGAGGATGATACGATTCTGGGTCGAGACAGGGACGGTGCATTAAATGAAGATTATTGTAAATGGTGCTATGCGGATGGAACTTACACATACAGTAATATGGATGATCTGATAGATGTCTGTGTGAAGCATATGGTAAATGAGAATTTCTCGGAAGAACAGGCATGTTCCTATATGCGGGAACTGCTTCTGTACAAAAAGAGATAGAAGCAATTATACTATACGAAGGAGTTTAAGGATTAGGGATGAGGGATAAAAAGGCAAGGGTAAAAACAATATCTGCATTTGGCATTGTACTGCTTTTGGTGGTGGCAGGCTTGCTTCTGGATCATTTCGACCAGACCACAGATGTATTTCCGAATGAAAACACTGTGATAAGTTTATACGGAGAAGCACATGGTTTTAAGAGATATTATGATATTGAGTTCGAGGCATGGAGTAAATACTACGATGAAGGATATCGCAATCTTTTTGTGGAACTGCCATATTACAGTGCGGAGTTCTTAAATGAGTGGATGAAAGCGGATTCGGATGAACTGATCGATTTGTTCTTTGAAGAGATCCAGGGAACCCAGTCGGGGAATGAATCCTACTATGAGTTTTTTCATGAGATCAAGGAACGTTGTCCGGAGACCATATTCTATGGTACCGATGTAGGGCATCAGTATGATACCACAGGGGCAAGGTATCTGGAATATTTAGAGGAAAACGGACTTGATGACTCCGAACAATATAGGCTTGCAAAGGAATGTATCAGGCAGGGAATAGAGTTTTGTAATAATGATACGGAACAGAATGGGATGACAGAACTGCGAGAGTCCTATATGGTGTCGAATTTTATAGATGCATACACACGATGCGGTGGCGGCAGGATCATGGGGATTTATGGAAGTTACCATACGAATTTATACAATCCTGATTTAATGGCAGGGAAACTCAGGGCACAATATGGAGATATCATAAGCAGTGTGAAATTAAGTACGCTTGCTTTTATGCGGATTGGACGGCCATATGACCTTGGCTTTTGTGCTACAGGTTTTTTATTTCTTCTGATGCTGTTTGTCCCGAATATCATCTGGGCACGCAAGGCAAAGCCGGATGGTTATGATGAGAGTGCCAGAAAAGAGAATAAGTTATTATTGATTCTTGAGCGTGTTGGTGAGGTTCTGGTGAGCACATCTCTGGTGATCTTTACGGCAATTAATCCGAAGGTAATGTTCCTGGAAGGCCTTCATTTTGAATGGAAACTTATAATCTGGATGACGGCATTTGTGCTGATGGTGTTGTATGAATGCTACTGGATCAAATATTTCAGAAGTTCGAAAACGCTGAAGGATTTTTATATGTCCTTTGCAGGATTTCCTGTAGCCGGAGCAACGCTTCCAGTGATTGCGTGTCTGTTACTGGGCATTTATTCCGGAAATGTGATTGTGATCGGGGCAGCGGTTATTCTTGGAATCGGACATATTGGGATTCATGTCATGCACAGGAAAGAAATTGCTTAAAAGCGAAATGGGCCTTGACAGTAGCTAATAGAAAATGATTGTTATGGATAAAATTATGTGGTACACTGATTTATATTTCTTATATTTGCTGAAAACTAAAAGTTATCAGGGGGGCACTTTGAGACGAAAGGAGCATTCATGGAAGCGATAAAAGATGTAAATGATTTTAAACGTTTCTTAGAATTGAATAGAAATAAGTTATATTCAAATGCTGAGGATGCAGATGATATAACATTAGATGATGAGTGGATGCAGGAAAATCAGTGGGATGAGATCTATAAGCAAGGGGAGAAAAAGAATGGGGAAATATAATCTAGGTGAAGTATGGTGGACACAGTTTCCATTTGAGGAGATAGAAGAATCAAAACGTAGACCTGCTGTTGTTATTGATGAAAATACCATTGCTGTTCTTACTATGATGGTTACAAGTAAAGACAAGAAAAATCCATACAGTATTAAGATAGATGCTTGGCAAGAAGCTGGATTAAAAAGAGAATCATGGGTTAGGATTGACAGAGTTGTACGGATGGATGAATGGAGAATGGAAAAGAAAATCGGTAACTTATCAGAAAGTGATTTGTTAAAAATAACCCAGTTATTTGCTGAATATTTGTCAGAGACGTATCATGAGTTTTCTTTATTAGCGATTATGCATCCATCGGGAAAGTATTTACAGGTCTATGATGAAAGATGGAAGTGTTGGTTATTCCCGTATTATCGGACAGAAGATCCAAACAAAGAGAATATTGATAGGCATGCAAGCTGTTTGCTTAAAATGAAAGTTACAACGTCATACATTACAAATGCACCACATTGTAAGTATTCAGAAAGTGATAAGGCGTACAAACTGTATAAACATACATTATATAGGTATGCGTTGAGTGATGTTCCGGAACATATGAGTAGTGATGTATTTGTGCTGGATGATAAGAAATATGCGTGGAAATCTATTGAAGAATTAGAAGCAGATAGCAATGTGATGGAAAAAAATGATGATATCATTGCTTTTGTAAAAACAAAATGCAAATAAGGAAAGGAATGGTAGGTGGATATTTTCTCTTACCATTCTTTTTTTAGTGTGGCTTATTTAAGATGCCTATGAAAAACTAAACAAGTGATAGAAGAGTAGCAGAGATGAGGGATAGATTATGGATATAAAACCGGATTTTTATGAGAAATTTAAGTGCATTGCCGATCGATGCAGTATGACCTGCTGTATGCAATGGAAAATCGCAGTAGATGAGCGGACGCTTGCAAAGTGGAGGAAAACTACTTTAGGTGGGAAAAGGCTGGATGTAAATGTAAAGAAAAACGGCGGCGAAGAAATTATAAAGCTTAATAAGAATGGACGCTGTCCCTATCTGCAGGAAGGACTATGCAGTCTGGTGACAGACTTTGGAGAAGATATGCTTTCTGAAACCTGTCATGTATTTCCGAGAGAGGTGCATGAATTTGAAGACAGACGGGAGTTGTCCCTGGTATCCTGCTGTCCGGAGGTGATTGACTTTTTGTATAAGAGCGATGGACTTGTAATTGAAAATCTGGATAAAGCAAGTGGAGATCTGTGTTTTGAGATCCGGAATCTTATGATGCATATCATAGGAAACAGGGAATATGATGTTAATTCCGCATTGCTGATGGCATTTTATATATTGCTCGATATATATGAGAAAGACGAAATAACACCGGATGCTATCCGGGCATATGAAAGCGCCGATAACCTTAAAGAGATATATCATGCCATAAGCGAGCTGACTTCTGATGAAGGGGATTGCCTTCGGGAGAATAACGAGTTGTGGCTTGATATCGCATATAATTACAGAAAAGAAGGCTTATACACCGAATATATAGAAACAGTATCCTGCCAGGCGGAAAACATTCTGGAAGAAAATACGGATATGCATATGAAAGAGTTTAAAGAGGCAGTTTCTGACTATGAAAATCTGTTCAGAAATTATCTTCTATCTGAAATATTTACCAATATGCTGATACCGGACTCAGATCTTGAAGCAATGGTTGTGATGTTTCAATGGATCTGCATGGAATATACCGTGATACGACAGGGAATATTCCTGAAATGGCTCAGTAATTATAAGAGGAATGCGGATCATTCATTATCCTATCACACAGTCAGAGATTACATGGTTGTGATAACCAGAATGACAGGATATGACCAGGATGATATCTATGAATATATGGAAGACAGCTTCCGGGATATCATGTGGGAGTGGTCATATCTGTGGCTGATCATGGGAGGATTTATTTCAAAATATGCCGGAAGAATACGACCAGTTTCTTTGCAATCTGATACATCTCATCCGTAGAAGGGGCAGTATCCGAATTAGGGTGCTTGTCATCAACGGCGGTATCCGGAGCTTCCGGGGAAGTAGTTTCTGCAGAAGTGGTGTTGCCTGCAGAGGCAGCTGTCCGGGTGATCGCATCCAACGCTGTTGCAAATGCATCCCGATTCTGCTCCAGAAATGCCACACCCTCTGAACGTTCCGCTGTCAGAGTTGTATCCCAGTCGGTTCCATTCCATTCCAGATTTGCCTGAAGAAGACCATATTGTCTGGTCGGAAGACTCGCCTGCAGGCTACGGTTCTTTCCGGAATTCTGAATTACGGATAAATGCAGAACGCCCCATTCTCCATCCATTTCCATCGGAATCTGATACTGTTCACGCCGGCTCATTTTCTCCAGAATGCGGAGCCCGGAGCGGATCTGTTTTAATGCCTGAATGTCACGGGCGGTAATCGTGCCGGCCTGTTCAGTAGTTTCGGCCGCTGTGGAAGCTGTCTGCTCAAGGTCGGAATAAGCTGCCTCCATTGTCTCCGGTGAGGATAAAGCTTCATCCAGCTGTGATAATTTCCTACGAGTGGTATCGGCGGAACCACCGAGGCTCTGAATCGTATTCGACAGGTTTTGGAAGAATACACCGTTGCCCTTTGTTAACTGCAGGAGGGCTTCCATATTGTTGATGGTTGGCAGAAGCTGCAGATCCTGCATCAGCTGATAATCGGTTCCATCGAAAGCAGACAGATCCGGTGTATGATCTGCCATGGATTCGGCAGCAGGAGTCGAACTGCCGGTAGGGGCCTCTGTTGTCAGCTGTTTCTCAATACGATCCAGAAATTCTTCAAGTGTTACTCCCGAAGCAGACTCCTGCACCATGGAATCAATGATATCCGGAGACAGAGCATCCCGCAGACTCTTCACCAGCTGTGACTGGTAAGCGGTCTGTGTGCCGCGTTCAATCTGACTTTGAATGTCATTTGTAACGGAATCGTTTGTGCCGGCTGTCTGCACATCAATTCCACCAAAGGTTTCATCAACGGTGGTATCCATGCCGGTGGAACGATTGCTTCGATGGGCAGTCAGGAGATTTTGCAGGGTTAGATCCTGTCCGTTACGAATCAGGGTTCCGATATCTTTTCCCTGAGAGCGGGTAATCTTATCTATCAGCCGGTAAATGCCGATATAGCCGGTACGTTCCTCTCTGCTGATCTGCTTACGGCGGTCAAGCTTCTGTAAGAAGGTACTGTATTTCTCATCAGATGCCACATCGGCATCTGCAATATATTCTTCTGTTATTGCATTTAATTCCTGAATCGGCATATTTAATGGATTAATGCCATCCTCCACCAGATGCAGGACAACCGAAGGCTGTAGGTTCCGGATCAGAGTCTGGACCTCCTGATCGGCAGCCTTTACCTGTGAAATGTTTTCAGGAGTCAGCTCCATCCGGTTGTATCCGAGAATCCGGACAGCCCGTGCATTGACCTCTGTAACAGGGAGCTGCAACTCGTTCAGGATCGGGTCTACATTCCGGAAAGCTTTATGAATGGAATCACCCATATCACTGCGGGGTGTGGTCATCATGGTCTCATAAGAGCTCAGGGCATCCTGGGAAGAGGTACGGTATTCCGACAGAGCCTGAATACCATCCGTGTGCAGCCGCTGGATGGTAAAGGAGCCGGAGGCCCATGTACGCCCGATTGCAGCGGCCGGGAGTGCAGGAAGTTCTGCTAATTTATGGCTGGTTTCCTGAATCAGGGCAATTTCCGTATTGGTAGGCAGAATGCCGTCTGCAGCCATTTGTTGACGGTAGGCAGCAGTTTCCTGCTCACGCAGGGCATCCACGACCTGAGTAAGATCTCTGGTGCGGATGTGAAGATCCTCCGATGCCAGAGCATAGCCGGCACTCCAGGTCATTTTCAGTCGCAGTTCTTCTAACTGCCGATGCGCGGTCAGATTGGAGATGGTGGCAGCAGAAGTGACATCGGAAGAAACATTACTTCCGGATGTGGCCGCATGCTGGCGGCTAAAGGCAGAAAGCGCTTCCAGGGTGTATGGTAATCCACTGGCTGCAAATGCCGCCATATCCGTATCCGTAATCCGGTTCAGATCATCCATGATAGCATCCGCTACCTTAGATGGTGCCGGAAAATATTGGTCGCTGTTTTCAAACAGGTGCTTCATATCAGAAACTGTGATGGAAGTGTCTGAAGCTCCGGTAGAAATCGCACTCTCTGCTATTAAATCCTCCATATGAGTGCGAAGATTATCCATGGTAAAGCCGTTTGTATTCAGGTCCTGGACTGCCTGATAGGTAAGCAGGGAATCCGTTGTGACCGGGAGCTGGTACTCCAACAGGAACCGAGAAGCATCGTGCTGCTCCTGTGTGATGTCCAGTCCTGCAGCCTGCAGTGTCCGGTCAATCTGTGGTAATAGCTGTGCAAAATCCTTGTCAGATATAGCTTTCCGTGTTGGCATGGATTTACTGCTGTATGCAGATTTATATAACTCATCCGGACTGAACGGAGCCTGATTCTGGATAAAGTAAACAGCCTGTTCCTTCGTCAGCGGGAGCTGATCGTTTAACTGATTTAAGGCATCCGGGAGATTAAAGGAGGTATCTCCGACAACCATCCGGAAAGCCTCCGGATGCTCGTCCGGCTGTTCAATGATGATCTGCTTACGGACACTGTCAATCGCCTGCTGTAGCTGATCATCCTGCTCTTTGCCACGCATCTGGCTCAGCAGACTTTTAATAAAAGTAATATTAGATGCAGATACTTCAATACCCATCTGGCGGAGCTTAGCACGCTCTTCTTCTGAAAGGCTGCGGGATACTTCTTCGGCATCCTCCTTCAACTGACCGGCCTGCGTGTCTGTATCCGGACAGGTCTCGTTCCAGGTATCAACGAAGCGTGCGGTGTTGCGGCGAATCTCTGTCTGCATGGTGCCGCTTCTGGTATAGATCGACTGTTCCTGCTGATCGATCAGCTTCAGCGTGATCTCAGAGGAATTACTTCCGGTAATGCGAAGATAGATCCGGTCTCCGGTCTGTGCATCCTTCAGCGCATTTGAGCGCACCTGAACCGGGGTACCATTCATCTCTACGACCGGATGCTCACCACCTTGTAAAACCGTACCGGTCAGAAGGTCACCGACTGCATAATCGGTCTGATTTGTGCCGGAAGTATAATACTTCTGTCCGGTCGTTATGTTGGATATATGATTTAATGTGTTTGACATAGAGTATCATTCCTTTATTCCGAAATATTCTGATATATATATCGGAATAAAGGATGAAAAAACTTAGTGATAAAAGGTCTGATAAAGAGACTCCCGGCGATCGGCTTTCAACGGAAAGCTCTCCCGGTAGCGGGCAACATCGGATAGATCAAGGTCGGCATAAAGAGTGCCGGTATCGGCAGGGGCAGCAGGTGTCAGGAGTTCTCCGGTCGGTGCGTAGGCCACAGAGCTTGCGGTATAGGAGATGCTATTGCCATGTCCCGTCCGGTTTACACCGAGTATAAAGCATTGGTTTTCGATCGCACGTGCCTGTAGCAGGGTATGCCAGTGGGTAATCCGGCTGGCCGGCCAGTTGGCAATAACAACGATCAGTTCCGCCTGGCGGGAAACTGCCTGGAAAATCTCCGGGAAACGCAGATCATAGCAGATAAAGCCGGATATGCAGATGTCGGGCAGAGACAGGATGCTGAGTTTATCTCCGGCAATGTAATGTTTGGATTCTTCGCCGAAGGAGAATGGATGCAGCTTCGCATACTCCTGCAGGATCATGCCGTCCCGGACATAAACCAGCCGGTTCGTATAGCTGTCAGCATGGGCAGCGATATATCCGTAAATGATGCCGATGGACAAACCGCGTGAGAGGCTGCAGAAAAAATCGGCAGTGGAGCTACCGATGCCTTCTGGTTCTGCAAACAATTCCGGATGCATAGTGAATCCGGTCAATGTCATTTCTGGAAAAACGATCCAGTCACAGCCCTGTGCGGCGGCCTGTTCCGTCAATTCTGTACAAAGACGACGGTTTTCAACAGGATTTTCCCATACGATATCCATTTGTGTTAATGCAAATCTCATAGGTTAGACCTCCTGAATAGTAATTTTTAAAACGGAAAAAATAAATAAAAATAACACTTGCATATGATGAATATATGTGGTAGTATCAATTCAACAAGATGTAGTTTTGAAAACCACATGATGAAATATTAAAACTACAACATGAAAAACCGGTATAAAATAGTAGCATAAATGCAACAAGTATATGATAAGAAAAGTATACCCTATGTAGACAAGGAACTACAAGGACTTTTGTAAGGGAGGTAATCTATGTGGAAGCAATTCAGAAGACAAACGATAAATCGAGAACAGGAAACGCAGGATATGAAACGACAATCCGGAAACATAAGATCAAGGATCCGGGAAGTGCTATTACACATTTTATCGCTATGGTTATGGCAGCGGCTGCCACAGCTCCACTGATTAAGCGTGCCGGACAAAGCACCGGTGGCTCCGGTGTGGCGGCAGTAACTGTATTCATGGCCAGTATGATCCTGCTTTACGGAGCCAGTACCTCGTATCATAGCTTTGATATATCGCCGAAGGTGAACAAGGTGCTGAAGAAGATTGATCATTCTATGATTTCGGTGCTGATTGCAGGAACCTATACGCCACTTTGCATTATCGGGCTGGGAGACCGGCTGGGGTATATTCTGCTGGCGGCAGTCTGGAGTGTGGCGGCACTGGGTGTTACCTTTAAAATCTGCTGGGTAACCTGTCCGAAGTGGGTATCATCTGTGATGTATGTGGTAATGGGATGGTTATGTATGTTTGTAGCACCATTCTTTATTCGTAATGCAGGCATTCAGGCGTTTGGCTGGCTGCTTGCCGGAGGAATCCTCTATACTGCGGGTGCAGTCTTCTATGCATTGAAGCTGTCCGCATTTAATGAAAAACATAAGAATTTCGGTTCCCATGAAATCTTCCATCTGTTCTGTATGGCAGGAAGCTTCTGCCATTACATGATGGTATACCTATATCTGGCATAAGAAGCTGTACAGGAAAGCCGTTTGCGTAATGATACGTGAACGGCTTTTTCGATGTGTTTTTGTTGCATAATTTGGCAGAATATGTAACTATAGTAGATAAGGACAGAATGAAAGATAAAAGGGGGACTGACAATGGAAAAGGAATATAAGAAGAAAGGGCAGAATCCGGTATTGATCGTGTTATCGATATGCAATCTGCTGGGGGCAATCTGTATCGCATATGAAGTGTTTGTCGGAGTGCTGCCGATTCCTTTCAGGATTCAGACGGAAATCGTAATGCTTTCAGGGATGCTTCCATTTGCATGTATTGCATGGGGAATCTGGGATACGATTCATAAGAAGCGGGCAAGCATAGGCCTGATCATGGGGATTATTAATATGGGAATCGTGGGGGTTGCGGCAATATGGTTTGTCCTGCTGCTCGTTCTTGGTATGTTGACCTGGGATCCGGTAAGCGGCAGCCCGTTCTGGCAGTAATTCTAGGTAAAAAGGGGAGAAAGCAATGCGGTTTCAGATTAATGCAGAGGAGTTTGAGGAGTCGGAGGAAACGAAAACCGGAGCTATGCGCTATAAAGTCATGGAAGCGGTACAGAGAACAAACTATCTGGAGAATGTCTATGAACAGAAGGCAGATTGTATTCGGATGCGGAAGCGGAATCTGGGATGGGCAATCGGATTAAGTCTCGGTGTGGCAATCCTGTTGGCATTGATTGCGGCAACTATGTGGATTTTTACCAGAGGCAGTGGATATGGAGCAGTTTTTGCTATGTGGCCGATTCTGCTACTCAGTGTTATGACGGTGCTTTTTGTGTTCAATGCACTTCGGAAACTGGCCTCCTTTCTGACGCATCAGGGCGTTTTCTCAGCACCGCTTCGGATGATTTACAATCGGCGGGTGAAACGGTATACATATGAAGAACTGCAGACAACCGGTGTCTATACACTGGCAGAGGAAGAGCGGGAGTGTCAGCAGCTGCTAAAGCAGATTCGAAATGACCGAAAGGAGTTACAGGCATATCTGGGAAATCCGGAAGCAACCGTAGAGGCAGGAGAAGAGATTCTGGCATATATGGACAGTCATTTTGAGGAGAAGGACCGGAAAGCGACCCTGCTTTACGGAGAGCGGGTTTAAAGGGAGAAAACCGTACACCACTCTTTTATTTATGTGGGATTCATGGTAAAATAATGGCAGTATTTACAGCAATGGAAGGCAGATTACAGGAGAAGATATGGGGCGGCTTTTAATTGTATCCAGAGTGGAACGTTTGGCGGAACATCTGGAGCTTGCAGAAAAATATAATGTGGGATTCGAGATCAATGATTTCTTTGATCCGCAGCTGTTGGATGATGAGAAACGGCAGCAGGCGGTGATCGATCGGTATCTGAAGGCCGGGCTTCCGGAAGGTAGTACGATGCATGGGGCATTTTTTGATGTGACGGTGTTCAGCAACGATACAAAAATCCGTGAGATATCGAACCTGCGGATGCATCAGAGCATGGAGATTGCGCGAAAGCTGCATGTGAAGGGTGTAGTATTCCACACGAACTGGAATCCGATGGTCTGTGGTGAGATTTATGAGAATCAGATTGTGGAACGGACCGTTTCCTATATGAAGGCGTTGCTGGAGCAGTATCCGGAGATTGAGATTTATCTGGAGAATATGTTTGATTCCGATCCGCGGATCTTGACACGGATATCGAAGGAGCTGAAGGTGTATAAGAATTACGGTGTGTGCCTGGATTATGCACATGCAACGATATATGGCAGTGATATTGCACATTGGATCGAAGAGCTGACACCGTATATAAAGCATTTGCACATCAATGATAATGATCTGAAACAGGATCAGCACCTCGCACTGGGAGAGGGACAGATTGACTGGCACCGGTTTATGGAGTATTATCGGACTCGATTTGCGGATTGCAGTGTACTGATCGAGACTACGCAGCCGGAGAATCAGGCGAAGTCCCTTCAATATCTGGAGGCTTTTGGCAAGGGTGAGATACAGAAGAAGATTCCGGGCAGGGTGCTTCATTCCGAAGAACTTCTGGAGAAAATATTCTGGTATATGAATCAGCTGGTGGATGAGAGAGGCTTTTCTTCTACCTTGATGCTTCTGACAAATATGGGGCGGTGTCTGGTGAATTCGGACCGGGCATCCTTCTGGTACTGGGACGTAAAGAGAAAGCAGTATTGGACACTGGCGGCACTGGACAGTGAGCAGATCATTGTTCCGGAGGGTTCCGGGATTGTCGGAGCATCGATTCGAAATAATGAGATTATATTGATCAATGATCCATATGGAGATAGCCGGTTTAATCCGGAGGTAGATCGCAAGACCGGATACAAGACCCGTTCAATTTTATGTATACCGGTTACGAATACACAGGGTAAGGTGATCGGTGCTTTTCAGGCAATTAATAAGATGAGTGAGAACGGCACGGATGGGTTTGATGAGAGGGATGTGAACCGGCTCCGGCTGGCTGCCGTTTATTGCGGTAAGACATTGGAGTCCCATCTGTTATATCATGAGGCACAGGTGGACCAGCTGACCGGACTTAAGAACCGGCGCGGGTTCTATGAGTATTACAGTGACAGTGTCAGACCGGCGCTGCGGAATCAGCCGGTATCCGTGATCATGTGTGACATTGATTTCTTTAAAAAGGTAAATGATACCTATGGGCATACCGCCGGAGATGCAGTACTGATGTATATTGCAGATATTCTACAGAGGAGTATCCGGGGGAATGGAGAGGTCATCCGCTGGGGTGGTGAGGAGTTTATCCTGTTGCTTCCGGGACGAGATCTGGAGCAGGCGGTTCAATTGGCAGAGGAGATCCGGACAACGGTAGAGGCACAGGGGTGCCCATATGAAACAGAGGAAATCCGGGTAACGATGTCGTTTGGTGTCCGCGAACTGGATGCGGATATTCCGGCAGATGAGAATATTGAATATGTAGATGTGAAGTTGTATGAGGCAAAAGAGACTGGGCGAAACCGGGTCGTATCTTAGGGAGATAGAGAAAATTACAGGTATAGGAGGCAGAAATATGGCAGACAGAAAATCTGTTTTTATCAGTTATAGTTCCAAAGATCGGGCTTTCGTGGATAGGATTGTGCGTAAATTAGAAGAAATGGGAATCTACTGCTGGCAGGCACCGGAGCATATTCCGGCAGGCTCCAGTTATGCAAAGGAGATTCCGAAGGCAATTCGGGAATGTGAAGTGTTCTTACTGTTCTTATCAGAGCGGTCGCAGGATTCCATCTGGGTGGAGAAGGAGACAGACAGTGCGATTTCCGAACGGAAGAACATTATTCCGTTTCAGATAGACGATGCACCGTTAAATGAGACATTTCGATTTTATTTAAATAACGTGCAGATGATCTATTATGCACAGAATCCGGAAATGGCAATGAGAGAGCTGGAGGAAGAGTTAAAATATCTGGCACAGCCGATGGAGACTTCGGATGGTACAGAGGCGAATGATACAGAGGCAGCCGGGCATGTGCAGAAACAACCGACAGCAGAAGCAGTGACCGGACAGTCACATATGAGCTTTGCCAGACAGCCGCGGAATACAAATGCGCTTCGGATCAATCGGATCCCGCTCACGTGCAGAAACTGCGGAAGCAAGAACCTGAGCAACGTATCCATGGGCATTTATCGCTGTGATGATTGCGGTACAGAGAATTATGATGATTATCAGACCGTCCGGAATTATTTGGATAAGGTCGGAATGGCACCGGCACTGGTGATCGAGAAGGAGACCGGAGTTCCGCGCCGGGTGATCAATTATTTCTTTAAGCAGGAATATCTGGAGATTCCGAAAAGCTCCACAATACGGGTTCCGTGTGAACGTTGCGGAGCACCGATCCGAACCGGTACCCTGTGTGATGCGTGCAAGAGTGTAGCACTCGGAACTGCGAAAAAGGGAAAGGATGCATGGCATTCGAAGCGTTAAGACGGACGGAAATCAAGCATATGAGAAAGCGAGGAAGTGCGTATTGGAGAAGTTGATCTGGGTTGTAGGAAGCGACCGGAAGGAAATGATAGATACACAGAGACAGATAAACTCGACCGGAAGTATGCGGGCTTTCTGTATGCTGTCGGTTGAGGCAGTTGAGAAGGCAGTCGAGGCACAGAGCAGGGGAGAACGATCTCGGATCAGTACCCCGTCGCTTATTATTATGGATTATCAGATGGCAGAGGCAGGAGAATTCCGCCTGCTGTCATTGCTTAAAAATCAGCAGGCACTGGCAGGAGTGCCTGTTTTCTTCATGGTGGAGGAGCGGAGCAGGCAGATAGACGTGTCATGCTATGAGCATGGTGCAATGGTTGTTCTGACGAAGCCGTTTGTGCATTCGGATATTGTGCGGATCGAGCAGACAGCATGGCAGCATGAGGTGACGAAGAATTATGAGAAAATGCTGCAAAAGCAGGCCGGTGATCTGCTGGCAGCCAGAGAAATCGTACGGTTAAATGAGCAGCTGCAGTCCAGAAATGAGTTGCTGCATCTGATTCTGGGACGTTATTTCTCGGATAAAGTGATCGATGTGATCATGGAGAACTCGGAAGGAGCCGCTCTGGGTGGAGAGAAACGGGAGCTGACGGTTATGATGTCAGACCTGCGGGGCTTCACTTCTCTATCTGAGGAGCTGGAGCCGGAGGAGGTAACCGGTCTTTTAAATCTGTTTTTCGGAAAAATGGTAGAGGCGATCACGCAGTATCATGGGACAGTCATTGAGTTTCTCGGAGATGGGATTCTGGCTGTATTCGGTGCGCCACTGCCATCGAAGGAACAGACCGCAGAAGCGATAGCGGCAGCCATCACGATGCAGAATCTTATGGGCGAGGTGAATGCTTACTGTGCCAGAAAGGGATATCCGGCACTGGAAATGGGAATCGGTATCCATCGCGGGGAGGCATTTATCGGAAATGTAGGTTCTGAGAAGATGATGCGTTATAACGTCATCGGGCGGGTGGTAAATGAGTGCTCCCGCATTGAGAGCTACAGTGTCGGTGGACAGGTGCTGATCTCCACGGAGAGTCTGGAGAAGGTCAACTGTCCGGTAGAGGTGCATAACCGTATGGAGATTACGGCAAAGGGCATCCAGAAACCGGTCATTGTAAATGAGGTGATCGGTATCGGCGGCGAGTATCAGCTGTTGATCGCCAATGTTGAGTTTGACGTATTAACTCCGGTGGATGACTGGATCTTATTTAATCTGTATCCGATTGAAGGAAAGCTGATTCAGGAGGAACCGCTTCCGGCCAGACTGGTACAGTTCTCTTGCAAACGTGCGGTAGTGGAGCTGGATGATTTCCAGGCAGACTTAAAGGTGTTCTCGGATGTGGAGATTTTTGCAGCGACCAAAGACGGTCATGCGGTATTTACCGGTGTGTATGCCAAGGTGGTAAAGCGTCAGTTTGATCGGGTGGTGCTGCATTTTACCCATGTGAGTCATAGCTTCCAGACATTCTCCGGGCAATTTGTGACGGAGGAGCGGGAGAAATAACAGGAAGTGCAAGGTGACATGGATTTGAATAAATTGACAGGAAAACGTGTCGCGGATGAAAGGACAGAGGATAGATAGTGAGGAGAAGCAGATGGCAGTAGATAAGTATGGATTTACACAGGAAGAATTGAACAGGGACGGCATGAAGCGGAAATACTGCTATGCAGAGGCACCTCTGGTTATGATTGAGCTGGATGATGCACAGGGAGAAGAGCTGGCAAAGCAGATGGTATCAGATCAGTGGGAGCAGTTATATAAGGATAGAAAGAAACAGCTGGAAGCATTCTCCTGTCATATGCTATTGCTGGCGTGGAGTACGCGGGAGGAGGAACAGCTCCTGTTCTTAAGTGATACGAAGAGTGTGCGGGCATTGGATTTTCTGGATTATCTGATCGGAGATTTCGGACTGGTGAAGGGTACTGCGAATTGCGGCAGTGGCAGAATATCATCTGCGATCCTGAAGGTGCAGATGTCAGGAGAAGATATGACAGATACCATGGAATATTTCCTGAAGATGGCAGCTTCTTATTATCAGGATTGTGACCGCATCCGGGTAGAGGATTATGCGGAAACCCATGCAGAGGAAATCTATGCTATGCAGTCGTATTGCAAACGGAAGATCTCATGGGCATATGTGCGGTCAACGGATGTGGCGGAGCCGGGACATAAGATCTGCATGAAGACACTGGAAAATGAAGCGGGACTGACGGTGAAGGCCGATGAGAATATTTATATCATGATCGGCTGCCGCGGCGAAGTATATGATATTACCAGAGAGAAGTTTGAGAAGACTTATGAACCGACAGAGGAGCCGTTAGATGTATTTGAACGAATGCTTGACTTCCTGCCGGCGGTGGAAACGGTGCCGGAGGGAGCATATATCAGTCTGGATGAGGTCGCACATCTTTGCTATCCGAAACCGGGAGCCGGAATCTATGCGAAGGAGCTGACCAGGCGGACACGGGTATATCCGGTGGACCGGGATCAGGAATATTTCCTTGGACGACCGGGGGATTATCTGGCTATCCGGAAAGAGGATATCCGGGACATCTATGTGATACAGAAGGAAATATTCCGGCAGACGTATGAGGAGGAGTAGGGGGAACGTGGATCTGTCTTTTTTGTTTTATAAAAATATATGGGTGAAATATGATGTGAGGTGAAAATATAGCGGATTGACAAGATAACTTATATCTGGTACCATTAAATAACGCAATGCGTTATGTCAACAGGAGAGATTGGCCATGAGTAGAGGAAAAGAAGTAAAAGAACTAAGAGAAAAAATGGGTATGAATAGACGTGAATTTAGTGACTATTATGGCATTCCGTACCGCACAGTTCAGGATTGGGAAGCAGAGAAAAGGGAGCTTCCAGATTATCTGTTGCGTTTATTAAAGTATAGAGCAGAGATAGAATGTCGAATCGAAAGAGTACATAAATAGAATGATTTTACGGATGACGGTTTATTATTGGTTACGATATGATGTTTTATTTTTTTATCCTCAGCTTAACGCAATGCGTATATCCGAGCAAAACAGAAGGAGATAAACGTGGAAAGAAAAGTAAATGTGATCGAGGATATAGATGGAAAGAAAACGGTATTTATTCATGACATCATATTTAGAGGGAAAAAATCTGTAAAGTGGGATGATGTTGAAGAATATCTAAAGCAATATGTAGGAGATATCTACACAATTGATGATAGCAATGATGCGGTTTATATTGGAACCGATTTGCCGGATGAGTATACTCATTCAAATTATACACATATTTTAAAAGGAGCAAATGCGAAGGCAAAAGCTAATGCTGCACAGGGATTACCAGAATTGATTGAAATTGCAGCCGGAAAGAAATTTACTGAAAATTATAAAGAAAAGCATACTATAGATGCAATGTATGGTTGGTATCGCTATGAGTCAAGATTTGCGTTGCCAGTGTTTGATGAAGTTGGAGAAATTGAAAGATATAATGTTTTTAATGTAATAATGGTCATTCGGCATGCAAAGGATGGTAAAATGTATCTGTATGATATTATGAACATAAAAAAAGAAACGAGCACCCTTTTCCAGTCCGAAGACATTACTCAGTAAAAAACCCATTTCTTAGCCATGATTGTACCCCGATAGTAGCAAAAAGTCAATAAAAAGAAAATTAGAGTTTCAAAAAATGACCAAAATATAAGGAATCTTCTTCCTTTTTGGTGTAAAATTAATTCGCCACAAAAAATCATACTAAACAAAAAAAGAGGAGGATTTCCTGTGGTTAATTTTACATTAAATACTTACATAATGTTTGCTACCGGAAACTATTTTCTGCAGGATAAGGTGTTTGAAAAAGTTTTAGAGTTACCTCAGTATGTAAAGGAGATGGGATGTTATTGATTCTAAATTAAAAGATGAAAGTTATCCAATCCGCAAACTTTATTCCCGTAAATAAGGATGGATATGATATAATTAAAGTTAATATGTTTATTTTATGTTCTTGAAAAAATTATAAAGGGAAAATTCGGGGTGTATTATATAAAAAATATTTAAATTAATGGTTGATAAAGACATTAAGAAAAAAATTTGAAAGTGTTGACATTGTTGAAATGATCCCTGATGAGGAATAAGAATTATGGAAGTAAAGTTTGAAGATTTAGAAAAGGCGGATTTGATCGTTGATTGTATTTATAAAGGGGGGACTGCACCTAATATGTCTGCGGAGCCTTTTCATAAACTAATACCAGGATGTGAAAACTCCGGAGGATTTAGAAAGAAATTACGAGAAGATGGCTCTGGAAAATATGCATATGTCATTCTATATACTTCAATGGAGGAATTAGAATGGCCGGATTTTCTTGAGGAAGAAACCGGAATATTTAGGTATTACGGAGACAATAGAGAGCCTGGTCGTGCACTGACTGATACAAAGAAAAAAGGTAACTTGATTCTCGAAAAGACATTTGAACTATTAAATCAAGGTGTTCACTTGGATGATATTCCGCCGTTTTTCGTATTTAAAAAAACAGGTAATGGAAGAGATGTTCAATTCCTTGGATTAGCAGCGCCAGGAAATCCGAAGATTTCTCCGGATAAGGATTTAGTTGCATTTTGGAGAACAATAAAAGAAAAAAGATTTCAGAATTACGAAGCATATTTTACCGTACTTAATACAGGAAGTGCACCTATTTCAAAAGAATGGATAAAGGCATTGATATATGATCATGAAAACAGTATTCAGTATGCGCCTGATGTGTGGAAAAAATTTGTCAAAGAGGGACGTAATGGTATTGAAGCATTGAAGGCTCCTCGTATATTCAAGATTCCGAGTAAGTATGATCAGTTGGGTAATAGTGATGAAGAAGGCAGGATTTGCCTGGATATTATCCGAAAGCATTATGAAGAATTTCCACAGGGCTTTGAAGAATGTGCAACAAACATTGTGAGTAAGATGGATTCTAACTTTATCGATTTTACATTGACAAGACCATGGAGAGATGGTGGTCGAGATGCTATTGGACGTTATGCAATACATTCTGGTGGCAAAGTTAATTATCCGTTGATTATTGATTGTGCATTAGAAGCAAAATGCTATGGGCTTAACAAGGGTGTTGGAGTTCGGGAAATGTCTCGTTTGATTTCCAGAATCAGGTATCGACAGTTTGGTATTATGGTAACAACTGGGTATGTAGATAATCAGGCTTACTCAGAGGTTGTGGATGATGGACACCCTATTTTAATTGTTACAGCTTCGGATATAGCAGGTGTTCTTAGAAATAATGCGATTAATTCAACAAATGTTGAAGAGTGGTTAGCGTCGGTAGACAGTGATTCAACAAAGAAACGTTTAGCTGCATACTACAACAAGATGCAAGAACTGCAAACGACAATAAGGAGTTGATAGTATTGGGAAAATTCACGGTAAAGATATGGAAATAAATGAATGGAGATTTAATATGAAAACAATCAGAGCAGTTGCAGCGGTAATTCGCTCCGAGAATAAAGAGGGACGACCTATAATCTTCGCTACTTAATGCGGTTATGGGGAGCTGAAAGATGGCTGGGAGTTCCCGAGGGGAATTGAAGAGGGTGAGACGAATATGACTATCCGACATTCCATTTGTCTATGGATTGTTTCTGGTGTCGGATACAGAAAGGAAATGGAAGCATGGCATTAGAACGTCAGCAACATAATATTGCACCGGTGTTTGACGAACATTCCCGGATTTTGATTCTGGGTTCTTTTCCATCGGTAAAATCCAGAGAAAGTGCATTTTTTTACGGACACCCGCAGAATCGGTTCTGGAAAATCATGGCGGCAATATTTAATGAAGAAGTTCCGGTGACAGTAGAACAGAAGAAGGTTCTTTTGCTGAAACACCGGATTGCAGTGTGGGATGTGATCGCATCTTGCGAGATCGAGGGTTCTTCGGATAGTTCCATACGAAATGTAGTGCCGAATGATATAGAGTGGATCTTACAGCAGGCACCGATTAAGAGGATCTGTTTGAATGGCGGAACCGCATATCGAATGTTTCAGAAATACAACCGTGGTAAACGGTTGCCGGAAATCTGCCAACTGCCTTCCAGCAGTCCTGCCAATGCCAGATATCGGTTGGAAGCTCTGGTGGAAGAGTGGAAAAAATGGATTGTTGTAAATGAGTAATTTAATAAAAAAATAAATAAAATATTGGCAAATAGACATAGATAATATATTAAGTATTAAGAAAGTATATATTATCTATTTTTCTATAGTCTGAAGCAGTTTGCAGTACAATTGTTAAATCTGGTGACAGGTGCAGAGATAGAGATCGATACCGGAACTGTATAAGTTTGTAGGATTCTAAGGGCGTGGCCCGGACAAGGCATAGAAATCTTGACATTTCCATCCGGATGCCGTACTATTATTTCAACTGGGCGCTGCTATTCTGAACTGTTGATTTGGACTGGCAGAGTAAGATATTATGTGAATTTTGCATAGATAGATGATGAAGCAAGAGGAAGGGAACAAACGATGGAAAAAAAGATTATGTTGGGAAATGAGGCTATCGCCAGAGGTGCCTGGGAGGCGGGCGTCAAGGTGTCTTCCGCATATCCGGGAACACCAAGCACGGAGATCAGTGAGAGCCTTGTAAAGTACGACGGCGTATACGCAGAATGGGCACCGAATGAGAAGGTTGCAACTGAGGTTGCAATTGGTGCATGTATCAGTGGTGTACGTTCTATGTGCTGTATGAAGCATGTTGGTGTGAATGTAGCATCTGACCCGTTATATACCATGTCGTATGGTGGTGTGAACGGTGGTATGGTACTGGTTGCAGCGGATGATCCGGGACTTTACAGCTCGCAGAACGAGCAGGATACCCGTGCGGTTGCCAGAGCTGCTCATGTGCCGGTTGTAGAACCGTCTGATAGTCAGGAAGCCAAGGACTTCATGAAATATGCATTTGAATTAAGCGAGAAATACGATACACCGGTAATCTTAAGAACGACTACTCGTCTGTCTCATTCACAGGGGCTGGTTACATTAGAAGATCGGGTTGTTCCGGAGGATAAGCCATATGAGCGGAATCCTGCGAAGTTCGTTATGATGCCGGGTAACGCGAAAGGCCGTCATATATATGTAGAGAAGCGGGAACTGGCGATGGCTGCAGATGGTGCGGATATGCCAATCAATCGTGTGGAAATGGGCGATACCAAGATCGGTGTAATTACCTGTGGTATTGAATACCAGTATGTGAAGGAGGTTCTTCCGAGTGCCAGCGTGTTGAAACTTGGTCTGGTAAATCCGCTTCCAAAGCAGATGATTCTGGATTTTGCTGCAAAGGTAGATGAATTATATATTGTAGAAGAGCTGGATCCGATTATTGAGGAACAGGTTCGCTCCTGGGGAATTACCTGTCATGGTAAGGAGATTTTTACAGTACAGGGCGAATATAGTGCAAATATGCTGAGAAAGGCGGTTCTGCATGAAGAGCTTGATTTAGAGACACCTGCGCAGGTGCCGGCACGTCCGCCAATCCTTTGTCCGGGTTGTCCACACAGAAGTGTATATACCGTATTGAAGAAGCTTGGTATTCATGCTGCCGGAGATATCGGATGTTATACCCTGGGTGCAGTTGCACCGTTGAATGTTGTAGATACGACCATTTGTATGGGCGCATCAATCTCATCTCTTCATGGTATGGAGAAGGCAAAGGGCAAAGATTATGTGAAAAAATGGGTTGCTGTTATCGGTGATAGCACGTTCATGCATACAGGTGTCAATTCCTTAATGAACATGGTATATAATCAGGCAACCGGTACGGTTATGATTCTGGATAATTCAACAACAGGAATGACCGGACATCAGGATCATGCAGCAACCGGTAAGATGCTGAATGGTGAACCTACCTATGCAATCAATATATATAATCTCTGTAAGGCAATCGGTGTTGCCAATGTAGTAGAGGTGAATGCGTTTGATACAGTAGAGCTGGAGCGGATTGTGAAAGAAGAAACCGCACGGGATGGTGTATCCGTAATTATTACGAAGTCGCCGTGTGTACTCTTAAAGGGAAATGTATTCCCGAATAAGTGTGTTCCGATTCCGGAGAAGTGTAAGAAGTGTGGAATGTGTCTGCGTCCGGGCTGCCCTGCATTAACAAAGAATGAGGATGGTACGATTGCAATTGATGAGACCATGTGTAATGGCTGTGGCTTATGTAAGCAGTTGTGTAAGTTTGATGCAATTCAGACAGAGAAGAAGTAGGGAGGCAGAAGAACATGGAAACAAAGAATATTATGATTGTTGGCGTTGGTGGACAGGGTACTCTGCTTACCAGCCGGATTCTTGGCGGTATTGCATTACATGCCAAATATGATGTGAAGTTGTCCGAGGTACATGGTATGGCACAGCGAGGTGGAAGTGTTGTAACTTATGTACGGTATGGTGATAAGGTAGCAGAACCGATCGTAGAAGAAGGACAGGCAGATGTGCTGATTGCATTTGAACGTCTGGAGGCTAAGCGTTATGCCCATTTCTTAAAGAAGGATGGCGTAATCGTTGTAAATGATCAGCGTATGGATCCGATCACAGTTGTAACCGGAGCAGCAGAATATCCGGAAGGAATTATTGAAGAGTTATCAGAGAAGTATAAGGTATACTCTGTAGATGCGATGGCAGAAGCTAAAAAGCTCGGTAATGCGAAGGTATTCAATATTATCGTGCTGGGTGTCGCTGCACAGCATATGAATTATACAAAGGCAGACTGGCTGGAAGTTATCGAGAAGACAGTGCCTCCGAAGACGATTGAGATTAATAAGAAGGCCTTTGAGGTTGGTTATAATCTGTAAAACGTGTCCGACAATTAAATAGAATCAGCGACAGCGAGTAAAAAATAAAAGTCAGAATATCAGAGCTTTTATCAAAGTATTTGATATTTTGACTTTTATTTTATATTGATGATCTGGATTTTCTAAATTAGATGTTTCAAAATCGCATCGACGGCATCTTTTGTCGCCAACTGCTCAGAAAAAGCACTGGCACTGCCACAGGCGAGGCCGGTATAGAAAGCCTGTTCAAAGGATTCCGTGGTTAGCAGTCCATATAAGAAGCCGGCAACCATGGAATCTCCGGCACCTACGGAATTGATCACAGTTCCGTCCGGAGCTGGACTCTCATAGGTGCTGCCATCCTCAGCAGCGAGAACAGCACCGGCACCTGCCATAGAGACCAGGACGTTTCGAGCGCCACGTTCTTGTAATTCCTTTGCATAACGCAGGACCTCCTGCTTGTCCCAGAGTTCTTCCAGACCAAACAATTCTGCCAGTTCAAAGTTATTTGGCTTGATCAAAAACGGTCGAAGCTCCAAAACATTCTCCAGCAGATCTTTTCTGGCATCTACGATTGTCATGACACCCTTTGCTTCGACCCGCTTCATAATATCCTGATAAATGTTGTCCGGAAGCGAAGCAGGGATACTGCCGGCCAGAACCAGAACATCTCCGGTTACCAGCCGATCCAGTTGCGTATATAGCTTTAGCAAAGAGGCCTCATCAATGATAGGTCCCATGCCGTTTAATTCGGTTTCTTCATGACTGCAGATCTTCATATTGATTCTGGAGTGCCCGTCCGGAAGCTCAATAAAATCATCCGTAACGCCCAGCCCCTGAAGCTTTCTGCGAATCTCCTGTCCGGTAAAGCCGGCAATGAATCCGAGAGCAGTACTGCTCATCCCCAGATTATGAAGTACAATAGAGACATTGATGCCTTTTCCGCCCGGTAAAAGCAGTTCGGAAGAGGTCTTGTTGATCCTGTTTTTCTCAAAATGCTCCACATGCATAATGTAGTCCAGGGCCGGATTCAGAGTAACGGTATAAATCATGGTATTCTCCTGATAATTAGTTTAATTCATTTCTGAAAGATACTTATCAATACTTACAAGCTTTACGCAGAGAACAAAGATTCTGGCTGCAGCTTCTAGTTCCTCCGGTTCAGGGAAAGATGGAGCAATACGGATATTGCTGTCTTTCGGATCCTTGCCGTACGGGAAAGTAGCACCGGCACCGGTCAGTACAACGCCTGCTTCCTTACATTTAGCAACGATAGCCTTAGCACAGCCGTCTAAAGCATCGAAAGAGATAAAGTATCCACCGACAGGTCTGGTCCAGGTACCGATTTCCAGTCCGGACAGTTCGCGGTCGAATTCATTGATGACTGCTTCGAACTTCGGACGCAGAATCTCGGCATGCTTATCCATATGAGCCTTCATACCGTCAATATTCTTAAAGAAACGGGTATGACGCAGCTGATTGATCTTATCATGACCAATGGTCTGTACAGTCAGCTGTTTCTTAATAAACTCCACATTTTTAGGTGAGGTTGCGATTGCGGAAACACCGGAACCAGGGAACGTGATCTTGGAAGTAGAACCAAACATATAAACCATATCCGGATTTCCGGCCTTCTCGCACTCATCAATAATGTTCAGAATGTGAACCTTCTTATCCATATATAAATGATGGATGCAATAAGCATTATCCCAGAAGATACGGAAGTCCTCGGCGGCAGGCTTTAATGCGGCAAAACGTTTGACAACATTATCCGAATAAGAGATACCGGTTGGGTTCGCATATTTTGGTACACACCAGATACCTTTGACTGCCGGATCGGTATTAACATACTGCTCAACCAGATCCATATCCGGTCCGTCATCCAGCAACGGAATATTGATCATTTCAATACCGAAAAATTCTGTAATCTTAAAATGTCTGTCATATCCCGGTACAGGGCAAAGAAATTTCACCTTATCAAGCTTGCACCAAGGGGTAGAACCATTAACACCATGTGTCATGGAACGGGAAACGGTATCGTACATAATATTTAGGCTGGAGTTACCGTAAACAACAATGTTCTCTTTCTTCGTTTCCATCATATCTGCCATAAGCTGACGGCATTCACCGATACCATCCAGATCTCCGTAGTTCCGGGTATCATTACCAAGCAGAGTTCTCATATCGGAAGAACTGTTGATCTCGTCCAGCATTTTCATTGACAGAGCGAGCTGGGAGAAGCCGGGCTTACCTCTTGCCATATTCAGGCTTAACCCCTTAGACTGCTCTTCTTCATATTTCTCCTGAAGAGCTGCCTTCAATGTCAATAATTCGTCTTTACTCATTTCCTTGTATTTTTTCATTCCAAATACCTGTACCTTTCATTTTTTCGATTCGGGTTACAATTATTTTATCTTAAAAAAAATCTTCCTTAATACTCTAGTGCATTTTCTCAAAAAAAACAAGATTTAGATGTCAGCTTATCTCATTTTTTCATGATATTTTTGAAAAAACAGCTATTTTTATGCGAAATTTGCCCTTTTCTTTACTTTTTTACTGTGACGTGCTAAAATGTCAGTAGTTTTGGTTAGGAGGAACATAAAATGCCGATTACAGATTTACTGGAACGGAATGCCAGGGAGTATGCCAATGATGTGGCATTGGTTGAGATTAACCCGGAGATTAAGGAACGCCGCCGGGTTACATGGAAAGAGTATGAATTAATGGAGCCGAATCCGCTGGTTCATTACCGGCGTGAGATTACATGGAGTGTATTTGACGAGAAGGCAAACCGGTTTGCCAATCTTTTATTAAGCCGTGGAATCAAAAAGGATGATAAGGTCGGAATCCTGCTAATGAATTGTCTGGAATGGCTGCCGATTTATTTCGGTATTTTAAAGACCGGAGCATTGGCTGTGCCGTTGAACTTCCGATATGCATCGGATGAAATTCAGTATTGTCTGGATTTGGCAGATGTAGATATTCTGGTATTCGGGCCGGAGTTTATCGGACGGGTAGAGGAGATCGCAGAAGAAATCAGTACCAATCGTCTGTTGTTTTATGTAGGCGACAACTGTCCGAGCTTCGCTGAGGACTATAACAGTATGGTAGCGAACTGTTCCAGCCGAAAACCGGAGATTGAGCTTCAGGATGATGATAATGCAGCCATTTATTTCTCATCAGGAACAACCGGTTTCCCGAAAGCAATTTTACATAATCACACCAGTCTGATGCATGCGGCTAAGGTTGAGCAGAACCATCATGGACAGACAAAGGAGGATGTATTCCTCTGTATTCCGCCGCTTTATCATACCGGAGCAAAGATGCATTGGTTCGGAAGTCTGATTTCCGGTGGCAAGGCAGTCCTGTTAAAGGGGACCAAGCCGGAGTTTATCATGGATGCGATTTCAAAGGAACATTGTACGATCGTGTGGCTTCTGGTTCCATGGGCACAGGATATTCTGGATGCTCTGGATCGAGGAGATATTAAATTGGAAGATTATCAGCTGGATCAGCTAAGACTGATGCATATTGGAGCACAGCCGGTACCGCCGAGTCTGATCAAGCGCTGGAAGGCTTATTTCCCGAAGCATCAGTATGATACAAACTATGGATTGTCTGAATCCATCGGACCTGGTTGCGTGCATCTTGGTGTTGAGAATATCCATAAGGTAGGTGCGATTGGTGTACCTGGCTATGGCTGGGAGGTTAAGATTGTCGATGAGTCCGGCAATGAGGTAAAGCAGGGAGAGGTCGGAGAGCTTTGTGTCAAAGGTCCCGGTGTCATGACCTGTTACTATAAGAATCCGGAAGCAACTGCCGAGATTCTAAAGGGTGACTGGCTCTACACCGGAGATATGGCAATGCAGGATGAGGATGGGTTTATCTTCCTGGTAGACCGGAAAAAGGATGTCATCATCAGTGGTGGTGAGAATATTTATCCGGTACAGATTGAAGATTTCATCAGAAGTCATTCCGCAGTCAAGGATGTGGCAGTCATCGGCCTGCCGGATAAGCGGTTAGGTGAGATTACAGCGGCGATCATTGAGGTTAAGGATGGTTTCAGCTGCACAGCAGAGGAAATGAACCAGTTCTGTCTGGCACTTCCGCGTTATAAGCGGCCAAAGAAGATCATCTTTGCGGATATACCGCGAAATCCTACCGGAAAGATTGAGAAACCGAAGCTGCGTAAGATTTACGGAGCAGAGCATCTGGTAGCAGAACAGAATAAAGCATAAAAATGACCGGGGCTTCTTTCGAAGCTCCGGTCATTTCTTAAATGAGGGGAGAGAGGATTCAAATATATGAAAAGCTCTTACAAGTTTTAATATACGGGAAATGTGTGTTTAATGTGTGTTTAAAAAATGATGAAAATATAAACATTTCCTTAGGAGGATATGAAGAATCGTAAGAAAATGAAAAGTATCGGCATAATTTCCATGACCATCTGCGAATACTAAATACTATAGAAATGTGAGGTGAGCAGATGGGAACAATGATCGATTATCTGAATTGGAGAGGAGATTTAAGCTTTGAGGAAAGCCCGTTTAATGAGGTGGACGGATTATTGTTATCCAATCTGGCTTACGTGGAATTTCAGTCTATTGTGGCATCTCCATGGGAGGAGTGCACGATAACTCTAAGGGAAGCATCGGAACGATTCTGGGAGACGGAGAGTGAACGGAAGATATTGCATGAATTTTCCCTGATTAAAATGGCGCCATTCTATATGAGACGGATGGCGGAGACCAAACGCTTCGCAGAACTGAAACTGATGTATTACCAGAATCTGTTAGATGAAGAGCAACAGAGCCAGTTTGCAGCACTGTGTATGGAGGTGAATCCGGAGTTATATTTTGTTGCATTCCGAGGTACGGACAATACGATGATCGGATGGAAGGAGAATTTTCATATGTGTTTTGAGGTGGTTCCGGCGCAGAGGCGGGCAGTTATGTATCTGAATCTGGTGGCCGGGAAGCTTAGGCAGAGGGGAGATGCTCATCTGATTCTGGGCGGACATTCAAAGGGAGGAAATCTGGCAGTATATGCAGCGGCAAAGGCGAAGCCCTCCGTTCAGGAGCAGATCTGCCAGATTTATAATAATGATGGACCGGGTTTTGCGAAAAGCATGTTAAGAAGCGTAGGATATGAAAGAATCCGGGATAAGATCCGGAAATATGTTCCGGAATCATCTTTTATAGGAATGCTGTTGGAGCAGGATCGGAACTATCAGGTGGTCAGCAGCAGAGAGAGCGGTTTCCGGCAGCATGATCCGGGTTCCTGGCGGGTGTTCGGGACCGGCTTTGTGACGATCCCGCAAAGAGATAGGGATAGTCAGTTATTTGACCGGACAATGCATAACTGGATTTATTCCCTCTCACCGGAGGAACGCAGGCAGATTGTTAATCTGCTGTTTGAATGGATCGCGCAGGCGGAGATACGGACATTAAATGATCTGGGTGGCAGAGAAGGAAAGAAAAAAAGAAAGCTGCTTCGAAAGCAGCTTCAGAAAAATCCGGATTATCGACAGATGCTCCGTCAGGCAGGAAAGCAGATGATGGAAGAATTCAGTCTGTCACTGAGCGATATGCGCAGAAGGAAGCATCGGTGATTTCTTTTGTTCGTTGGGCACTTGTTTGCACCTTTTATATCAGTGGTCCTTCTGCATAAAAGGAGGCACCTTTTTAGCATTACGGTAAACACCGGGAGTGACACCCATGATTTTTTTAAATACATTCTGGAAGTAACTCTGGCTGGAGAAATACAGGTAATTGCTGATTTCTGTCAGAGACTTCTCTGTATAGGTAAGCAGAACACAGGCTTCCTCGACCTTTACCTGATTAATAAATTCAGAAATGCCAACACCGGTCTCGGCTTTAAAACGTTTCAGAAAATAAGAAGTGCTTAAGTTTACATGCCAGGCAATGTCCTGTGCCTGAAGAGGCTGGTTAACATGTTCCTTAATATAATGAATTGCGGAAACGATAGAAGGAGAGACATTTTTGAATTTAACCTCTCGTTCTACACGTTCTGTAAAATCCATTGGCATCTGGCGCATCAGGCGTTCCACATCGGATACACTCTTATAATTCTCACTGGTCTGAATATAGACATCGCTTAGATTGTAGGCCTCTTCTGCATCCAGACCTCCTGAAATCGCAGCTCTGGTATAAAGAGTGCAGGCGGCAATAAATATATTCTTGGCCTGCCGCAGGGAATCATTCCCGATGTGCCCCTGATTTCCCGGAACCGGTGTTGCGATCAGCTTCCGCATCCCCTCGGTATCACCATTTGCGATCAGTTCCAGACGGCGCATCTCATGCAGGTAGGTATTGTGTGGCATATCATTTTCTCTGGACTCATATGTAGCAGTTGTGTAAGTTTTCTGGATCAAAGCCTCCTGATTGTGGTGGATATTTGGATTATAATCCATATCTTCAATCGGAAGAATGTCATGATTGAAACAGAAGTTTAAGCATGACAAATAAGAGAGAAAACGGTGCAAAGGTCCGCTTGGAATGCCTGTCAAAAAAATCTTGCAATGGTCATAATCTGCATCGTTGACCTTTAACTGGGTCATGAGCAATGACAGATAATCCTGTGTGACCGGAGTGGTAAAATAAGGCCCTACGAAAATCAGCTCATCGTTCTCACGAATATGGATCAGGCCATAAAGAGCCTCATACGAAGTGGACATATACGTAACATCCTTCTCGCGTTCAAGCATACTTTTTACATAAGGCTGAATTGCCGGATAGAACCAGTCTGCAGACGGGATCTGCAGAATTGGTGCCTGATCCTCAATCAGGCAGATCGGAATGTTGTTGATATTATATAGGTAATTAATAAATAAAATATAAGAATCTGTATTCAATGGTAACTCCCTTCCAGTAAAACCTCATTATAAAAACACTATCATATTCTTTCAAAAATGGCAATCTGAAAATCCGTGCATGTCACCAACGCTTTCTCCGCTACGATGGTTCTACTCCGGGACCGTTCCCACTAATTTGCCCCACGCAGCGGATACTAAATTCGTGCTACGCACTCATTAAGTACCGGCGGGTGCAAACGTCCCTTCGCAGAATCATCATTCGCTCTGAAAGCTGTTAGCAGAGCGGGCCGTTTTGTGGCATCTTACGTACCGCTATGTTCCGATTTGAGCGAGAGCGCGTCCTGCACTGCTACCTGTATCGGGGATGGCAAGAGCATATACCACTGCTGCCTGTATCGGGGATGGCGAGCGCATATCCAACCAACGCTTTCTCCGCTACGATGGTTCTACTCCGGGACCGTTCCCACTAATTTGCCCCACGCAGCGGATACTAAATTCGTGCTGCGCACTCATTAAGTACCGGCGGGTGCAAACGTCCCTTCGTAGAATCATCATTCGCTCCGAAAGCTGTTAGCAGAAAGGCATCGTGCGTGTCAGCTGCAATCTTTGTACCGGAAGTCAATTATAGGGGAAATCCGTGCCTGCCTGCGCAAGTCCCAAGATACAGGAGCAAGTGACAGGACCATGTAGGAACATCGGTACTTAGATGCCGTCTTGTGGCATCTTACGTACCGCTATGTTCCGATTTGAGCGAGAGCGCGTCCTGCACTGCTGCCTGTATCGGGGACGCCGAGTGCATATACCACCGATTCCCAGTATCGGGGACGGCGAGCGCATATCCAACCAACGTTTTCTCCGCTACGATGGTTCTACTCCGGGACCGTTCCCGCTAATTTGCCCCACGCAGCGGATACTAAATTCGTGCTACGCACTCATTAAGTACCGGCGGGTGCAAACGTCCCTTCATAGAATCATCATTCGCTCCGAAAGCTGTTATCTGAGTAGCCTAAACACACTTCTGTTTCTACTCTGCTATCCATGCTTTATATGCACTATTATTTTAAGTGCCAGAAATAGTACCTACATCACATCTAAGTAGCGAAATACGACGGAGCAAAATCCGTGCATGTTCCGTCATTTCCCTACATGACAGATACGAAAACTGTGCATACCCTATCAGTCCCAAGATACAGGAGCAAGTGACAGGACCATGTAGGAACATCGGTACTTAGATGCCGTCTTGTGGCATCTTACGTACCGCTATGTTCCGATTTGAGCGAGAGCGTGTCCTGCACTGCTGCCTGTATCGGGGACGGCAAGCGCATATACCACCGTTTCCCAGTATTGGGGACGGCAAGTGCATATACCGCGGCTGCCTGTATCGGGGACGGCAAGCGCATATACCACCGTTTCCCAGTATTGGGGACGGCAAGTGCATATACCGCGGCTGCCTGTATCGGGGACGCCGAGTGCATATACCACCAATTACCTGTATCGCGGGACGGCGAGCGCATATATCTGCCACATCTCGAAAACATCGGTGACAGTCCCGCCCGGATATGATACAATGAGCCATAGCAAAGGAGTCGGTTATGGAACAACAGCAATTCATGAAACAGGAATGGACAAAATTCATATGGGTAACAGTTGGCGGAATCGCAGCGCTGATCCTGGTGCTGCTCTGGGAATACCTGCCGTGCATCCAGTTTTTGAAAGGACCCTGCTTCTTTCATGAGGTTTTACATGTATATTGTCCCGGATGTGGCGGTACAAGAGCTGTGTATGAGCTGCTTCAGCTGAAGCTCTGGCGCTCTTTTGTCGACCATCCGCTGGTGATATTTACGGCGGCTATTTTGGTGGAATACTACATTGGTGAGATCATTACCCTGATCCGTCGAAACGGAAAACGATATTATTATGTACGTGTCTGGTTCTGTTATGTGGCGCTGGGGATCATTGTAGTAAATGTTGTGTTGAAAAATGTGCTTTTGATCGGGTTTCATATAGATCTGATCGGAGATTTGTTAAAATATTGGATCTGAACTGATTTTTTTCATACTTTTTTGAGATATTTTCTACTTTATTTCTGCAAGAAAATAGGGTATACTGACCTTATAAAAGCGCATGAAGATGCGACAATATGACAAATGGAGGAATTGATATGTTAGTTTCAGCAACAGAAATGTTAAAGAAAGCTAAGGAAGGACATTATGCAGTTGGACAGTTCAATATTAACAACCTTGAGTGGACAAAGGCAGTTCTTTTAACAGCAGAGGAATTACAGTCACCGGTTATCCTTGGTGTATCTGAGGGTGCAGGTAAGTATATGACAGGTTTTAAGACTGTAGCAGCTATGGTTAAGGCTATGCATGATGAGTTAGGAATTACCGTTCCTGTAGCACTTCATCTGGATCATGGTACTTACGAAGGATGCTATAAGTGCATTCAGGCTGGATTTACTTCTATCATGTTTGATGGTTCACATTATCCATTTGAAGAGAATCTTGCTAAGTCTACAGAGTTAGTAAATGTTGCTCATCAGTTAGGTCTTTCTATCGAGTGCGAAGTTGGTTCTATCGGTGGAGAAGAAGATGGTGTTGTAGGTATGGGCGAGTGTGCAGATCCTAACGAGTGCAAGATCATTGCAGATCTCGGTGTTGATATGCTTGCAGCCGGTATCGGTAACATCCATGGTAAGTATCCTGCAAACTGGAAGGGTCTTTCTTTCGAGACATTGGATGCTATCCAGCAGAAGACAGGTGTTATGCCTTTAGTTCTTCATGGTGGTACAGGCATTCCTGCAGATATGATTAAGAAGGCTATCTCTCTTGGCGTATCTAAGATCAACGTTAACACAGAGTGTCAGTTATCATTTGCAGATGCTACACGTAAGTACATTGAGGCCGGTAAGGACTTAGAGGGTAAGGGATTTGACCCACGTAAGTTATTAGCACCTGGTACAGAAGCTATTAAGGCAACTGTAAAAGAGAAGATGGAATTATTCGGCTCTGTAGGTAAGGCTTAATATCCGAATCAGATTTCTTGAGATGAAACACAATGCTCCGGAGGCAGACAGGAATGTCTGTGTCCGGAGCATTTTTTATGTGTAAACACTTGGTTTTACAGTCGCCTTGTGGTACACTTAGTGTGGTTTTGAATCGATTACAGGAGGATACTATCGGTGGCAGAGAACTACATCATGATTAACGATATAATGGAAGAGCATCATGCCCGGATGCAGAATCTGCGGAAGTACTATCCTTTTTTTGTTTTAAATGAGACAACATTTACCCAGTACAAGGACGGCAAGTATTCCGACCTGGATATGGGATATATTACGATGGCCAGCCTGCGGTTTCTGATCAATGAGAATCAGTTTAATGAGCAGACTGTTACCTATGAGCAGTATGAGGCATTTTTGCTGGAGCTTCTGCATCGGGATTTTCATCTGCAGGAGTCACCGGAGGAAGAGAGCGAGCTGGCAGGCTACATATTTGATAAGCTGAAAAATGACGGCAGACCGTTTGAGTTTCATTTCTTCGATCCGGAGGATAAGAAAAGGAAAACAGCCAGAGTGAAGCTGATCGAGAGCGAGATTGAGGATCAGGTTGTAAGATATCATATCACTGCAGAGGGAATCGAGTTTTATCTGGATACCAAGGAAGTGAAGGATGAGAGCAAGATCAGTGTGCAGCAGCTGCTTTTGGAGAAGATGATTACAGCCAAGAACTTCAAGGGTGGTATAGAGGTTGTTCACCGGATCAACAGTGAGGTGAAGCGTCTGCTGGCACAGAAGGAATCCGTTATAGCATTGTTGAGCCATGATGTGTTTAAGGGAGCAGAGGCTTGTGAGAATTATATGGCGACGGTTGCCAGATGGTTTGAAGAGGAGCAGAAGCTGTTCGCCAAGAACAAGGCGCTGATCGAGCAGACACTGGCGAAGGCGAGTGTAAGTGAAGCCGGAGCGAAGGAAACGACTGCATTTTATCGTTCTCTGGAGGAAATCAGCCGCCTGGAAACAGAGTTGAAGAAGACGATACACCGGCATGGGGAGCTGATCCGGGAGACAACCGACCTGCAGAATATTGCAGATCAGATGATCCATCAGGCGAAGATCCGCAGACTGCGGAATGTATTTGATTTTCGGGGCAGTCTTCAGAGGCTGAAGGAGCGGGATGATCCGGCGGCTATGCGGTATATACTGGCACCGCTGTTTGCACCGAAGATTGAGAAGAGCTTTAATCTAAATGCAATCGATAATATGCTGACCTATAAGACAGAGCAGGCAGATCACGGCGAGAAGATCATAAAGGAAGAAACGAATCGGAATTTCCGCTATGAGGATGAGAAAGAGGATGAGAGAATCCTTCATAACTTCGGTCAGATGTTTTATGAGCTGTTGGATCAGTTGGAGAAGAAGGAATCCATTGAGCTAAAGGAGTTCAGTGCGATTTTGGAAATCCGGTATGGAGATCAGTTCTTAAAGAACGGCGATTATTACTCATTCCTGGTTCATCTGGCACAGAAGTCGGAGTATTCTGTTCGGAAGCTGTATGAGAAGCCGGAGACCTTCCTTGAGAATCTGGTGCAGGAAGCATGGGATGAAGAAACAAAGGAACGGTTCCTGTGCGCAGGATTTACACTGGAGTTTCTGGAGCAGGAAGAGATCGCCATTCCACAGGATGAGACAGAGTTTACAATTACCAATATCATGTTTTATAGGAAATAGAAACCGGAGAGGATCAAACAATGGATAGTCGAAATATGGATAAAGCATTGGAAATATATGCAAAGCTGACCATGGGAGAGGACGTGCGCCGCTCGCATCCGGAGAATGGCAGCTTGTATGAGGCATATTATCAGAATGCAGAGGTCTATGAGATACTGAATCAGATATTAAAGAAGCTGAACCTGAATATATACGAATATAAAGAGGCGCTTTACCTGACCGCAGGGGAAGGCAACCGGGTCTTCGGATATACCAATGAGGAACTGAAGCGGTTGATGGGACTTCGTTATAACCGGGAGCTTTACATGGCATATTATATTATGTATCAGATTATGCTGTGTTTTTATCAGGATTCGGCATCCTATCAGTACCGGGAATATGTACGGCTGGAGGAGATTGTAAAAGAGGTCAGTGACTCACTGCTGGCGATTACGGGCGATCTTCAGATTTATGCGATGGATGAGATTGAGGAAAACAGCTTTAAGAGTCTGGCACTGCTGTGGGAGGAGCTTCCAACGGTGACAGGCGAGGACAGAGAGCAGCTCCGGGCATCACGGGCTTCCCGGATGGGACTGGTAAAGCTGGTCTGCAATTTCCTGATCAGTCAGGGACTGTTTCTCGATGTGCAGGAACGGTATTATCCAACCGACCGGATGAAAGCACTGACCGAGCAGTATTTTGAAGAATACCGTGGACATATTTATGAATTGCTGGAAGGAGGAGAGGACCATGCCGAGTATTAACCGGATTCGTGTGAACAATGTGAAATATAATTTTGGAACGCAGCAGTATGATGATTTCACAATGCGTATGTATGGAAAAAATACTCTGTATGATCTGGCAAACGGAGGTGGAAAAAGTATCCTGATGCTCCTGCTTTTGCAAAACCTGATTCCGAACTGTACCTTGGATGAAAAGCAACCGGTAGAGAAGCTGTTCCGTACCGGTGGCGGTAATACGACCATTCATTCCCTGATCGAATGGAAGCTGGACGAGCCGGAGCTGCATGAAGGATACCGATATATGACCACCGGGTTCTGTGCAAGGAAAGCCAAGGATTCTCCGGACGAGGAGGATGGCGGCAAGGAGATGGCGGCGATTGAATATTTCAATTACTGTATTCTTTACCGGGACTATAACGAGAATGATATTATAAATCTGCCGCTGGTGAAGGATGGAGAGCGGGTAAGCTATACCGGCTGGAAGAATTATTTAAAAGAGCTGGGCAGACGGGACATGAAGTTGTCGGTACAGGTATTTGACCGCAAGGGGGAATATCAGAGATATATCAGTCAGTTCGGACTGTATGAGAGCCACTGGGAGATCATCCGGGGAATCAATAAGACAGAGGGACATGTCCGGACTTATTTTGAGACGAATTATAAGACTGCCAGAAAGGTAGTAGAAGACCTTCTGATAGAAGAAATCATAGAAAAGGCATATCTGGTAAAGATCGATAAGAATGCAGATCCGGATGATATGGCACACACTCTGCTTGAGATCAAGGATAAGCTGGTAGAGCTGACGAAGAAGAAACGGGAGATTGCAGACTATGACCGTCAGACAGAACTCCTGCATGTACTCGAGGCAAGGGTAGCAGCATTTCTGGAATTATATGAGAAACAGTCTGACCAGTGTGCCAATCTGGCAAATGTCTGTGTTACCGGTGCAACTCTGGCAAAGCAGAGCGAGGAGAAGCTGAAAGCACTGGAGCTGGCAAAGGATGAGAAGAAGAAGATCATCCGGGCACGGCAGAAGCAGCAGGCGAATTTAAAAATTCACCGGGATAAGCTGGAGTACCGGGAATTACTGGCGGAGATTGAACGCCTGCAGGCTGAGATAGCCGGTCATGAGCAGTCGGTGAAGGACTGTCAACAGGAGCTGAACCGAAAAGAGAGTATCAATGACTATCTGGATTACTGGAATGATAAGTCTCTGAAGGAGGAACATGAGGCTGTGATCGAGGCCTCCCTGCATCAGAATGATGACCGGTTATCCTTATTAAAGGTGCTTGTAAAAGAACGCAGGAAGCGGGATGAACAGATATTAAAGACATTGTCGGAGTCAGAGAAACAGGCAGAGGAAGACTATCAGGAAGCTGAAGGAAGGCTGACCTCCAGTGAGAATCTGACGCATGAGGCAGAGGTGGCATTTGCAGTTGCAGAGCATGAGGAGAAGCAGGCATCGGAACGGTATGCTGTAGCTATGGAAGAGCTTCAGGCACTGCGTAAGAAGATGACGTTTACCAGCCTGCAGAATCCGGAGACCTTGTTGGAAGAACAGACCGCACAGGCGGAACAGGAGAAGATTCATCTGACTGAGCTGGAGAATCAGGTATATGAGATACAGAACCTCCGGCATGAGAAGCTGAAGGAGTGCGAGAAACGGAATCAGGAGCTGGATCAGATCATAGCACGGATAGAGGAACTGAAGACCGGAAGCCGGGAATATCAGGAACAGGCAGATAAGTTAAAACGTATGCTTGAAATCTATGGAGGGCAGGCAGCAGAGAAGTCCGCCGAGTGGATGACGAATGCAGATATGGGAAGGCTGTCAGATCAGATCAATCAGCGTTATCTGGACAATCTGGCGATGATTTCCAATGTCAGAAAGCAGATAACAGCACAGGAGAAACGGTTACAGGGACTGGCAGAGGGACGGCTGGTTGCTCCGACAGAGGCTGTAGATCGGGTAAAATATTATATTGAGAGCCGGCATAACCGCAATGCAGTATTTGGTATGGATTATCTGGCGGCACAGCCGGAGGAGCGGAGAAGCCATCTTCTTGCATTACATCCATTGCTCCCATATGGGTTGCTGGTAGATACATTTGAAGGTCTGGATAATGACCGCAAGTTGCGGGAACTGAATCTGGGCGATGGATTTCTTCCTATATATAATATGGAACATTTGGAGGATACTGCAGAAAAGATTCCGGAGGACGGAGTGATCTTTCTGCAGCGGGGAACGCAGGCATTTGTATCAACAGAAGCAATCGAGGAAGAAAAGGAACGCAGGCAGACAGAACTGGAGGAATTGCAGAATGAGCTGGAGCGTCTGGAAGAAATGAACCGGACCTATCAGGAGGACAGTACATTTGTAGCAGGACTACAGGGAATCGCAGTTCTGGATGTAGAACAGGAGCTTTTAAAAGCACAGGAGGAATTGCGAGAAGAACAGAATGCAGTTGCACTGTGTACGCAGGAGCTGGAGGATACAGAGCGGGAGTTGGAACGGTTGCGCAGTCAGCTGACCGGCTGCAAGCAGGCTGTTTATTCCAAACTGGAGGAACAGGGGCAGCTGAGGACCTTGGTGTCATTATCTGAGCGGACACAGAAGGCAGAGAAGGAGATACAGACCTGTAAGGCAGAACAGGAACGATTGGATAAATTACTGGAAGAACATCGACAGGCGCTTCATCATTGGAAAGTACGATATGCGGACACCGGCAAACGGTTGCAGGAGCTTCGGAAACAGCGACAGGAACGTACAGCAGACTGGGAACAGTATTATAAGACCTATTATGATGAAAATGCGGCCGGTACAAAAGAACAGTGCGAGCAGGTGGCGGCACTTGACAAAGAGCAGTTGGATGCCAGATTGAAGGCACAGCTGTCAGTGGTAGAAAAAGGCACGGTAGCTCTGGAGGATAAGAAAAAGCTGATCACGACCTTACAGGCCTCTATGAGCCGGTTCCGGAAAGCAATCGAGAAGCGTGGAACTTCCATGGAAGAGCTGGAGAAGCTACGGCAGGCCAATGAACTGTTCACAGTCGATGAACGGGATCTGGAGCTGCTCAGTACGGAATTATCCAGACTGACTCTTGCGGCAGATGCATTGAAGCACCATGTGGAAGGACGCAGGCAGAAAGCAGATCGTCTGGAAGGTAAGATCGAGCAGGCAATCCGTACCATGGAAGAACAGTTTGGACCATGTGAGGAGCTGCAGGTATCCGTGATGGAGATCGATGCGGAGCTGGAGACCGGGGAACAACAGCTGAACCGGTTGAATACGGAATATCAGCAGATGGAGACCGATTATGCGGAAGATACCAGAGAATATACGGCAATTCTGGATTTATATAAGGATGTGAAACGAATCGTAGAGACGAATGACATCCGGCTTCAGGATGCAAAGGCACTGGTGGTAGGCAAAGAACAGTTACGGGAACTGTTTGAACAGAGCCTGCTTGCTTATGATAAGAGCACCAAGGCGCTGGACAGGGCAAGAGGCGAACTGCAGCGATATAAGAATCAGACTGCACAGGCACTTCTGGAAATGCAGGCATTTGAACTGTCCCAGACGATCAGCAATGATGTGGCGGTTCCGAAAAATTATGGAGAGGCAAGAAATCTCCGGGAGAGTCTTTCTTCTATTATAAATGTGATCGCACTGGAAAAGGAGCGTGTGGTGCAGGGCATCGAAGATATGCAGTTTATCAAGTCTAATTTTGAGAAGCAGTGTGTTCAGCGGTGCCAGGATGTGAAAAACGAGCTGGAGAAGCTTCCGAAGCTCTCCAGGATTATGCTGGATGGAGAAGCAATCCAGATGGTCGGCTTGACGATTCCGTATGTGAAGGAAGAATTTATCCAGCAGAGAATGTCAGACTATATTGATGATGTGGTGCAGGGAGCAGACCGATTCCAGAATCAGAATGAACGGATTAAGTACATTCGCAGCAGACTGGAGTTGAAGAAACTTTTCAGTGTACTGGTTACGGATATGAATAATATCCGCCTGACCTTATATAAGCGGGAGCGCATTAAGGAGCAGAGCCGGTATCTGCGGTATGAGGAGGCTGTCGGAAGTACGGGGCAGTCACAGGGTATTTACATCCAGTTCCTGATCTCTATCATTAACTATATATCCGGTCTGTATGCTCCGAATGGTGAGAATGATAAACGGATGAAAACCATCTTTATTGATAATCCGTTTGGCGCAGCAAAGGATGTCTATATATGGGAGCCGATTTTTGCACTGCTTAAGACAAATCATGTACAACTGATCGTTCCGGCCAGAGGTGCAACGCCGGCGATCACCGCGCGGTTTGAGGTGAATTATGTCTTAGGGCAGCAGATGGTCGGAAAGAGGCAGCAGACAGTGGTAGTGGATTACCGCAGTCAGGTGGATCAGGAAGAGCTGGAATATCACAGCCTGGAATATGAACAGGTAAGCTTTGATTTTATATAGCTTTAGGTAGGACAAGATAAGGATCAGAAATGAGGTGCTCACAATGGGAAAGCATAAGGACAAAGAAAAGGACATCAAGACAAACGCTATGCGGATTCTGGATAAGAACAGGATTCCGTATCAGGTGAATACCTATGAATGTGAGGAATTTATTGACGGCATACATATCGCAGATATGCTGGGACAATCCTACGATCAGTCATTTAAGACACTGGTAACGGTTGGAAAGAGTGGAGAACATTATGTGTTTGCGATTCCAATCGATCGGGAGCTTGATTTAAAAAAGGCAGCCAGAGCCGTAGGAGAGAAGTCGGTAGAGATGATCCATGTAAAGGATATCAATCAGATCACCGGCTATATACGGGGTGGTTGCACACCGATCGGTATGAAGAAAAATTACGTGACAGTGCTGCATAGCTCTATCCGGACTTTGGATGAGGTCATCATAAGCGGTGGCAGGATCGGTTCGCAGATACAGATGAAACCGGATGATCTGATCCGGGTGACAAATGCAAGGGTAGAAGACATCTGTGTCTAGCATCTAGCAGGCACGCTGCTCCATACCATTGCAATCATAATACGGAAACTTCTGTTTCTGGGCATAGGACAGGAACCGCTTCGGGGTGGTTCCTGTGTATTGTTTAAACTCCCGCTGGAAATGTGCCTGGTCGGAATAACCAAGCTCTGCCATATAGTCGCAGAGCGTCAAAACCGGCTGACGCAGGATAGAATTCAATACGGTCTGAAAGCGTACGATCCGGGCGAAGGTTTTAGGAGAGATTCCCATAGAATCCTGAAAGATTCTGGAAAGATGTCGCTCGGAATAATGCAGATCGTCTGCCAGTTCATGGATTCGGATCGTGCCATGGGACTGATTGATCGCATTCAGGACATGTTCTGTCAGAGGATTGACCTCTGCAAGCTGCAGGCAGGAATCAAAAGCAGAACGGAACAAGGCACTGCATTCTTTTAAAGAACGGGCATCCATCAGATCCCGGAAGAATACTGCCAGATCTTCATCTATATGTTCAATAAAAAAATCCTGGTTTGTAATATTTTTCAGAGACATGCCTTCATATGCAATATAAAGTCCCGGACGCAGGCGGACACCGAAATAACGGGCGTTCGGCAGCCGGTGGATATACTTGACTTCTGTACCGGAACCAAGGATTTCCATGTGATTACCGGACGCATCCCGGATAAATAGGATATCGATACAGCCATTCGGAATATAAGTCATGGTATCCGGGCCGTTTGAAGCAAAGGTGGTGAATTCATAGAAAAGTGCCTGATATGGCTTCCACTGCATATATTCATTATAATCTGCAACCTCATCATTAAAAAATGGCTGATGCAGAAGAAAGCCCTGTTCTTTTTCGTAAATAGTTTCTTCCATAACGATCACACTCCAATCTAAAACCCGATGAATCCTGATCGATAAGATTAAGTCTGAAGATATTACCAAGATAAAACCCTAACAGAAAAACATAAAAAAACAGACAATGCGCATGACGTCATTGTCTGTAACTTATACTTCCATCTTAACTTACATTACCTTACTATATCTTAAATTCCAAGAAATCAGATAAGGATTCAAAAATCTTACAAGCTCATATTACACAGTTCTATAATAGAAGTCAATCCTTTTTTTGAAAAAATGTAAAAGCCATATGTCCAATTTTTTCAAGAAATAATTATAAAAAATTGCTAAACTCACCACATCAATCACCGGTATAACAATTAGAGGAGCATGCCGGGGAAATAAAAAAGTATTTTGAGTAAGGAGTGAGTGCGTATGGAACTTAGCGAAGAGATTATGAGTACCATAGTAGACAGCGCAACCGGAAACATTCTGACAAGCGTCTGGTTTCTGATGGGTGCTGCACTGGTATTCTGGATGCAGGCAGGATTTGCCATGGTGGAGGCTGGTTTCACCAGAGCAAAGAATGCCGGAAACATTATCATGAAAAACCTGATGGACTTCTGTATCGGTACAGTTGTATTTATTTTCATCGGTTACAGTTTACTGTGTGGAGAAGATATCGGTGGTTTTATTGGAAAGCCAACCTTGAATATTTTTTCTGATTATGCAAACTTTGACTGGCCTGGATTTGTATTTAACCTGGTATTCTGTGCAACAGCAGCAACCATCGTGTCCGGTGCCATGGCAGAAAGAACGAAGTTCGTTTCTTACTGTATTTATTCCGCAGTTATTTCAGCAGTTGTTTATCCGATTGAAACCCACTGGGTATGGGGCGGTGGCTGGTTAGCTCAGATGGGCTATCATGATTTTGCCGGTTCTTCCGTTATCCATATGGTAGGTGGTCTTACCGCATTGATCGGTGCCGCTTTACTTGGACCTCGTATCGGTAAGTTTGTGAAGAAGGATGGCAAGGTAACAAAGGTTAATGCGTTCCCTGGTCATAACCTGGTAATCGGAGCTTTAGGTGTATTTATCCTCTGGTTTGGCTGGTATGGATTTAATGGTGCAGCCGCAACCACAACAGATCAGCTGGCAAGTATTTTCTTAACAACAACAATTGCTCCGGCAGTTGCAACCGTTGTATGTATGCTGTTTACCTGGATCAAATATGGCAAACCTGATGTTTCCATGTGTCTGAATGCTTCCCTGGCAGGTCTGGTAGCAATCACAGCACCTTGTGATATTACAGATTGTGCAGGTTCAGCAATCATTGGTATCGTATCCGGTCTGCTGGTTGTATTTGGTGTTTGGTTCTTAGATAACGTAATACACGTAGACGATCCGGTTGGTGCCGTAGCAGTTCATTTCTGCAACGGTCTTTGGGGTACGATCGCAGTTGGCTTATTCGCAACTCCGGACGCACCGGAATCCGCATACACCGGTCTCTTCTATGGCGGTGGATTTAAGCTGTTAGGCATTCAGTTGTTAGGTATTGCAGCAATCCTGGCATGGACTGCAGTTACAATGACAATTACATTCCTGATCATCAAGGCAACCATCGGACTTCGTGTTACCGAAGAGGAAGAAATCGAAGGTCTGGATATCAAGGAGCATGGTCTTCCATCTGCATATGCAGGCTTCGCTATCATGGATGCAAATGCTAACATGACAGAAGTAAATGAGAACACCGATCTTGGTGAGGATGAGTACGTAAAGGCTTCTGATGCACAGAAGAATGCTGCTGTTAAGGTAGTTACAACCGCTCCGGTTGAGAGCGATATCAATAAGGTTGTTATCATTGCAAAGCTGGCACGTTACGAGCAGTTAAAGAAGGCTATGAACGACCTTGGTGTAACCGGTATGACTGTTACACAGGTTATGGGCTGTGGTATCCAGAAGGGTGCCGGCGAGAAATACCGTGGTGTTGAAATGGATGCAACACTTCTTCCAAAGGTAAAGGTTGAAGTTGTAGTCAGCAAGATCCCGGTTGAAAAGGTGATCGAAGCAGCGAAGAAGGCGCTTTATACCGGTCATATAGGTGATGGTAAGATCTTCGTATATGCAGTAAACCGTGTTGTAAAGGTAAGAACCGGTGAAGAAGATGTCGCTGCATTACAGGATGTAGAGTAATCCCTCTTTTAATAAACTTATATACGCACAGGTCCCTGGCTGTCTGAAACTGGACAGCCGGGGATTTGTACGTCTGCAAATAAAAGTATCTGTCTGCAAACAAAAGCAGAAATCATATTGACTTTTGAACGGATTCACCTATAATGAATACGGTGTGTAAAAACACCATTTGTGTGAAAAAACTATAAGGAGGATGAAAAATGGCAGCACAAATTCTGGCATTGGCTATTTTTATTGCCATGTTTGTTTTGATCGTAATTGATAAAATCGAACGGCAATATATTACATTGGGCTGTGGACTTCTGACACTGGTTCTGGTATTCGGAATCTGCATGCATGATGTAAATGCCATTGTTGAAACACTGAATTACAAAACAATTTTTACTCCGGAATTCTGGGGATTTGGAGCGGAGGCAGCCGCAGAATCAACCGCCGGTATTAACTGGGCAACAATTATCTTTATTGCGGGTATGATGGTAATGGTGGAAGGAATGGCGAGAGTCGGATTCTTCCGCTGGTTATGTATGCTGATCGCAAAGATGGTTCACTATAAGACTATTCCGATTTTTATTACATTTATGGCAATGTCTTTTGTACTGGCAATGTTTATCGACAGTATCACGGTTATTCTGTTCCTGGCAGCCGTTACGGTGGAACTGGCGCATCTGTTAAAGTTCAATCCGGTGCCGATGATCCTGTCAGAGATATTCTGTGCGAATCTGGGTGGTTCGGCAACTGTATGTGGAGATCCGCCGAACATTATTATCGGAACATCCCTTGGACTGTCATTTTTCGACTTCCTGAAGAATACAGGTGTTATGGCATTGATCTGCCTGGTAGTGACTATTATTTATTTCTACATTGTATATCATAAGCAGTTGAAGCAGACGACCGGTGAACCGGTGAAAGCAGAAGATCTTCCGGATCCGAAGGAAGCGATTACGGATAAGCGTGGATTCGTATTTAGCTGCATTATCTTCCTGCTTGCGGTAGTACTTCTGGTAACCCATGCACAGACCGGTCTGACAGTTGCATTCATCGGTGTGCTGATCGCAGTACTGACCCTCATTACATCCGGTAAGGCAATCGGATCTGTCATTAAGAAGGTTGATTACAAGACATTGTTATTCTTTATCGGATTGTTTATTGTAGTTGGCGGCCTGGAGCAGACCGGTATCCTGCAGATTGTAGCAAACTTTATCGGTAAGGTCAGCGGAGGCAATGCAATGGTAATGGTAGCGATCATTATCTGGGGTTCAGCGATCGCGAGTGCGTTTATTGATAATATTCCGTTTGCGGCAACTATGGTTCCGATCATCAGTGATCTGGCCGGAACAACAGCAGGTGTCGACCTTCATACACTGGCATGGAGCCTGTCAATGGGTACCGATATCGGCGGTAGTGCAACTCCGATCGGAGCGTCTGCGAATGTAGTTGGTACTTCGGTAGCAGCAAAGGAAGGCCACCCGGTTGGATGGGGCGAGTATTGTGCAAAGGTAGCACCGGCAACCATTCTGGTACTGATCATCTGCACAGTATGGATTTTTGTACGGTATTTATAAGGAGGATTCGGAATGGCAAAACAGTTGATTATTTCTATCAGCCGTGAATACGGCAGCGGCGGACATAAAGTCGCACAGGAACTTGCAACCAGACTCGGACTTCCAATTTATGATCGAAATCTGTTAGATGCAGTGGCAGCAGAAAAGGATTTGACAGGTACGGGACTGAAGAAGTATGATGAGGCACCGAGAAACCTTCTCTTATCAAGAAGTGTACGTGGTTACAGTAACTCTCCGGAAGAAATTACGGCAAGAATGCAGTTTGATTTTCTGAAGGAAAAAGCAGAGAGCGGAGAATCATTCGTTGTTGTCGGACGATGCTCTGAAGATGTATTAAAGGCATATGATGGTTTGATGAGCTTTTTCATTATTGCAGATGAAGAAGCGAAGCTGAAGCGGGTACAGGAATCCCGTGGAGTGTCTGCAGAAGAAGCTGAAATGATCATTCGCAGACATGATAAGAAGCGTAAGTCATATCATAATTATTATTGCCAGACCAAGTGGGGCGATGCCAGAAACTATGACATGACCATTAACTGCAGCCGTCTGGGGCTTGAAGCGACAACAGATATGATCGAGAATTATGTGAAGGCAGTACAGGCAAAAGAACAGTAGAACAGAGAGCCGTTAGTGTTCTGAAAGGTAGTATACCGGGCGGACACTAACGGTTTTTTGCATTTAAAGGATTTACATCTATATCAAATTGAATATACAATTTGAATAATTATGACAAATATAACAAAATAATACAGAACATAAAAACAAATATCAAATAAAATAAAAATAATTTCAAAAATGTATTGACAAAACAAAAGAGGTCATATATAATCAAGCTATAGAAAACAAAAAGAAAAGCAGCCATACAAGCTGGGGCTGAATAAGAAAAGAAGGGAGGAGATTCCGTTGGACAGACAGACATAACCATTTATCAATTGTAAACTGTTTTACAGAAAGGTCCACACAGAAAGCCTTTAAGATAAACCTTAAAACAGTCCATATGGAACGTACCTTTCGTACGATAGAAGAAGCAGGACGCTCGATAGTTAAGATGTAAAGCATACGATTGATGAATGAACGGATCCATTCAGTGTATACGTGATACAGATAGGATCAGTTATTATGTGAGAAGCTTTGTACCGGGCGGATGTGTTGGATGACACATTCAGAAACGGCATAAAGAATCAATCATAATAAGATTTCCGGGAACTGCTGGGTGAACGAATAACGGATATTATTCAAGTAGGAGCAGACAGAACGGGATCGGAGACTATGGATGAATTGGAAAGTTGAACCTATAATGGCAGGTGTGGAAAAGTAATTATCAAGGAAAGTTTCTCAAAAAATCTCAAGGGAGATCATTAAAAAATGAATAGCGAGCAATAGAGGAAGTGTAATTCGAAATGATGCACTTCCTCTTCTTTTGCGGAGACTGGGATGCCAATAATATCTTTCCATTTGCTAAAAGATATTATATACTGATATCAGAAGTTTGAATATATTCTGAGAATTGGAGGAACGAAGATGGCATTACATACATTACAGAGCGGTGCCCTGCGAGTGATCATTTCAGATGCGGGTGCAGAGATTATACAGATTGAGGATATTCTGACCGGTAGAAACTATCTCTGGCACGGGGACAGTGCTTATTGGGGAAGACGGTCACCGATATTATTTCCAATCGTGGGAGGCTTAAAGAATAAGACCTATAAATATGCAGGCAGAGAATATCCGATGTCACAGCATGGATTTGCCAGAGACAGGGAATTTCAGATGACGGAACATAATGTAGATACGATCTGGTTTGAACTGAAGGCAGATGAGGAGTCCTTGAAGGTATACCCGTTCCGGTTCCGATTGGAGATTGGATATCGGCTGGAAGGAAGGAAAATCACAGTTATGTGGCGGGTAGCAAACGAAGACAAAAAGACTATGTTTTTCTCCATTGGCGGACATCCGGCATTTATGTGTCCGATTGACGGCGAGGGCAAACAGACCGATTACTATCTGCTCTTTGATAATAAAGAACCGCTTTCTTACGGAAAACTCAGTGCCAATGGTCTTCTGGAAACAGAAGGACATACACTGGACATCGGAGGCGGATGTATGCCGATTACAGAGCATATGTTTGATGAGGATGCATTGGTGATCGAAGGAGGACAGGCACATCAGGTAGCACTGGCAGGACCGGATAAGAAGCCGTATCTGACAGTGAAATTCGACGCACCGTTGTTTGGACTCTGGTCACCGGCGAAGAAACATGCTCCGTTTGTATGTATTGAACCATGGTATGGACGATGTGACCGGGAGAGCTTTGCCGGCATGCTGGCAGACCGAGAATATGGGAATGAGCTGCGCCCGGGCAAGATTTTTGAAACGGAATATACCATTATCGCGGAATAGCTTATTGACAGTCGGGAAATCAGGGACTACAATAAATGCAATGAAATCGTCATGTTCGCGACCAGCGGTTTCAAGAAGTTAGAGAAAGGTGTGGAGAAAATGGAAAAGAAAAACATTGATTGGTCAAATCTGGGATTTGGCTATGTTAAGACAGATAAGAGATATGTATCAACCTTCAAGGATGGTGCATGGGACCAGGGACAGCTGATTGAAGACGATATGATTACAATGAGTGAGTGTGCCGGTGTATTGCAGTATGCACAGACAGTATTTGAAGGATTAAAGGCATATACGACTGAGGATGGACATATTGTATGCTTCCGTCCGGACTTAAATGCAGAGCGTCTTGCACAGTCTGCTGCAAGACTGGAGATGCCGGTATTCCCGGAAGATAGATTTGTAGATGCAGTTGTTCAGACGGTTAAGGCAAATGCAGGCTATGTTCCACCATATGGTTCAGGAGCTACCTTATATATCAGACCATATATGTTCGGTATTAACCCGGTTATTGGTGTAAAGCCGGCTGATGAATATCAGTTCCGTATTTTTACAACTCCGGTAGGACCATACTTTAAGGGTGGCGCAAAGCCTATCACAATCCGGATCAGTGATTTCGACCGTGCAGCACCGCATGGAACCGGTAACATCAAGGCGGGTCTGAACTATGCAATGAGTCTTCATGCAATCGTAACTGCACATAAGGAAGGCTATGATGAGAATATGTACTTAGATCCTGCAACCAGAACCAAGGTTGAAGAGACCGGTGGTGCTAATATCATCTTTGTTACAAAGGACAATAAGGTTGTAACACCGAAGTCTAACAGTATTCTTCCATCAATCACCAGACGTTCATTGTTGATCGTTGCTAAGGAATATTTAGGCCTTGAAGTAGAAGAACGTGAGGTTTATAAGGATGAACTGAAGGACTTTGCAGAGTGTGGTCTGTGTGGTACGGCAGCTGTTATTTCACCGGTAGGAAAGATTGTAGATCACGGTGAAGAAATCTGCCTGCCAAGTGGTATGGAAGAAATGGGACCAACAACTAAGAAGTTATATGAGACTCTGACAGGTATCCAGATGGGTCACATCGAGGCTCCGAAGGGTTGGATCAAGGTAATTGAATAATTATCCGATTGATTTGAATATAAATTAAAATGGAGAGAGACTGTGCCGGCAGGTACGGTCTCTTTTTTGTAATTATGGAAGGAAGACAGACAATTGAAATCTTCGGACTGAAAGAGTATAATTACTGTGTATGCAATATAGAAATGAACCGGGCAATACAGGGGCGGTATGACGGGAGATATATGGATGAATAAAAATTTAAGTGACCTGCAGGAGTTTGTGGCAGAAATAGCACAATTATACGGAGAAAGGATTGCGTATCGATATTATGAAGGTGCGGCAGTTGTGGGTAAGTCATATTTGGAACTGCAGCGGGATGTGAATGCAATTGCGACCTGGATGACAGAGAAGTATTGGAAGGGAAAGCATGTTGCAATTCTCGGAGGCTCCAGCTATGCGTGGATCGTTACATTTCTGGGGACGATTAACAGTGGAAATATTGTGATTCCGCTTGATAAAATGCTGCCGGAAGAGGAGCTGTTAAACCTGCTTATTATGGGAGATGTGGATGTAGTCTTTTTATCCGAAGAATTCGAACCGTTCATGAAAGAAATCAGGCAGGGAGAGAACCGGGTCACGGAGGTGATCAGTTTCTCCGGAACGGAGTTCCGGGAAATTCTGCGGACGATGCCGGGGATGCTTCCGGTGACAGATCGGGAGGCTTTGGCAGAGATTTTGTTTACTTCAGGCACAACCGGTACCAGTAAGGGTGTTGCACTCAGTCAGAAAAATATAGTGAGCAATATTAATGATGTGGCCCGTATGGACTTTACAAAAAACCTGAAATGCGATCCGGTGGTACTCTCGGTGCTGCCGATTCATCATACATTTGAGCTGACGATTGATAATCTGGGAGTTCTGTATTGTGGAGCTACAGTATGTATTAATGATAAACTGGAAAATATTGTGGAGAACATGAACCGGTTTCGGCCGGCAGTGATATTGATCGTTCCGGCAATTGCGGAGATTTTTTACAGAAAACTGCAGGAAGGTATTACGGCGGGCAATGTAAAAGGTAAGGTGAAGGCGGCCAGAGCCTGCAATCATATGTTGAACAGAGTCGGCATTGATGCCAGACGGAAACTATATAAGCCGGTGCTGGATAAATTCGGCGGACAGTTGACGAATGTTGTAGTGGGCGGTGCGGCTTTGCGGAAGGAAGTGGCGGAAGCTTTTGATGAGTTTGGAATTAATCTGTATCAGGGCTATGGTCTGACGGAATGTGCTCCGCTGGTGGCTGCCAATTATCCGGGGAGTAACCGGTTTGGCTCTGTCGGAAAACCGGTGGCTTATCTGCAGTTGAAGATCGAGAATCAGGAGATTCTGGTAAAAGGCGATGGAGTCATGAGAGGCTACTATAAGAATCCGCAGGCTACTGCTGAGGTTATGGAAGATGGATGGTTTCATACCGGCGATCTGGGATATCTGGATGACGATGGGTATCTTTATATAACCGGACGTTCCAAAAATCTGATCATACTTGATAACGGTAAGAATATATATCCGGAGGAGTTGGAAAACTATCTGATCATGGTTCCCGGAATCCGGGATGCGATGGTATATGATGATAATGGAAAACTCAGTGCCCTGGTGCTGCCGGAGCAACCGGGTAATGCATCTGCGCAGAAGGAGATCAAGCAGGGCATCCGAAAACTGAATGAAAAGCTTCCGACGTATAAACGGATTGTGGCACTGGATTTCCGCACACAGGAATTCCCGAAAACGACAACGTTAAAAATCAAACGGAATGAGGTTATGCAGTGGATCCGGGAGCAGCGGGGCAAGAAAGCGGTAGCATATGTGGCACCGGAAACCGCAGAGCAGAAACGAATTACGCAGGCTTTTGAACAGGTACTCGGCAAACGAGATGTTGGAATCCGGGATGATTTCTTTGCATTAGGAGGTGACAGCCTGTCAGCATTGGAGTTGGCGGCGCTTTTGGGCGTGCAGGGGCAGGATATTTATGAATATCCGACTGTAGAACTTCTGGAACAGGCAATTCTTCTGGAGCAGCAGGCGGCAGCGGAAGAGACCATCGATGTCAATGCGCTGATACAGACAGATTGCAATATCCTGTATAAAAATCGTCCGAAGTATATTCTGCTGACCGGAGCGACCGGATTTCTGGGAGCACATATTCTGAGAGAACTTTTGCGCAGGAAGATCAAGGTGGTTTGCCTGGTCCGGAATGAGGAACGACTTCGACCGACACTGAAAAATTATTTTCCGAAAGAATATGAGTATTTTACATATAAGGTAGTAAAAGGTGATATTGAACAGCCACGATTCGGGTTGACAGATACAGAGTATGAGACGCTGGCGCATCGGGTGGACATGGTGATCCATACGGCGGCAAATGTACATCATGCCGGACATTATGCGGATTTTGAACGGACGAATGTGACCGGCACCCAGAATGTGATTGATTTCTGTATGGATGCACATGCACCTCTTCAATACGCATCAACGGCAAGCGTTAATGGTGCCGGGACTGTGAGTCAGAGTAATCCGGATGCTTGCTTTGATGAGTTCCATCTGGATATTGGACAGAATTATACGCAGAATGTATATATCCATTCAAAGTTCAAGGCGGAGGAGAGAGTGCTTCTGGCAAGGGCAAAAGGTCTGAAAGCGAACATTTTCCGGATCGGTAATCTGACGTGGCGGATGAAGGATGGAAAATTCCAGAAAAATGCACAGGATAATGGATTCCTGGACCGTTGCCGGGGATTGTTTAAGATGGGAATGTACAGCAGTGAGCTGGCAGAATACCCGATTGATTTTACTGCGGTTGATGAATGCGCAGATGCATTTGTAAGGCTGGCACTTCATAACCGGATCAATAATATCTATAATCTTTATAATCCGAACGTGTTTTATCTGGAGAATCTGTGCAGGAAGATGCTCCTCCGGGTAAAACGGGTTCCGAAAGATGTGTTTGAGAAAAGCCTGAGGGAACGGATTCATGATAAGGAGATTGCGGTGTTGTCTTTCTATAATACCATTGCAACCTCATCAAAGAATGTTCCAATCAGCAACCAGTTTACAGTGGATGAATTGGAAAAGCTTGGATTTAAGTGGTCTAAGATCAGCTTGAAGTACCTGAATTATATAAAAACACTGTAAAGAGAATGCAGAAAGGATAAAAATGAGAATAGGAATCGATATAGGGTCTACGACCATTAAATGTGTAGTGCTAGACGATACAGGTGCAATTTTACATAAAAGCTATGAACGTCATTATGCTATGATCACGGAAAAAACGCAGGAGGTTCTGAGCGGACTGATCGAGAAGTTCCGGATCACGGAGCCGGTGGTATGTGCAATATCCGGTTCGGCCGGCATGGGGCTTGCAGAGCGTGCGGGCATCCCGTTTGTACAGGAAGTATACGCAACCAAGGTGGCAATGGGACATCGGCTGCCGGATGCGGATGTAGTCATTGAGCTTGGCGGTGAAGATGCGAAGATCCTGTTTCTGGATGGCAATCTGGAGGTGCGGATGAATGGTACCTGTGCCGGTGGAACCGGTGCATTTGCAGATCAGATGGCTAGTCTGATGCAGATATCCGTAGATGAGATGAATGAGCTGGCGAAGAAGCATGATAAGATTTATTCGATTGCATCCAGATGCGGTGTGTTTGCAAAGACAGATATTCAGCCATTGTTGAATCAGGGAGCACGGAAGGAAGATATTTCAGCCAGTATCCTGTATGCGATCGTGAATCAGACGATAACCGGACTGGCGCAGGGACGGCCGATCAAGGGAAATATTGTCTATCTGGGCGGTCCGTTGACCTTTATGTCGGAATTACGAGCAAGCTTTGATGATACTTTGCACTGTACGGGCATCTGCCCGGAGAATTCCCTGTATTTTGTAGCACTTGGAGCTGCATATTATGCAGAGGATCGGGTGGATCTGAATCAGGCGTTAGAGATCATAGGCGAAAAACAGGATTTCGGCAATGCGGTATCCCTGCATCCGTTATTCCGGAATGAGGAGGAATACGAGGCGTTCCGGGAAAGACATGCCAAACACTGTGTGCCAAGACGGGAGGGGGAACCGTATCAGGGAGATGCATATCTTGGTGTGGATTCCGGGTCTACGACGCTGAAGGTAATTCTGACGGATGAAAAGGGGTCAATTCTGTTTTCCAAATATCAGTCGAATCAGGGAAAACCGATCGAGGTGGTCCGGGAAGCATTGCTTGAAATGTATGCAGCATATCCGGATGTGAAGATCCGGGCAAGCGCGGTTACCGGATACGGAGAGGATATGATCCGGAATGCTCTGAATATGGATTACGGTGTAGTAGAAACGGTTGCACATTTTACGGCGGCGAAGTACTTTATGCCGGATGTGGAATTTATCATAGATATCGGCGGGCAGGATATGAAGTGCTTTAAGATTCGCAGTGGGGCAATTGACAGCATTTTCTTAAATGAAGCCTGTTCCTCCGGCTGTGGTTCGTTTTTGCAGACTTTTGCGAACTCACTCGGATATCCGATTGACGAATTCGCACGACTTGGTCTGAAAGGAAGGCACCCGGTAGATTTGGGGTCCCGATGCACGGTATTTATGAATTCTTCTGTCAAACAGGCACAGAAGGAAGGTGTTTCGGTAGAAGATATTTCAGCGGGATTGTCGATCAGTGTAGTGAAAAATGCACTGTATAAGGTAATCCGTGTACATTCTGCAGATGAGCTTGGTAAGAAGATTGTAGTACAGGGAGGTACATTCTTAAATGATGCCGTACTGCGGGCATTCGAACAGGAACTGGGTGTGGAAGTAATCCGACCGGACATCGCAGGGATGATGGGTGCATATGGTGCGGCACTTTATGCCAGACATGAAAAGCAGGCGGAAGCACGGCTGGAAAAACAGGCCAAACCACAACAGACCAAACTACAACAGGCGGCAACGGGAATCCTGAGCCGGGAGGAACTGGAGAAGTTCACCTATTCCATCCGGAGTGTGCTGTGTAACGGATGTAACAATCATTGTCAGCTGACGGTTAATAATTTCGGCAATGGCAGACGATTTATCGGCGGTAACCGGTGTGAGAAGCCGGTTACAAACCACGCACAGGATGATACGTTAAATATTTACGAGTATAAACTGAAGCTACTGGCTGAATATCAGCCGGGAGAAGGCACACGCGGTACGATCGGAATACCGATGGGGCTGAATATGTATGAAATGTATCCGTTCTGGCATGCATTTTTCACAAGTCTCGGATACCAGGTGGTACGGACGGAGTTTTCTAACCGAGAGATGTATCTGAAAGGGCAGGGAACGATTCCGTCGGATACGGTATGTTTTCCGGCGAAGCTGATGCACGGGCATATCCAGCGTCTGATCGAACTGGGCGTGGATACAATCTTCTATCCGTGTATGACCTTTAATATCGACCGGGAAAAGGGGGCCAATAATTATAACTGTGCGGTCATCTCCGGGTATCCCGAGGTGATTGAGGCGAATACGATCAATTTTGGAAAGATTTCATTTATAAATGACTACGTAGGACCGCATGAGCGGAAGGAGTTTCCGAAGCGGATCGGAAAGATTCTGGAGAAGAAGCTTGGCACATTTACAAAGGCTGAGATAAAGCAGGCCTGTCAGGCGGCCTACGCAGAGTATGACGGATATCGGAATAAGATTCTGAAGCGTGGAATCCGGATCACGGAGCAGGCAAGAAAGCAGGGAAAAGAAATCATTATTCTGGCCGGGCGGCCATATCATATCGATCCGGAAATCAATCATGGCATCCATAAGCTGGTTGCGGGACTTGGATTTGCGGTGCTGTCAGAGGATGCGGTTGCACCGCTTGCGAGATCCGGACGACCGAATCTGCTGAATCAGTGGACCTATCATGCAAGATTGTTCGCAGCAGCCCGTTATGCGGCGGAACAGCCGGATATGTATCTGATCCAGCTGGTTTCCTTTGGCTGCGGTCTGGATGCGGTAACAACAGATGAGGCGAGAAGTATCCTGGAAGAGGCCGGAAAGCTATATACACAGATTAAGATCGATGAGGTAACGAATCTGGGTGCGGTAAAGATTCGTTTGAGAAGCTTGATGGCCGCAATTGAACAGACGAAGCAGGAACAGGAAGGGACAAAAGCAGTATGAAGCAGAAGGATACGCATTACAAAGGAAGAGTTAAATTTACTCTGAAAATGAAAAAGGATTATACAATCCTGATTCCGGAAATGGCACCGCTTCATTTTCGACTGATCGAACCGATCCTTTCCAGACAGGGCTTCCATATTGCATTGATGGGCGCAGAAGGTCCGGATGTTTTACAGAAGGGTCTGAAATATGTACATAATGATATCTGCTATCCGGCACTCCTGATCACAGGACAGATGCTGACGGCAATGGAGAGCGGTGAATATGATCCGGATAAGGTCGCAATGGTGATCACGCAGTCCGGTGGCGGATGCCGGGATTCCAATTACATTCATCTGATGCGGAAAGCATTTGAGAAGGCAGGGTATCCCAATGTGCCGTTTATATCCGCCAATATCTGGGGGCTGGAATTAAATAGCGGGATTAATCTGACACCGCGAACTCTGCTGATGGCTCTTGCCGGTATGATTTACGGAGATATGCTGATGATCGTCAGTAATCAGATACGGCCGTATGAAATCGAACCGGGAGCAACCGATCGTATGGTGGATTTCTGGATAGCGAAGCTGACTGCAGAATTTCAGAAGGGACGGGGCTTTATGCCGTCGAAGATTGAGAAAAATCTGCAGGGAATCGGAGCGGACTTCGCCGGGATTCCGATCCGGAAGGTGCCGAAGGTGAAGGTGGCAATCGTAGGAGAGCTGTTCTTAAAATATTCCGTGCCGGGTAATAATCATCTGGAGGAGTTTCTGGCAGAACAGGATTGTGAGGTATTTATGCCGAGTATGCTGGGCTTTGGTGTATATAAGACCAATGGTGCGATGGAGGATCTGCGGGCATATGGAGGCAAACTATTTAAGAAGCTGATCATGACGGTTGTCATGAAGTTCCTGTTTAAGGTAGAAGATCTGCTGATTCGGAACATAGAGGCATTTGACTGCTTCACAGCACCGGAGCGGGTGAACACCTTAAAGGAACGGGCAAAGGGGGTGGCAGATATCGGAAACAGTATGGGCGAGGGCTGGTATCTGGCAGCAGAAATGCTGGAACTGGCAGATCATGGCTATGAAAATATCGTATGTGTCCAGCCGTTTGGGTGTCTGCCATGTCATGTTTCGGTAAAAGGTATGTTGAATAAGGTACGGCGGATCAATCCTGCGATCAATGCGGTAGATATCGAGTATGATCCGGGTGCAACAAAAGTTAATCAAGAAAATCGGATAAAACTCATGCTGGCAGTTGCAAGAGAACATCTAGATAGCCAAAATGAAGAAAAAGGAATAGAATCATAAATGAAGTCAGATACTAAAGAAAAAGAAGGGAGAATGCCATGGCAGTAAAACAGATAGGAACCGATAATTTTGAAACAGAAGTTTTACAGACAGAGAAAAAGGTCGTTGTGGATTTCTGGGCGGGCTGGTGTGGACCATGCCAGATGATCGGACCGCTGATCGAGCAGCTTTCAGAGGAAATGCCGGAGATAAAGTTTGTAAAAGTAAATGTGGATGACGAACTGGAACTGGCCGGAAAATATAAGGTAGAATCTATTCCGACATTGATAGTATTCGCGGCCGGAAAAGAAGTCAAAAGACAAGTAGGAGCACTCCCGAAGACAGCAATCAGACAGTTTATTGAGAACTGATGAAAGATATTCCGAAGAGGAAAATGACAGAAATACGAGACCGATAAGAGAGGGAATGCGAGGTAGAAAAATGACAGAGATTTATGATGTAGTAATTGTAGGTGCAGGGACAGCAGGATTAACAGCGGCGATTTATGGCAGACGTGCCGGCCTTAAGGTGTTGATGATAGAAGAGGGAATTTATGGTGGACAGATTGTAAATGCGCAATCGGTAGAAAATTATCCGGGGATTATGAAAATATCCGGATATCAGTTTGCAAACAACCTGTATGAACAAGCGACAGGATTGGGCGCAGAGCTTGTGACAGCTACAGTGACAAGTCTGATTCGGATCACGGCAGAAAAAATAATACCACCGGTAAAGCAGATTCAGTTTGAAGATGGTGTTACCCGTTCCATTCAGTTTGATCCAATCTATTCGGATTCGAATAGGGAATTAAAAGAGGGCTGGGAAGTGAAGACAACGGCAGGGGATTACAAGACCCGGACTGTAATTCTGGCAACCGGCGTAAAGAAACGTAAATTAGAGATACCGGGAGAAGAGAACTGGCTGGGAAAGGGAATTTCCTATTGCGCAACCTGTGATGGCGCTTTTTATAAGGATCGGACGGTTGCTGTGATCGGTGGTGGAAATACAGCATTGGCAGATGCTGAATATCTGGCTCAAACCTGTAAGAAGGTATATGTAATTCATAGAAGCCGTGTGTTTCGAGGAGATCTTGATACCGAGAAACGGTTAAAGGCAAAGGATAATGTTGAGATGAGAGTTAATACGATTCTCACCGGACTTGAAGGGGATGAAAGACTGGAAGCATTGAAACTTCGTGATGCTTTGACCGGAGCAGATTGGGAACTGCAGGTGGATGGTCTGTTTGTAGCAATCGGACAGGAACCGGCCAATAAAGCATTTCGTTCTGTTGTTCAGCTGGATCCGCAGGGATATATCATGGCAGATGAAGATTGCAAGACAAATGCACCGGGGATTTTTGCGGCAGGTGACTGCAGAACGAAACAGGTAAGGCAGCTGACGACAGCGGCAGCTGATGGCACGATCGCAGCACGGGCAGCAAGAATATATATAAATACCAAGCAGAAGGGAAGGTAACGGGATGAAACTGGAGACATTACAAAAAGATATGATTGCCGCAATGAAGGCAAAAGACAAGGAAAAAAAGGACAGTATTGCAACATTGGTATCCGCAGTGAAAAAGGCAGGTATTGATGCAGGCTGCAGAGAGGATATTCCGGAGGATATGGTGAATCAGGCAATCCTGAAGGAGTTAAAAAGCGTAAAGGAACAGATCGATACCTGTCCGGCGGATAGAACAGATCTGTTGGAACAGTATCAGAAGCGATATGAATTATATCAGGCATATGCACCGGCTATGATGTCTGCAGAAGAAGTAGAGACATTTCTGGCAGAGAAGTTTGCAGAGGTTCTGGCAACAAGGAACAAAGGCCAGATCATGAAGACGGTTATGCCGGAATTAAAAGGCAAGGCAGATGGCAAAGTGATCAATCAGGTGGTTGCTAAGCTCTGTCAGTAGATAGAAAAACTTCCGGGCTCAGGAGCGAAACCTGATGTCCCGGAAGATTTTTAATGTATCGAAAAACATCACAAAAACATCTTTTAATCGTATGCGGGTCGTACCGTTTTCCAGACCTCGCTTATAATCTACGGTAACCGGCATCTCAACAATGCGGCATCCCATGCGGCTTGCCCGTGCCAGAATCTCAATATCAAATGCATATCCCGTAGTGGTTAATTCCTGTGCAATCGGTTTTATGACCTCAGCACGGAAAAGCTTGACTCCGGTCTGAGTATCCTTGATATCCAGATGGAATAAAATGCGAAGGATCATATAATAGCCATAACTCATAATCTTACGCTTAAGCGGGTAATTTAACCGGGAATCCCGGTGAAGCTTGGAACCGATCACGATGTGGGCATCCTCGTCTAGCATGGTATCTAAAAAAGCATGAAGGTGTTCCGGGTCCAGATCCAGATCGGCATCCAGAAAAGCGATATATTCACCGGATGCTCTGGAAATTCCCTCACAGATGGCACCGCCTTTTCCGCGATTAACATGATAAGTGGCAACTTTGATATGAGAATCCTCATCTCTGGCACGTAAAGCTTCTTCTAATGTATGGTCAGAGCTTCCATCATTTACGACTATGATCTCATAATCGGGATGGAATTGCCGGATGCTCCGGCTGGTAGTTAATAAGTTCTGATATATGCAGTTCTCTTCATTATATGCCGGCATAATCACAGACAGCATATTACGACGTTTTTTCATGGCAAAAACTCCCGGTAATACGGATAAAATACAGGCTCGTATATAAGTATGATATCCATATATTTACAATATATTATATGAGATATTATAGAGGAAAAATGCAGAATTCACAAGGCTATTTCATAAAGTTAATAAAAACAAAATAACATTTAGGCGAGCATAGTGGTTAGCATAGACTTTTTATGGCTGGTGTGGTAAAATAAATCCAGATATTACTAGGGGGTTTTTGAATGAATATATTGATTGTGGAAGATGATTTTGTGAGTCGGAAATTCATGACAAAATTTCTCTCCAAATACGGCAGCTGTCAGACCGCAGAAAATGGTGAGCAGGCAGTTGAAAAGTATAAATGTGCGGTACTGGACAATAAACCGTTTGATCTGATATGCATGGATATTGTAATGCCTAAGATGGATGGTTATGAGACTGTTGCGGCGATTCGGGCTTTTGAACGGGAACAGGGATTTGCACCGAAGCAGGAGGTAAAAGTGATCATGACATCCGGAATGGATGCCAGTACGAACGTGAGTAAAGCATTTGAACTCGGCTGTGTGGCTTATACGGCAAAACCGATCGATATCGTGCAGTTTGACGGGTTGCTCCAGCAGCTTCAGCTGATTTGAGATAGTTGATCATAAATAGCGGTTATAAAGCATGCCACTATAAATAGATGGCATATACGGATTTGGAAAATTGCGTTTGGTATTTGGGTAAGAGATGATTGTTTTATCCACATACTCCATAGGATTGCTTGTGACTCTGGAAGCGGCAGAGTCAATGGCATGCTTGAATGCGGACAGATGATGGAATAATTCCTGAAACTGTCCGTTTTCTGTACTTTGTGTCAGAAGAGCTTCATCTTTTTTCAGATAACCTCGGTCATCCAGAGTCAGACCGGTTGATTCCAACTCATTCCGAAAACGTCTTGTGACGGTAGATAATTCCCGAAGTAATTTTTTAGAACCGTTTGGATTGCTCTGGGTCTGGTGTGCCAGATCCATCAGGAGATTATAAGAATCGACAAAATCATCTACATCATTTAACAGACTGGATGAGTCGGGAGTTACATGAACCGTGGCAGTCTGTTTTGTAGGGCGTAACAGTTCGATTCCGATAGTATTGTTAATGGAAATCTGATTGGAAGCGGCCTGTTGCCTGATGCCGTTTAAGGAGAACATTGCATTGGCGGGCATAGTGGTTACATGATTCAATCCGAAATAATCGGACAGGGAAGCCGCACTAATGCCCTTGACCAGAAACTGTAAGCCATTCTCGGAAGAACCGGTTCCTGAAACGGCAGAGGTCAGATTCAGAGCGCTGGAGGTGCCGGACTCCAGAATTGTAGCTTGAACCCCGATATTGCTATGATTAATAGAATCTGCCAGACGCCTTTGAATGCTCAGATTCGTTTCTCCCGCCTTGGTGTTGAGCTCAAACTGGTACTCGGTACCGTTTCTTTCAATCGTCAGGAAATGCTTGCCGGGTTCGATTCCGGTGCCGGAGGAAGAAACCATAGTGCCGGTATTTTCCTGGGGTGCAGCAATCTGATCAACTTCAATTGCAATATCTGCAGCAGGAGAAGCAGAATCGAGCATCTGAACAGAAAGACTGGACGGCTGATCGGTATAAACGGTCATGGGCCGGTTGGAGCTATCCGTATCTTCTTCCAGAAAAGCGGCACTGGTTTTTAACTCCAGAGAAGCCTCCTTGATACCGATGATATAATTCTGGGTCTCAGAGGAGATGGAAAGCTTATAAAATGGCTGCTTCTGGTTGTAACGAACCATATGCTGATAAATAGCCTGCAGCTCTTCCTTCTTATGAGTGTCGAACTTTGTATTCGCTACTTTCGGAGCTGCCATATGATAAAAGTTATAAATATTCATGGCTGCCATAAAAATGCCTCCTTCCCCAATTTAATAGTAAATATAATTAATTTCAGTATAATATCTGTCATCTCAAATGTCTACAAAATTATATGCACATGCCAACATGTTTCGTTGATTTGTTCTATATCGCTGACGCATTCTGCACTGCGATGGTTCTATTCCGGGACCGCTCCCGCTAAATTGCCCCACGCAGCGGATACTAAATTCGTGCTCCGCACTCATTAAGTACCGGCGGGTGCAAATGTCCCTTCATAGAAACATCATCCGTTCCGAAAGCTGTGCATCTGAATAGCCGGTACAGTGCTATGTCACAATTAGGTGACGGTTGACGCATTCTGCACTGCGATGGTTCTATTCCGGGACCGCTCCCGCTAAATTGCCCCACGCAGCGGATACTAAATTCGTGCTCCGCACTCATTAAGTACCGGCGGGTGCAAACGTCCCTTCATAGAATCATCATCCGTTCCGAAAGCTGGTGCCCGAATAGCCAGCATATAGCACTATGCCACAATCAGGTAACAGAATCCGGAGTGATGAAAATTGTGCATCCCTTTATTAGTCCCAAGATACAGGAGCAAGTGACAGGACCATGTAGGAACATCGGTACTTAGATGCCGTCTTTTGGCATCTTATGTACCGCTATGTTCCGATTTGAGCGAGAGCGCGTCCTGCACTGCTGCTTGTATCGCGGGACGGTAGAGGTATGCATATGTGACAGACACGTTCTCTGTTACGGCCTGTATCGCGGGACGGCAATCAAATCGAACGCAGAAACCTTTGATACGGGAATGATTCTCTAAATACTTCCTTTGACGCAACAGAATAACATATGTTACAATAAACACAGTTATTTTGACGATAAATAGCGAAGGAGGACGAAGGAAGATGAGAAAAATAAAATCAGCAATGCTGTTAACTGCGATGGCGGCAACGGTAGTGTTAACAGTCGGTCAGCCGTTACAGACGCAGGCCGCACAAGTAATTGATGCAGAAGCGGCAACTACTGAAGAATCAGCACTTACAGAAACAGCGGTTGAGGATGCAGGAAATGCAGGTGTTACAGGAATAGGTGTTGTGTCTGCAGAGGATGTAGCGGATACTGTAGATGCCTTGGAAGCGACGGATGCCGAAGCGGTTTCTGCGAGTGTGCCGACACCATCCCAGGTCTATCAGACGATGATTGCCATGAAGGCAAGCTACCCGGAGGGAATGCCTTGGACGAATAATGATTTCTATGCATGGAAGGGCGGTGGACAATATTATGGCGGATATGGATGTGTTGCGTTTGCGTTCATATTGAGTGATGCCGCATTCGGGGATCTCCCATCCAGAACTCATACAAATTTTGATGATATTCGTGTCGGTGATATTATCCGGATGAATTATGATATGCATTCGGTTGTCGCATTGGAGGTTTATGATACATACATTGTAGTGGCAGAGGGAAACTTTAACAGCTCTATTCATTGGGGACGGCAGATCAGCCTGGATGAGATCCGGCAGACCGGTACGTATGTCACAACACGGTATCCGGAGGGAACGCCGAAGCCGGCTCCGATCGACAAGACGAAGGTGAGAGCATTCTGTAAACGGTTGTATCAGGTATGTCTCGGAAGAAATCCGGAGACAGCAGGTCTGGATTACTGGACAGAAGCACTGGCAAACGGGGAAAAGAGCGGAATCGAGGCAGGCCTCGGCTTTGTGTTCAGCCCGGAATATATTAATAAGAAAACAAGCAATGCAGAATACATTGAAATGCTGTATCAGGTATTTTTGGATCGCGCCTCCGATGCCGGCGGACGGGAATACTGGAGCGGAATGCTAGAACAGGGTATGTCAAGGCAGTATGTGTTCCAAAAGGTTGCCCAGTCAGAGGAATATACAAAGATCTGTCAGAATTATGGAATCAACAGAGGTACTTATACTCTGACGCAGGCAAGGGATCAGAAACCGGAGCTGACCAAATATGTCAATCGGTTGTACTCAAAGGTTATGAATCGTACCGGAGAAGCAGACGGTCTGAATTACTGGTGTGGACAGATCCAGAGTGGTCAGAAGAGTGTAGTCGGTGCAACGGAAGAATTCTTCCGGACACCGGAATTTCTGAATAAAAAGACATCCAATACGGAGTATGTTAAGGTGTTGTACCGGACATTCATGGGACGGGAAGCTGATAAGGCCGGCCTGAATTACTGGGTAAGACGGTTGAATGCGGGAGAGAATCGGAATGTGATCCTTCGTTCCTTTGCAGGCTGTCCGGAGTTTCAGAATATTATAAAATCCTTCGGACTGTAAAATAACAGGCAATAATAATTCAAATTATTATAAAAAACAATTGACAAGTGAAGGATAGTTTGGTATCATATCACTCGATGAACTGCCAAAGACAGTAGGTGCTGAAAAGCGTAAGGTTAAAACGCCTACCGAGGAGAGAATCGTATGAAGTATTGATTATGTACATCAATCCCGGTCTCTGAGCAGACCGGGATTTTTTCATCGTTTGAAACCAGTGCAGTCATCTGTTAAATAATATAGGAGGTGCACTATCATGGCTAAGGTAGAAATTAAGCAGCCGATCGTAGACGAGATCAAGGCAAATATTGAAGGCGCTGCTTCCATCGTGTTAGTAGACCATCGCGGACTTACCGTAGAGCAGGATACCCGGCTTCGTAAAGCATTAAGAGAAGCAGGTATTACCTACAAGGTATACAAGAACACACTGATGAAGCGTGCATTTGAAGGTACTGATTTCGCTCAGTTGGATCCAAATCTGGAAGGACCAAGTGCGATTGCTATTTCTAAGGATGATGCAACTGCTCCGGCAAGAATTCTTGCTAAGTTTGCAAAGGAAGCAGATGCATTAGAGATCAAGGCTGGTGTCGTTGAAGGAACATATTATGATGCAAAGGGCATTCAGGTTATTTCTTCTATTCCTTCAAGAGAAGAACTGTTGTCCAAGTTCCTTGGAAGCATCCAGTCACCTATTACCAACTTTGCTCGCGTTATTAAGCAGATCGCAGAGCAGAAAGAACAGGAAGCTTAATTATTAATTAAAGAATACTTTCTGTGGAAACAGTGTGCGAGAGCACAGAATGAATAATATTAAAAAATGGAGGATATGAAAATGACTACTCAGGAAATTATCGAAGTTATCAAAGGTTTATCTGTATTAGAGTTAAATGATTTAGTAAAGGCTTGCGAGGAAGAATTCGGCGTATCTGCAGCAGCAGGCGTTGTAGTTGCAGCAGCAGGTGCTGGTGTCGGTGAAGCAGCAGAAGAGAAGGACGAGTTCAACGTAGAGTTAACAGAAGTTGGTCCTAACAAGGTTAAGGTTATCAAGGTTGTTCGTGAAGTTACCGGCTTAGGCTTAAAGGAAGCTAAGGACGTAGTTGATGGCGCTCCTAAGGTATTAAAGGAAGGTGCTTCTAAGGCTGAGGCTGAGGATATCAAGACTAAGTTAGAGGCTGAAGGCGCTAAGGTTACATTAAAGTAATTTTACGACAGAATCTTCAAAAGATAAAAGTCTATCAGGCTGCTGCTCCTGGCACTTTGAAGTGCCGGGCGGTAGCCTGTTTCTTCTTAAATCTCAAAAATCTAAAAGTTAATTCAAAAAATCATTGACTCCTATTGACTTTAGTGCTATTATAGTATGGCATGACTATCCTGGTCTATCTATGGCGGGATATCTGTATTTGCATGTTACCATACTTTTAGTTCAAGGGGTGAAACCAGTAATGGAAAAAACAAGGATTAAACCTATCAAATCAGGCAGAGGAATCAGAATGAGTTACTCAAGAAGAAATGAAGTTCTTGAGATGCCGAACCTTATCGAAGTCCAGAAGGATTCATATGATTGGTTCCTGACTGATGGTCTGAAGGAAGCATTTGATGACATTTCTCCAATCGAAGATGTCAGCGGACGCTACTGCATGGAGTTTATTGGATATCAGCTGTGCAGAGAAGACAAGAAGTATACGATTGAGGAATGTAAGGAGCGCGACGCTACTTATGCGGCACCTTTAAAGGTGACAGTACGTCTTCGTAAAAAGGAAACAGATGAGATGAGCACGCATGACATCTTCATCGGTGATCTGCCATTAATGACAGAGACAGGTACATTTGTGATTAATGGTGCAGAACGTGTAATTGTCAGTCAGTTAGTACGTTCTCCTGGTATTTATTATGCTATCGGACATGATAAGATCGGTAAAACCTTGTATTCCTGTACCGTAATTCCGAACCGTGGTGCATGGTTGGAGTATGAGACAGACTCTAATAATGTATTTTCTGTACGTGTTGACCGTACCAGAAAGGTGCCGATTACGGTTCTGATTCGTTCCCTTGGTGTTGGAACCAACGCTGAGATTATTGATATGTTTGGCGAGGAACCTAAGATCCTTGCAAGTTTTGAAAAGGATCCATCCACAGACTATGAGGGTGGTTTATTAGAGTTATATAAAAAGATCCGGCCAGGCGAGCCGCTTGCGGTTGAAAGTGCAGCCAGCCTGATCAACAGTATGTTCTTTGACCCGAAGAGATATGACCTTGCAAAAGTTGGTAGATATAAATTTAACAAGAAACTGGCACTTCAGAACCGTATCACAGGTTTTGTATTGGCAGAGGATGTAGTAAATACTACAACTGGTGAAATTATGGCTTCCGCCGGCGATAAGGTGACACTGGAGCTGGCAACTGCAATCCAGAATGCGGCAGTTCCTTATGTAATGCTGCAGACTGAGGAGAGAAATGTAAAGGTTCTTTCAAATCTGATGGTAGATTTAAAGGAATACGTAGATTTTGATCCGGAAGAGGTTGGCATTTCTGAAAAGGTGTACTATCCGGTATTAAAGGAATTACTGGAGAACTTCAGCGGAGAAGAGTTAAAGCAGGAGATTGAACGGAATGTTCCGGAACTGGTACCAAAGCATATTACCAAGTCTGATATTTTCGCATCTATTAATTATAATATGCATCTGGAATACGGAATCGGTAATCAGGATGATATCGATCACCTGGGCAACCGTCGTATCCGTGCAGTCGGCGAGCTGTTACAGAATCAGTACCGCATCGGTCTGTCACGTCTGGAGCGTGTAGTTCGTGAAAGAATGACAACACAGGATGCAGATACGATTTCAGCTTCCTCACTGATCAATATCAAGCCGGTAACTGCAGCCGTTAAGGAGTTCTTCGGAAGCTCCCAGCTGTCACAGTTCATGGATCAGAATAACCCATTGTCAGAGCTGACACATAAGAGACGTTTATCAGCCCTGGGTCCTGGCGGTCTGTCAAGAGATCGTGCCGGATTCGAGGTTCGAGATGTACATTATACACATTATGGAAGAATGTGCCCGATTGAGACACCTGAAGGACCGAACATCGGTCTGATCAACTCACTGGCATGCTATGCGCGGATCAACCAGTATGGTTTCGTAGAAGCTCCATACCGGAAGCTGGACAAGACAGATCCGAATAACCCGATCGTAACAGATGAGGTTGTATATCTGACAGCCGATGATGAAGATAAATATGTAGTAGCACAGGCGAATGAACCATTGGATAATGAAGGTCATTTTGTACATTCCAATGTATCCGGCCGTTTCAGGGAAGAGACTTCCGAGTTCCCGAGAAATCGTGTGGATCTGATGGATGTATCTCCTAAGATGGTATTCTCCGTGGCAACATCTATGATTCCGTTCCTGCAGAACGATGATGCGAACCGTGCACTGATGGGATCTAACATGCAGCGTCAGGCCGTACCGCTTCTGAGAACAGAGTCACCGATCGTTGATACCGGTATGGCAGCGAAGGCAGCTGTAGACTCCGGTGTCTGCATTGTTGCAAAGCACGCAGGTGTTGTTGAGAAGTCATCCAGCAAGGAGATCATAGTCCGTTGTGATGATGGAACCAAGGATACTTATCATGTTATCAAGTTTGCACGAAGCAATCAGGGTAACTGCATGAATCAGAGACCAATCGTCTGCAAGGGTGACCGTGTAGAAGAAGGCGAGGTAATCGCAGACGGACCATCTACATCAGGTGGAGAAATCGCACTGGGTAAGAATCCACTGATCGGATTCATGACCTGGGAAGGTTATAACTACGAGGATGCTGTACTCTTAAGTGAGCGTCTGGTTCAGGATGATGTTTATACATCTGTTCATATCGAAGAATATGAGGCAGAGGCAAGAGATACAAAGCTTGGTCAGGAAGAGATTACCAGAGACCTGGCCGGATTAAATGATGATGCATTAAAGGATCTGGATGAGAACGGTATTATCCGAATCGGCGCGGAGGTACGTGCCGGTGATATCCTGGTTGGTAAGGTTACTCCAAAGGGTGAGACCGAGCTGACTGCTGAGGAGCGTCTGCTCCGTGCGATCTTTGGTGAGAAAGCAAGAGAGGTACGTGATACTTCTCTGCGTGTTCCGCACGGTGCATTTGGTGTCATCATGGATACAAAGGTATTTACAAGAGAGAACGGCGATGAACTTCCACCTGGAGTAAACAAGTCCGTTCGAGTATATATTGCACAGAAGAGAAAGATTTCCGTTGGTGATAAGATGGCCGGTCGACATGGTAACAAGGGTGTCGTTTCACGAATCCTTCCGGTAGAAGATATGCCATTCCTTCCAAACGGACGTCCGCTGGATATTGTATTGAATCCATTGGGTGTACCATCCCGTATGAATATCGGACAGGTGCTGGAGACGCACTTAAGTCTTGCAGCCAACGTATTAGGCTTCAAGGTAAGCTCTCCGGTATTTGATGGTGCAAATGAGAAAGAAATCATGGAAACTCTGGAAATTGCAAACGATTATGCTAATTCAGAGTGGGATGAGTTTAAGGCAAAATGGAGTGACAGCTTAAGTGATGAGGTTCTGGATTATCTGTATGAGAACCGGGATCACAGAAGCGAGTGGAAGGGCGTTCCGATCAACCGTACCGGTAAGGTACAGCTTCGGGACGGTCGTACCGGCGAAGAGTTTGACGGACCGGTAACCATTGGTTTCATGCATTACCTGAAGCTGCATCATCTGGTAGATGATAAGATCCACGCACGTTCAACCGGTCCTTACTCACTGGTTACACAGCAGCCGTTAGGTGGTAAGGCACAGTTCGGTGGACAGCGTTTCGGTGAGATGGAGGTTTGGGCTCTGGAGGCTTATGGTGCTTCTTATACACTGCAGGAGATCCTGACTGTGAAGTCAGATGATGTTGTAGGACGTGTTAAGACCTATGAAGCAATCATCAAGGGTGATAATATCCCAGAACCTGGTATTCCGGAATCATTCAAGGTATTACTGAAAGAATTACAGTCTCTGGCACTGGATGTTAAGGTATATGACGAGAACGGTGAAGAGGTGGAATTCAGCGAGACTATTAATTATGGTGATGAGAATTTACGTCCTATGATTGAAGGCGACGCAGCTAAGAATAATGATGAGTATAATCAGTATGATGGTTATAATCAGGTAGATGAACAGGGTGAATACATCGACGAGCCGGATGAAGAAGATGACTATGTGGATGATATGGACTATGATGATGGTTCAGATGAATAATATGGAAGGAGCACTACGAGATGTCAAATATGAATAATCAAGAAGTAGACCAGCCAATTAATTTTGACTCCATTAAGATTGGGTTAGCTTCTCCTGATAAGATTCGGGAATGGTCTCATGGCGAAGTTAAGAAGCCGGAGACAATTAACTATAGAACTTTGAAGCCGGAAAAAGACGGTCTGTTCTGCGAGCGTATTTTCGGACCTAGTAAGGACTGGGAATGCCACTGCGGTAAGTATAAGAAAGTCCGTTATAAGGGTGTCATCTGCGATCGCTGTGGTGTAGAAGTAACCAAGGCGAATGTTCGTAGAGAGCGTATGGGACATATCGAGCTGGCAGCACCGGTATCGCATATCTGGTACTTCAAGGGAATTCCTAGCCGTATGGGACTGCTGTTAGATAAGTCTCCAAGAGAGTTGGAGCGGGTATTATATTTTGCAGCATATATCGTACTGGATCCGGGCGAGACAGACTTGAAATATAAGGATGTCTTATCCGAGAAGGAATTCCGGGATGCAGAGGATAAGTTCGGTTATGGTTCTTTCCGTGCAGGCATGGGTGCAGAGTCCATTAAGGAATTACTGCAGGCAATCGATCTGGAAAAGGATTACGAGGAATTAAGCACAGAGCTTAAGAACTCAACCGGTCAGAAGCGTGCAAAGATCATTAAGCGTCTGGAGGTTGTAGAAGCATTCCGTTCTTCCAACAACCGTCCGGAATGGATGATCCTGGATGTTGTTCCGGTTATCCCACCGGATATCCGTCCTATGGTACAGCTGGATGGCGGTCGTTTTGCGACCTCCGATCTGAATGATCTGTATCGTAGAATTATTAACCGTAATAACCGTCTGAAGCGTCTGTTAGAGTTAGGTGCTCCGGATATTATCGTTCGAAATGAGAAGAGAATGCTGCAGGAAGCAGTAGACTCTCTGATTGATAATGGTAGACGTGGACGTGCCGTTACCGGTCCCGGTAACCGTGCACTGAAGTCTCTGTCCGATATGTTAAAAGGTAAGCAGGGACGTTTCCGTCAGAATCTGTTAGGAAAGCGTGTAGACTATTCCGGACGTTCCGTTATCGTAGTTGGACCGGAGCTTAAGATTTACCAGTGTGGTCTGCCAAAGGAAATGGCAATCGAGCTGTTCAAGCCGTTTGTTATGAAGGAGCTGGTAGCCAATAAGCTGGCTCACAACATTAAGTATGCTAAGAAGATGATTGAGAAGCTGGATCCGGTTGTATGGGATGTGCTGGAGGATGTTATCAAAGAGCATCCGGTTATGCTGAACCGTGCACCTACTCTGCACAGACTGGGTATTCAGGCATTTGAGCCAATTCTGGTAGAAGGTAAGGCAATTAAGCTGCATCCATTGGTATGTACCGCATACAATGCCGACTTCGATGGTGACCAGATGGCTGTCCATCTTCCATTGTCTGTTGAGGCACAGGCAGAATGTCGATTCCTGTTGCTGTCTCCGAACAACCTGTTAAAGCCTTCTGATGGTGCCCCTGTAGCGGTTCCGTCTCAGGATATGGTATTAGGTATCTACTACCTGACCATGATGAAGGAAGGCGATAAGGGTGAAGGCAAGATCTTCAAGTCCGAGAATGAGGCACTTCTTGCATACGAGAATAAAGAGATTACATTACATGCCAAGATTAAGGTTCGTGTAAAGGGTGAAGATCTGGAAGGCAATCCATATTCCAGAGTCATTGAGACAACCCTGGGCCGTCTGATCTTTAATGAGATCATTCCACAGGACTTAGGCTATGTGGATCGTACCAAGCCGGAGAATCTGCTGCTTCCTGAGATTGATTTCCATGTAGGAAAGAAGCAGCTGAAGCCGATTCTGGATAAGTGTATCAATACACATGGGGCAACCAGGACTGCTGAGGTTCTGGATGATATTAAGAGTATGGGTTATAAGTTCTCAACCCGAAGCGGTATGACAGTATCTATTTCAGATATGACCGTACCACAGTCTAAGCAGGAGATCTTAGGCGAGGCTCAGAATACGGTAGATATGATTAATAAGAAGTATCGTCGTGGTCTGATGACAGAAGAAGAGCGTTATAAAGGAGTTGTTAGGACATGGCAGCAGGCCGATGATGTTCTGACCAAGGCTCTGTTGGATGGTTTGGATAAGTATAACAATATTTACATGATGGCCGATTCCGGTGCCCGTGGTTCTAACCAGCAGATCAAGCAGCTGGCAGGTATGCGTGGTTTGATGGCTGATACAACCGGTCGTACCATTGAGTTACCGATCAAGGCAAACTTCCGTGAAGGTCTGAATGTATTGGAGTACTTCATTTCTGCACATGGTGCACGTAAGGGTCTGTCAGATACAGCTCTTCGTACAGCCGATTCCGGATACCTGACCAGACGTCTGGTTGATGTATCACAGGATCTGATCATTCGTGAGGTTGACTGCTGTGCAGGTAAGCCGGTAGATCAGATTCCGGGTATGGTCGTTGAGGAATTCTCAGATGGTAAGGAAATTATCGAGAACTTCAAGGAACGTATCACAGGCAGATATACAGCGGTTGACATCTTTGATAAAGATGGAAACATGCTGGTTAAACATAATCATATGATCAATCCTAAGCGTGCTGCAGCAGTTGTAGAGCGTGGTGTGGATGAGAATGGTAACAAGATCGTAGATCCTGAGAATGGCGTAACAGGTAAGTTAAAGATCCGTACTATCTTAACCTGTAAGTCACATCTGGGTGTATGTGCGAAGTGTTATGGTGCCAACATGGCAACCGGCCAGCCTGTACAGGTTGGTGAAGCAGTCGGTATTATTGCCGCACAGTCTATCGGTGAGCCTGGTACACAGTTGACCATGCGTACATTCCATACAGGTGGTGTTGCCGGTGATGATATTACACAGGGTCTTCCTCGTGTCGAAGAATTGTTTGAGGCACGGAAACCAAAGGGTCTTGCAATTATTGCAGAGTTCGGTGGTGAAGTAACAGTTACCAATGTTAAGACCAAGCGTGAAGTAATTATTACCAATCATGAGACTGGTGAGACGAAGGCATATCTGATTCCTTACGGTTCCCGTATCAAGGTTCAGGATGGTCAGACTCTGGAGGCCGGTGATGAGTTAACAGAAGGTTCTGTAAACCCACATGATATCCTTAAGATCAAGGGTGTTCGTGCGGTACAGGATTACATGCTTCGAGAAGTACAGCGAGTATATCGTCTGCAGGGTGTTGATATCAACGATAAGCATATTGAGATTATCGTTCGTCAGATGTTAAAGAAGGTTAAGATTGAGGAAGGTGGAGATTCCGGATTCCTTCCAGGTGCTTTAGTAGATGTTCTGGACTTCGAAGAGAAGAACGAGGAACTGATCGAGCAGGGACTGGAGCCGGCACAGGGTACACGTTCTATCCTGGGTATTACAAAGGCTTCTCTGGCAACCGATTCCTTCTTGTCAGCAGCATCCTTCCAGGAGACCACAAAGGTACTGACAGAGGCTGCAATCAAGAGCAAGACAGATGCATTGATCGGATTAAAGGAGAATGTATTGCTTGGTAAGCTGATTCCGGCCGGTACCGGTATGAAGCGGTATCGTTCTGTAAAGCTGGATTCTGAAGAATTAGAACTTCAGAATGACGATGTTCTGGATTTTGGAGAGGAAGCAGAAGATGCTGACTTTACGGATGATCAGAATATGGAAGCCGGTTCAGAAGAGGATACAGCTGAAGATGAGGCAACCGTTGCAGTGACCGAGACAACTGAAGATGGTTCTGATTCAGAAGAATAGATCTGAAGAATAAGGATACAAAATAAATGTCCCCAAAGACGGAGTAATCCGATCCCTTGGGGACATTTTTAGAAAGAAGGAAGATAGAGTTATGAAGTTTTCAAAATATTTTGATCATACCATTTTAAAGGCAGATGCGACTCCGGCAGATGTAAAGCGCATTTGTGAAGAGGCGAAGAAATATGACTTTGCATCGGTCTGCGTGAATTCCTGCTATACGGCGATGGCAGCAGAGGAATTAGCGAATACGGATGTAAAGGTCTGTACAGTTGTAGGATTTCCGCTCGGAGCTATGTCAACGCTGAGTAAGAAATTAGAGACCATCAATGCGATTGAAAATGGTGCAGGCGAAATCGATATGGTACTGAAGATCGGAGAGTTAAAGGCCGGCAATGAGGGTGAGGTATTGAATGACATCCGGGAAATAAAGGATGTATGTCTGCATAATCCGACTTGGAAGGAAGTACCTCTTAAAGTCATTATTGAAACCTGTCTGTTGACAGAAGAAGAGAAGAAGACGGCATGTGAACTGGCAGTAGCCGCAAATGCGGATTTTGTAAAAACTTCTACAGGATTCAGTACCGGTGGCGCAACGGTAGAAGATGTGGCTCTCATGAAACAGACAGTTGCGGGAAAAGCATATGTGAAGGCATCCGGTGGCATCCGGGATCTGAAGACCGCACAGGCAATGATTGAGGCGGGTGCTGACAGACTGGGCACCAGTGCAACCGTAGCGATCATGGAAGCATATTTGGCAGAAAACGGGCAGTAAATAAAAGAACTGCCGTCTGAAATTAGTGTGGAAAGGATGTACACAATGAAATTAATTTCTTGGAATGTAAATGGATTGCGGGCATGCGTGCAGAAGAACTTTATGGAAGCGTTTCAAGAGCTGGATGCGGATATGTTCTGCCTGCAGGAGACCAAGCTGCAGGAGGGACAGATTGATCTGCAGCTGGACGGCTATCATCAGTACTGGAATTATGCAGAGAAAAAGGGTTATTCCGGGACGGCTATTTTTACGAAGCATGAACCGCTTAATGTCAGCTACGGAATCGGGATCGAGGAGCATGATCATGAGGGAAGAGTCATTACTTTAGAATATCCGGAGTATTATATGATTACGGTCTATGTGCCGAACTCGCAGAATGAACTGGCAAGGCTGCCGTATCGTATGAAATGGGAGGAGGATTTCCTGGCATATTTGAAAAAACTGGAAGAAAAAAAGCCGGTTATTTTCTGCGGGGATCTGAATGTGGCACATAAGGAGATCGACCTGAAAAATCCGAAAACAAATCGTAAAAATGCCGGATTTACGGATGAGGAGCGGGGGTGCTTTACACGTCTGGTGGAGAATGGCTTTGTCGATACATTCCGGTATTTTTATCCGGATCAGAAGGATATTTATTCCTGGTGGTCTTATCGATTCAGTGCAAGAGCAAAGAATGCGGGATGGCGGATCGACTATTTTTGCGTGTCAGAGAGTCTGAAGGATAAGCTGCGGGATGCGAAGATCCATACGGAGATTTTGGGCTCCGATCATTGCCCGGTAGAACTGGATATTGATCTGTAGGAAGATACGGAGAAATTATAGAAGGAAAGCGATTCAAATAAGAGAAGAAAATAAGAAAAGAAAATAAGAGGAGGAACTACAGTATGAAAACAGAGTTTAAGACGGAACTGAAGCAACTATCGATTAAGAACTTTTTACTGTTGACATTATCCGGTACGATTAATGCGGTGGGTGTTACTATGTTTTTATCCCCCCTGCATTTATACGACAGTGGTTTTTCGGGAACGGCAATGCTGCTGGAGGAGCTGACCCCATCTTATCTGACCCTGTCTGTTTTTCTGCTGATCTTAAATATTCCATTTTTCCTATACGGATATAAGAAGCAGGGACTGGCATTTACAGTATATTCCGTGTATGCGGTTATCATCTATTCTCTGGCATCCTATCTGATCCGGGATATTTTTCCGGTAGATGTAGCGACATCATCTCCGTTTGCCGGAACAGACCTGCTGTTGGGAGCGGCATTTGGCGGACTGATCTCCGGTATCGGAAGCGGACTGACGATCCGGTTTGGCGGTGCTATAGATGGTGTGGAGGTTATGGCTGTTATTTTTGCAAAAAAGCTGGGGATTACAGTAGGTACCTTTGTGATGGCATATAACGTTGTGCTGTACATAGTGGTGGGAATCGCAATGCACAGCTGGATTCTGCCCCTGTATTCGATCGTGACTTATTATGTAGCACTTCATGCAGTGGATTACATTGTCGAAGGTTTTGATAAGGCCAAGGCGGCCATGATCATTACGACAAAGCCGAAGCATATCAGCCAGGCATTATCCGAGGAGTTTGGGAGTGGTATTACATTGTGGGAAGGCCATGGATATTATTCCGATAAGGAGAAGACGGTTATTTACTTTGTAGTTAACAGGTTCCAGATTGGAAAAATGAAGACGATTGTTCAACAAAATGATGAAAATGCTTTTATCTCAATTACAGAGGTAGCAGATGTTTTGGGAAGAAATACCAAATAAGTAAATAAGAAAACTTTACACCTTGGTTTACAGATGTATTGACAGCTATGAACCTAGGTGTTATACTGTCACATTAGTAAACCGTTGAAGGAAAGGAGCAGTATTATGGGAGCAGAAGAACGTCGCAGAAAAATTGCAGAACTGTTAAGAAAATCTGAGAAACCATTATCGGGAACTGCGCTGGCGGAGCGTTGCGATGTCAGCCGTCAGATCATTGTACAGGATATTTCTGCATTGCGACAGGACGGATATTCCATAATCTCTACAGCCAGGGGATACCGGATGAACGAAAACCCGGGAGTTCAGAAGGTATTCAAGGTATGCCATACGGATGCACAGATTGAGGATGAACTGAATCTGATCGTGGACCTGGGTGGCGAAGTAGAGGATGTATTCATATATCATAAGGTTTACGGTGAAGTCAGGGCTAAGCTGCACATTTATTCCAGACGGGATGTCCGGGAGTTTTTGGAGAGCCTGAAGGCGGGAACTTCCAGTCCGTTGAAAAATGTGACGGCCGGATATCATTATCATACGATCAGTGCAAGGGACGAAGAGACACTGCGTCTGATCGAGGAAGCATTATGGGAAAAGGGATATCTGGCACAGCTGCGGGAGTTTGAGCCGCAGGAGATCAAGAAGCAATAGCCTGTTTGGAAAGAATATGTGACAGGAGAGAGACATGGAAGAGACAAAAGAACAGAAGGATAAAAAGCAGCCGGGAAAGGTGAAAGCTTTTTTAAAGAAAAAAAATATTGAAATATCTGCAAAACGATATTTTATTGATGCAATGGGAGCTATGGCAAACGGTCTGTTTGCATCACTCCTGATTGGTACGATCATATCAACACTCGGCCAGGAGCTGGGAGTACAGGTTCTGATTGATATAGGAACCTTTGCGAAGGGTGTATCAGGCCCTGCAATGGCAGTTGCAATTGCATTTGCATTGCAGGCACCGCCACTGGTCCTGTTCTCCATGCTGGCAGTCGGCAGCTCGGCAAATGCATTGGGCGGAGCCGGTGGACCGTTGGCGGTACTCGTGATCGCAATTGTGGCAACCGAGCTCGGGAAGCTGGTTTCAAAGGAGACAAAGATCGATATTCTGGTAACTCCGCTGGTCAGCATCTGCTCCGGAGTATTACTATCCATGGGATTGGCACCGATCATCGGAAAGGCAGCCAGTGCAGTCGGCACCCTGATTATGTGGGCAACAGAGCTGCATCCGTTTATGATGGGTATTCTGGTATCCGTGATCGTAGGAATCGCACTGACACTTCCAATCAGCAGTGCGGCAATCTGTGCGGCACTCAGTCTGACCGGACTGGCAGGTGGTGCTGCGGTTGCAGGCTGTTGTGCACAGATGGTAGGCTTTGCCGTCATGAGCTTCAAGGAGAATAAGGTAGGCGGCCTTGTTTCACAGGGAATCGGAACCAGCATGCTTCAGATGGGAAATATCGTAAAGAATCCAAAAATCTGGATTCCGCCGATCCTGACCTCTGCGATTACCGGTCCGATCGCAACCTGCATCTTCAAGCTGCAGATGAACGGAGAGGCGATTTCATCCGGTATGGGTACTTGTGGTCTGGTAGGTCAGATCGGAGTTTACACCGGATGGGTCAATGATATTGCGGCAGGAGCGAAAACGGCAATCACCGGAATGGACTGGTTGGGACTGGTTTTGATCAGCTTTGTTCTTCCGGCGGTGCTGACATGGATATTCGGACAGATCTGCCGGAAAATCGGCTGGATCAAGGAAGGAGATCTGAAGTTGTAGGACTATGCTATGTAATTGATAGTATGAGCGAGTGATAAAATGATAAAATCGGCACTTTATGTCAGGTAATAAGTATGATGTGTATTTTAAGCATCGGGACCCGGCCTCTAAAGGCCGGTTTTTTCAGTTTAAACAGATACAGGAAAGAATTTGTTGGAAAGCAAAATGAAAGATTACGTGATGAAACTGATTGATGTGGGACCAATTTGTGATATAATTAAGAGGTATTTACCGGAAGAAAAGCGCATTGAATAAGAAGGGGTGGGATTAAATGGAGTTTGGACTAAGCTTACTGATCGGATATTTATTGGGGAGTGTGAGCCCATCTTATTTTCTGTCGAAGGCCAAGGGAATTGATTTACAGAATCAGGGACGAAAGAATTTAGGAACAACCAATGCATTTATGCTGTTAGGGCGGACAAGTGGAATTATCGTTATGGTTATTGACTTTATGAAAGGGTGTTTTGCAGTCTGGCTGGCACAGGCAATTTTCCCGGAGGTTTCGATCGCGGGAATTACCGCAGGTGTTGCTGCTATTCTCGGACATATCTTTCCGTTTTATCTGAAGTTCCGGGGCGGAAAAGGTCTGGCAACGCTGGGTGGTGTGATATTAAGTACAGACTGGCGGATATTTCTGCTGTTGGCACTGATTGGAATTATTGCTATGCTGATCACGGACTGGGGCTGTGCTGCGTCATTTTCAACTGCAATTTTCTATCCCGTACTGTATTTTGGAAAAACATGGAATTATATCAGTCTGTTTTTACTGGAAATCGGATGCATTTGTGTAATCGTAAAACATTGTACGAATATTCCGAAGCTGCGTGCAGGAGAGGAGCCTTCTGTTCGGGAAGCAATTAAGCGATTTCTGCATAAAGCGCAGGAGGCGGAAGAGTAATAGAAAGAACTATAGAAATTTTCGAAGATTCTGAATAAAAAATAAAAAAAGGTGTTGACATCTTTTTGGGGCAGTGCTATTGTAGCAGTTAACAAAGAGCAAATGCAAAGAACAGAATACGGTCATTCAAAAAGAAGTACTTCAGAGAGCCGGTGGCTGGTGTGAATCGGTGTATGGTTTGAATGATTATCCTCTGCGAGCAGTGCACTGAATTTCTTGTGAAGTGATCATAGAAATGATTATGTTCGGAGAATAGTAGGTGTCACCGGTTTTCTACCGTTACATAGAAGCTTATTTCCGGAAACAGATTCCTGAGATGAGACTAAGTGGTCGCGAAAACGGCAAGTAAAGTGGTAACGCGGAAGTTTTAACCTTCGTCTTTATAAAAGACGGAGGTTTTTTTAGTTTATTTGTCTCTTTGCAATATTAAGAAAGGAGCCACCATTTGGTGGGGAGAAAATGAATGGCTTAATAATTGTTTTAATTGGTATCGTTGCATTAGGAACCGGCTATCTGACATACGGACGATGGCTGGCAAAAAAATGGGGAATTGATCCGAAGGCAAAAACTCCGGCGTTTACACATGAAGATGGACAGGACTATGTGCCATCCTCCAAGTTTACGGTTTTCTCGCATCAGTTCTCATCCATTGCAGGAGCAGGTCCTGTTACCGGACCGATTCTGGCATCTGTGTTTGGCTGGGTGCCGGTACTGCTCTGGCTGATCCTTGGTGGTCTGTTCTTCGGAGCAGTTCAGGATTTCGGTGCACTGTATGCATCGGTAAAGAATGAAGGTAAGTCTATTGGTATGGTAATTGAGAAGTATATCGGTAAGGGCGGTAGAAAGCTGTTTATGTTGTTCTGCTGGCTGTTTACACTGCTTGTTATCGCAGCTTTTACCGATATGGTTGCCGGTACCTTCGTCGGAAAAGGAGTAGAAGGTATGACTGCGGAAACCAGTTATGCAAATGCGGCAGCGGCTTCCATCTCCATGTTGTTCATCGTTGCGGCAATTATCTTTGGACTGATCCAGAAGCATGTAAAGAAGATGAATGAGATCGTGCGTGCGATCATCGCGATCGCATTACTGGTTGCAATGTTTGCGATCGGTATGCATTTACCATTATATGCAACAAAGTCTGCATGGATCTACATCGTTATGGCTTATCTGTTTATGGCATCGGTTATGCCAATGTGGTTGTTGATGCAGCCAAGAGATTATATGACAACCTTTATGCTGCTTGGTATGATCGCCGGTGCGGTTGTCGGTGTTGTAGTTGCACATCCATCCATGCAGTTGAATGCATTTAACGGATTTAATGTAAACGGAAGCACGATGTTCCCGACATTGTTTGTCACGATCGCCTGTGGTGCAGTATCCGGATTCCACAGTCTGGTATCCTCCGGCACTTCATCCAAGACGATCAGTAATGAAAAGGATATGCCGATGGTTGGTTATGGAGCCATGGTAGTAGAGTCCTTACTTGGTATTATCTCACTGGTAGTTGTTGGTGCAGTTGCTGCTAACGGAACCAAGCCGGATGGTACACCATTTGCTATTTTCTCAAGCGGCGTTGCCGGATTCCTTGAAAAGCTTGGACTTCCTGTACAGTTTGCAACCGTATTCATGACCATGTGCGTATCTGCACTGGCATTGACCTCTCTGGACTCCGTAGCCAGAATCGGCCGTATGTCATTCCAGGAACTGTTCTATGGTGATACAACAGATCCTGCGAAGATGCCGGTATGGCAGAGAGTTCTGACCAATAAGTATTTTGCAACTGTGATCACACTGTTCTTCGGATATTTGTTGACTTTGGGTGGATACAGCAATGTATGGCCATTGTTCGGTTCTGCCAACCAGCTGCTGGCAGCTCTGGTGCTGATTGCACTTTCCGTATTCTTAAAGACGACCGGAAGAACCGGCTGGACATTATACGCACCAATGTTTATCATGCTGGCAGTTACCTTTACCGCACTGGTTCAGAAGACGATCGCACTGGTTGCCAATATGGTAAACGGTCAGGCAACTCTGTTGGTAGACGGTCTGCAGTTCATAGTAGCCATCCTGCTGATGGTACTGGGTGTACTGGTCGCATTCAGCTGTCTGAAGAAGCTGTTTACTACAAAGGCACAGCCAAAAACAGAAGCAGAATAGATGATAAACCGCATGGATTTATAGGAATTGACAATTTACATTTAAGCAGATATATGATACGTTAAAAGAGGACATATTATTTGCGATCACGAGTCGGCTGCCGCAAATGACAGAAGCATCCCCATGGGATTCTGAAGCATTTGCGGTAGCTGTTTTTATTTTGCGGCAATTATGGAGACAAGGAAGATGCAGTGTCGTCTTATCTCGGTTATGGCAACGAGAGGAATGCGGTATGAGAAAAAGGAAAGACATAGATTGAAAGGTAGGTAGGTTATATGAGATATGATGTGATTATTATTGGAGCGGGACCGGGAGGAATTTTCTCTGCATATGAGTTGGTACAGAAGAACCCGGAGATGAAGATTGCTGTATTTGAGGCCGGCCATGCATTGGAGAAGCGCCATTGTCCGATCGACGGAGAGAAGATCAAGAGTTGTATTAATTGTAAGAGCTGTTCGATCATGAGCGGATTTGGCGGAGCCGGTGCATTTTCAGACGGAAAATACAATATCACCAATGCGTTTGGCGGTACGTTATATGAGTATATAGGAAGAAAACAGGCCATTGAATTAATGGAATATGTGGATGAGATCAATATGAAATTCGGTGGTGAAGGAACGAAGCTTTATTCTACCTCCGGCAGTGGGTTTAAGAAGCTCTGCCTGCAGAATAAGTTAAATCTTTTAGATGCATCGGTACGTCATCTGGGAACGGATATTAATTTTATTGTGCTGGAGAACCTGTATGCGGAATTAAAGGAACGGGTGGACTTTTATTTTGATACACCGGTAAAGACGGTAGAAGCTATTGATGGGGAGTATCGTATTTACTGTGAGGATGGACAGAACTATGATGCAGAAAGGTGCATAATTTCCGTAGGACGCAGTGGCAGCAAGTGGATGGAGAAGATCTGTCGGGAGCTGCAGATCCATACGAAGTCCAACCGGGTGGACATTGGTGTCCGGGTAGAGCTGCCGGCTGTTATTTTCTCACATCTGACGGATGAGCTGTATGAGAGTAAGATTGTGTACCGGACACAGAAGTTTGAGGATTCGGTCCGAACCTTCTGCATGAATCCGAAAGGAATCGTAGTAAATGAGAATACAAATGGAATTGTAACCGTAAACGGTCACAGCTATGAGGGCGCAGATAAGCAGACAGAGAATACGAACTTTGCATTGCTGGTATCCAAGCATTTCTCAGAGCCGTTTAAGGACAGTAACGGCTATGGTGAGAGTATTGCACGGCTGTCCAATATGCTGGGTGGCGGCGTGATCGTACAGCGGTTCGGTGATCTGGTCCGGGGGCGGCGCAGCAATGACAAGCGGATCGCAGAGGGACTGGTAGAGCCGACCTTAGCTGCGACACCGGGTGATTTGAGTCTGGTACTGCCGAAGCGGATTCTGGATGGTATCATCGAGATGATCTATGCACTGGATAAGATTGCACCGGGAACTGCCAATGATGATACCTTGCTTTATGGTGTGGAAGTGAAGTTTTATAATATGGAAGTAGAGCTGGATGAACATTTGGAAAGCTGTTACAAGGGATTATATATTATCGGAGACGGAAGCGGTGTGACACATTCTCTTTCTCATGCTTCCGCCAGTGGTGTATATGTTGCAAGACAGATTGCCGCTGAAAGATAAAACCGGAAAGTATACCATTTATAAGCGGATGATCGGATATGCAACTGCCGGTTGACAGATTGCCGTGGATGCTTGATGGACTGCAACCGGAATGATTTGTATGCTGATTTCATCAAAGCAGCCATAGATGGCGGAATGGAGGAGTATATGATATTAGCGGATAAGATTATGAACCTGCGGAAGAAAAACGGATGGTCCCAGGAGGAGCTGGCAGAGAAATTAGGCGTCAGTCGACAGTCAATCTCAAAATACGAAGGCGCGCAGGCGGTACCGGATCTGGATAAGATTCTTAAGCTGAGTCAGATTTTCGGAGTTACGACCGATTACCTGATAAAGGATGAGCTGGAGGAAGAGATTTACAGCGATGAGATAGGACTCGACGAGGAGAGTGAAGAGGACGGAACACACTATAAGGTGACAATGGAGATGGCGAATGAGTTTCTGGAGCTGCGGAAAAAGGCAGCCGTCCAGATCGCATTTGCAACGCTTCTGTGTATCATATCACCGGTAGCGTTACTTATGTTTGCCGCAGCCAGTGAGGTGCCGGCATACGGGATTACAGAGAATATGGCTGCCGGAATCGGACTTTGTATATTAATGATTCTGATCGTGATCGCAGTAGCTATATTTATAATGACAGATATGAAGTCAAAGAAGTTCGAGTTTTTACAGATGGACACCTTTGAAACAGAGTATGGTGTGGACGGAATGGTAAAGGAGCGGAAAGAACGGTTTCAGGATACCTATGTGAAATACAATGTGCTGGGAGCAATATTCTGTGTGGCTTCCGTGATACCGTTGTTTCTCGGAATTGCATTATTTAAGCAGGATCTGTATATTGTGATGATGGTATGTCTGCTGTTCTGTATAGTGAGTGTCGGTGTGTTTTTCTTCGTCCTGGGTGGCGTCATCATGAGTTCCATGAATCAGATTCTGGAAGAAGGGGATTTCACCAGAAAAAACAAACGTGATAATAAAAAAACAGAGAAATTCAGCGGTATTTACTGGATCGTGGCAACAGCCGTCTATCTGGGCTATAGCTTTATCACAAATGACTGGGGAAGAAGCTGGATCATCTGGCCGGTGGTCGGTGTATTGTTTCCTGCCATCCGGCTTCTGGTATTAAGCCTGATGAATTCAAAGGAGAAAAAGGCTTAAAGCAGTGTAAAGGTATTCTTATGACATCGGATCAGACCGTCTGCCTGCATTTTGCCCAGTTCCTTGGAAAGGGCACTGCGGTCAAGATTCAGATAATCGGCCAGCTGCTGACGGTCGAACGGAATCTGGAAGGTGGAGCTTCCGGTTCGGACTGCGATCGCAGACAGATAGGTCAGTAATCTGCCACGGATCGTCTTTGCTGAGGTACAGAAGATACGATTGGAAAGAGTCAGATTCTTGCGGGCAGTGATCATCAGGATGTTTCGCAGGAGCTGATCATACCAGCCTTGAGAAGCATTGGTCCGTTCAAGCAGGGTATTCAGCTGCAGAAATAAAATCTCACAGTCCTCACCGGCAACCGCATCTACCAGCATGGGCTCCCGACAGAGCACATAGGTCTCTGCAAAGATGTGACCGGTGGGGATTTTGCTTAATAAACTGGTATTACCCCAGGCATCGACATTTTCGATATTAACACTTCCGGACAGGACGATGCCGACTTCCTGAATCAGATCTCCGGTGTGGAAGATCACGGAATGTCTGGTGTAGGTTCTGCGGTGTGTCCGGGCAAGAATCAGCATATCCCGAATCTCCGGCTCGGTTAATTGTTGAAAGATTGGATTCTCAAAAATTTCCATCATTTAATCTCACTTTTGTGGTCATGACCACATGAATTTTCTTTGTATACTACTATAATCCCATTATAAATTCAAGAATATGAGCAGAAAACGCAAATTCCAGGCTCAGATTCAAAAACAAATGAAACAGAAAGGGAAAACAATGATAAGAAAGATTATACAGATTGATGAGGAAAAATGTAATGGATGTGGTGCCTGCGTGCAGGCATGCCATGAAGGGGCAATCGGCATGGTAAACGGAAAGGCAAAGCTTTTGCGGGATGATTACTGCGATGGTCTGGGAGACTGTCTGCCGAACTGTCCGACCGGAGCGATCACATTCACCGAGCGGGAGGCGGCAGCCTATGATGAGCAGGCGGTTCTTGCGAATAGGAAACAGAATGAGCAGTCACAGCTGAGTCAGTGGCCGTGTCAGATTAAGCTGGTTCCGGTCAATGCTCCGTATTTTAATGGGGCAAAGCTTTTGATCGCGGCGGATTGTACGGCTTATGCCTATGCCAATATTCATCAGGAGTTTATGAAAGGAAAGATTACGATCATCGGCTGCCCGAAATTAGATGATATTGATTACAGTGAAAAGCTGACACAGATCATAGCAGGAAATGATATTCAGAGTGTTACGATATTAAGAATGGAAGTGCCGTGCTGCGGCGGACTGGAGCATGCGGCGAAGCAGGCACTTCAAAACAGCGGAAAGTTTATTCCGTGGCAGGTTGTGACGTTTTCGATTGACGGGAGAATTATGGGGTGATCTCCTGACTGCTGCTTCAGCTCCTGCATCTGTGTCTGAGTCAGGAAATATTTGATTTCATAACGTTTGAATACGGTTTGAATATCCATAAAATAAGGCTCCTTTGCTTTTCTTTCTTAGATGATAGCAAGGGAACCTTAATTTAAGCTTAAAGTAATTGTTAATTTTATGTGTTCTGCATTACAGAGGGAGAATCAATACGAACTGAATGGAATATGCATCGGCAGCTCTGGCGGAGACTTGATCTCATGGCTGGCATCCGTGATGAAGCGCTTCTGTTTCTCATAGCTTTCGACGATCGGATGAACGGCAATGCCGGAGAAAATCAAAAGCAGGATAAAGATCAGAAGCAAACCGGGAAGGCTGATCAGCCGGCTTCTCCGGTTGTGGAAAAACACCTTCATTGTCGGCCAGAATGTTTAAAAGCTGTTCTGCACTCTGCTTTGTGCTTTCATAATTCGTGATATTGATGGTACCCATGATGAGCAGCATCATAGTTGCCGCATTCCAGATAATCCGGAGCATCCTGACCGTTGTAGACGGCATCTACAGAGTAGTTATTGTGTTAAAAAATAGCAGTTAAGGCTGCTGACAATCCTATTGAAAGTATGGTTTATATCCGAAAGCTCAGTGTCATAGCTTATTGGTATCTTATTATAAAATAACACAGAAACCTTAAATGAACTTAAAAGCTTATTAAAGTATACAATAGGAAGAAATGAGTGTAAATACGGGAAGGAGGATTATGCAGGAATTATACAAAATAAAGAACAAAATAAATATTGACAAATAGACATAGATACTATATATTAAATATCAAGCAAGTATATATTATCTATTTTTTTCTATAGTCAGGAGCGGTTTGTATGGTTCTAAGAAGAAAGTCTTGCGAAATTTCATGAAACAGAAGCAGGATTTTGGAAACATGACAGGCAGCGATTCCTAGTATGGTGAAACTGATGAGGAGTGCTTCCGGAGTCCGGACAGGGTGAAGGAGGACACAGATTGGGAAAGAAGGATGTTGCAGAGAAGCTGTATACAGAGAATAATCGAATCTTTGCGGATATTGTAAATTATATTCTATATGATGGGGCAGAGATTGTAGGACCGGAGCATTTGAAAGAGGTCAGTGGCGAAGAGCTGTTTTTAGAGGAAGAAACGGATATAGATCTGTTTGTGGAGTCTGTGGCATCTGCAGATTCCATGGATCGGCAGGTGGGAAACGAAAGGAATACCGGAAAGAATGTAAGAAGACACAGGCAGAAGGATTATGTGGTTCAGCAGAGATACCGGGATGTGTCAAAGCAGATAACCATTCGTCAGGGACAGGACGCAGTTTATATGCTGATAAGTCTGGAGAATCAGTCAGAGGTACATTATGCGATGCCGGTCCGGAATATGCTCAATGATTCCATGCGGTATATGAGACAGGTCAATCAAATCCGGAGTTGCAGGAAAGAGAGGCAGAGTCCGGACAGCGGAGATTTTTTATCCGGCATTGACAGTAGGGATAAGCTGCTTCCGGTGATTACGATCGTGATCCTGTTTCAGAATCGGTCATGGGATGGACCGAGATCCATTCATGAAATGCTGGACATAAAAGACCCAGCGGTTCTGAAATATGTACAGGATTATAAGATACATGTAATTGCACCGGCAGAGTTATCCACCGAGGAACTGAAGCAGTTTCACAGCAGTATGCGGGAGGTTCTGAGCTTCATCAAGTATTCGGAGGATGAGGAGAAGCTGCGACAGATCCTGAAGGAGGATGCGGACCGGTTTAACCGGATGGAACAGGAAGCAGTACAATTGTTAAATCTGGTGACAGGTGCAGAGATAGAGATCAATACGGAACAGGAGGTTGTGGATATGTGTAAAGCGTTAGCAGATATGATCAGTAGAGAACGGAAGCTGGGGTATGATAGTGGCATAGAAGAAGGACAGCGGGAAAAAAGTATTCAGATTATTAAACGTATGCTGGCACATGGATATACGCATGCGGACATTATGGAGATTATCGGATGTGATAGTGAGGAGTTGCTTGCAGTGGCACGGGAGACCGGTGAATACTAAGCTCCGGTCTCGCTATGAAATCACAGAAAAAGAGTTATCAGTATGATGATGACTACAAGGCCGGTGCCGAGTGCATAATGACCGGCAAACTGACTGACGTCTGTTAAACGATGTAGCAGATCGGAATAAATCAGGCATAAATGGACCAGTCCGTTGGCAAGAAGAGGAGCGGTTGCAGTTTTGCATTGCTGATTTATGCTCCGAATATAGGTAATGATTAATAAAAGAAGTCCAATCAGATAGCCTGCGATCAACTGCAGATTAAGCAGAAATCCAAGAGGAAGATTCTGCAATAACCGGGCAAGGGGTTCAGAAGTAGTACTCAGGCAGATAAGACCATAAGATACGATCTGATATAACAATAAGGCTATTAATATGGTTGGAATCAGCTTCCGGGTCTTGGTTTCAGATGGCAGAAAAGACTGCACCTGAATTTTAGATTTCACGACAAAAAAGATGCTGAACAGAAGCAGGCTGCCACAGTATAAAAGCCATGGAAGGGATATATGATTTGCAATCATAGTAAGATATCCACTGATCAGCAGGAATATCAGAATGATTGCACCGGCAATTCCCCAGATAAAGGACTGGCTTTTCCGAACGGCCTGAATTTTAGCAATCCGTAAAAGTTCATGGAGCATGTGTGTGGAAGGAGCGTTGTTTTTTTCACCGGTTATCAGTGCCCCAATCTCAATGTTCAGAGTAGAGGAGAGATTTTCCAGAATGCCGATGTCCGGAAAACTGTCACCGTTTTCCCATCTGGATACAGCCTTATTAGAGACTCCCAGAATGTTTCCTAATTCACTTTGTGTGTATCCTTTTTCTGTCCGGGCTGCCCGGATCAGTTCTCCCGTTGCTTTTTTATCCATAAAAGCCACCTCCTGTCTTGTTCTGTTATCAGCATACAGAAAAAAGGAATAACAGGCAATCCATTGTAGCGAGAATCCGGTTTTTTATAAAAAAGAACAGAAATTGACCGTATGTACAGGAATCATCTTCGGTTTTGGAAGCATGCGGCAATCCGAAAAAGACCGGTTATTATTTTGATGGCTACTATACAAGGGATGGAGAGAAGCTGAATCTGATCGACACAAAGGAATGTAGCCCAAGAGTTGTAAAATACTATGCAAGATGGCAGAAGCAGATCAGCAGTATTAGCAGAGATGTTTATCTTCTCAGATGAGATGATGAAGAAGGGATTAAGTGATCGCGAATATGTAAAGGTATTGTACCTACCTTTAAGGGTCGTGAAGCAGATGCTGCCGGATTAAATTACTGGGTAGGACGGTTGCAGGCAGGAACAAGTAGAAAGCTGGTAATGAAACAGTTTGCAGGATGTCCGGAGTTCCAGAAGATTATGAAACAGTTTGGTTTATAAAAGAATTACGAATATTTTCTTTTGATTTCCACATACTACCCATACAGCACAATTATGGAAAGTAAGCAGAAAACAGGAGGAAATATGAACATGAGAGCAACAGGTGCTCAAGTTATACTAATGTTAGGTTAGAAGAAAGCCAGTATTTAAGCGGGTTTCAGCTAATTTAGTCCTATAAAAAAATCGCATTTTTCATGTGCGAAAAGGGTTAGGACGG
>Ga0129310_1000040_pt1 | contig 171612 bp, 166 predicted proteins | sample Go1ome_2_FD_94433 | JGI IMG/M metagenome (GOLD analysis project Ga0129310, IMG submission 94433) | Western lowland gorrila individual fecal microbial communities from Wisconsin, USA - Go1022A metagenome | ecosystem: Host-associated > Mammals > Digestive system > Large intestine > Fecal...
CTCGTATGATTGCAACGATTTTTATTGCAAGAACAATCACTCCGATCATACCGCCTACGATTGCATCCAGTGCCAACACTCCAATGCTTCCTGCAATTCCAAAATTACGAGGTATCAGCAGTACAAGCATCTTTTGTATGCCAAAAGGAAAGCCACTCATAATCCAGAATTGAAACCAATTCATCCCATTCTCTCCCAAACATATCCAGTAACACATATCCAACCAGATCACAATAAATGCCATCGGCAAAATCACCTTAAACAATACCCTTTTCATGCCATCCTCCTCCGTACATATCATGCTGCACTTCCTGCTGATAGAAATGATTTATCGTAGACGGTGCATTATACAGTGCCGTAATCATATACGCTTTAATATTTGTGATTTTTGTGGTCGTATTCTGCATACAGTCAATCACATACTCCAAATGACTACCATTCAGTTTCAAAAATCTTGACTTCACAAGCTCATACGGATAATCTTCCCCTGCAATTCTCAAGGTTTTATGATTTACACATACAACCTCACAGATCACCTGAAACAATTCATCATAAAGCTCACATTTTCCATAATCATCATATTTCATATGGTGGTCATAGTCGATATTGTCTTTAATCAAATTTATGTAGGACTGTGTATTATCCATCGTATCTATCACATCATCTTTATACTCTGTTATTACAGATTGATTGATAGGATTGAAATAACTCTCCTCAGTCTGGTTATAATTAGTCTGATTCATATAAGTCTGATTATAGTTAGTATAATTAGGGGCAAATTCTTTTACCTCTTGAGGTTCAATTTTTTTACTTCCAGAGGTAAATTTCTTTTCCTTCTTGAAGTCAGATTTTTTTACCTCCTGAAGTTCAGTTTCTTTACTTGCAGAAGTAAAATTCTTTTCCTTCTTGAAGTAAAGATTTTTTACTTCTGTGGATTTATCTGCATTTTCGGGCATTTTTTCTTCTTGTGTTTCTGCTATTGTCGAAAAATTTTTCACATAAATTATATCCGGCTTTCCTAATCCTCTGCGTACTTTCTCAAGCAGACCAATTCCAGAATCCGAATCCAGTTCCTTTATGATTTTTATGCATGTAGGCTTGGAACAACCCAAATCCTCCATGATATTGTCTATCGTATAAATAATGTATGCCCTGTTCTTATCATCCAGCCAGCCATTCTTCATAGAAAGAGACATTCTATCAAGCATTAAGCCATAGAGGAGCTTAGCATCACTGCTAAGTCCCCTATAACGCTCGTCCTTTATCAGCAGGCGTGGAACACGATAGAATGAGAACTGTTCCGCTTCTATTCCGTAATAATAATCTAGCTGCAAAATTTCTCCCATTCTCGTTTCCTCCTTCCTACTGTGTATTCTTCCAGTTATCCAATAGCTGAAATATTATTTTTTCTATATCTTCTGTGCTATATGTATCCGGAAAATAACTGTTAATGCGGTCATTTTTTATGACAACCTTACGCTCCACAGGCTTTTCTTTCTCTAGAAGCATACGCACCATTGGGAAAGTCAGTTCTCCCTTTTTATCGTTTTCCTTTAACATGGCACTCTGCTGTTTGCTTATGACAGCATTGGTGTCCTGTATGGCAACCAATACCCATTGCTGTGCATCCTCGGATAAAAATGAGATGTCCACAGCCTGCATAATACCTATCTTTCCCAAATCCACCATATCAAGCAACGGTTCTGATAATCGTGAAATCCATATATACCTTTGGACAGTCTTTGCACTTTCCCCTACGGTTTCTCCTAGTTCTTCAAGTGTAAGTCCGCCTGTCCTGCTTCCCTGATGCTTCATAGCATCATATTTCATGCGGTATGCCTTTGCTTTTTCGCTTGGAAGAATATCTTCTCTTTGGATATTGCTGTCCACCATAATAATCGTGGCTTCATCATCCGTATAATTACGGATAAACATCGGCATCGTTTCAAGTCCTACCAGTTTACACGCATGTCTCCTGCGATGTCCTGCAATAATTTCATAGCCGCCCTCAGCTCTTGGTCTTGCAATGCCCGGCATCAACACACCATGCTCTCTGACACTCTCCACAGTTTCCTGCATCTTTTCATCGTCCAGTACCTTAAATGGGTGACCTTTGAACTCATGCAGTTCTGATAATGCAATTTCCCGTACCTGCTCTATTCCTGCCTGTGGCTGTCCATCTCCGAATAAATCATCGAAGCTGTTCAGTTTTACCTTTGCGGCACTTCCTGTTTTATTCATCTGCAAGCACCTCCTCTGTCAATGACTGATAGGCACTTGCCACTTTTCCATTTGGATCATGCTCATAAATGCTGACACCTTCAGCAGAAATCTCCGCAGCTCTTACCGACATCGGAATACTATTTTCAAATATTCTTACCTTGCTACCATAATTCTCCACAACCAATGCACTGATGTCTTTTGCATAATTAGTTCTGTTATCAACCATAGTAAGCAGAATACCTTCAATCTCCAATTTTGGATTGATCTGCCTTTTTACCTTTCCTATGGTCTTTATAAGCTGTTCCAGACCTTTTACTGGCAGATATGCCGCCTGCACCGGAATAAGGATGCTGTCAGCACTTGCAAAGGCATTTATGGTAATCATGCCAAGGGAAGGCATACAATCAATCAGAATGTAATCATACCTTTCTTTCTGTTGTTCTATGTAGCTACGAAGCACCAGCTCTCTGCTCATAACATTTACCAGTGATACTTCCAGTCCGGAAAGCTCTATATTACCCGGCATAAGGTCTACACCCTCGTCATGTTTCAATATGCCATAATCTGGCTCCATATCTTCTTCATTGATGATGTTCGCCATAACGGATGCAAGAGATACATCCAACTTATCCGGCTCCTGAAAACCTAAACTTGCAGTTAAGCTCCCCTGTGCATCCGCATCTATCAGAAGCACCTTTTTCCCCTTTTTTGCAAGTCCAATACCTAAATTACTTGTTGTTGTGGTCTTTCCAACTCCACCTTTCTGGTTTCCGATTACTATAACTTTACACATGATGAAATTCCTCCAAATTCTACTATTATTCTTTTACATTGCTTTTTTTTACTTCTACATACGATCTGTAATATTTATCTGTTCCCTTGTTGGGATAGAGGTCTGACATTTCCAGAACCTCTACCTTTGGGTGTCTCTGCATGATTTTTTTGAACCATGTAATATCATTTTTTGTTCCCATCAACCGAATCTTTAACATCAATCATTTCCTCCAAACATTGCATACAACTTTTTATTGTATGTGGCATACTCCGGATAGCGAATCTGTATTGCCTGCCAGAAATATGGTGCATAGCAACAGCAGAACAAATCCTCTACTGAATATCTCCGGCACTCATCCATCTGCTCCTCTGCATCCTGTTCATCATCCACGCTCGGTGTACCATTGCAATACAGATTAAATGCCATTCTGACAACCTTTGCACTTCCACTGGTCTGCCAGCCTTCATGCAAGCATTCAGGTTTTACACATCCACTCTTAAAGTCATAAATGTTATTCACATTTTTTCTCGTATCTGCGTTGATTCCAAGACAATAACAAAGTGCTTTGTGGTATACATCTGCATACCTTATTTTCTGAATTTCTTCGTAGTAGAATTTTTCATGTGCTTCACTGATAAAACTAATTGTTTGTTCTTTCTTGTTCTCTGCTCCTAACGCTGTACTTGTCATAATGAATGACCTCCTTTATAATAGAATGATCAAGTAATAACAAAAGGACACCTCTTATCTCAAGAAATGTCCTTTATCTGCAAATCTGCTACATTATTCAATTACCAATAGTTGTGTGTAGAACCATCAGCCTAGCAAATACGCCATTTCCTTGATATGGTTCTATTCTAGCAATGGCAGGAGCCATTGCCGCACCCATATTCATGGAATCCCGCACGCCGTAATCCGTAACTGTCCCGGTTGTAATCCCCGGAATCACAATCTCTCCCTCCGGATCATCTGACAGAACAAATGCTCCGCTTCCTGTCACTGTCCAGGTCGCGCTTAACGGACGTTGATTTCCATATTCCAACGGAAACCGGAACTGCTTCTCCGCACTTCCGAAGTGGCTGGAAGCTGCTGCCAGTACGTTATGTGCATAACCTGCCGCCACCGTCATAGCCCCTAACGATAATGCCTCACCGACCGTCGAGCAGGCACCATATAATCCAAACAACGGAATATCCATATCTTTAATGCCAAACGTAGATGCGATCAACTGTCCCAGCAGATCACCGGCAAATACATATCTGATATCCTGCCGCTTTAAGTCCGACTTCTCTATCGCAAGCTGACAGGCCTGCCGGATCAACTCGCTTTCTCCTTCCTCCCATGACTCCCGGCCGACCATTGGATCCTCTATGATCCGATCAAAAAAAGCCTGCAAAGGACCTTCTCCTTCCTTCTGTCCCACGACAGAAGCTGCACTTCGGATGCAGGGAGGATTGTCAAATGCTAGGCTTTGTCTTCCTTTTTGCTGCTGCATAATTTCACCTCCAGAACTACGATTCAAATTCATCATTTGAAATTAGTATTCCGAATTTCAACAACTATATAACAGGTAAATGCTGGTTATATTTATTTATGATTGTTTTCTGATCATGATGCCGGTACAACCTTTACAACAAATGTAATGACACCCAGGATCGTCAAAATAATACCGACTGTCCGATTCAAACGCTTCTCTTCGCATCTGTTGGCAAATCTTGCTGCCCAGGCTGCTCCGATAATCGTAGATACCACACAGATGACCATTGCCATCGGATGCAGCTTGCATCCCATGATATAATGGCTCGTTGCTCCGGTCAGTGCAATGATCGTCATGATCATAGTGCTGGTACCGACCGCAGTTTTTAAATCATAGCCGAGAAGCACCGTCAATGCAAACAGCATCATAGCACCGCCACCGGCTCCTGCAAATCCGCAGATCAGTCCAATCACTACTCCGGAGCCGATCGATAGTGCGATCTGCAGCCATTTCCGATGCTTCTTTACCTTACTGGTCTTCTCTTCCGTAATCGGACTGATAATAAACTTCAATCCCAGATAGGTCGTTGCCAGCATGGAATATAGACCGATCCCATCCGGTGTTACGATTGAGAACTTATAACCGACATAGCTTCCGGCTACCGTAAACAGAAACGCCGGTCCTAAAATGATCAGACCGCGTTTAATGTCAATGTTCTTATTTTTATAATATGTAAATGCAGAAATCGCAGATGCCAGAACATCGGATGCCAATGAGATAGCAACCACATCATAGGAATCCATCCCCCCTAATGAAACCAGTAACGGAGTAATGACAACTGCCGCTGACAAGCCCGCCAGACCGGTTACTATCCCGGCCCCAAGGCCTGCCAGTATGCATAACATAATAAAATACATAAAATCTATACCTCTAATCTATATTTCTTCCAATGTTTTCTGCAGCTCCTCCGCAGATACATCAACGGTCTGATAGCCGGCAATGCCCATATCCGGCAGATCCTGTCCGTTTTCCGGTTCCTTCCCTGATCCCATCAGCAGAACCTTCGCCTCAGATGCCGTCGGCAACCCTTTCAGTTTCCGGAATGCCTCTGCCCCCTCCTGAAGTAATACTTCCTCACTCAGAAGAATAATATCCGCTTTATGGGATGAAAAATAATCCTCTGCCTGCCGCAAGCTGGTAATCCCAATCACCCGATACTTGTCTGCTAGCTCCAGTTTACGCTTCTTCAGCTGTTCCATGTTCTGATTCAGAATCAGAAGTGTCTTCTTCTCAGAACGCTCCGGCAACCGGTCAAATACCTCTTTTACCCTTGTCAGCAGAGTATGTTTCTCAATCGGCTTCGCAATATACCCCTCTGCTCCTGCCGCCGCACAACATTTTACCGTATCCCGATCCTGTCTGCCGGTAAAGAAAATCACCGGAAACTGCTTCCCTTCCGGCAGCTTCCGTAACTGTTCCAATGTCGTAAATCCGCTCATCCCCGGCATCTCTATATCCAATAAAAGAAGATCGAACTTCGTCTCCTCTGCCATGTGAATTGCCTGCATACCCGACAATGCTCCGAGCACTTCATAAGAGCCTTCTGTCAGATACTTCTGAACTGTCTTCAAGCACATTAAATCATCATCGACTACCAATATCCGTTTCCCCATACAAAACACCTCCTGATTCCTCTTCTGTGTGCCCGTTTCCCTTGGGTCGCATTCGCTCCTTTATCCCTGTGTATATATGCACATTCATTTCTTGTATTTTAACATATAAGTTTTTCTTCGTAAAGGATTGCAGGAAATCTATAAATCAAGTATGCTAATTATAGTATTATTAAATGAACAGGCAGGTATTCTTATGGAACAGATTATATATCAGGTAACGAATTACGATGAAGAAGCAGTCTATAAAGCGGTCAGCAAGGCACTATCCGATCTACATGTGCAGGATGACCTGAAGCCCGACATGCGGATTGTCTTAAAACCCAATCTGGTCATGGCTAAAAAGCCGGAGTTCCCGGTCACGACCCACCCTCTGATCGTAAAGTCTGTTGCCCGGTGGTTGCGCGAGCAGGGCATGAAGCATATCACCGTAGCGGAAAGCTCCGGCGGCCCTTATAATGCTGAATATATCAAAGGCATCTATCATACCTGTGGCATGACCGAGGTCGAGCCTTATGCAGAGTTAAATTCGAATTTTGATTTCGTCTCCGTTCCGTCACCGGAAGGGTTTGTCAACCATACCTTTAACATCATTAAGCCAATTGCGGAAGCGGATTATATTATCAATCTGCCGAAACTGAAAACACATGCAATGACCGGATATTCCGGTGGCATTAAGAATCTGTTCGGCTGTATTCCGGGACTGCAGAAGCCACAGCTCCATTACCGGTTCCCGGACATCGAGGACTTCTCCAATATGCTGGTCGAGTTGTCCCTGTCGGTGCAGCCACAGGTTACTCTGATCGATGCGATCGATGCCATGGAGGGAAATGGTCCGACCGGCGGCACCTCACACCCATTGGGATTGATCCTTGCCGCAAGAGATATGTATACACAGGATTATTTTGCGGCAAGTCTCATGCAATTAGATCCGGAAGAAATCGTGATGATCCGTCAGGCAAAGGACCGTGGTCTGATCCATATGGATGAGCTGGTGCAGATTGGTGATCCGCTTCCGGCAGAGCTCACCCCGTTCCGGCAGCCGGATACCCGTTCGCTGGACTTCTCCGAAAAAGTACCGGCATTCCTGCAAAAGCCATTTACCGCATTTCTTTCCAAAGTGCTGAAATCCTATCCGAAGCTCCAGCCGGATCTGTGTGTCGGCTGTGGCAAATGTGCGGAAAGCTGCCCGGCTCATGTTATTGAGATCAAGGACCGCAAGGCACATTTCCGCCGCAAGGGCTGTATCTCCTGCTTCTGTTGTCAGGAAATGTGTCCTATGAAGGCAATTGCCGTAAAGAAAGCATTGTAGCGATTCCGTGAAACTGTTATACTGGATTATATAGTTATCCTTAGCATTGCAATAGAAAAGAGGTATCTTTATGAATAAATTTTGTTCCCATTGCGGACGCGAATATGATATAACGGCACACTTCTGTCCTTCCTGCGGATGTAAGAATGAGGCAGCTCCGGTGCAGCCACAGGTACAGGCAGTGCAGCCTCAGGTTCCGCCAGTGCAGCCTCAGGTTCCGCCAGTGCAGCCTCAAGTACAGGCAGTGCAGCCTCAGGTTCTGCCAGTGCAGTCTCAGGTTCCACCAGTGCAGTCTCAGGTTCCGCCAGTGCAGCCTCAGGTTCCGCCGGTGCAGTCTCAGGTTCCGCCAGTGCAGGTGCAGGCGACTCAAGTACAGCCGGCTCAGCCGCAGGTGCAGATAGCGCCGGCGCAGATGCAACCGACTTCGATCCAAGTACAGCCTCAAGTACAGGCAGCCCCGGTACAGATACAGCCAGCACAACCGCAGATACAAACTGCTCCGGTTTCACAACCAATGCAATCCGGACCGGCTTCAACTGTGCAACCGCAGCCAGCCATGTACGGGAATAATCAGACTTATATTGATGCTTCCATGTATGCCAATGCACCGGTCAAACCAAAGAAAAACCACACCTGGATCATTGTTGTTTCCGTGGTCGGCGGTTTATTTCTGCTGTTGATCATTTTACTTGTCATTTTCATCTCACTGATGTTAAAGTCCGGCACAACTGCAAATGATCTTCTGAACAACAATACCGGCTCGCATCGCAGCCTGCAGGAATTACAAGATTATTACTATGCAGATTATAAGAATGCAGATCTGAATTCCTCCGAATTTCTGGATTTAAATACAGAGGACACTTCTAATTCCGGTACTGTTTCTACAGAAGATTCATCTGCTGCATCTACCGAAAGCAGTTCCACTGTCAGCGTGCAATCCGCTGATTTTCAGGATAGCGATCTGACTTTTATAAATGTAACAAATCAGGATGTTCTGAATCTGTCTGCTGACACGGCCTATCTTTTACAGGAGAGTACACCGGACCGCCAGACCTCTCTGTCTCAGAGCACAGTCTCTCAATATACAGATAACATCCAAGGCGATGCACAGTATTCCCTAGGTCGGGAAATCGCACCCGGAGCTTCTCTCGCTGACTTCTGTAATGCCTATGGAATTAACAGTTCTAATTCTATGCTACAGATTCACAGCAACGATGCATGGAGCTACTACTATTTCTCCAACCCGAGGACTCTGAGCGGACTCTCTGCAGATGCCATCTGCCTGACCATTGGCTGGTCCCAAAAAGATGATACCTGGACTCGTCTGAATGCTAATTCTCTGCAGAATTATTTCTCCTCTGCACAGGATTCTTCTGATGATGAGGTCCTGTTCTATACCGTAACCTTAAATGTTCCAACCGATCCTGATACCGTTTCTGCTGACAGCATCCGGCTTCAGACGATTCAGGTTGAATACGGAACACCGGATGCCTTCTATCATTTTTATGGTCGGAATGCAGCTGAAAACTAATCTTAAGGAGGGGGATTTATGCGTATTTCACATACTCAGCACATTCATCATATCAGGCATATGCTGACAACTATTTTTGCAATCGGGCTTATCTGCCTGACCTCTCTCGGATTCTCGCCGATCTCCGAAGTCTCTCCTGCTGCCGGCCAGTCGATGCTTGATTCCTGGACCTCCGGCGATCCAACCGGAAGTGCCTCCTATCTGAATGGATCTACGGTATTTGTCAGTTTTTTTGTAGAAGATCCCCATTCATCATGGTCTGATGAAGAACGTGCTCTTGTCATGTCCAAGCTGGATATCGCCACAGATTACCTCATTTCCGCCGGTGCTTCCTATGGCAAAACGGTCTCCCTGACCTATGATATTTATGATCATCCGGATCTCGCTTATACCATCTCTTATCCGAAAAACATCCGGGATAATGATGACTCTGCGCGTGATCTGTTAGATTATATGGTGGATTATATTGCCGAAACGATTCCTACTGCTGATCTTCTGAACGAATATCAGGCAACCAGCATTGGTTATTTATGTTTTCTGAATAAAGATGGTGTGTCCTATACCTTCCCTTACTATGATGATGATTCCGACTGCTATTTATATGAAACCTGCTTCTTATATCTGAAATGCGATGATGAATATGAGCCACCTGCTGTCTACGCCCATGAGATTCTGCACCTTTTCGGTGCCCGCGACTTATATGAAACCAATGAAACAGACGGCATTTCCAGGGAGTTCGTTCAGTACATCGAGACAAATTATCCAAACGAAATCATGCTGACCACCTATGACGAAAATTGGAATAATGTCCAAGATCATGTCACCAATGATCTAACGGATATTACTGCCTATTTTATCGGATGGCTGGACACCATTCCGGAGCTATCTACTTACCCAAGCATTGAAACCGAATACCCGGCCTGCTTCACCGAAGTCGACCATCCATCCGGCAACTATGAGGATTATTCTGCCGGTGATGATATGGACGGACTCGACTGGGGCAGCTCCGGCAATTCCGGCACCCTCGACAATTCCGACACCCCCAATGCTGACTGGAGCGCCAATGGTGGAAACGGGAATGGAAATGGTTATAGCAGTAGTTCCGATGATACTATCTGGTGGTTGATTTTGCGGTTGTTGTGGGAGATGTTTGGGTGGTAGGTAGGATGGATTTCCTCCTTGTTTCCTCCTTGTTTTCTTCATGATATGGTGATATCATACACTCTCCAATTTGGTTGTATTACTATGATATTCTCTCACCTTGTTCTCCGTCTAATTTTTATATAATAAACTCTCCTGTATACAAATTTAAAAATTGGTCAAGTTTAATCTTCCCCTCAAACCCAGAACCATAATTACCTACTCTTGTCTGACTATCAAGTTTAAAACTAATATTATATAATTTTCCACTCTTTGTTTTCTGTATCAGTCCATTATTTTTCATGAATTGAATAACTCTTTTATGGTTTTCTATGTCATCACTATTTAAATAAAAACAAATGACACCCTCCGACTCGATCTGAGTTTCCATATCAGTACACTTACATTCATAGCAAATTTTTTCATCAATAGCCTTTTGACAAATTTGTTTTGCAAACTCTTGATCCTTAAAAAAATACATCCATTTACCACATTTATCATCTTTCAAAATATCTTCTTTTCCAGATAAAAACCAAATCCAACCGCCGTCTTTAATCATTTTTATCTTCTCCTTTATATTCTTCTAACACGTATCCATCCGTCATTCCTACAACATAATCCGTTATAGTTCTTATCAAATCCTTCGCTTTTCAAACATGATAATATCCCTTTTTCCTCATTAGCCATCTTTCCGTTCAAGTATTCCCAAATAGTTTCCTCCTAGCTCTTTCGTTGTAGTTTCTTAATCTCTTCATCAAACAGTTTTTTACTTTTCTTTTATTCATGTATATAAGATAGTTTTAACGCAATGAATTGCAAGCCAATAAATAGCTACTTTTACAGTCACGTAATTTATCTAGGTACTAAAATTCATTCGCTTGCACCCCCGTTTACAACTGGTTTTACAGTCACGTAATTTATCTAGGTACTAAAATCTATTGGAATCTGACTAATAGAACCTGTAGTTTTACAGTCACGTAATTTATCTAGGTACTAAAATTGGCTCAGTATTTGCAAAATTACAAGAATAGTTTTACAGTCACGTAATTTATCTAGGTACTAAAATGGCAATTCGCTTTGAAATCACCGGAAATCGTTTTACAGTCACGTAATTTATCTAGGTACTAAAATTTCCTCATGGAGTGTTATTCCGTGGACAATGTTTTACAGTCACGTAATTTATCTAGGTACTAAAATTCGTTACAGTTTTTGTATTTCTGTCTGTAGTTTTACAGTCACGCAATTTATCTAGGTACTAAAATTTAAAGACTGGGGAGATATGGACGCAGAAGGTTTTACAGTCACGTAATTTATCTAGGTACTAAAATATCATCACCCCTAACATTTTCAGAACCGCAGTTTTACAGTCACGTAATTTATCTAGGTACTAAAATTGCACAATACGGCCAACTCGGCCAGTGCGGGTTTTACAGTCACGTAATTTATCTAGGTACTAAAATAGAATCATATCAAATACCCAGCAGCACGGCGTTTTACAGTCACGTAATTTATCTAGGTACTAAAATCGTGTCCTCACTTCTCATTGCATATCTCATGTTTTACAGTCACGTAATTTATCTAGGTACTAAAATTAATACCGCAGATTATGAGAAACAGTACAGGTTTTACAGTCACGTAATTTATCTAGGTACTAAAATGGCAATTCGCTTTGAAATCACCGGAAATCGTTTTACAGTCACGTAATTTATCTAGGTACTAAAATAGTCGCTGGCCAGTTTAATGCCTCGCTTTTGTTTTACAGTCACGTAATTTATCTAGGTACTAAAATTCCAGCACTTTGCACATGTTTGTCGGTTTCGTTTTACAGTCACGTAATTTATCTAGGTACTAAAATCTCCTTTTCTCCTTAAAATACCTCGTTGCAGTTTTACAGTCACGTAATTTATCTAGGTACTAAAATCATAGATCTTTTGAATTGCTGAATACCGAAGTTTTACAGTCACGTAATTTATCTAGGTACTAAAATAGCCGTTTGCCGCCGTAACCACTTCCGGTGGTTTTACAGTCACGTAATTTATCTAGGTACTAAAATGGGATTCAAGAAGAAAATTCCGTATTCCGGTTTTACAGTCACGTAATTTATCTAGGTACTAAAATTGCGTCGAATCGCAACTGTTCGGGAACAGAGTTTTACAGTCACGTAATTTATCTAGGTACTAAAATGTTGCTCACTGTTTAATTGAACGATATTCTGTTTTACAGTCACGTAATTTATCTAGGTACTAAAATCGGACAATGATTAAAACGGTAGCTCCATCTGTTTTACAGTCACGTAATTTATCTAGGTACTAAAATGTCACTGTTTCCCACTCTGCTAATAATTCAGTTTTACAGTCACGTAATTTATCTAGGTACTAAAATCAATCCGAATCTTTAAATAGTACTTCCATAGTTTTACAGTCACGTAATTTATCTAGGTACTAAAATATGCCGCTTCTATGGAATCGTAGATAAATTGTTTTACAGTCACGTAATTTATCTAGGTACTAAAATACAAGTCATTTCTTTTCAAATTCCGAATTTGTTTTACAGTCACGTAATTTATCTAGGTACTAAAATATTCCTGCCGGATGCGTCTATGAAATGTGGGTTTTACAGTCACGTAATTTATCTAGGTACTAAAATGATGCAGTTAACTTTCAAAGATTAGGTCAGGTTTTACAGTCACGTAATTTATCTAGGTACTAAAATCGAACAAGAGATTTCCGGCATCACCACCATGTTTTACAGTCACGTAATTTATCTAGGTACTAAAATATCAAATCGTCTCTTTACTTATTAATATTCTAGTCTTCTACATGCTTATTATAGCATAAACTAATCACTTAAAAAAGCTATTTCTAACGCATTTCCCGTATCTGTCCATTTTTCAAATAACATTAGTGACTGATTAATCAATTTACATATCACATTTTCTTCTATACTGTACAAGAAATTATTTTGGCCTATTCTCTGCATTATTTTTTCTAAAGTACATTCTATCTGTTCGTCATTTAGTTTATGATTACATGGATAATTTCTATAAATGTAGTCCTTTATTATTTCATATTGCGGCATCTGAAAATCAACGTCGCCAAAAATAGTTATTCCTTCACATAATTCTCTATTACATTTTACATATCCATCCATACTAGTAGTTACTACAAAATAAACATCATTCTCCATTCCTATTTTCTGCATTTTATCTAATATTTCCATATATTCGTGAATTGAACATAGATGATCAATATTTTCAATAAGTATCACCATCCTTTTGGGTGCAATATGCATAATTTTTTCAATTAAATTCAAAAAAATCATCATCAACTCACAATTACTTTTCTCATCTAACATTATTTGATCGCTACTATTTATATCTGTTTTCTGAACCATCTCCCATATATCAGACGATGCATATGTTAATTCAATGTTTCCTAAATTCTTTATGTCCTCGTTCATAATTTGAAACATTTTTTCTAACTCTTCGTCAATTATTCGCAAATGCAACTGCAAATCGTATTTTTGAATCAAATACTTCACATATTCCATCAGAAGACTTTGCTTGGACCACTTTACCATCGTTAAAAGTTCTGAAGTTCCATTAACAGATACTACGTCAAAATATTTTCTCCCTATATCATTATCATCAATTTTTATATTATTTCGCCATCTATTTTGCTCCTCCCTATATCTATATGAACCAAAATATCGACGTATAGACTCCAATATATATGTTTTTTTAACAATACTTTGACCACATAATTGTGTCACAGATTGCAATTCAAATGTATACTGCTTTTCATATTCTGTTACACTTACCTTCATACTATAATCAACCTCTCTGTTCCAATAGCCTTTTCCGCTGCCGAACGACTTCCCACTAATAATTTCATATGCTGAATACATATATCCATTGATTTCATCAATGAACTCATCTAATTTCTGCCCAAATGCCTTGTTTACCGCATTATAACCACCTTTGTTCTTAAATGCATCCGAATCAAAAGTCTCTCTGTTGAGCACTACTTCCTTAAGAAGCTGGGCTTCAATCCTATCCAACCATCCTAACTGAATTTTGCTAAGTTCCGGATGATTAGCCTTTGTTTTTACAATGGCATTATGGATACGGTCATCTTTACTAATCAAAGCATCCCCGATACTACGCTGACGAATAAAGCTTATGATATCCGCAGCAATATCTTCATTTGTCATTTCTTTCCACGCTGTCTGAAGCATAGTCTCGCTGAAATGCTTTCCATCAAGGATAATCTTCAAATCCTTTAGTGACTGTCTTGTTAATTCCTTTGGACGTGTAGCAACTATATTCAAAGCTGCTATCTCATTGATATTATTATTTATAAAATTTCTAAATTCTTTTAGATAGTCCTCTGGTCTTGTAGCATCCCCATATCCTCTGGTATGACTACGAAGCTCGTCTGGCTCATCACTTATGAACTTTTCTCTTTCCTTTGGCATTCTCCTGACATATTCCAACGCCTGCCTGTTATTCTTTACAGTTTCAATTGCCTTATCGACCGGCATACTATGAATTTTCTCTATAAATTTCTCTGGTGTCATACCTCCGGTTATCTGCTCAAATTGTGCTCTGTATTCATCACTCATCTGTGCTTTATTCCTACGCATTTTGGCAACAATAAGGTCAATCTGGTTTTTCCTTGCCCTGTCGGTATCTAATGAATCAATACCATCAATTAAATCTTCAAATGTAGTTGCTGGATTGGCTACTACTGGTTTCATTGTGGAAACAGGTTCTAACGCATTATAGACACCTACTGCATCATATATCTCAAAATGTGTCTTCCCGATTTCAGGGCATAATCTGGTGGCTCTTCCAAGCATCTGTTCAAACAAGATTCTTGAACGGATTCTTCTCATGAATACAAGATTCTCTATCTCCTCTACATCAATACCTGTTGTCAATAAATCTACTGTAACAACGATATTAGGATATGTTTCATTCTTAAATCTCCGAATGGCTTCCTTTATCTTTACAGGATTACCATTTTCAATTGATCCGGTAATCTTCATTACCGCTTCCTCAGAGATTCCAAGATTCGTGTAGTAATCTTTTAATATCTGAGTAATCATATCTGCATGAGCATCATCTACTGCAAAGATAAGAGTTTTCCCTTTTTCGTTAGGATCAATATCCTTTGCAATTTCCTGTAAGACTGTCTCATTAAAGCTTTTGTCAACCACGCGCCTATTGAAATCTTCAACCTCAAATTTTAGATCATCTTCCAATTCTGAACTGTTTGTAATTTCATTTGTAACAGGGTCATATATCGGTACTGTTGAGCCTTTTTCAAAGCTGATACCTTCCTCTGATAGCTTTGTTTTGATAATATGTGGTGCATCATGGTCAACCAGGAATCCATCAATGACTGCTGTACGATAATCATATGAATATACAGGCTTTCCAAATATCTCTGTTGTATGAAGAGCTGGCGTTGCTGTAAGTGCAATCTTTACTGCATCAAAATAATCAATTACCGCCCTGTACTTACTTCGGAAGTCATTCTGGTCACGATACAGTACCTCATCATCTCCCATTTCTTTGTCCAGAATATAGCCCCTGTGCGCTTCATCTACGATGATCAGGTCATAATCTGACACACCAAGACTCTTATCTGACTCATTGTACATAATACGTTTTACAAGGCTCTGTACAGTAGCAATATGCACTCTGGTATCCTTCTCAAATTCTTTATCTTCTAAAGACTTTACATCATACATCTGATTCAAAGTAAGCAGCTCTTTGAGCTTAACCTCTTTGAATGTATCCATAGTCTGATCGCCTAGTGATGTTCTATCGACAAGATACAGAATTCTCTTAAATCTTCCAGCATCAAGGAATCTATAAATCATTCCAAGCACAGTCCTCGTCTTACCTGTTCCTGTAGCCATCGCAAGAAGTGCTGTCTGCTTATGTTCTGCTATTGCTTTTTCGGCAGCCTGAATAGCTTCTATCTGATAATAACGAAGATTTAAACCATCAGGGTCCTGCAATACCTCATATCCTGTAGCAGCTAACTTCTTATCAGCCTCTACAATATCTTTTTCCAGTGCCTGCTCAATACCTTCTGGTGTTGACCATCCAGATAACGCTTTTGGTGCGTTAAATGGTTCTCTGACATCCAAGCACCATATTCCTGACATCTGCTCATACTGCTTAATATATGGCCTGCCATTGGTAGCATAAAGAAACGGAACCATATATGCACCAAATCTATTGATTACATACTTCTGGTGTTCTGCCTTAATCATCTTTGCATAGTCCTTACACTGACCATCTAATACTGATGAAATATTTGTATGCTTCTTCTTTGCCTCTATGATACCTACAAGCTTTTCACCTATAAACAAGGCGTAATCTGCATAACCATTATTACCGGTTTTTGAATCTGTAGGCCATTCTGCAATAGCAAGATTCTTTCCCTTAGTTGGTCTTGTACCTTTTGAATATCGAAGTTCTCTTGTATCAGCTTCCCATCCGACCTTTCGAAGCTGCTCATCAATAAGTTCTCTTGTCTGTGCTTCTGACAAATGCACATTAAGTGCTTTCTGGTACGCAACAGTTCTACGTTTACTGTCCGCCCCGCCATTTTTCTGTATTTGCTCAATTTCAATCAATAATTGTTGATTGCATTCTTCCAGTTCTGCATTTTCTTTTTCAAGGTCAGCTAAACTTACAGTCATATCAACTGGCTGTACATACCCTGTCGGCTCATAATTATAATCACCATATGTCTGCATATACCATACACACAATTCATACATTAACTGTAAATTATTAAGAGCTTTTTCACCTTCATCAGCAGCATTGTGAGCTGCGTCATTTCTGGCTTTTCTAAGGATATACAAAGTGTTATCAATCTCTCTTGGTAACAAATCATTATTCTTAAGTATTCTGATTCTGTTGGCATGTGTATTATCATATGCCGGCTCTGCTATGCCGTCATATGCAAGCATATACTTTACCATTACTTCTGATAACATTCCCTGCTTGATAATGGATGTATTAGGATCAGAATATACATACTTTTCTGATAAATCGCCAAGTTTGGCAAGGTCTGTCCAATGTGATTCCAAGAATTGAAAATTACTCATAATCAAGCCTCCTTTACAAATCGACTACGTACTTCATCAAGCTCCTTATCAATATTTCTCAGTCTCTGTAGTAGTTCCTCATAGTTTTCAATAAACTTTCTGTTATCTTCTACAACAATTCCTTCACTTGCTTTAAGTGTAACATACTGCGTTGTACATAAGTTATATCCATTTTCTGCTGCGATTTCTTTCGTGATAGTATTTGATACTCCCTCAATAATTTCACGATTGCGATATATTTCAGTAATGCGTTGAACACCTTCATCTGAAATGGTTACTGCTCTTGGTATTTTTTCAAAGAAATCCTTTGAATTTATCATTACAATATCATCATTAATTTTGTTTTTTCTAAGAATCACCAACGCAGTAGGGATAACTGTATATGGCATCATCATACCATTAGGAAACTCAATAATAGCTTCAATATAATTATCATCTACCAGTTTTTGTCTAATACTACCTGTACTGCCCGAACTAAACAACGCTCCCATTGGAACAAGTATAGCAGCAATTCCATTGTCCTTTAATGAAGCAAGTGCATGTCTAATAAAGAGATATCGTGAATCGCTGGTATGTCCATATATGCAATTTTCAGGAGGTATATTCATTATATACTCTCTACTATATTTTCCACCAAATGGTGGCTCAAGTATAATTCTATCATACTTCTCATTCTGCTGTATTGGATTATATAAGGAATCTGCACATTTAACGGCTCCAATTTTGTTACCACTTAGAATCGTCATAATAGCAGCAATGCCTATAATTGAAACATTAATATCTTGAGCAAAAACCCTTCCTTTACCATTTGCTACAGAATTTACCAAAATACCAGTTCCACAACATGCATCATATACTGACATATCATCTTCTACCTCAATAATGGCCGCTGCAATCTTAGGTAATGATTCAGAGCTACAATACTCTCCGCTTGCTCGCCCTCCACCGCTAGTTACCATTCTATCCAATATTATTTTTGCAATATTATAGATTTCAATTTCATCTTCAATATCCAAGTTATTAACTTCTTCAAAAATAATTCTTACATTTTCAGAATCTGCTTTCTCAATCGCTGAATTAAGAGATTCTTTCAACACTTGCTCTTCAATTCTAAACGCTTTTTCAACCGCACTTACATATTCTAATAACCCATTAGAATCTACAAGTTTTCCATAAGTTAACGATAAATATCCAAGAGAAAATTTTTCATCATAAGAACTGAATATGTCCTTCTTCAACTCCAGATATTTAAACAACAATCCATAAAGCATTACTTTATATAATTCTGTAATCTCAAATGCTCCACGTAATTTATTTGCAGCAACCCACAGATTTTCCATCTTTTTAATCTTCATTGCCAATACCCTCCTTTATGCTTGCTAATACAACATTTTCCATCAATTTTGTTTCATTATCTATCATTTCCTGAAGAGTAGCTTTCTTTAATCCACTAAGTACAAATGCTTTTCCTATATCCTGCATATCCTTCATATTAAGTTCAGGTACTTCCAATGCCCTAATATCAGTAATCTTAATCATTGGTCTTGCTGAACCTACAACCTTTGCAGTAAGCTCATCTCTTACATATGACGAATTAAGAAATGCTGTCAAATACCTGGCATCCACCTTATCATTATCTGTAATTCTAATCGCTGCGCAAAATGATGGAATGACAATCCCTGCATTTTCTTTATTAACATATGCTGCATCGTATGGTGTTGAAAGCTTTATTACCACATCCCCTTCATGCGTGTATTTTTCTTCATCAATCTGCTTACCAAGTTCTGCATTGCCTAAATCCTCTTTTACAATTACACCCGATACAATCGCTTTCGGAACTAATACTTTCACATTTTCTACAACCTGATTGCCAGCATCTTTATCAGCTGTCACCCTTGTCATAATCTGTCCTGCTGTTACACTTGCTATATTTTCTAATGTCATACCTGTTTCCTCCAAGTCATACTAAATATCTATCCTTTAATAGTTTCAAATCACACAAATTAATCTTTTATCATTATGCCTCCTTTACATCATCTTGTACAGTTCATTTCACCATCAACATTGAAATATATATGACGTTCTACCTTTGTGGTTATAAAATATCACGCCGTACCTATTATGTCAAGTATTAATTTGAAATATTTTTTACGTTCATTTATTTCTAATAATAAAAAAGTCTCGAAAATGATTTTTCATTCACCTTCAAGACCTTATTTCTATAGATATATTCCTTATTCTACTATTTAATTATATCAAGAAACTGCAAGCATTTTGCAAGCACGGAAAACGGGAAGCCGCATAAATACTGGCTTCCCGCTGTTTTCACATCATTCAAACTCGACAATTACTAATCAATTTTGTTTAGAGACTATTTATTGCCGTGTTCGCTTTTCTTTCGATTCTTTGATTTATCCATATTATCCTGCCTATACGGGCTAATGTTATCAATTTGTTATCGGTATTGATAACACCCGCTCCGTAGCTGTGGATAATAGCAATATATTCCGATTCAGATTATAAGCGAGTTTGCTTAGGAAATCAACACCATATTACAAAATACAATAAAATAAATCTTGCAATAAATTTTTTCCACTATCCTAACAAACTGAAATTGTTCTAAGTCTCCCTCGTTCAAAGATCTCACTCAATTTCTGTTTAACGATTTCTTTTTCCGGTATTCTCTGTCCCTCGGATTTCCTCATGATAGAAATAATCTACGATCACCGGATGTCCCTGTGGGACTCTGCCATAAGGCATTTCATTATCCACAAAGGGACAATCATACTTCTTAGCCATTTCCTCAGCTTTTACTTCAAGTGCTTCAAAGTAGCTGCGGTTATGCTTGTTATAAATCTCATCGTAAAGCGGTACAAGATCAGGATATTTTCCAGCGATATAATCCATAATTGTCTTTTTGAAACCACCTCGAAGATTAAGATTTTCGAGCCAGAACAGATCGCATTGATCCTTCACCTGCTCAAAGATTGCTTCAAAATCCGTGATACCGGGGAATACCGGGGATACGAAACAGACTGTACGGATGCCTGCTTCATATACCTGCTTCATAGCAGCAATACGACGCTCAATGCTCGAAGCAGAATCCATGTCGTTCTTGAAATTCTCATCCAGTGTGTTGATCGACCATGAAACAGTTACTCGTCCAAGCTTCTTCAGCAGATCAATATCCCGCACCACAAGATCAGACTTTGTGCAAATCAGAATATCTGCGTCACTGCCGATCAATTGCTCCAGGAGTTTTCTGGTATTCCCGAATTGCTCCTCCTGTGGATTGTAGCCATCCGTCACAGAACCGATGACCACACGCTGTCCGGCATATTTCTTCGGATTCTTAATTTCCGGCCAGTGCTTCACATCAAGGAAAGTGCCCCATTCCTCCTTGTGTCCGGTAAAGCGCTTCATAAAAGAAGCGTAGCAATACTTACAGGCATGTGTACAGCCTACATAGGGATTGACCGAATAACCGCCTACCGGCAGACTGGACTTGGTCATGATATTCTTTGTTTCCACCTCATTAATGAGGATTCCATCGATTACTTCTGCCATGATCTCTGTACCTCCAGCACTTTATTAAATTCTTCCGGCATTTCCTGAATCATATTTTCATTCCCTATGATAGGGACAATGTCTTCTTTCATAAACACCGGAATGCCGAGCGCGTGTGCCTGGTCCGTCAGAGACCACGCCCACTCCGGCTCTGTATGAACCTTCCTGCTCTGAGCTCCGGTCATGGTGCCGACAACGATCCAGTTGATTCCGGAAAGGTCAACTGAACCAGGATCGTCGAATAACGGTTCAAAGGTAACATGGTAGTGTTTTGCTCTGACATTTTCCCGAAGGGCGTCAATACGCCACAGTTCTGCTTTCTTCGTCACCGTAACGCCAAACCATGCGTTTTCCAGATCTGTATCAAAATCCAGCAGATCAGGGCGCTTGGTGAGAAACAGGAACTGATGCTGTGGATTTTCACGGATCTTTGCAAATACCTCGTCTCTCCATTCCAGCTTCCATCCGGAGAGATCGCTCATGCCGGTAAGAAGAAAGTTCTGCGGACGTTTCTTTTCCATCATCTTGAGCTTACCCGGAAAGAACTCAGGGTCAGCAAAGTCATCAATCATGTGCCAGCGTTTCACATTGTTGCGGGCATAGCAATATGCACAACCCACTGTACATCCGATGACGATATTCATGTTCTGAATCTGATCTTTGATACAAATACTCATGACTTCTGCCACTCCTCAAGATTTTTTCTGATACGGTCGAGGCATTCCTCAAACCGGGTAATTTCTTCCTCCGAAAAACCTTTGTAGTAAATACTGCCCATCTCATCAGATACAGAATCGTACTCGTCCTTTAAGGCATGTGCTTTCTCAGTCAGAAACAGGAGTGTTTTCCTTTTGTCCATTTCAGACTGAACACGTCTTATCAGTCCTTGATTTTCCATTCTTTCCAGCATCGTAGTAAGAGAAGTTATCGCTAATCCACATTTGATCGAGAGTGACCTGATTGAGATTCCATCCTCCTGCCACAGCACATAAAGAATACGTCCCTGAGCTCCATTAAACGCATCAATATTCTTTTCACTGAGAATCTTCTCAAAAATTCGGTCTCCAAGTTGCTTTATTTTGGTGACAAGAAATCCGCCATTCATTTTCATATAAAAGCTCCTATATAGTATTTTATCAAATAATACTATATAGGAGTTTTATTGTCAACAGTTTGTATGTCTGAATAAAGGAAAATTTCGATTTAGGAAAAGCTCAAGGGACTTTAATGTCCCTTATGCTTTTCTCTTTTCTTTCGCTGTTTCAGTTCAAACATTCGCTGTTCTTCCACCTCTTTTTTCTTGCGGCTTCTTTCTTTACGCTCCTGCTTGTTCTGCTCCTGCTGTAATTTCAACGCCTGTTGCGATTTTGTACCAATGCCTGTTTCCAGCATCTGCTTTTTTGCTTCACGCTGCATCCGTTTCGGATTTCTTTTTATATCCTTTACAACAGCTTCAACAGCCGGACTGAATTTCAAACCGAAATAGTATTTTTGAATATATTCCTTCACTTCATAATCTTTTGGTTCTGCACCAAATGTTACCTTTGCCACTGATAATTTACCATCTTCAGTACGCTCAAATACACCTACCCAAAATGGTTCTTCAAAATATACCGTCAGTTTTCCATTTGCTTTGTCCATAAGAGTCCCTCCTAAAATTGATTGAACAAAGAACGGACAACCCGGAGGGGCAGGTTACTTACCCTATTTACATAGGACGGCCGGGCTACCTACCGGCTCTGGCACATCAAAGATGTACGTTGCGTTTTTATCTTTGCTTTTATAATCAAGCCATATGGCACGATTAACTTAATTCGATAACTTTCAATTTTTTCTCTTTCTTCTCAATTATACATCAACAAATATTATTGTAAAGTAAAGCGCAAGCTATTTTCTGACTTGCTCTCCATCATGTTATTTTACTGGTAAATTATCTCTTTATCTACAATCTCCCTCGCACATGCCTGTATATTATTCATTCTACCTACCCATTCCAAAGCATTGTCAGCCTTTAACTGTTCCGTGATTCCCTGCGCCTGTTTCATTTGCTCTACAATCCTCTCAAAACGTTCCTGTGCCTGTTCCTCTATATCTGCCAGATAACTGTTCAGTCTGCCGCTCATCACCAGATCCAGATATACAGTCTTGCGGTATTCCTTCAAATACTGCAAATGCTTTTGTCCCCATACTCCAACAAATCTCGTTTCTTCTTCCTCCGGCAAGGTAAGATTGGGGATAAAGTAATCCCCACATCTTACATAAGTGCCGCCCATTTCTTGAAAAATTGTTTTCTTCATTTTCTGTTCCACCTTTCTCATCGTTCTCTGTCCATAGATTTTTTCTTTACTGACTGTTTTGGCTGCTGTCTGTTTTCCTGCTGATAGCGATGCAATTTTTCCCGTATACTTGCCTTTTTCGGCGGTTCTGATGACTGCTCTTTCTTCTGTTCTTTCTGATTTTCCCATGCCCGCAACTCCTCATTATATTCCCTGACCAGTTTTTCCGATTTCTGATACGTCTTTGCAAAGGACTGAACATCTGGATATCCTGCCTGTTTTACAGTCTGCTCCATATCCGTGTGGATACGTTTTTCCTGTTTCTCTGTCTGTTCAATTTTACCCTCTAAGGATTTCCGTGCTTTTCCTTTGAAAAATCCCGTTGTTTCGGAAAGCTGTTTCTTTAATGAGGAAATCTCCTGCTGTGTGGACTTCATCGCCTGTGACTGCTTCTGAAGTTTCTCCATCAGCTTTCGCATATCATTCCATTCCTTTAAATCAATCTTCGGTACTGGCTTCGGCGGCAGCTTAAATTTGAAAATCATTTCCTGCAAAAAGTCTTTTGCACCTCGGATAATCTGCTGAAACATATCCGGCAACCAACCATGTGCCCGTATAGATTGCAGTGTTTTGTCTGTGATTTTCTCCCGCTTGACAGTTAAAATATCTTCTTCCGGAACGCCCTCAACTAATGCCACATCAACCGTTCGATTCCATTCCTGTCTTGCCACATTATCTGCCCGTATTTCTGCTTCTTTCGGATTGTTCTTTCCGATTTTCTTTGTTGCCAGATACACGCCGCCCTGCTGAAATACAGACAGCCTTTCTGATTCATCTTTCACATGGCTGTTGATGATTTCCGTAAACATCTCTTTGACTTCTCTGGTAAACGCATCGCTCTTAAACCACTCGTCTTTCTTTGTAAAAATATGGCTTTCGTACACTTCCCCTTTGGGAATAATGCTGCATCCTACCCGAAGATTTCCCTGCTCATCTAAAATCTCTTTCTTCGTGCGTCTGTGCTTGCCCTGTTCATCATAAAACATATTTCTGGTAGCAATTTTCACCTCTGGATGTTCCAGCATTTTCCGTTCACTGAACACAAGGTGAATATGGTAATTGGTCATTCTTTTGTTATGATGAAGTGCCGCACTGCATTCCACACCGTATCTTTTATGAAAACTGTCTGTGAAAAGCCTTACCACATCCTCTGCCTTGTACTCAACAAAACTTTCCGGAAGTGCAATGATAAACTCCCGTCCTTCAATACATTTCCCCAATGTTCCGCTTGCCTTAAAATCCAACTGATTCTCTCTCGCAAGATTCTTCCAGAATTCCGGTGTTGCTCCATCTGTCTGATAGGTCGCATAGAGATGTTCCTGTCTTTTCGGATTGGAAATATAATCAATTCTTCCTGCCACATCAGACAACTTGTTTTGTCTGATAAATGAATGTCTGCCTATAAGCATTCTCCTTTCCCGGCTCTCGCCTGTTTTGCTGTGAGTAGGTGCATAGGCACCTGTTTACGAACTTATCCGCCTGTCGGCGGAACAGCTCCCGGCAGGGCGAAATACACAGAGCATAAACGAAGTTTGTGCGATGGGTGTATTTCGCTCTCAAACGCCGAGGGCTTTGTAAGATGTTATCTTCCTATGTCATGTTCCGATTTGGACTTTTTATCTTGGGCGTATCCGGGCTGTTTTTTATTCCTGACAACGAACCGTCTCTTTACATTTCTGTCTGATTTATTCCTGTATCCTTGCCCGTACATACTCCAGATCGCCGCAATATGGCGTTCCTACCAGATACCATTCCATTGCAAGATTCATCTCCATCCTTGTCCGTACCCACTGGTCATCCACCAGAACTTCCATACACTCTCCGCAATGAAATCCCGTATCAATCCATAAGTCCATTGACAGCAATCCATATCTGCCATTTTCACAGTTGTAACCTAATCTTCCTTCTCTCATTGCATGGTTCTCCTTTCCAGATTTCTCCTTGTCTGTTATCCACAGGGGCGTGCCACGCTCCTGTTCTTATCATCAAGGAAGAATTACCAACGGAAGCTCTCCGGCACTCCTCGTCTGTCCAAATACTCTTTTCTCGCCCGTTCCCGTTCTTCCTCTGTCGGGGCAGTTTTGAATTTTCCATACAGGTCACGCATGACCATCCTGTCTAATTTCTTCTCCAACCCCTGCTTGATTTCTTTTTCGCAGCTCTCATCTTCAACCAAGTGAAAGCGGAGCAACTGCATAAATAATTCCTGTGATATTTGCACATTTCCCATCTTATCCATCCTTTCCGTGACAGTACGTGACGGTATGTGACAGTCGTGACGGTTATTTTGATACCGCCCCGCTGTCAAAAATACCGTCACAACCGTCACGTACTGTCACGCATTTTCTGTATTGTCTTTCCAGAGTCTTAGTTTCCGTCCTTCATGGACACGCTCACTCCGAAAGAAAATCCCATGCTCTGCATACAATCTACCTGCAAGAACATTCAGCTTTCTTGTAATAACATGAGGTTGAATGTCCACATTTATCAAAGCAACAAGTGCCGTCGGAGAGCCTTCCCAATAAGGATTGTTTTTCATAACAAGCTCCGCAATCTCATCCAGTAACGGCTCTGGCGGTTCTTTCCACAATTCCGTTTCTGCCTTTTGTAAATCCCACAACAGGGTTTCTGTATTGCGGATAAGATACAGCTTCTGGTCTTGCTGATCTCTGCCCGATACTTCCAGTGTTGCGGCATTGCCTGTCCGTTTTTCTTTCTGAAGAAGAAATGCTCCATCTGCCGCCCCAAGCAGTCCGTTTGTTCCAGAAATCATGTCAAACTTATCATCTGCGTTCTGCTTTCTTGTGTGGTGTACGAGCAGTAAACAAAGTCCGTGAGCATCTGCAAAACTTTTCAGTCTTGCCATAATCTGATAATCATTTGCGTAACTGTAATTATCGCCGCCAACCTCACGCACTTTCTGGAGCGTATCAATGATAATCAGCTTTGTGTCCTTATGCTCTGCCACAAATCTTGCAAGCTGTTCATCCAGTCCATTTCCAAGCTGACTGGCAGAAACAGAGAAGTAAAGATTATCAGTGCTTTCTGTTCCAAACATTCGGTACAGACGCTCCTGCAGGCGGCGGTAATCGTCCTCAAGTGCCAGATACAGCACCGTTCCTTTTCGGGTGGTATAATTCCAAAGTGATGTCCCTGTGCTGACATGGTAGGCAAGCTGTGCCATCAGAAAACTCTTTCCCAGTTTGGGCGAACCTGCAAAGATATAAGTGCCGGGGTAGAGCAGACTGTCAATCAACGGCTGCTTACTCCGATACTGTGTGTCAAACAGTTCGTTCATGGAAATTGTCTGGAGGCAGGACGGGTCTGATTGCAACTGCATTTCTCTTTGCAATTCCTCAAAACTCTTGATATTTCCCCCATACTCGGATATACTACTTGTAGTGTTTTTTGAAATTGGCTGCTCCGTATCTGCGCCAACAGATACATCCGGGGCAGTCTTTTCTTTTTTATTTTCCATCCTCGTCCTCTCCTTTCAGACCACCCAGAATAACAGCGATCAGTTCAATAACATTCAGCAGTTCCTCATCCACGCTGTTTCCTGCTTCAATCCGCTTTAATTCTGTAAAGACAGTGGCAAGTTCCGTTTTGAGTGCCTTGAATACTCTCGGATTGCCCTGTACCACTACATCCTGATTCAGACAACGGCGGTAGCAGTATTCCTGCTTTGGCAGTCCCGATAAGGCAACTGCCTTGTTGATGAGTTCATTTTCTTCGGGCGATACCCGAAACCCTACTGTGATGTTTCTCCAACGGTTTTTGTTATCTCTGTTCTTAGCTGACATTTTCAATCTCTCCTTTCCCTAAATCATCTAATCTATCTGCCATTTCTGTCTGCTTTGACGGGAACAGATGAGCATACTGGTAAGTGATGTCAATGCTTTCATGTCCTACACGGTCTGCAATCGCCACCGCTGAAAATCCCATATCAATCAGCAAGCTGATGTGGCTGTGCCGTAAATCATGGATACGGATACGCTTTACTCCTGCGGCTTTCGCACCTCTGTCCATCTCGTGATGAAGATAACTTTTTGTGACCGTAAAGATTCGGTCTTTCTTCTTCAATCCGTAAAGCATTTGCAAATATTCCTGCATTTCTTCACAGAGGAACTTCGGCATTTTGATGATGCGGTTGCTTTTCTTTGTTTTCGGTGTGGTAATTACATCTTCTCCGTGTAACCGCTGATAGGACTTGTTGATTCTGACCGTTTCTTTCTCAAAATCGAAGTCAGCAGCAGTCAGTGCCAGTAATTCTCCTTCACGGATACCACACCAGTAGAGCATTTCAAAAGCATAAAAGGAAACGGGCTTGTCCATCATCTCAAATGAGAATTTCTTATACTCTTCCTTCGTCCAGAACAGCATTTCCTTGCGTTCCTCACTTCCCATATTTCCTGCTTTAGCGGCAGGATTGGAGCGCAGCTCATAATACCGCACCGCATGATTGAAGATAGCGGACAACTGATTGTGCAGCGTTTTCAGATAGGTCTGTGAGTATGGCTTTTTCTTCTCGTCCCGATAGGCAAGCATCTCATTCTGCCATGCGATAACCTCTTTTGTGGAAATCTCGCTGATTTTCAGCTTGCCGAAATAAGGTAAAATCTTCGTGCGGATGATATGCTCCTTTGTCAGCCATGTGTTCTCCTTCAGTCGGCTTTTCATATCCCGGATATAAAGTTCGGTAAATGCTTCAAAACTCATATCCATATCTGAGGAGTTCTGCAACTGGAACATTCTCTCCCATTCCTGTGCTTCTTTCTTGGTAGCAAAGCCACGCTTGCATTTCTGCTTACGCTCACCTTTCCAGTTTACATATCTCGCCATCACATACCATGTTCCATTGTCCTCGTTTTTAAATACTGGCATTATTCGTCCTCCTTTCCTTATTCCTGTTCTGCCTTGCAGGACATAGTGGTATCCCCTTGGGGATTTCCTGCTCCGTAGAGCCTTTCATAGAAATACTGGCGGTTTACCCGCCCTGAAATAGTAATAAAGCCTTTTGCTTTTAATTCATCATTCAACTGACGGATTAGCTTGTAGGCATAAGGCTTTGATACGCTTAGTTCCTGTGCCACTTCTTCGGCACAAATAAATCTGTTTTTCATATAATAATCAGTCCTTTCTTTCGTTTTTATCGTCGTTCTATCCGAAGAAAGTTCCAGCAGGTATTCCCTGTTCGGCACTGTGCTGTCCTGATATACCGTAATAGATCAGGCGCTCGCTTGCTGTCTTGCAAGGTCTTGGCGGTTTATACTGTTCGGACGGTCATTTAGTTTTATTAAACTTATTTGCTTAATTTCAGGTTCATTATACTAAGCATATTTGCTTGTGTCAAGTAGCTTTTCGGAAAATATTAAACTTTTTTGTTTTGTATTATCTTGACTTCTCCTAAACATATCTGCTATACTAATTGTAAAATACATACAAGGAGTGGACACGTTATGGCGATTGGAGAGAGAATCCATTTTTTCCGCATTCTGCGTGGAATGACACAAAAATATCTTGGTACGATTGTCGGCTTTCCTGAGAGAAGTGCCGATGTACGTTTAGCACAATACGAAACAGGAACAAGAAAGCCGAAAGCGGAACTTACTGCTGCACTGGCACAGGCTCTTGATGTTTCCCCTCATGCCCTCGATGTACCGGACATTGACAGCTATATCGGACTGATGCATACTTTGTTTACCCTTGAAGATTTGTACGGTCTGACTGTCAGTGAATCAGACGGAGAAATCTGTCTGAAAGTCGATACTTCCAAAGGCAAAGACGCTCACGAACTTCGGAAAATGCTGTATGCCTGGAAAGAGCAGGCTGACAAGCTATCTTCTGAGGAAATCAGTAAAGACAAATACGATGAGTGGCGTTACCACTACCCGGAGTTTGATACTACGCAAACATGGGCAAAAGTCCCGTCACAGGCACTTAGCGACGCTCTGGTCGAAATGTTCCAAGACCGACTCAAACCAGATAAATAAAGGGGGAAAATAAAATGCCTGTTGTTCCTATTTACCTCAATATAGATGATAAAACGTATCAAGGTATTAAAGCAGGTACCTTAGAGTTATGCGGCTTAGCTAAAAATGCCAACACCAAAAGAGTTGCTAAACATATTCCTACAGTGGCTGATGCAACTAAAGAAAGTGCATCAAAAGCTATTGACTTTGTTCGAGCACATCAAAAAGGAACCTTCATAATAAGCGGTGTCCTCATTGCTGGAGGTACTATTGCTGGTACAGTTGGCTATATTGCACATCGTAAGCAGAAAAAACTCGATAAGCAATTTGGATTAGCTTTACAGGAGTATTTAGACGCTGCTCGTAATGGCACTTTGAACCTTGACATATTGAACAGTCTCATTAGTTCCATCGAAGCAATCGAAAAAAACACTCAAAAAAAATCTATCAACCTCAATATTTCAGCAGCTCAATTTAGTGATTTAATAAACTGCATATTTGATTTCACTAAACGCTTAGCTGAAGCTAATAACTTTAATACAAATTCCATAAACCGACCAAAATATTTTAAAAGGAAAACCTCTGATGATTTGAAATATTATTTGAATATGCAAAAACAAATTTTTGAACAAGCAGCATAAAGACGACAAAAAGCCCTTAGCTATGAGTTTTATACCCACAGCTAAGGGCTTTTTAGATAAATATGGATTTATTTGTTGCACAACCACCTGTCAATCATTCTCTAACCCGAAAACCACTGGATTACAAGAATAATGGCTCTCATGCAACTGTTATCAATTTGTTATCAAAAGACTTTTAAAAGTGCCGCAAACCCGCATAAACGCTGGGTTTACTAAGCATTTTTGTTTATTCAAACTCTATCGTACCAGGCGGTTTACTCGTCAGATCATAGAATACCCGGTTAACTCCTCTTACTTCATTAATAATTCTGCTCATCACCGTCTGCAGAACCTCAAACGGAATTTCGGCACTTTCCGCTGTCATGAAGTCAATCGTCTTAACAGCTCTTAATGCGACTGCATAATCATAGGTTCTCTCATCGCCCATGACACCGACCGATCTCATATTGGTGAGGGCCGCGAAGTACTGGTTCGGCATCCAGCTTGGATCCTTGCCATTAGTCTCCTTATATTCTGCGGCCGCCTTATCTACCTCTTCACGGTAGATTGCATCTGCATCCTGTACGATCTTTACCTTCTCGGCAGTTACCTCTCCGATAATACGGATACCAAGGCCCGGACCAGGGAATGGCTGACGGAATACCAGCTTCTCCGGAATGCCCAGCTCTAAACCTGCCTTCCGCACCTCATCCTTAAACAGGTTTCGAAGTGGCTCAATAATTTCCTTAAAATCTACGTAGTCCGGAAGTCCTCCGACATTATGATGAGACTTGATGACTGCAGATTCTCCGCCAAGGCCGGATTCTACAACGTCCGGATAAATGGTTCCCTGTGCCAGGAAATCAACTGCACCGATCTTCTTTGCCTCTTCCTCAAACACACGGATAAATTCCTCGCCGATGATCTTACGCTTTGCTTCCGGCTCTGTAACACCTGCCAGCTTTGTATAATAGCGGTCCTGTGCATTGACACGGATGAAATTCAGATCAAACTGTCCGCCCGGACCGAATACACCTTCTACCTCATCGCCTTCATCCTTACGCAGAAGACCGTGATCTACGAATACACAGGTCAACTGCTTACCAATTGCTTTTGATAACAGACCGGCTGCAACGGAGGAGTCTACACCACCGGACAGAGCCAGTAACACCTTGCCGTCTCCGACCTTCTCACGAATGGAGCGAATTGAATCCTCTACAAAGGTATCCATTCTCCAGTCGCCGGCACATCCGCAGATATTCCGAACGAAGTTGAATAACATCTTAGATCCTTCCGGTGTATGCAATACTTCCGGATGGAACTGGATTGCGTATAAATTCTTCTCTGCATTTTCACATGCCGCTACCGGACAATTATCGGTAGTTGCGATTGCCCGGAATCCGGGTGCCATCTCAGATATATAATCAAAATGGCTCATCCAGCAGGTTGTATCCTCTGTAACATCCTTGAACAATGCACATTTCGTATCTACATGAACATCGGTCTTACCATACTCTCTGGCTGTTGCACGCTCTACCTTGCCACCCAGAACAAAGCTCATCAACTGTGCTCCGTAGCATAATCCAAGTACCGGGATTCCCATTTCAAATAATTCCTTTGAATAGGTCGGTGCGCCCTCCTCATAACAACTGTTTGGGCCGCCGGTCAAAATAATTCCCTTTGGATTCATTGCACGAAGCTTCTCAAGCTCCGTTTTGTACGAGTAGATCTCACAATATACATTGCACTCTCTTACTCGCCTGGCAACTAACTGATTATACTGTCCACCAAAATCCAGTACAATGATTAATTCCTGTTTCATAATCCGGTATCCTTTCTTCTGTCCTCTTAACTTTACTGTCTGACATCCTACTCTTCTTCCTTGATCACACCGGAAGCCGCCTCTTCTTTGGCCTCTTCCTCCTTGGCTTCCTCACTGCCCGGCATCTTGCCTTCCATCAGCATTGCATGCTCCTTCTCCAGCTCCTTTGCCAGCTCGTAGAATGTCCATTTCTTATTGGTTGAAGTCATTACACATTTTAACGGAATGCCCTCTAACCCACGCTTCTTGATATTGCTGAGCATCAGGTCGATTCGTCTTCCGATTGAGAAGTTGTGCATGACGATCACTTCCTCATTTAATGGCGGGTACTGCTCCGGATTCGGATTCTCCTCCATATCCTTCACACCTGCCAGATAGCCCACGGTCTGGCCCAGCTGGTCATCATGAATGTTCTTCACCCGTATTCCCATCTGTACCAGTACATACTGAATCTCTCTTGTTCTCTGCGGATCTGTGAATCCGTACATTAATACTGTTTCCCCTGTCGGTCTATGCATGTCTCATTACTCCTTTCCCACTATAACCGCTTTTCGTTTTACCTTCTCTGATTGTCATTATATGTCTGTTTCCATATATCCAGAAACGGTCGGAATGCCGATGGCATTGCCGCCTGTTCCTCCAGTTCGCTTTCTGTCATCCATGTAAACGCAGGATCCATCTGCCTGCACGTTATATAATAAGCCGTCATCTGCCATTCCACATGTGAAAAAATATGTGTATAATTCGTCTCTAACCGCAGCTGCTCCGGTGACGTCTGCCAGTCGCCGGCAGTATCAACCGCCTGCTGCTTTGTCAGGAATCCTTCCACGTTCGGGAACTCCCACATACCGGACAGCAATCCCTTCTGATGACGCTTCCGAATTGCGATCCGGTCACCACATTGCAGGATCAGCACTGTCTTTTCTTCTTTTCTCCGTGCCTTCTTCTGATCGCGCACCGGATAACTCGCCCAGCTACCATGCTGTCCTGCCAGACACATATGTGCCAGTGGACACTGCTCACACTTCGGAGCCCCATTCGGCACACATACCGTTGCTCCGATCTCCATCAATGCCTGTGTCATCATGCCACAATGTCCTTCCGGATAGACCTGTGCCAGCTCCTCCCGGATCCGGTTCTTCGTGGACTGCTTATCAATGTTGGACGCATCCTCCGATAATCTGGTATAGACCCGCAGCACATTGCCGTCTACCGCCGGTGTCGGCAGCTCATAGCAGATCGACCCGATCGCTCCGGCCGTATAGTCACCGATTCCGGCCAATGAATGTATCCCTTCATACGTATCCGGGAACACTCCCTGATACTCTTCCATGACCATCTGTGCCGCCTTTTTAAGGTTTCTCGCCCGATTATAGTAGCCGAGGCCTTCCCATAGCTTCAGCAACCGGTCCTCTTCCACCTCTGCCAGACTCTGAATCGTAGGCAATGCCTGCAGGAACCGTTTATAATACTCCTTCACCGCTTCTACTCTGGTCTGCTGCAACATGATTTCTGACAGCCACACATGATACGGCTCCCGGTCCTCCCGCCACGGAAGCTTCCGTGCGTGCTCCGGATACCATTCTAACAAATCATTTACCAACTGTTCACGTTTATCCATAAGTATACCACATCTTCTTCTGAAAACCAACTGCAAACATCCTGTCCGCTACAGGATCGTACCGCCGCCGATCACAACATCATCCTGATAGACCACCACTGCCTGGCCTCTGGTAATTGCCCGCTGTGGCTCTATGAATTCGACCTGCACATGACCGTTCTCCAGCCGTTTCACATGGGCATCCTGTGCCTGCTGCCGGTAACGGATCTTCGCCTGCAGGATCTTGCCGTCATAATCCCGATCCAGGATCCAGTTGAAATCCTCCGCCTCCAGTGTCGTCCGGAATAAGTCCTCATTCGTGCCCAGCACGACCTGATTCTTCTCTGGCAGGATATCCACTACATAAAGCGGATGCTTCGCCGCGATTCCCAGCCCCTTCCGCTGACCGATCGTATAGCCGTAATATCCCTGATGGGTGCCGAGCACCTCTCCGTCGGTACCGACGAACTGCCCAGGTCCTATATGAATATCATAAGACTCTTCCATGAATTTCTTATAATCACCGTCCGGTACAAAACAAATATCCTGACTGTCTCGTTTCGCAGAGTTTATCAGCCCGTGCTCCTGTGCGATCTCACGCACATGATCCTTGCTGAGTTCTCCCAGTGGGAACATGGTATGTGCCAACTGCTCCTGCGTCAGGGAATACAGTACATAGCTCTGATCCTTCGTCGGATCCAGCGCCCGTCGCAGTTGATAGCACCCATCTTCCTGCGTAATACGGGCATAATGCCCGGTTACGATCACATCACAGCCCAGCTCCTGTGCCGTCTGATACAGATGCTCGAATTTCAGATGCCGGTTACACTCAATACACGGATTCGGCGTACAGCCTTTCAGATAGCTGTTTACAAAGGGATCCATGACCTTCTCTTTAAAATCATCCTTATAGTTTACCACATAATAAGGAATCCCGATCCGGAAAGCCACACTTCTGGCATCCTCGATATCATCCAGCGAGCAGCAGGTCTTCTCTCTGGAAATTCCGATCTCATCATTATCATATAGCTTCATGGTTACTCCAATACAGTCATAACCCTGCTCCTTCATCAGCAGAGCCGCTACGGAGGAATCCACACCGCCACTCATGGCAATTAATGCTTTTCTCTTCATCATATCCATACTCTTTCTTATTTTACTTCTTCGCCCATTATAGCATAACTTACATTTCCGGAAAACCTAAATACGCAAAAACTCTCCGGTTGCCTTTGTATACCGGAGAGTCTGATTTTGATTTAACCTTATAAGATGCGATATTTGCTATGTTTCCTAGAATACAGGTACAACTGCATTTCCATAAGTTTCCTTAATGTAGTTCTTTACATCATCACTTAATACTGCGTTAACCAATGCCTGTGTCTTTGCGCTGTTCTCATTGCCTTCCTTTACTGCAATGACATTTGCATAAGTATCGGCTGCCAGTGAGTCAGATGCCTCTACTGCGATTGCATCTGCAACATCCAGACCACCCTCTTTTGCATAGTTACCATTAATCGCTGCGATATCTACATCCGGCAGAGAACGCACGAGCTGCGCTGCCTCGATTTCCTGGATCTGCAGGTTCTTTGGATTCTCTACGATATCCAGAACAGTTGCCTGAAGTCCTGCATCATCCTTTAACTTAATCAGTCCCTGTGCTTCTAACAGTAACAGTGCTCTTGCTTCGTTAGTAGTATCGTTCGGTACTGCTACGGTTGCGCCATCCTGTAAATCATCCAGGCTGGCTGTCTTTCCTGCATAAAGACCAAATGGTTCAAAATGAACAGCTGCTACGGATACCAGATGTGTATTGTTTTCCTTGTTAAAGTCATCCAAATATGGCTGATGCTGGAAGAAGTTTGCATCCAGATCTCCATCCTCCAATGCTGTGTTCGGTAATACATAATCATTATACTCTACGATCTGCAGATCATAGCCCTGCTCCTTTAACACATCCTTTACCTGTGCAAGAATCTCTGCATGTGGTGTTATGCTTGCGCCGACCTTGATCACTTCCAGATTCCCATCTGCTGCCTCGGATGAGCTATCCTCTGCTGTGCTGGCATTCTCAGATGCCTCGCTGGAATTTTCTGTGGTTCCGCTTGCTCCGCATCCGGTAAGACCGAGTGCTCCAACTGTAACTGCTGCTAATAATAATGCTGTTAATTTCTTCTTCATAATCATTCTCTCCTTTTCTCTTTGCATCTTATATCAATTTTATGGTTAATCATTAATTCCGGATACGCTTATCCGTTTTATTTACAATAAACATGCCAAGCTCCTGGAATACCTGTACGATGATAACCAGTACAAATACGGTTGCCCACATGATATCGCTCTGATACCGATAGTATCCATAGTTGATTGCGATGGCTCCCAGTCCGCCGCCACCGGTGAATCCGGCCATGGCAGAGTAGCCAAGCAAGGTTGTAAATGCGATCGTACATCCTACGATCAGGGATGGTCTTGCCTCCGGAAGAAGCACCTTCACAATGATCTGCATCGGGCTGGATCCCATGGCCTGTGCGGCTTCGATCACACCCGGATCGACTTCCTTTAAGGAAGACTCAACCATTCTGGCAATAAACGGGATTGCCGCTGCTACCAGCGGAACGATCGTTGCGGTCGTTCCGATCGTGGTCCCAAGCAATGCCCGCGTAAACGGCAGGATCGCGATCAACAGAATAATAAACGGAATGGATCTGGTCAGGTTTACAATGATTCCCAGAATCAGGTTCACCGGTCTGCATCGACAGATTCCGTTTTTGTCTGTAATAAAGAGCAGGACTCCGAGCGGAATTCCCACAATATAGGAGCAGACGGTTGATACAATGATCATATATATACTTTCCAGGCTGCCCTTCCACAGAAGGGCTACAATCTGACTAAATTCCATTGGCTGTTCCCTCCTCGTAATGGACTCCGATCGAGTCCAGATATTTCTTTGCTTCGCTTATAACTTCCTCATCATTCGGAAATTCCAAAAGCATCTGTCCGTATGCTTTACCGCCGATATCCTCGGTACCTGCATTTAAGATACCGATTGGCTTCTGACATCGCAGTACCAGATTGGCCACGATCGGTTCGGAGGACGCCTGTCCGCCGAATGCCAGCCGGAAGATCCTTCCTGTCACATGACTCTCATCATACTTCTGCTTCGGATAGATCATTTCCTGTGCAATCTTTGTCTTCGGTGCCAGGAACACATCCTGCACCGTACCCTCTTCCACAATCTCACCTTCATTTAAGACTGCGACCTGGGTGCATATCTTCTCAACGACTTTCATCTCATGAGTGATCACGATGATCGTAACTCCCATTCGTTCGTTGATTTCCTTTAACAGATCCAGAATCGAATTCGTTGTATTCGGATCCAGTGCACTGGTTGCCTCATCACACAGAAGATATTTCGGTTCGGTTGCAAGAGCTCTTGCAATCGCGACTCTCTGCTTCTGTCCTCCGGACAGCTGTGCCGGATAGTTCTGCATTCGATCCTCAAGTCCTACCAGCTTCAGAAGCTCTATTGCTCTCTTCTTCGCTTCCTTTATCGGAACTCCTGCGATCTCCAGTGGATAGCAGACATTCATCAATGCATTACGCTGTGCCAGCAGGTTGAACTGCTGAAATACCATGCCGATCTTTCTGCGTTCTTCCCGAAGCTTACTCTTCTTTAAGGAAGTCAGCTCCACCTCATCCAGAAATACCTTTCCGGAGGTCGGACGCTCCAGCAGGTTCAGACATCGAACCAATGTCGACTTGCCTGCACCGGACGAACCGATGATTCCGAATATGCTTCCATCTTCAATTATCAGATTAATATCTTTTAAGGCCTTTACTTCCCGTTTCTTCAGGCGAAAGGTTTTGTTTACTCCTTCTAATCGAATCATGTTCCTACCTCTCTTTCGATAGGCCTTAGTATATCAAACTACTGGGAAATGTGTTAATACTTGAAATCTATTGTCTGCTATAGGATTATTCTATAGCAAATACTTTCTTTCGAAGAATCAGATAAATGATGATCATTGCAGTACCGGTCAGTATCCATGAAATTGGGTACACGTTCATGATCCAGTCAAAGGTACGGAACTTCCGAAATACCGTATAGAGCCAGAGAATCCGGAACCCACAGGATCCAAGGATCGTAATGATCGTCGGTAGAAGTGAATATCCCATTCCACGCAGAGCCGCACCTGCGATCTCATATGAACCGGTCATGAACTCCAGCATCATAACATGGGTCATACGGATCATGGCATATTCGATAACCGGCGGGTCTACCGTAAATATCCGGATAAATGTATGTCTGCCAAGGATAAAGAATGCACTTAAGATTGCACAGCACACCATGCCGAGCAACATACATCCCCGGTATACCTTCTTACACCGGTCATATTCCTTCGCACCGAAGTTCTGACTGGTGAATGTAACTGCAGTCTGGTTAAATGCATTGATCACAAAATAAGAACAGTACTCGAAGTTCAGTGCAGCTGCAGAGCCTGCGATTGCATCCGGCCCGAAGCTGTTGATGGCAGACTGGATACATACATTGGAAAGAGAGAACACCATTCCCTGTACACCGGCCGGCATTCCGATTCGCAGCACCTTGCCCAGATCATGCATATTCACCTTGAAATCATGGAAGGTCAGTCTCAAATCTTCCTCCTCATGCATCAGTATAAAGACTACGATTCCGGAGCTGACAATATTGGAGACAACCGTTGCGATTGCCACACCGGCCACATCCAGCCGGAATACGATCACCAGCACCAGATTTAAGATTACATTTATCACACCGGATACGATCAGACAGAATAACGGACGTTTCGTATCACCGATACTCCTAAGAATTGCCGCACCAAAGTTATAGATCATAATAAACGGCATTCCGATCATATAAATCCGCAGATATAACATTGCCTGGTCCAGAATGTTATCCGGTGTCCGGATCAGCTCCAATACCGGTCTGGCTGCTGCGATTCCTGCAATCGTCATCAACAGACCACAGGCCACTGCCAGCAGCATAACGGTCTGAACCACCTGCTTCAGCCGCTCCCGTTTTCCCTGTCCGATGTAATTGGCAATTACTACATTGGCTCCTACCGATAATCCTACAAATAAATTGATCAGCAGATTGATCACAGCACTGTTGCCACCCACAGCCGCCAATGCATTACTGCTGGCAAACCGTCCGACGACCGCCACATCCGCTGAGTTAAAAAGCTGTTGCAGGATACTGCTTGCTGCCAGTGGCAATGCTACGATCAGCAGCTTGTCCCACAGGGAGCCATGCAGCATATCCATCTGTTTCTTTGTCTTCTGTCTATCTTTCATTTCTTTCTTATCTCCTGATTCCTCATAAATCCATCCCCTATTTTAGGCATCTGCCGGAGGAAATGCAAGTAGGTTGTATCCGCTTTCCGAAAATGGTATAATCTATTTGCTTTATAAGACTTATATAGCATAATGGGATTTATATACTATAACGATTGGTGAAGGAATGTCATATGGGATTATTCAGAAAACCACTTACAACCGAAGAGTCAGAACGACAGGCACGCTACGAGGCTTCCAAGAGCCGGCTGATGGAGCTTCATACAAAGGCTTCCCTGTTGTTTTATATTGATGAAATCCAGTCCACGGACACCGCTCCCCAGATTCTGGTCGGCGAGCAGGTCCGTGGCGAATTCCATCCGGGAACCACACTGGATATCTATGATTGCGAGGGACTTCCGGTCGGTCACATGACGGTCGGATCCATGGAAGAACGGGAAGTAAAGCTATCTGTTTTTGAAAAAGGAATACGTTCCTATTGTACTCCGGAGGAAGTCTGGGATGGATATGCACCCGGACAGTTTCTGGCAGTGATACCACATACCTCTCCGGTCTAAGGAGCCACCTGCCTGTTATGTTACAACATATTCACAACCATTTATATTCAATAAGAAAGGAATCATTATGGCACAGATTAGTAATGACTGGGATGCACCTCTGCGTCCGGAATATAAGAAACCATACTACCGGGATCTGTTTAACCGGGTCGTCGAAGAATATCAGAACTATGTAGTATATCCACCTTCAGATGAAATCTTTACGGCATTTCATCTGACACCTCTTCATGAGGTTAAGGTCGTCATTCTGGGACAGGATCCCTACCATGAAGAAGGACAGGCTCACGGTCTTTGTTTCTCCGTAAAGCCGGGTGTAGAAACACCTCCGTCCCTGGTCAATATTTATAAGGAACTGCATGATGATCTGGGCTGCTATATTCCGAACAATGGCTATCTGACCAAATGGGCCAAACAGGGTGTCCTGATGTTAAACACCCTGCTTACCGTCCGCGCCCATCAGGCATTCTCCCACCAGGGAATCGGCTGGGAACAGTTCACCGATGCGGCGATTCGCATCCTGAACGAACAGGACCGCCCAATCGTCTTCCTCTTATGGGGAAAGCCGGCTCAAAGTAAAGCTGCCATGCTAAACAATCCAAATCATCTGATTCTGAAAGCACCGCACCCAAGTCCATTATCTGCTTACCGCGGATTCTTCGGCTGCCGGCACTTCAGTCAGGCTAATGCGTTTCTGGAAGAACATGGTCTGGAACCGATTGACTGGCAGATTGAAAATATCTGATTTCTTATTTTTATTCTTTATTTTGCCGTCACAATCAACGTATCATAGCCCAGATTGTATAATTGCGTCTGGGCTTTTTTTGCATCCTCCGGACTACTGTAGTTACCGACCTGAACTGCAAAGTACTCTCCATTCTCCACAATCTCCGCTTCAAATCCCTCATCAATCAACTGCTCCAACATAAACTGCGCATTGCCATACCGCCGGAATAGTCCGGTCTGTACCCGATAGGTCTTTGCCGCCGGTGTCCCCGGTCCTACCACATTTTCGATTCCATCTGCGATGGCTTCTGCAATCATATCAAAATTCTGATCAAATGTCCGGTTATCGGCATCTGTATTAATAAATCCCGCTTCGATCAGAATCGCCGGCATCTGGGTTCTGCGAAGTACTGCCAGATTCTTCCGCTCCTGCACGCCCAGATTCTTAAATCCTGCCTTCTCCAGCTCCTCATTCACACTGCGTGCCAGTTCTCCACGCACACCACTGTCCGTGTATACCAGTGTTTCCACGCCGCTATAGGTGTTCGGATACGGACTGGAATTCCGGTGGAAGGAAACGAAATAATCCGCTCCGGAACGGTTGGCGATCCTCGCCTTCTCCACCGGCGAATCAAACTTATCCTCTGTCCGGGTATACACAACCCGGTATCCCCGCTGCTCCAGCAGATCACCTACCGCCAGTGCCAGTCTCAGATTATCGTCTTTCTCCAGTCGTCCGTTATAAGTAGCTCCACCATCGCTGCCACCATGTCCCGCATCTATCACAATTGTTTCTGCCATTTTGCATACTCCTGATTTCATTTATCATTAGTATATGCAAAAATCAGAAAACCTTGCAATTTTTATCCCGGCTCCTATCCCTCTCTCCGACGTCTCTTTAAGATTATAAGAAATACTATAAAAGCTGCCAGTCCGATCATGCCGCCGATCGTTCCGAAGAACAGCCCCTTGTTCGTATAATACCGGATCCAGAGATTCGTTGTTACAAAGAATCCTCTTGCTTCCGCAGTCTGTTCATTGCCTGCAGCATCTGTCGTGACTACCTTCACGTTATGGGCATGGATGGAATCACCGGATATATCAAAGGTATACGGCTGATTTCCGGCTGTCATCTCTGCAACCTCCTTCTCATTCCATGTCCGGTATGGCTGATTGTAATCATCCAGATAGACTGTCACTGTCTTAAGAAGCAGGTTATCACTTGCACTTACCTCGGCCGTCATCTGATCTACCGCATAGGTTTTATAGCTCTCCAGATTCAGCAGCACAATATTCGGTACTGTCTTATCCACGCCGAACCGCAGCTCCGCACCCTTGGTGTCCAGTGTATTCTCTGCCACATTACCGGCTCCGTCTTCCGAATGGATATTCAGCCGGTATGCACCGTCATCCTCAAAGTTCTTCTTAAAGATCGTGTAGACATACCGGTACCAGTTTCCATTGCCACCCGTCACATCCATCCTGTAATCGGTTCCCTCTGTCAGCACAAGTGTCTGATTATTCTTAAATAACGTCAACCGGATGTTCTTTAACGCATTTGCATTCACTTCTGTAATAACAACGTCCTCTGCATCCTTGACATAAGAACTGTTGAACCGCTTCGCAACATCTCCGAATTCATAGGTGGAACCGAACCGGTTGACAGAGAAGGATACTTCTTTTGTTGTAGTATTTCCCGCACGATCTGTCAGACTTGCCTGCAAAGTGTAAATATCATCATTCTCCTTTGTATTTGCAAAGTTCCGAAAAGCAAAGGTTCCTCCGTTTTGTGTCTGCGTATAAGTTCCTTCCGGTTCTATTGTTCCATGATTTGCTCCAATCAGCTGAACCGTCAGATTCTCCGGATCGTAGTTTGCATCCGAACCGGTAATTACCGGTTTTACTTCTCCGTTATAGGCTACCTGATCCGCAATGTTCTGAATCTCCAGCTCCGGTGCTGTCGTATCGATATAGAAGCTCTCTTCCTGATACTGCTCTGCCTCGTTTCCAACCATATCACTCACTACAACCCGGAAGGTATACAGCGCATCTCCGGAATATGTGATCGTGGCTGTATGCCGGTCTCCATCCTGCTGCCAGCTGCTGACAGACGGACTTGCCGCTTCCGCACCATCTCTGGTCGCTGTTACTCTCACATCTACCTGATCTGCGTTGAAATTATGCTCCATGACTGTGATTGTTGCGGTTCTGGCTGCATTATAATAGTTTCCGTTTCTTGCATTCCGGTTGTCATAACTTACCGAAACCTCCGGTGCCGTCTTATCAATCGTAAATGCTTCCGGTGCCGCAGTTCCTACTGCATATTCTGTACCTGCTGCCATGTTACCCGCCATATCCGTATACCGGATTCCAAACGTATAATCACCGTCTGCCTGATACGTAATCACGGCTGTCCATACGGTATCATCCTGATTGCCGCTGCCATCCTGCCTGCTCCAGTCTGAGATTTCCGGCATCACTCCGTCCGTATTGGTAATCGAAAGCTGTACCGCCGACGGGTCAAAATTCCGTTCCATAATGCTGACATATGCATGACGGTCTTCTCCGAAATATGTATTGTTAACTGCCTGATTGTTATCATAGCGCACCTGTATTTTCGGTGCCGTTTTATCGATCCGGATCGTCTGCTCTGCCTGTACACTGTTACCCGCATTATCCCAGGCGGTAATCACGATCAGGACATCATTGCTGTTATTCAGCGTACTGTCTACTGTGACACTGCCACACCATTTTCTTAATAATCCTTCTGCAGTCTGTTTATTCGCGTCCTGAACATACAGATCACCATTCTGTGTCGGCTGCTCTGCATTTACGGCCCGGTTATAAATCTGATAACTGATTCTTCCGAGTCCCGAACAGGTACCACCGGTCACCGGATCTGAAATCGAAAGATCCACCTTCACATCATCACGATAGATGCCATTTATTGGCTTCTCCGGATCCACGCTTACCTCCGGCGCAATATATTCCACCAGTGGATTCTGCTTATCGATCATCAGTCCATCTGTGCTGAGATAGGTATAGTTACCGGCCTTATCCCGGATACGGACATAAACCACACCCTGCACATTATCCGTCAGCTTCAGCTTCCGGAATGTCTGCCAGCCGGTTATGCTGTCTAACTCCTTACGAGTCAGCGGTTTTACACCGGCAACTGTATTCTGTGCTGTGTTTTCCACTTTATCTACATAGTAATCTACGGACTTTATCGGAGAAGTCAGATCCTCCTTTGTACAGCTGATCCTGATCTCCTGCTTGGAACAGAATCCATAGGTCAGAACCGATCTTAGACCGCTCCACTCTGCCGTACGTCCTTCCGCCGATACCGCCTGTACACTTCCGGTCGGTGCCGTCTTATCTACCGTAAATTTATACGGTGATTTCTGGCCGTTTGTATTCACAGCAGCATTCTTATTGCCTGCCAGATCCTTATACGATACAGATACCGTATAATTCGCATCCTTCTTATACGTTATCACTGCCGTATGGGTAGCGGCATCCGGATTCTTCTTGTTTTCCATCGTCTTCCAGTTGCTGATCATATATGCATTCTCAACCGCTTTTCCCTTGGCATCCGTGGCTGTTATCACGATTCCCTTTGTCGCCGCATTGACATCAAAATGATGACTTCTTTCGGTAATAACGACAGTTGCGGTTCTTGCCTTAAAATATCCGGAAGCCGCACCGGCATTCGCCTTATCCTGATAAGTTACCTGAATCTGCGGTGCCGTATTATCAACGTCCAGCTTCACTGACTGCACGGTTTCATTTCCCGCATTATCACATGTCTTAACATATACAACTACATTGCAACTGTTGTTTTTCGCCTTATCAACCGTTATCTTTCCCTTCCAGTCATTTACCAGATCCTTCATGGCCGGATCGGTTTTCGTATAAGTAAACAGATTGCCGGACTGGGTCTTTACTCCATCCTTTTCAATCCAGTAATCAACCGTCCTAATACCGGAATAGGCTCCCTGATCCTGTACATGGACCTGTACTTCCACCTTGGATTTCCGGTTATATAATCCATAGGCGGCATTCCCCTTAGAATAAAATCCATTGCTCTCTGACGGTATCAATGTAATACCACAGCCGGTCATATCAACTATGAATCCATCCGAACTGATATACCGATAGTTTCCGGCATAATCCGTAACTCTTGCATAGATCACAAACTGTTCATTGCTTACCTCAAATCCGCCATCCGGATAGGTCTGAAAGCTTCCTGCATTGTAAATGGTATCCAGCTCTGCCGCCGTTTTCGCCTGTGCATCCGAGGTCTTATAGTATTCGATCACGCATGGACTGACCACATCCGCTGCCGACATCCTCACACGTACCTTCTGCTTACTGTATCGTCCGAAAGTCAGTACCTTTAACAGCTTATTCCAGGTGGTCTCCCGAATGGTAATCGTTCCGTTCGGAGCATCCTTATCAATCGCAAACACATACGAATTCTCTCCATTGACCGTAATCGTCTCATTCGCCAGACCTGCCTTATTCTCATAATGAAAAGACCATGTATAATATCCATCCTGTGAAAATGTCACACTTGCTGTATGAATATCTCCGTCACTCTTCCACCCGCTGAACATTGCCGCAGTATCCAGTTCAATCGGCTCTCCATTGCGGTCTTCTGCCTGAATCTCGACGCCGGCAGTCGCCGCTTCCGGATCAAAGGTAGAGCTCCGATCTTCAATCGTGATCACCGCTGTCCGGGGTGTATTATAATATCCACGTCCTTCTGATACCTGTCCTGCAATTCCGTCAATCGCGATCCGGACCTTCGGCGCGGTTGCATTCATATTGACCGGAACGATTCTGGTTACACGGTTCCCTGCATTATCTTCGGCAATGATCATCACCTGTACATCATCTGCGTTATTCCAATCCTTGCTGACTGTGAACTCCTTCTCAACCATCTGCACCAGCTGATTCTTCGTCGGTGCTGCATTATCAAAGGTATACAGATTCCCCTGCTGTGTTATAACTCTACTGCCATCCTTCAGCATGGACACCGTATAATCTACCTGTTTGATACCGGAATAATCCTTTGTTTCCTCTTCATTTAACTCATTTACATTGACCTTCACTGTCACATCTGAGTTGTAAAAACCATATTCATTCGGTTTATCCAATGTAACCGTGATCAGACTCTCCATCATGTCAACTACAACTCCGTTGGTTCCGATATATGCCGCATTTCCGGCATAGTCCGTGATCCTGGCATATACTGCAAATGCCTCATCCTGTTCTGCTTTTATTCTTTCCTGCATGAAGCTGCCCTGTGCATACAGCGCTTCCAGCTCTGTCTTTCCAAGCACCTCTGCCGAATTAGACTTATAATACTGCACCTCATATAATGGTGAAGTAGCATCCGTCCCCTCCGCAACTACGGTAGTCGTTTTATTCTGATATATTCCAAAGGTCAGCTTCTGTAATAGCTCGGACCAGCCAGTTTCATTTACAGAAATTGTTCCCTGCGGGGCTGTCTTATCCACCGTAAATGCCTGCAGATTTTCTCCGGTCCCTGTAACCTTCTGTGCTTCCAGGCCTGCCTTATTGGTATAAGAGATAGTCCATTCATAATTGGCATCCTGACTGAATGTAAGGGTCAGAATATGAGTATCTCCATCTTCCTGCCAGACCGGATTTAAATACTCCGCCCGCATTGGGATCTCGTTTCCATCCGCATCTCTGGCTGTGAACTTAATTCCGTTATATGCCAATGTTTTATCGAAACTGCCGACCCGGTCAATGTAGGTAATCACTGCAGTCCGGTCTGTATTATAGTAACCGTCCATGGCTTCCGCAGCCTTCGTTCCTTCCATGACATAGGATACTTCCGGTGCTGTCGTGTTGATTTTCAGTATCATCTGCTCCTCTTTTGTATTTCCGGCATGATCCGTTACTGCAATATGAAGCACCGTATTATCACTGTTATTTCCTGCCGCTTCGACCGTCACGCTCTCCGCAACAGAGGTCTGAACCGCTTTCCCGGATATAGCTTCATACAAAATGCCGTCATCTGTTGTATCTCCGTCAGTATAACCCTTGCCCTGCGTGATCGCTCCGTCACAGGTCACCCAGTATTCTACCTTACTGATTCCGGAGCATCCACTGAGCTCTGCATCGGTTTCATCCGGGATACCTGCTTCCTCTGCCCGGAGCTGTACATTGACATCCCCATTATAATATCCATATTCATTCGCTGCATCCGGAGTCATGGTAAGTACCGGTGCTTCCTTATCGATCACGATCCTCAGCCAGCCATCCGGCAATGTCACATCTGCCCATTTATATATAAAACTGAAAAATCCTGCCTTCCGTACCCGGATACGCTGAATGATCGTCGTTTCCGTCAGTTCAATGACCTTCGTTCCGGAATTCCACTTTATTTCCTGATTCTTATCATCGGTAATGCGGATTTCCAGTCCGTCTGCCGCCCGGAAGATTACCCTTGCATCCTTTGCATATATGAACCGGTTCGTACCTTCCTTCCGGATTGCATCCGTACTGTTAAAGGTCACTCCGTTCTCAAAGGATATCTCCTCATTCTCCTCAAAAATAACCTGAATCCGCTTATCCTCACAGATATTCACCAGATCAAACCGAAAGGTACCATCCTCTGCTTCCTGTCCGTTTTCACACTCGGTCTCCTGCATGAGCGTATCATTGATCCGAATCTCTTTGATATGATAATTCTGCTCCGGTTTCATTGTAACCGTACTGCGGCCGCCATACTCTACCGCTTCTTTGGATACCTGAATCGTTCCATGCTCCGGAGTCTCCGCTGTGACTCTCTGCATCTGGTAGGCAAATGTAATCTCCAGTTCATAATCTGCATCTGCTGTAATGGTTTTCTGATACGGATTCGCATTGGTATAAGTATTATCCGTATAGGACTCATCCGCAACTACAGTTTCCCCCTGTTTTAGTACAACACCTGCTACCCGATATATTTCGTTCGGAGTCACTGTTATCTGAATAGCCGTTCCATCCTCTGCCGTAACTTTCTCAGCCCCTATCGTTCCACCGGAAGAAGACGGCTGCGTCTCGATCGTTCCTCTGGTATTATCATAATGCACAGTTACCGTATAGATTCTGACAAAAGCAGCCGTCACTGTATATTTCTCATTCTCTAATGATAACACCAGCCGGTCGTTTGCAACGCCCGATACAATCCGGATATTCTGAATGGTTTTCATCTCATATCCTTCTGCGAATACGGTCACATCCATCTGAATGGATCGTGTACCATCCTCCTGTCCCGGAGTCAATAACGTCTCCAAATCAATGATACAGATACCGTTCTCTCCGGTCCGGAGCTCTCTGCTTTCATATGTCTCACTCTGCATATCTGACCCAGGTACGGTCTCAACAATTGTCATATTGCAGGAAACGGCTGCTTCCTGAACCGGGTTGCCGTTCTTATCACACACTTCGATCATGTAATTTCCGAATTCCTGTGTACTCCGGTCACCTGCAAATACCTGTCCCGGTATACCGTTTAATACAATCAGCAACGTCAGGAGAATTGCTATGACCCGTTTTTTTATATTCCTGCTTGTCCTGTTCATATACTCCACTCCTTTATTCTATAATTTCTACACTTTCCGCATAGGATAATTCGTTTTCCAAAACAAAGGCATCCATAGCCTCCGGTTGCAGTATGGCGGTTAAAAACTTCTCCGTCCGGACTCCGCTTGCGGTATGTGCACCTGCTATATCTCCGGTCAATGCCTCTGCGTTATGCTTTCTTATCTGCTCAATTGCTTTTCTAGCTGTTCTTCCGGATATTTCTCCATACAGCTTCGGAATATCCATCAGAAAGAATAGTGCTACGGCAGTCAGGAAAAATATTCCCGCTGCCACCCAGAATCCAATCGAATATGTCTGTAAAACATCTATACTCATCTCTGTGCACCTCCCGCATCGGTTCCATAAGCTGTCCGGATTGCCGTCAGCGTATCCGGCATCAGGCTTTTTATCGTACTTCGTTTGGCATCTGTGACATCCGTTGTTGTCTGGATTGCATCTGTCACCTGCTCCAACTGCTGATACAGGCTAAGGATTTCCTGTTCGGTCACACCGTCCACCTTAAATTTCGTTGCATACTGCTGCAATGCTCCGCGTGTAAGCTCCACCAGCTCCAGCCGTACGATCTCATTCTCATCTGCATTCTCTGCAACTGCCGGAATCAATTCCGTCAGGTTGTCAAATAATGGTTTATAATTTCCTTTATCACTGGCCTCGGTTATATTGGTGGTAATGTCCCGATAAAACATGCCAATGCTTGCATAGGTCTTCGCCATCCCGAGATTCTCATAATCCTGCGGCGCCTGATCGACAACATCCTGAAACCACTCGATGGCACTCTTTGCCCGTGTCACCTGATTATCGCTGCCATCTCCGTAATCATAGTAGTACCAGAACAGCTTTCCTGTTTCAAAACAGATTTCTGTGTAGTCACGCTTATTTGCCTGCAGTTCATCCTTATGATTCATAATGTATTTATCCAGCAAATTGGCTTCGTTCACCGTAAATACTGCATCATTTTCCTTAAACGCCTGTATCATTCCGAGATACGCGTCCTTTCTGCCACCCATATCCGGGAGCTCCATACACTGTTCATACAGGGAAATCTTTGTATCATAATCGACACTTTTCGATGCCTCATATAACAGATTGTTATACGTTTCTGAGGCTTTTGCAGATGCTGCGAAATGGAAAGTCAGACCGGCCGCCACACACACAACGGATGCGGCCAGAGTTCCGATAAATATTGAAAATTTACGCTTTTGTTTCTTTTTATAAAGCGGCTCCAGAATCTCATAATTCTCGAGATCATACATCAGCTCTTCACAGGACTGATAACGATCCTCCGGCTGATGTGCCGTGCATTTCCGGATAATGGAATCCAGACCTCTTGACAGTGCCGGATTCACTGCCCGGATGGATGTATCGCTGATCAGATTCCGGCAGGGATCCTGCCCGGTCAGCAGATGATAAAGTGTCATTCCCAGACAGTAGATATCGGTTCTGGCATCTGTTCGTCCGAGACCGCTCCCGATGTACTGCTCCGGTGCCGCATAGCCGATCGTTCCGATACCGGTCGTCTCTCCGTAATTGATCTCGTAGTTTTTAGCCGTTCCGAAATCAATCAAGGTCACGGTTCCATCCGGCTTCAGCATAACATTGGCCGGTTTCATGTCCCGGTATATGATCGCCGGTGTCCGTGAATGCAGATAGCCCAGAACATCGCATAACTGCTTTGCCCATTCCACGACCACGCTTTCCTGCTGAACTCCGTGTTCCTCAAGAATCTTATCCAGTGACTGGCCTTCTACATAGTCCATGACAATGATAAATGTCTCATCATCTTCAATCACATCTACGATACTCGGCAGATATGGATGCTTTAATCGTTTCAACGTATCTATTTCCGCCATCAGGCCCCGGCGAACAATATTGAAATCCATCCTGCCGTCTTTGCGGACCTCTTTAACCGCCCAGGTCTTATTGGCTTTTTCATTGATTGCCATATAGACAACGCTCATGCCACCATGTCCGATTTCACTTAATATCTTATATTTTCCATCTACTAACGATCCTATCTCCAGCATATCTGTCTTTTGTCTCCTTCTAATATGTACGGATGCTGACCACAGTTATGTTGTCTCGCTCCTGTCGTTGCTTATCCAGCTCGATCAACGCTTCCATATTCTTTTTCATGCATTCTGAATCCGTCATACATGCTGGATTTAGATACTGATATATTTCTTCCGGTGAAATCTGATGTCGAAATCCATCACTGCACAACATATAGACGGCATTCTGTCTTGGAATGCCCGAGAAATAATCCGGCTGAACCGTTTCAGAAGCCCCGACACACTGCAGTAAAACGCTTCGTCTGGGATCTCGTTCTGCTTCTTCAGGAGTTAATCTGCCACAGGCAATCTCCTGCGCAACCACTGTCTGATCCTGTGTCAAAACCTGAATATGATCTGCAATCTCATAAGCTCTGGTATCACCTACATTCAGGATATGATACCTTGTGCCGGTTATTAACAGTGCTGTTACCGTAGTTCCGAGATTGATTCCGGTCTGCTTCCCGTAATTCTTAATCTTCTCATTATTCTCTGTTATAATCTGATTCCAGTCCCGTTGCAGGGCCTGTTCCTCTAATCCATTGCGAAGCAGCTGCGGAAACTGATGTTCACTCCATTTTTCAAATGCCCGGATCAGAGTTGCACTGGCTACTTCTCCTTTCGCCAGACCACCCATGCCATCGCACAGTATCGCCAAAACAACATTTCCATAGTTGCTGCGGAACTGCCGCACACTGAAACTATCCTGATTGGTATTTTTCGTCAGCCCGATATCGGTCGTTGCTGAAATTATAAATTTCAATGTTTCCTCTACCTCCCCTATACTTTCAATCCCCTGTTTATTCTGATTCTATCATTTTTTGTCTCTAGATGTCAAATATTAAATTATTTTTTATCTAATGTTATATATTTTTATACATTTATATTTTATAAATCTATCCTATAAATACCGCACACCACAACAAAAAGAGGTAATCCAATCTTTTCAGGATTACCTCTCTCAAGCTTTTTCTATATACTTATTAACCTGCCGGTATCAGACTTCATTAATTTATTGAACAACTCATTTTCGACGATCTCCGTCCTTACTACTTCTTTTCCTTACTTCCGACAGGCTTTGCTTCGGCAGCTGCAGCCTTCTTATCCACAACTTTCTTCTTTGCCGGTACCTTCTTCTCTGCTGCCTTTGCTTTCTTCGCTGCTTTCTCCTCTGCCTGTTTCTCCAGATACACCTTATTATCTACATAATCATACTTAAATACAACGACTGACAATGGCGGCAGTGTAAAGGAAATATACTGCTCCTTACCATCACACGAACCCGGAATCGCCTGCAATGGCTTCTTATTAACTCTTCCTTCGCCCTCGAACTCCTCTGCATCGGAGTTTAAGATCTCAGTATAGCTTCCCAGACATGGTACGCCTACCCAGAAGTTCTCCCGTTCCACCGGTGTGAAATTACATATAAACAGTAACTGATCCTTCGCAGTAGAACCTCGCCGAATAAAGGATACCTGACTATGCTCATTATCATTACAGTTGATCCATTCAAAGCCCATCTGATCGCAGTCATTATAGTAGAATGCATCATACTTCTTATACAGTGCATTCAGTTTCTTTACGAATTTCTGCAGACCCTGATGTCCCGGCTGATCCAGTATATACCAGTCAAGGCTTCGTGCCTCACTCCATTCCCGTTCCTGTCCGAACTCTTGTCCCATGAACAACAGTTTTTTGCCCGGATGCGCATACATGAACCCATAAGCGGTCTTTAAGTTTGCAAACTTCTCCGGCATGGTTCCCGGCATCTTTAAGAGCATGGAGCACTTTAAGTGTACGACCTCATCATGTGAGATAACCAGAATAAAGTTCTCGGAATATGTGTACATCAGACTGAAGGTCAATCGATTGTGGTTAAAGGACCGGAAATATGGATCCAGCTTCATATATTCCAGAAAATCATTCATCCAGCCCATATTCCATTTATATAAATATCCCAGTCCATCCATGGAAACCGGTGCCGTAACACCTGCCCAGGATGTTGATTCCTCTGCGATCATCAATGCTCCCGGAACCCGTTCCTCTACCATCCGGTTCAGATGCTGCATAAATGCGATAGCATCCAGATTCTCTTTACCGCCGTTCTTGTTCGGCAGCCATTCTCCATCCTGTTTCCCATAATCCAGATATAACATAGATGCAACTGCGTCCACACGCAGACCATCGATATGGAACTTCTCAAGCCAGAACAATGCATTGGCAACCAGGAAATTCTGTACCTCATTTCTGGAATAATCAAAGATATAGGTACCCCAGTCCGGATGCTCTCCACGCCGTGGATCCGGATGCTCATACAGTGGCATGCCGTCAAATCGTCCCAGACCATGTGCATCTTTTGGAAAATGTGCCGGTACCCAATCCAGGATCACATAGATTCCATTCTTATGCATGTAATCCACAAAATACATAAAATCTTCCGGTAGACCATATCGTCTGGTCGGTGCATAATAATTCGTCACCTGATAGCCCCAGGACCCATCAAACGGATACTCTGCAATACCCATCAGTTCAATATGCGTATATCCCATTTCTTTAATATAATCTGCGATCATCGGTGCCAGATCCCGATAATTATAAAATCCATTATCGCTATCCTCGATCGCTTTTTTCCAGGATCCCAGATGCATCTCATAGATTGCCATCGGCTTCCGGAGCGAATCTGTCCTTTTTGTATGCTGCCGTTTCTCGATCCAGGATGTATCCTTCCATTTATGCTTACCCAGATCTACAACTACCGACGCATTATCCGGACGGAACTGACAACAGTTTCCGTACGGATCTGCTTTATAGATCAATTCATCAAAACGAGTCAGAATCTGGAACTTATATACATCGCCTTCCTTCACGCCCGGAATAAACAATTCATGAATACCGGATGGTCCCATCATATTCATCGGATGCAATGCTCCATCCCACATATTAAAATCGCCAACCACACTGACCCGCCGTGCATTCGGAGCCCATACCGCAAAATAGGTACCTTCCACACCATTCAGTTTCATCGGATGCGCACCCAGCTTCTCATAAATCTCATAATGTTTACCCTCGGCAAACAGATAAATATCCATATCACTGATCTGCGGCTCAAATGCATACGGATCTGCCAGTGTCACCGTAGATCCATCCTCATAGGTTGTCTCAAATACATAGTTCTTATAAACCTTTTTCGGTAAATATAATCCAAAGAAACCGTCCTCTCCGACCGGCTCCATTTCCATTACATTCTTTCCTGTACTGCTCATAACCTTTACACAGACAGCATGCGGCTTATAAGCTGTAACCACCTGTCCTTTATAATAATCATGAAGTCCCAGTAACTTCTTTGGATTATTGTTTTTTCCTGCGATCAATTCATCATACTGAATCCAATTAATCCATCGTTGCAGTTTTTCGTTCATACCCATATACCTCTCTTCCTATTTATGTTTATGAATAAATTCCATACATAAACTGTCTCACCAATTCCCAGATCGCATGCGGATTTCCCAGCTGTTCCGCAGATACTCCCCGTTCATCCATAACTAAAATATAATGACTGATCACACCCTGAAAACTGATTGCAAACTGTTCCTGCCTGCCATTCATATTTCCCAGCTTATCACCCGCCCGGACAAAAAAATCCGTAGTTGCCCGAAACATTCGTTTCATATAAGGTGCCACTGCCTTAAAAGCCTCGTTCTCCCTGGCCGAATAATTCAGACTCAATAGCAGGAAATATAACTCCCGGTTCTCCTGTGCGATTTCTACAAATGTACATGCCAGCCGGTACAATGTATCCTTCGGTTCTCCCTGATATCCGGCCGCCACCTGTTCCAGGCGTTCACAAAACGGCTCACAGTTCTCCCGGAGCAACGCCTCCAATAACCCAAGCTTACTCTTAAAATAATAATACAATGTCGGCTTCGTAACTCCTGCGGCTGTTGCAATCTCCTGTACACCTACTGCATCATAGCCTCGTTGATAAAACAAATGAATCGCACAAGACAGAATCCTGGCCCGGTTATCTGCCCCATCTGCCAAAAGCCACTCCCCCTTTATCAAACCAATATATCTACAGTATACCAATCGGTATATTTCTTGTCAATGCAGGAATGCAAATGATTGATTGACAAATAATTTATATCTCTCTATACTGTTTTTGTATTCAATTTATCATGCATATACTTATGCACAGAAACCAAAGGAGGGCTTATTATGTGGGCTTACGAAAGTGTTTTCTATCAAATATATCCATTGGGATTCTGTGGTGCTCCGTTTGAAAATGACGGCATCACCACATCCCGGATCTTAAAAGTCATTGACTGGATTCCTCATATTCAGAAACTGGGAATTAATGCTATCTATTTCTCACCGGTCTTTGAATCCGATACGCATGGTTATAATACCAGAGATTATACAAAGATCGACTGCCGTCTCGGCACCAATGAAGATTTTAAAAAGGTCTGTGAGGCTTTACATGCCGCCGGGATCAAGGTAGTACTGGATGGAGTGTTCAATCATGTGGGCCGTGGCTTCTGGGCATTCCAGGATGTCTTGAAAAACCGTGAGAATTCACGGTATAAGGACTGGTTTGCACGTATTGCTTTTGATGGTAATTCCAACTACAATGACGGCCTCTGGTACGAGGGCTGGGAAGGCAACTATGATCTCGTTAAATTAAATCTCCGAAATGAGGAGGTCATCCAGCATATTTTATCCTGCGTACAGGGCTGGGTCGATGAATTCGATATCGACGGCCTGCGTCTGGATGTCTGCTATTGTCTGGATCGTGATTTTCTGAAACGGTTACGCAGTTTTGCCAATCAGGTAAAACCGGAATTCCTGCTTTTAGGGGAACTGCTTCACGGCGACTACAACCAGTTCGTAAATGATGAGATGTGCCATAGTGCTACCAACTACGAATGCTATAAGGGTCTGTATTCCAGCTTTAACAGCATGAATATGTTTGAGATCGTTCATTCGCTTCTGCGTCAGTTTGGTCCGGAGAACTGGACCCTGTATAAAGGAAAACATCTGTTGAGCTTTGTTGATAATCATGATGTCAGCCGGATTGCCAGCACCCTGACCAACGAGCGGCATCTGCCTCTTATCTATGCTATGGCATTCGGCATGCCGGGGATCCCATGTGTCTACTATGGCAGCGAATGGGGGGCAAAGGCAAACAAGAGCGAGGGTGACCCGGCTCTGCGTGCCTGCTTTGATGCTCCGATTGAAAATGAACTGACAGACTGGATCTCCAAGCTGGCTCATGCCAAACGTAACAGCAAAGCATTGAACTATGGCGCCTTTAAGTCGCTGGTACTGACCAACCGTCAATGTATTTTTGAACGGGAATGTGACGGCGAACGAGTTCTCGTTGCAATTAATGCAGATGAGAGTCCATATACCGCACACTTCGATGCAAGAGCCGGTCAGGCTATTGATTTGATCACAGGTGAACTGCATGATTTCGGCGGTGGTAGTGAGCTTCCACCGTACAGTGCTTATTTCTGGAAGACCGAGTGCTAGAGTGCGGATTATTTCAGAAAATTTCAAAAAATCTGTAGCATAAGAAACTACTACATAGAAACAGAAACAACAGACAGGCAGGAGTCTTTAACTCCTGCCTGTCTGCTGTTTCTATTATCTTTTATTCATTGCTATCGGCTTGATTCCATTACCACCACTTCATTAATTGGTACGGCTTTCCGTGGTTGTAGTCTCCGTAGTACCGGCCGTTGTTTCTTCGGTCTCTTCCTTCTTTGTTACCTCAACCGTTACTGTCAATGTATTTTGATATTGAAAACCATCCAGCTCCTTTAATATCAATGGTGCAGTATAAGTGCCCTCATTAATCATATCTGTCACATCGATTTCCGGCATAATCTGACTGATCGTCAGGGCATCCAGATCCTGTTTCAGTCCGACCACTGTCAGTTCAATCGCAGTTTCGTCTTCCGCTATCTTATAATTCAATCCATCCACTTTATTAATAAAACGAATGTCTGAACTCTTAATCGTAAACTTCTTCTCTATCAGCTTTTCAATATTTATCTTAATTGCAATATCCTGTGTTTGATCCGCAACCACAATCCCTGTTGGCAGATAATCCTCAATATCAACCGTTACTTCATAATCTGCATTCCTATCGGTCACATCGATATCACCAATATTAATCTCATTCACATTTCTCAGATCCGCAGCATCACCGGCTATCAATATGGTCGTCGGCTGATATTCAATATCACCTGAGATACTATATCCTTCTGCTACCGTTCCTACCGGAGTTACTTTAATCGGAACCTCTTTTGTCTTCTGGATAGATATATTCACTGCCACTGATGTCAGACTTAAAGACAGTTTTTCCGGATCCACTTTTTCTCCATCCGCATCCAGCAACACCAGTTCTCCACTGGTAGTAATGCTGGTATTCAGCCCTTCCACATCAATCGCCACCTGAACTGTTTTTACATCCTTTACCAGACTGGCCGCACCGGATATCGTTACCATGTTCGGTGTCGCAGCTGTACTTACGACTGCATATCCTTCCTGGGTCTGTCCGCTTGTTACGACACTGATCGGAAGCTTCTTCTCTCCTCGTTCCTCAATAGCCACCTTCATCATACTGTCCACGATAGAAATTGCTACCTCTTTTCGCACGGCACTGCTTGTTGCGTCTACTGTAATCTGTACCGAATTCGTAATCGAAAGCTCTGAAAGATCGGCAGAAGCTGTAAAATCTTCTGCTGTCAGTTTCTCCACAACAGAACGCCGTCCTTCCACTTTTACATCTACGGTCTTTCCCTGAACAATATCATACACCATATCCTGATCTGTAATCGCATTCTCATTCAATATTTCAACAGGAATTCCTGTTATTGTCTTTGTAACTGTATAATCTTCTATATTGGCCACCAGAAACCATACCAGAAATGCAAGCAGGACAGCCATTAATTTCAGACCCCAGTTTTTAAGAATTTTTTCCTTCATTCTTTTTACCCTTCCATAATCTGAACCTCTTTACATCCAATGACTTATTCTGTATATAAGACAATTTCTTTCTCAGATTGTCTGCATCCAACCCGCGGAACAGTTCTCCGCCCACTGCTACCGATACATCTCCTGTCTCTTCGGAAACAATAATTGTCATGCTGTCCGACACTTCACTGATCCCGATACCGGCACGATGTCTGGTTCCCAGCTCTTTATTAATCTCCAAGCTGTCAGAGAGTGGAAGATAGCAGGTTGCTGCTACGATACGATTATTACGCATGATCACCGCTCCGTCATGAAGTGGCGTATTATGTTCAAAAATATTTACAAGCAGCTGACTGGATACAACCGCATCAATCGGTATCCCGGTCCGCTCATAGTCTCCCAGAGCCACGTTCTGCTCTATTACGATCAGTGCTCCGGTCTTATTCTTCGACATCTCAAATGCAGCCTTGATCAGCTCATTCATTGTCTTGGCCGTAAACCGTTCCCGCTTCTCGCTGCTGCTACTGTCAAATAAGGTTGCAATAAAGTTCTGCTTACCCAGCTGCTCCAGTGCCCGTCTTAATTCCGGCTGGAAAATAATAATGATCGCGATAATACCAACACTGATTGTATTTCTAAAAATCCAGAGGATTGTATTCAGGTCAAAAACAGCTGCAACCAGCCAGCATAATGCAAGCACAGCAATTCCCTTAAACAGGGTCCATGCACGCGACTTCTTAAACCATCCCATTACCTGATATAACACAATCGCAATGATAATGATTTCAATGATATCCGGCACATGAATCTGTGGAAAATATATGGTTTTAAAGAAATCTCCAAACGAGCTGAAAATATTTTCCATTGCAGCCATTTATATCTCCTTCCAATTCTATATCATGCTTCTATCTGTCTACGGAATTCATATCTCCTCTTAATCTGTCCGCCTCCGATCTGCGGATTGGCTGCGGATGCTCCGATACGGTCCGCCGGATCGGCTGTTCCGCTGTCCTTCTTGCTGCGGCCTGCTTTTCTGCCTCATTCCGTACAGTCTTGCTACTGATCTTCTGCACCTTTACATTCTGCTCAGATACCTTTACCTTCGGAACTGCCTTCACGTAATAGTAATATTCATCGTCTTCAAACTGCACAGTCTCCGTTCGGCTGTAATCCAGCACCCCCTTAAAGAATTGGGCAATCAGTGCAAGCACCGCTCCTCCGATACTTCCGAGGAAGATAACCAGAATATTCACATCCGCTTCCAATACAATACCGCCTACCAAAAACAGGATGATTCCAAGAATTGTACCGGTTCCGATCGCGATCAGCCATGAATACTCAAAAGACTGCCGGTAAATGATATACGTAACGGCAATCACCAGTACAAATACCAGGATTGTCAAAAGCATTGCCTTGTCACTCAGCATCGCATTGAGTACATAGGAGAAGCCCTGAATGCTATTCTCTTCCGATGCTGTTGCCAGCAACGCCACCAATTCTTTTACATGCAGCGAAAAATAATAAAAGATCACGCCAAATATCATCGGAACAATACCAACCGGTCCTACAAAAATACTGATCATGATTGGAATCATATAATGCAGCTTCAGCATGTACAAAAGCGGAAGAATCATTATGATCCATCCATGCTTCGGTGCAAACCGTACATAAAGCAGATACATGAGAATGAACATAACCAGATATACCGCTGCAATATCAATACCTACTGCATACATATGAAGCAGTCCGACCAGTCCTGCAACCAGTACCATAATCTGCATCGGCAAAAATGCACAGATCAAAGACAGAATAAATTTCACTGCCGGATTATTCATCTGCGTGGAATATCCCATTATATTGGTATATGACATCAGAACCAAAAACATTCCCACAAATTTCAGCACAGGAATGGCAATTTTCTCATATTTTGTCAAAAAATCTTTAACTGAATCCCTAATATTGATCAATGTTGTCATTATCTGTAGTCACACTCCTTCCGGCCCGCTTCTCTTTCATTTCTTTTTCTTCACGGTCATACATTTCTTTTAGCCTCTTCAGATTGCGATTATACATAACCACATCCGGCTTTATCTTCTCATATTTGTTCGCATAAACGACCCAGGCCACCAACATATAGATTACCAGGAATACCACATACAGAACTCCTACCTTTGCTGCCACGCCCAAAAAATCCAGGTCATTCAATTCCAACAGCAATTGCTCTGCATTCAGCATACAATAAGCAAATAACAATATCATAAATGCGATCGTTGAAGAAACCGCTGTCTTGAACATCTGGAAACGCACATAGTCTCTTTTATAATATTTGCTGATATTCAGCTGCTTCTTTCCTTTTGTATTTTCATATATTGCCAGTTTGGTCATGAGTTTTACTTTTTCTTCATTTACCATAGCCATCACCTACTTTATTCTGTCTAATTAGAATTGTTATAGAGTTGAAGATAGGCTTCAACGACTTTAATTGTACCACAAAAGAATCATCTTTTCCACTGTTTTTCACTTGACAATTACGGAGCGGGGTGTACGGATCCATCCCTGTTGATCATCGGTCGGAAGCCACGCTCCGGACACAGGCGGTCAGATTCCGGATTGCCTGCTCCGTTTCTAAACGCTTCTCCAGCTCTTCCGCTTCCAGTTCCTGCCTGCTCCGACTTCCCTGCCCGTTCAGACCGGCTTCCAGATACTCTGTCACACTGTAACACGCATCAAATAACGAACTGTTCTTACACATCTCAATGCCATCACCGAAGCATCCGGCAAATGCAAGCACGGTTTTACCATGTGCCTTAGCCAGCCGTGCAACCCCCGCCGGCGTCTTTCCCATCAGAGTCTGTGCGTCCATTCTGCCCTCTCCGGTTATTACACAGTCCACATCGGAAAGCATGGACTGCAGATCAATCTCCTCCAGCACAATATCAATCCCCGGTTTCAGAGTTCCGTGCAGATACATATAAAACGCATAGCCGAGGCCGCCGGCTGCTCCGGTTCCCGGTGTCCTGTGATCTCCATCCGGCCGCAGATATTCGGCTCCATCCGCTGCCGGTTGCTCCGTCAGTACCGCATACCGCATCATTGCCCGATCCATTCTCTCCACCATTGACTCGTCTGCACCTTTTTGCGGAGCGAAGACATAACTGCATCCCTGCTCGCCGGTCAGCGGATTCCGTACATCACAGGCGATCCGGAACTCACAGGCAGCCAGCTCCGGCAGGACATCCTCAGAAGAAATCGCTGTAATTCTTTCCAATCCTTCCGCACCATATCCGACCTCATGCCCCTGCGCGTCCGTAAAATGCCAGCCCAGTGCCTGCAGCATTCCGATACCGCCATCATTTGTCGCACTGCCGCCGATCCCGATAATGAACTGCCGGCAGCCCTTTTCTATCGCATGCCGGATCATCTCACCCACGCCATAAGTCGTTGTATGTAACGGATTTCTCTGCTCCTCCGGGACAAGTGGAAGACCTGCCGCCGATGCCATCTCAATGATGGCAGTCTTTCCCCGCTCTGTATTATAAATCGTATACGCTGCATCCACCGTAGTCCCGAGCGGACCGGTGACCTGACAATGACACTGCTCCACTCCCTGTCGATTCCGGGTCAGCGCTTCTACCGTTCCTTCACCGCCATCCGCTACCGGAACCACCTGCACCGCTGCTCCGAGCTGAGCCTCCCGGATTCCCGCAGCAATTGCATTTCCTGCTTCTAAGGATGTCATACTTCCCTTATAGGAGTCTACCGCTATCAGATAACGCGTTCCCTGTTTCGATGTCTTTTTCCCCCGGTTGACAATATAGATACCCAGGCAGACCAATAGTAATGACGCGATTCCAAGCACGCCGAATGCCTGATCATTTTCCTTTAAAAGCAGGGCTGATAACAGCACACCGAATACCGGATTCATGAATCCAAATACCGCAACCCTTGAGATTGGATTATATTTTAACAGCATCCCCCACAGAGAATATGCGACTGCCGAAACAATGGCAAGATACACCAGTATCCCGACTGCTGCCGGTGAGATTCTCTGTAATCTGCCGCCCATCAGCAGTCCGAGCAGTGACAGAATCAGTCCGCCGGCGATGAACTGATAGCCGCTTAACATCACCGGATCATGTTTCGCTGAATACCGCTTCAGGAATACCGATGAGAATGCATATGCGACTGTAGATAAGAAGATGGCTCCCTCTCCAGAAAAGCTCATCCGGAAGTCCACACCGTTTAAGTTGATCAGAACTACTCCGGCAAATCCCACCAGACAGCCGATCAGTTTCTGCGCATCTACCTTCTCCTGCCTGAAAATAAACCCGGCTACCAGAATTGCCACAAATACATTGACCGCCTCAATAATGGATGCTTTCACACCGCTGGTATGCGCCAATCCGATATAAAAGAACAGATATTGCAATACCGTCTGCAGCAGACTCAGCCACAGAATCTTCCCGCAGGCCTGTTTCTCCGGCAGAAGCAGCCGTCCCTGCAGCAGGCTTCCGATTCCGACCGCCAGAATCCCGGCAAGTATAAAACGGATACCTGCAAACAGAATCTGCGTTGCCGTATCCGTTCCTGCTATTCCGAATAACTCATATCCGATTTTAATACACGGGAAAGCACTTCCCCATAAAAAACAGCAGAGCATGGCCCCCAGCCATACTACTACTGTCTTCTGCATCCATCTTTCATTGATTGTATGTTTTTTCATATCATCCAGCCTTTTCACCCGGCTCTATCGTCCGTTTTTTCCTCTGTCCAACGATCGACTCCTTAATACTGCTGCACCCGGTTGAGATACCTCTCCCATGCACAGGCAACTGATTCACAGCTTACAAACACCTGATAAGATGCTCCCACGGTATGATCCTCCGGATCCTCGAACTCGATTCCCAGTCTGTAGCCACCCTCCGTCTTCTCCATTTCAAAAAGATAAGCACCTTCACATCTTGCCGGGAAGTCTGCTGTTTCTTCCAAAGATAGCTCTTCATCCGGCACTTCCGAAACCAATACATCATTGGCATCATAATACCGATAACCATCCTTCACAACCTTCTCCAGTCTGCCGCCATGCAGGCTGATCCTGGTCGTATCCGCATAGCTCTCGGTGTAATTGGTATTCTGACTGTTATTGGCCCGCACGATCAGAGCTTCTACCTCCAGGATCAGATCCTGTCCGATTGTGCGGAAGCTGTCGATCTGACAGTCGTCAAACCGGAACTGTTCTATCTCATCCATACTCTTATATGCCATCTTTCTACTCCTTTCAGGATTACATTTTCTTCATTATCTCTATATTTCTATTTCGATTCCATCCTCTTCGCTATTTCTCTTTCCATTCCACATTCCATCCGACATCATGCAACCGGCTGCGTCCCTTCGCTCTCCGCCGGTTCCTCCGTCATCGGATGAACGATTGTCCGGTTAATGTGGATCAGGAAACAGCTTGTCATGATCACTGCAATGATCTCCGCAATTGGGAATGCCCACCATACCAGCTCTACCCGTCCGAACTTCGAGAGCAGGTATGCAACCGGAACCAGCACCAGCAGCTGTCTTGCAATGGATACCAGCATACTCAGAAAACCCTTGCCAAACGCCTGGAAAATCGAAGAGCCTGCAATACCAAAGCCGGCACATAAGAAACTTAAGCTGATGATCCGGATTGCCGGAATACCGATCTGCAGCATATAGTCAGACGCATCAAAAATCCCAAGCAGCTTGCCCGGGAACAGCTGCATAATGATCAATCCCACCGCCATAATGCTGACCGCATAGATAATGCCGTACCGCATTGCCTTCTGTAGCCGCGCCTTTTTTCTGGCGCCGTAATTATAAGAAATAATCGGTATCATACCATTATTCAGACCAAATACCGGCATAAATACAAAGCTCTGAATCTTAAAGTAGGCTCCGAATACCGCCGTTGCCGTTGATGTAAATGCCATCAGAATATTATTCATACAGAAATTCATGACCGAAGATACCGATGCCATGATTATGGACGGCACACCTACGCTATATATTTTTCCGATAATCTTTCCGTTCGGTCTGAATATCTCCTTCAGACGAATGGTCAGCTCCCGGTTAAATTTCAGATTAAAGAATACTGCCAATGCGGCCGCACAGAACTGGCCGATGACCGTTGCGATTGCAGCTCCTCGTACACCCATTGCCGGGCAGCCCAGATAGCCGAAGATCATGATCGGATCCAGAATGATATTAATGATCGCACCGGTCATCTGTGTCACCATGGAATACATGGTCTTACCAGTACACTGCAGCAACCGCTCAAATATAAATTGACCGAATATACCAAAGCAGAGACCTCCGCATATAGTCATATACTGGACACCATACTGTGTAATGGTCTCATTCGCCTTCTGCCAGATGAATAACCACTTCGATGCACTCAGACACAGCACGCAGAAAAAGATTGCACTTAACAGTGCCAGAAAGATGCCGTTGTTCGCACCACAATTCGCTTCCTTAAACTTCTTTTCTCCCAGATACCTGGAAACCAGCGCATTCACACCTACGCCGGTACCGCTTCCGACTGCGATCATGAAGTTCTGCATCGGGAATGCCAGCGATAATGCCGTCAGTGCATCCTCTCCCAGCTTTGCCACAAACATACTGTCAACGATGTTATACATGGCCTGCACCAGCATGGATACCATCATCGGTAACGACATGCTGATGATCAGACGGTTTACGGGCATAACGCCCATCTTGTTTTCCTGTTGTAAATTCTTTGTTGTTTCACTCATTTTCTCACCTATTGCTATTCATATTCTTCTGTTAATCTTACGTTGTTCTTATCCCCATACAACTATAAACCTGCAATATACTAGCATTCTATCGACTATATGTCAAATAGTGATTTAGGCACATTCGCTCCATCCGCAATTCCTACAAATATTCACCAATTCGATCAATATTATAAAGCGGAATATTCGTCATCCAATCCTGCTCCCGGTAATCGGACATTGAAGTTCGTACTGCATATTGCGGATGATACTTTTCACAAAATGCCTTTAGACTTTTTGCCTTCAGATTCTCCTCCGCTTTCACCTCCAGGGGAATTACAGATGTCGATGCCTGTAACACGAAATCGATTTCTCCGGTAGAATTTGCACTTGTATAATAGTATGGTTCTATTCCTAATTGTGATATCAGTTGTTGCAAAACGTATTGTTCCGTCAGTGCGCCTTTAAATTCGGTAAATATCCGATTGCCATCAATGATCACACTTGCATCCAAATCTGTCATAGCGATCAACAAACCAATGTCAAGCATATATATCTTAAACGCATCCATCTCCATGTATGCCTTAAGCGGAAGATTCGGCTTCTTTATCCGTTGAACCTTATGAATGAGTCCACAATCTAAAAGCCACTGTATTGCCAGTTCAAAATCTTTTGCCCGTGCCCCTTCACGAACCTGACCATAGATATACTTTTTATTTTCTTTTGCCAGCTGCATAGGAATCGAATTCCAGACCAGATTAAGCCGTGGCACCAATGATAATTCCGCGTGCTTTGAAAAATCCTGCTGATAATAATTCAAAAGATCTTTTTGTATCTCACGCACCTTATGATAATCCTTATTTAAAACAAAATTCTGCACCACTTCAGGCATTCCGCCAACATAATAATACTCACGCAGCCTATCAATATATTTGCTCTTAAACAGCGTAACCATAGCTGTATCTTTACCCTTAAGAATCTCAACAAATCGATCCTCACCAATTGCACACAGATATTCCTGAAAACTAAGTGGATACAGGTCCATAAAATCAACCTTGCCAACCGGGAATGATGTTCCCTTATGCATTGCAACTCCCAACAACGATCCTGCTGCAACAATTGCATATTCCGGTGCATTTTCGCAAAAATACTTCAGGGAACCTAATGCTTTGGGTACCTCCTGTACTTCATCAAAAATCAGCAAGGTGTCTTTACAGTCGATCGTTACGCCTGTCTCAGCACTGATGGCAAGCAGAATACGTTCAACATTGATTTCTCCATCAAACAATTGTCGCATTCTCGGATTACTGTCAAAGTTAACATACGCTGTTTTTTCAAAACATGTCTTTCCAAATTCTTTCATCAGCCATGTTTTCCCCACCTGTCTGGCTCCTCTGATAATCAGCGGCTTTCGATTTTTCTTATCTTTCCATTTTTTTAATTCTTTTAATGCAAACCGCTCCATTCAGCGTCCTCCTATCCCTTATAATGTAGTATTATTCTCCATGTTTTATCTTCTTTTAATTATATCTTTATTCCTAAAAGTGTCAATGGATTGCGTATATATTTTCGTATCGCATTCACATTTTTAAGGGCGTATTTTTGTATCATGCTCGCACTTTTAAGGACGTATTTCTGTATTCTTACTCTGCTGTTGTATCTGTGGGATTTCCATTCTGATGTGAGTTCTTGAATTTTTTTAATCACATATCATAATCCAAGCATCGCAAAATACTGCTTGCCCTTATAGCTTATAATATATACATTAATAATATCTCCATATTCCAGTTCCTTATAAGAATGCCACACCTCGGTATATGCGTTTCCAAATTGAATCAGTAGCATGACCGCCCCATCATCATCTTCTTCATTGATACCGTACTCGTAAATCCATTTTCCCTGCACCCGGAACTGATATAACTGTATTTCTCCCTTTTTTTACTGCTATCGAAAATTTCATCTGATGGTATATAAAAAGAATTGTCGGTACTCATAACAGTCCCTCCATAAAATAAGTGCAGGCATTTCATACCAGATATTTCGTTCCGGTACGGCTGTTACACACGCGAAAGCAGCCAGGATTGTTAAAGCAAGTGCGTTCTTCCTTATTCTCTTTGTCAAATACAATAACGGCTTATCAATCCTTTTCAAAATTCTTTGCTCTTGATACATGAATCTGACCTCCATATTCTATATAAATTTTATCAATGCTATGTATGATTCATATGCAAAGCAAAGTAAAATCCAGTTAAAATTACGAAGTCCAGTGCCTTTTTCCCCCAATCATCCGCAGGATTTGTCATAAAAAGGACAGTATAGCTTCCGGTAAGTAAAAGTGATTTTAATTTCAAACTCATCCTTCGTAAGTTTTTTATTTGACAATATACTTCGCAAGCACCTGTGGTACATAGGCACCCATTGAACCAACACCGGAGCCTTCACCGTTGCCATCAATGATCGTAACCTTATCGATCGTAGAGAGTGGTTCTGCGATTGCCTTCCATACGCAATGGTGCTTTCATCAGCACATTACAATTTATTTTGATAATCCTCTAACTGGTGGAAAATACCCCATTCAACTTTGCAAAGTATTTAAATATAGCTTTCGTATACATTTATTATCTACCTGATTGGTTCTTTACAAAAAAACTTGCGCCTGCGTATGATGATATCATTCCTATATCGTATTCATACGCAAAGCGCAAGTAATTTGTAAATATTTATTTTATTTTTCGTTTAGTAATATCCACCCATTACACTTATTGGATCTTCATCCGAATCAAAACTGAAATAGCAATCCTTTGTCAGATCTATATAGTCCTCCGGCTGAATGTCTTCCATTAACGGTATCCAATCCGATACATCCATTGTATTGCTATCCGCTTTAATGGAAATCACGATTGCCAGATTTTCATCCGGTAGATATTTATATATTTCTACTACGGAATAAACAGTATCATTCTGCCGTTTCCGGGCTACAACATCCTCTCCGTCACCATTTGTAAAGGTTTGACGATCAACCTCCACTATACTATCGTCCTCTCTCCAACTGCCATAATACTGATTATCTGCATCCAAAACCTCTCCGGGTGCAATCTCAACCAAATCATAGCATACGCAATAATTTCCATATGTAAATCCACCACCGGCTCTACTTGCCTCAAATCCTTCCGGGGTTTTGGCTATGATTTCTCTGTCTCCCCCTATCGTATCATAATCCCCGGTTTCCTCGTTGTAATAATAATTTGAAACCGGTATGCCCTCTGCTTCCGAATGACCAATGGTATCGGCTGCAGCCGACTCATCAATCGCATCTAAACTATAATACTGATCCGTTGTAAGTAAAAGACTGTCATCCAGTGGATTTTTATCAAGTTCTGTCGATAATACTGATAGAATCAGACTCTTATCTTCGTTTATCCGCTTTACATAACGCAATACTCTTGACCTCATTTTGCTATTACCATTGTAAGCATCCGTCTGGTCCTCATCTAACATTTCTGAAAGCCCATCATAATCTTTATATTCCTCTGCCAATATCGGAAACCAATCATCACTGTAATTCAATATCAGGGTACATCCAAGTCCCATACCATCACTGTTTACCAATGTTTCCTCTATTCCTCCCTCTGTATCTATGGAAGCCGTATCCTTTATCCTGTATACATATACAATACTGCTATCCTCGACTGTAGCTCCATTGTACATATATCCCTGCTTCTCCGTACATCTGTATAAAGAACCATCTTCTTTCCATTTTTCCGACATTTCGCCCACATTCATACCATCAATCTTCTTTACCCCCAGTGAAACATCATCTGACTGCAACACAAATGCAGTTTCATCCGTATAATCGGTCAGAAGTCCTGACTCCGCCTGTCCTCCTCTCTTATCATTCCCAACTCCGGCTGTATCCGTTGTTTTCGCTCCGCAACCCACCATGCTCAATACCATGGCAATTGCTATGCCTGTTGCAAATAGTTTCTTTTTCATTTGTCTCCTCCTCGACTTTCTTTTCACCCCTCACTATATCGTGAGTTACTATATTATACCTCATTGCATTGTAACTCACAAGACAACACGTCATTTTATAGAATACTTGTTAAAAAGTAAGGTGGTTATACGAATGGAATTAAAACAAGAATATGGTTACTTAGAGCTCCATATCGAAGAACTTTTAAAGGAAAAAAACATTTCCAAAAATAAGCTATGTAAGGATCTGGATATTCCCAGAGCGAACCTGAACCGCTACTGCCAACAACGGTTTCAGAGAATTGATGCGAATCTAATATGTAAGCTCTGTTCTTATCTTTGCTGTGATGTATCCGATTTAATCGAATACCATAAACCGGAAAATTAGTCAAAAAAAATCAGAGCCGGTCTTTCGACTGACTCTGATTTTCATTTGCATATAACTGTTACATTTCACACGATCTTTTACTCTGCAGTTGTATCCGCGGAAGGTTTCGTCTCTGCCGGAGTTTCAACCACCGTCTTGACTCCATCCAGCCCCGTGATATTTACATTCTTGTTAACCTTTGCATCGTATGTATTTGCACGCATGATATCCGCAATATCAATACCGGTCACTTCTTTTACAGACTCCATTGTCTTCGCAAGCACCTGTGGTACATAGGCACCCATTGAACCAACACCGGAGCCTTCACCGTTGCCATCAATGATCGTAACCTTATCGATCGTAGAGAGTGGTTCTGCGATTGCCTTTGCCATCTCCGGCAATGCCTTTACGATCATTTCCACCATCGCTGCCTGTCCGTATTTTTTCATTGCTTCGGCCTTCTTCTCCAGTGCCTCCGCTTCTGCAAGACCCTTTGCTTCGATTGCCTTCGCTTCCGCTTCACCGACTGCACGGATACCCTCGGCCTCCTGCTGTTTTGCAAAAAGCTCCGCTGCGGCCTGTGCCTTCTTCGCTTCCGCTTCCTGCTGCTTTTCAAACTTATCTGCCTCTGCATTTCTCTGACGCTTGTAAAGCTCGGCATCTGCCTGCTGCTGTTTTGCAAACTTATCTGCCTCAGCCTTCTTACGGATATCTGCATCGAGAGACTGCTCCATAACCTCGGCTTCCTTCTTCTTCAGGTCAACTTCCTTCTCCTGACGTGCGATATCTGCCTCGGTCTTTGTAACCTCAATGGTCTTACGCTGTGCTTCCTTCTGAATCTCGTAAGCCGCATCCGCTTCCGCATTTTTCGTATCTTCGATGGTCTTTAATTCTGCCTTCTTGATTGACAGCTCATTCTGCTTAACAGCGATCTCTGTATCGGATAATACCTTTGCATCGTTCGCTTCTTTTCTCGCCTGTGCCTGTGCAATCGCCACATCACGGTCTGCATTTGCTTTGGCAATACTTGCATTCTTCTGGATGGCTGCCATGTTATCCTGTCCAAGTGCGATGATCAGATCATTCTGATCCTCTACATGCTGGATGTTGCAGGAAATAATCTCAATACCCAGACGGTTCATATCCACCTGTGCCTTCTCCTGCACCTGATCACCGAAAGACTTGCGGTCATTACACAAGTCCTTCAGGCTGATCGTGCCGATGATTTCTCGCATATTACCCTGCAGAGAATCTACCAGTGCTTCCATGATCTGCGGTTCCTTCATGTTCAGGAAGTTCTTCATGGCAAGCTGGATACCTTCTTCATCCGTACGGATCTTAACCTTCGCAACCGCATCGATATTTACACCGATGAAATCCAGTGTCGGTACATAATCGCCCGTCTTGATATCGATACTGATCTGCTTGATCAGCAGTTCATCCTTCCGCTCGAAGAAAGGAAGCTTTAAGCCTGCTTTACCAATCAGGATCTTCGGCGTCTTTCTTAAACCGGAAATAATATACGCCTTATCCGGTGGTGACTTAACATAACTGGTAAATAGAATCACCAGAAATACTACGACAATGATACCAATTGCAATTGCTGGACCTGGCATAATATAACCCTCCTTATTTTGACAAATAAAATAAACCCATTCGCACTATATAAATAACAGCATGGCTTGCAAGACTGCAATGCCATGCTGTATTTTCATCATTTTTATTTAGAATTTACCAGCGTTTGCTGCTTCCTCAACGGAAACGGCAACAGCTACGGTAGCACCTACCATAGGGTTGTTACCCATACCGATCAGACCCATCATTTCTACGTGTGCAGGAACTGATGAAGATCCGGCGAACTGTGCATCTGAATGCATACGTCCTAATGTATCGGTCATACCATAAGAAGCAGGACCTGCTGCCATGTTATCCGGATGAAGTGTACGGCCTGTACCACCGCCGGATGCTACAGAGAAGTACTTCTTACCCTGCTCTAAGCATTCCTTCTTGTAGGTACCTGCAACCGGATGCTGGAATCTTGTAGGGTTGGTTGAGTTACCGGTAATTGATACGTCAACGCCTTCCTTATGCATGATAGCAACACCTTCCGGTACAGAGTTTGCACCATAGCAGTTAACCTTTGCACGAAGTCCTTCTGAGTAAGACTTACGGAATACTTCCTTAACTTCGTTTGTATATGGATCATATTCGGTCTCAACAAATGTGAATCCGTTGATACGTGAAATAATCTGAGCTGCATCCTTACCAAGACCGTTTAAGATAACTCTTAAAGGCTCTTTACGAACACGGTTAGCCTTCTCAGCGATACCGATAGCACCTTCTGCTGCTGCGAATGACTCATGACCTGCTAAGAAGCAGAAGCACTTGGTCTCTTCTTCCAGAAGCATCTTACCTAAGTTACCATGTCCTAAACCTACCTTACGGGTATCTGCTACGGAACCAGGAATACAGAATGCCTGTAAACCTTCACCGATTGCTGCAGCTGCATCTGCTGCTCTTCTGCAGTTCTTCTTAATAGCGATAGCAGCACCTACTGTATATGCCCAGCAAGCATTCTCGAAACAGATCGGCTGAATCTTCTTAACCTGATCGTATACATTTAAGCCGGCATCCTTAGTAATCTTCTCTGCCTCTTCGATAGATGAGATACCATAGCTGTTTAATACTGCATTAATTTTATCAATTCTTCTCTCATATGATTCAAATAAAGCCATTTTCGTTACCTCCTTCTATTATTTAGCCAGTTCTTTATCTGTTCTAGGATCAATGATCTTAACAGCGTCATCTACACGGCCGTACTGTCCGCAAGACTTCTCATATGCTGTGTTAGGGTCATCACCCTTCTTAATAAAGTCTGTCATCTTACCAAGGTTTACGAATTTATAGCCAATGATCAAATCATCTGCATCCAAAGCGATACCGGTTACATAACCTTCTGCCATCTCCAGATAACGAGGACCCTTCTTTAATGTACCGTACATAGTACCAACCTGTGAACGAAGACCCTTACCTAAATCCTCCAGACCTGCACCAATCGGAAGTCCTTCCTCTGAGAATGCACTCTGAGAACGACCATATACAATCTGTAAGAACAATTCTCTCATAGCTGTGTTGATAGCATCACATACAAGGTCTGTATTCAATGCTTCCATAACAGTTAAGCCCGGCAGGATTTCTGCTGCCATAGCTGCTGAATGAGTCATACCTGAACAGCCGATGGTCTCAACCAATGCTTCCTGAATAATACCTTCCTTAACGTTCAGAGTCAGCTTACAAGCACCCTGCTGTGGTGCACACCAGCCAACACCATGTGTTAAACCGGAGATATCCTTAACTTCCTTTGCCTGAACCCACTTAGCTTCTTCCGGAATCGGTGCACATCCATGATGAACACCCTGAGCAACTGGGCACATGTTCTCTACTTCTTGTGAATAAATCATGTTGAAACTCCTTTCAATTGTAAAAATTTACATCAGACAGCTCTGGATCCGCCTGACTGTAGGAATCTCTGGAATCAAGACCCCATTTGGTTATATTTTCGCATAAATCGGCAAAATAGTCTAGGACTTTTTTGCATTTTTTTCTCATTTCCTGTGTTATAATAGCGATTATGAATATGAATACGAGGTACTGGCTTTATGAAATATGTTGACTTACACGTTCACTCCAATGCATCGGACGGTACACTGTCTCCGAGCGAAGTGGTTGAACTTGCCCTGAAAAAAGATCTGGCAGCAATTGCTCTCTCCGATCACGATACCGTCAAAGGTGTTCCGGAAGCTGTAAAAGCGGCAGAGGGAACTTCTCTGGAGGTAATCCCTGCCACGGAGCTTTCCTGCTATTATAATAAGATTGAGATCCACGTAGTCGGATTGTTTGTTGATCATCAGAACCCGGACTTTCTGGCAGAGCTGGACCGGCTGGAGGCTGCACGTATGCAGCGGAATCTGGATATGATCGAGTTGTTCCGCAAGGACGGCATCGAAATATCCTTAGAAGAATTGCAGGCCGGAAATCCGGGCAGTGTGATCACCAGAGCCCATTTCGCCAGAGTCCTGACTGAGAAGGGCTATTGTAAAGATAAAAATGCCGCTTTTAAACAATATGTCGGTGTCGGATGCCCGTACTACCTGCCGAAGCCGCAGGTCACACCGGAGCTATCACTCCCTCTGATCACACAGGCAGGCGGTATCCCGATCCTTGCACATCCAAACCTCTACAATATGGGGTGGAACGAGATTGAAACACTGGTACAGACCCTGCTTCCACTTGGTTTAAAAGGCATCGAAGCCTATCACTCTTCCCAGAATATCTCTCAGAGTGATAAGCTTCGTTCCATGGCTGCCAAATATCATCTGGTTGTGTCAGGCGGCTCCGACTTCCATGGTGCAAACAAGCCGGATATCGACCTCGGTATCGGTCGTGGCAATCTCCACATCACAGAAGCGGTTCTGGATCGGATCCGTGCCTGCCGTCCACAGTAGTACTCTAACCGGCATACGGCAGATCATCAAACAGATCCATCTGTTCAATCCCATTTACATACTGCCTGCCTTCCTCATCAATGTATACCTCAAGCTCCCCATAGGTTCCATCGATCAGTTCAAATCCTATGGTGGAAGTTCCGCTTTCCGGATGATCCTGAATGGTGATCGGATAGATTGTGATTCCTGCCCGCAGCGTAGAGTCCTCCAGGCTTCCATCCATCCCCTGTTCCATTCTTGCAGGCACATCCTGCTTTGGTGTGATTCCATGCCGATACTCAGCGTCTTTTCCGTTTGCTAAAACACATATATATGTCGCTGGCTGCAGTATGCCGTCCTGCAATATATAATATTGGTGTCCCCAATATGTACCCAGTCTTTGAAATACTCTCTCTGTCCAGACTCCGTCCTGCGAACACCCCAAGACTTCTCCGCCTTCCAAACGGAATACCTCTACCGGTTCCCCATCCAAAAACTCATATAACCGGGTGGTTTTCTCTTCTGCAAATCCGTATGTCGTCAACAGCAGATAATAAGTACCGTTTTCTTTACAGATATACGCCGAGGCAACTCCAAGCGTTTCAGTTAAGGTAAGTTCAGACGTATTATAACAAATCGTCACCACATCCATTTCGTCCTGCTTCTCGTAATCTGTCCGGATAAACAACGTATCCTGTACTCCATCACCATCCATATCCTGTTCATATGCATCATCTCCCATAATTAAGGAGCTGTATTCAATACCTTTCGTATCCTCCTGTGGTACATATCGTTCATTTATCCCGCTTAATTCCTGATATGGCACCAGCACCCGAAATTGTCCTGCTGCAAACGATGCCATCGCGTACGGATTTATCACGATCTGCACTCCTTGTCCTGTCAGATACCAGCAGATATCTTCTGTCCGGATCATTTCTGAAAGTGTCTGTTCTCCATCCTCAAAAAAATCCTCCTCCCGCGGTTTCAGCTTCTGCCACACATAATCCTTTAAATCCGACTGTATATTTCCCAAATCCGAAAGTGTTAATTGCTTTCCGTTCTGCGCATCAAAGGTAATACCATTTTCCCAATAATCTCCATGAACGCCCCCGCAATACGCACTGTTGTCCAATCTCAGACTGACCACCTGGGAATCTACCCGTTCGGTTTTGATCTCGCTGCTTAGATAATAATACATGCCATCTGCCACTGTATACGTATCCTCTTTAGCCTGATCCGCATACTGTGCCGCCTGCATCCGATATTCATTTTCATAATCAGCATTCCAGTCCTCAAGTGCTTTCCCGATTGCCGTTGTCGGATCTGTATCCACCAGTGCCAACGTATCATATTCGCCAAAAAAGGCGGTTCCGCCTTCTGTGACATCCGGGCCTTCATAATATTGCCGTTCTATCCGTAATCGAATCATCTCGGCCGGCTCCTGCGCGATGTCTACCTGCTCTGTCGTCGTTTCAGACTTTGTACCTTCTGTTTTCTTTTCCTCTTTTAAACTGCTACTCTCTGTTTCCGTCCCTCTGTCCGGCTGTATCTGACAGCCCGTCAGCATTAAAATCATTGCAACACATAATGCTCCTATTCTCTTCTGATATTTTTTCATAAGCCCTCCTCTTCTCACTCTCATGTAATATAGAATGTATATATTCCTGATCATGATGTTATATGCTTATTATATCGGAAACCGCATATACTTGTCCAGTCTACCTGTGCATTATGGTCTGCGTATTTTCTCTAACCTGCCTCCCTCGTAAATGAACCAACCAGTGCCGGCCGTTCAATGCCGTATAATTCCGAGAATCGATAAATATAGCTGTTTACCACATTGGCCGAATACACCTTCTGCTCCAGGCAGCACTTTACGATCTGATCGTTCAGGCATCCCGCCTCAAACCGATATCCTGCCAGTGCCAGCAGTTCTTCCGCTTCCTCCACACTCAGTCCCAGTGCAATACAATATGCCAGTGCCGTTGCCTTGGATGGCTGATATTCCTCCTCCATGTTCTTCAGACGGCTATGCACACGCCGGTCAATGTTGCCACGCTTATAAATATTGTATGGGTGCTTAAACTCTCCGTTTGCAATCAACTGCTGCATCTTCCGCTCCACATATTCCCGAAAGCTCTGCCCGCTTCCTTCTGTCAGATGCCTCTGCAGATAGTCTTCCATAATCGTATCCAGTTCCGCCATCGCCTATATACCCCTTTCTCTTTTGTCCTGCCTTTGATGTCGCTTGTATGCGACATTTACAGCCACTAACAGTATATATAGACGTTTTATTTTTACTTTTAAATAGGGATTGCATAACTTTGGTCTGTACGTGCATAACTTGGAACTTTACCCATCACTCTTTCGGCAAAAATACGCAGAGCATTCCCTCGCCCTGCCGATTCTGAATGGAGAGGCTTCCATGGTGCCGTTCCACGATTTTTTCCAGCAGATGCAGATTCTTCCGATACTCCTTCGGTGTTCCCGGCATCCTAAACCGCCGATACCGCTCATAAGAATCCCGGTCCGCCCGGTTCCCCTCCAGCTTTAGGATCAGCATTCCGTTTCTTGTTCTCAGACTGACAGACAACCACCGTACCTTCTCTTCCCGCACACAATGCTCCAGTCCGATCTGCAACATGCAGTCCAGAACCGCTCCCAGCTCATCCTCCCGGATCTCCAGCTCCGGCAGTGGTTCTATCACCGCATCAAACAATATCCGCTCCTCCATCGTCCGCTTATAATACTGGAACAGGATGGAATCCATGGTCAGATTCCCGCTTAACGGCACCAGTGCCAGCTCTTCCTCCACATTTGCCGACAGGCCGGCTTCCGATTCATCCGGCGACCGTGTTGTCAGACTGTTCCGGATTGTCAGCAGTTCTCGGTTCTCATCCGCCACCTGCCTGTAATGTTCATACCTCCCGGCAATTATTTCATCCAGCTGCTTCTTCTCCCTTTGTAACCTCCGGATTTCCATACGACTATATAAAAATGCGAGCAGATTCACCAGCAGGATCTGCAGGATCACCCAATACCCCCAGAACATAATAGCTGCCACGGTCGGTGCTGCCGACTGATTCGCCATGTGTTCAATGAAAACACGACTGCCTGTATACATACAAGTCTGCATACCGAGGATCAGCAATGCACAGTATTTATAAATATACTCCCGCTTCGGAATGATCTCCGGCCGGGCGATCTTCCTTGCAACGAAGCTGGTACCAATCGTCGCTATGCCCAGTATTAATACAAACAGCATTCCACCCCCCAGATCCGTTCCGTCTCCGGTCACAACTCCGGCAACAATGTTCCGCTTGCCCGGAATGATCAGAAATCCACCGATCCCAAGCACATTGCTTACCATCAATACCAGATGATTCACAATGACATTTTTCCACAGACTTCCGCCAAAATATATTGCAAGCAGAAGCATACCGCCATAAAGCTCCAGTATGATAGCTATCATTGCCCCGAATATCCCCTGAGACTTCGTCACAAACACCGTAAAATAAAGCACCAGTGCCGCCAGAAAATAATCCAGGATATGAATCGGTTTCCTCTTAAACGGAAACACGATCAATGCAGAGGCACATTCCAGAATTGTCCCCCATATAAACGTATAGGAATTGCTCCAGTCAACCTGTATATTCATACTTACACCTGTTCTGCCCAGTAATTCAGATACCTTTTCCGTAGCTCCTTCTCATAGGATACACCGATTGGGATAACATCGGAGTTTTCCATCCGGATCTGCTCCTTTTCCACAACCTTTACATAATCCAGATTCACAATATACGCCTCATGACAGCGTACAAATACTTCCTCCAGCTGTCCCTGCAGCTTTCGCAATGAACTGTAATAGGAATATTCCTTCTCCTTCGTATGGATCTGCAGCTTCCGTTGTACCCGCTCAATATAAAAAATCTCATTTTGGGAAATAATAACCCTGCTGCCCTGATTAAAAATCTCCAGCACTGCATTTTTCTTTCGTTTCTGGATCAGCACCTCTGCCTTCCTCACTGCTCTCGGAAGCATCAGGTCCATGTTGGCCTTCAGTACGAAATAGCAATGCTTCGTTTCATAAACTTCCGGTGCAAATTCCAGAATATTCGTCAGATAAATGATCTGGCTCTCCGGCTGCAGCTCATTGATCGCCGTACTTAAAGTAATTCCGTTATAATCTCTGCCGTCAAACTCAATATCCATGATGAAAAGATCACACTCGAGTGCCTGTCCTTCAATCTGCTTTAGCAGCTCCTCCGGCTGACAGGTCGTTACATCCTTCTCTTCTGCCAGCTTCTGATCCAGAATCACCCTTTTCGATCTTACGATTTCTTCTTCATTATCATCACATATTATAATCTTCATCTTCCGGTATCTCCTTATTCTCGCGGCAGGAAGATACATACACAGCCTTCTTCTTCCTGATTCTCCACTTCTATAATTCCTTTATGACTCTCCACAATCTTCTGCAGAAGCTTCAGATTCTTCCGATATTCTTTTGGCACTCCCGGCAGGTAGAATTTATGGTGCCGTTTATAAGAATCCCATGTCACTTTGCACCCTTCCAGCTTTAACATAAGCATTCCGTTCCGGCTTCTTAAATTCACTGCCATCCATCGCCGGTCTCTCGCAAGGATACAGTGCTCATATACAAACTGCAGCGCACAGTCCAGCATAGAGGTCAGATCCTCTTCCCGTACGGTCAGATTGGACATCGGTTCTATGGTAGCATCAAAAACCACTGCATCCTCTCCGGCTCGTTTATAATACTGATACAGAATGGAATCAATCGTCAGATTCCCGCTTAACGGGATCATGACCAGCTCTTCACCCAGTGCATTCAGATCCTGTGCATAATGCTTCATCTGTTCCTTGCTTTCTATACCGTCTATCTGCACTTCCCGGTACAATTCCTGTCTCACATTCCGGAGCTCCCGGTTCTCCTGTGCGACCTTCTTATAGTATGCATACTTTCCTGCTATGATCTCATTCAGGGCAAGCTTATCCCGCTCCAGCCGCCGGATTTCCATCCGATTATAGAGAAATGCCAGCAGATTCACCATCAAAATCTGTATAACGATCAGATAACTCCAGTACCAGACGGTCGTTACCTTCGATGCGTCATACTGCTTTGCATAATGCAGTACCAGCGCCTGACTGCCTGTATAGATGCAGATGAATCCGATAATATACGTCCATGCACATAATTTATAAATCGACTCTTTTCTCGGAGATACCTCTGTCCGGAAGATTTTCCGAAAAATCGGACTGATGAGCACCGTTGCCACCAGCATGATGCATACGATCAGCATACCATCCTTCACGGCAACCGCCTGCCCGGTCTTGATCCGCTGCATGGCCTCCTTCATTCCCGGAATCAGCAGATACCCACCGATTGATACCGCATTGATAACATTGATATTAATATAATGCACCAGCGTATTCTTCCAGAGACTTCCCCCGAAAAACACACCAAGCATTGCGATCTCACCATATAATTCTACGATAACTGCCAGAAAATTCCCCCATACGCCCTGCGGCCGCAGTATATAAACCAGCACAAACATCAGATTAATTCCCAGAAACCATGTCAGAATATGAATCTTTTTTCTCTTAAACGGAAATAAAATCAGACCACTCAGACATTCCATAGCTGCAGTTGCCACAATTGTATATGCATTTGTCCAATCAATCTGTATGTCCATCTCTATATTCTCCTCTTCTGTATCCCTTATATCCGCTACTCTGTCCTCTTCGATCCGTATCCACAGGTTTCCTGATTCGGCATTCCATAACCTCGGATTTCCGGCAGCCGGATTTCTGTCAGAAACTCTGTTCCCAGATCCTGCATCTGAATCGTTCCTTCATATGCCTCCACAATCTCCCGGATGATTGATACACCGAACCCATGAGATACCTGGTCCGGCTTCGTCGTCTGCATCCGATCCACATCCGGCCTGATTGCAGCAGATTTCGTATTCCGAACCTGAATATGCAGTGTTTCTGCTTCCATCCACAGTCGCAGGGATGTCCTGCTTCCCTCTCCGGCTATAACTCCTGCTTCTCTTGCATTATCCAACAGATTCGCAAACAGACTGACAATCTCCCGCTCCTTAAGCTTCAGCTCCGGCAGCTCCCCGCTCTCTATCTGTAGCTGCTGTCCAGCCGCCTGTGCTTCCTCCTGCTTCCCGGTCAGTAATGCATCCAACAGCCGATTACCCGTATAGGATAGGATCACTGACCCGGATTCGTTCATTCTGTCCTGCACCTGCATATGTTTCCGCAGATCATGTTTCACCTTCCGCAGTCCCTGATTCACTTCTACCAGCGTATCATAATACTCCTCCTCTGCGTGCATCCGCAGCTGTGCCTCTGATTGCTGCTTCTCCAAGGCTTTACGTTTCCTCACCAACAAAACCTGTATAGCACAGAGGATTATTAGTGTTATTAGAACAATAAGGAGCAGAACTCCTATCTGCCACTTCTCCATCCGTCCCTCACTCCTGCTTATCATTTTCTCTGATATGTCTCTCGGTCATAGTCAAATTATAACGCAAGATGAAAATGGAGCAAACTTTCGTTTACTCCATTCTATACTTCCCCGTGGAATTCTCTATTAGTCTTCCTTCTTCTTACCGAATAAAGACTTCTTTTCCTTCTTCTCATCAGCAGCTTCCTCTGTCTCGGCTGTTGCTTCTTCCGGCTTGTCAATCTGTGCAATCGCTGCCTTATTCATTGGGATACGGCAGTTCTTGTTATTACCAAACTCAACAATAACCGTATCATCTACTACATCCAGAACCACACCATAGAATCCGCTGGTTGTCATGATACTGACACCCGGTCTCAGTTCTGCGATCATCTGCTCCTGTTCCTTCTGCTGCTTCTTCTGCGGGCGGATCAAAAGGAAATAGAAAATAACCACCATCAAAACGATCCAAATGATGCTTCCCCATCCTGCTAATCCTGCTCCGGTCTGTCCATTTGCACCGGCAGTTGCTTCCAATAACGTATAAAACATTTCATGTCCTCCATTTATTCGTGATTTTCGAATCCGGCAAGCTTCGCCTGCTTGTACTCCTGATAGCAGCCTTTCTCGATTGCCTCTCGAATCTCTTCCATCATCTTATTATAAAAATACAAATTATGCAAGACGCAAAGTCGATAACCTAACATTTCTTTCGCCTTCAGCAGGTGGCGGATATAAGCTCTGCTATAGGTTCTGCATGCCGGGCACTGGCATCCCTCCTCAATCGGGCGGCTGTCCAGTTCAAACTTTGCATTCAGCAGATTGATTTTTCCATGATTGGTATACAGATGCCCATGTCTGCCATTCCGGGTCGGATACACGCAATCAAAGAAATCCACGCCACGGTCAACTGCCTCCAATATGTTTGCCGGGGTTCCGACTCCCATCAGATAAGTCGGCTTATTCTCCGGCAAATGCGGAACCGTCACATCCAGAATATGGTACATCTCCTCATGACTCTCGCCAACCGCCAGTCCGCCAATCGCATATCCATCCAGATCCAGCTCGGAAATTGTATCTGCATGTGCGATCCGGATATCATCAAAAATCGCACCCTGATTAATTCCGAAGAGCATCTGATTCGGATTGATCGTATCCGGCAGACTGTTTAATCTTGCCATCTCGTTTTTGCATCTTTGTAACCATCTGGTCGTTCTTGCCACAGACTGCTCTACATATTTTCGTTCCGCTACGCTGGACGGGCATTCATCAAACGCCATTGCGATCGTGGATGCCAGATTGGACTGGATCTGCATGCTTTCCTCCGGTCCCATGAATATCTTCCGGCCATCTACATGGGAATGAAAATAGACACCTTCCTCCTTGATCTTTCGAAGGCCTGCCAGAGAAAACACCTGAAATCCGCCGGAATCGGTCAGGATTGGCTTATCCCACACCATAAACTTATGCAGGCCGCCCAGCTTCCGAATCACTTCATCTCCCGGTCTCACATGAAGATGATAGGTGTTGGACAGCTCGATCTGGGTTCCGATCATCTGCAGATCCTCGGTTGATACGGCGCCCTTAATCGCAGCTACGGTTCCTACATTCATAAATACCGGTGTTTGTACCGTACCATGCACAGTCTCCAGCACCGCCCGTTTTGCTTTTCCATCTTTTGCTATAATCTTATACATAATTACCTCTTTTATCTACATATGCCCGGATCAGGATTCCATCCTCCCGGTACACTTCCTCTATAACCTGTCCGCTCTGCCTTACCCGTGCAATCTTCGCCGCATCCCGGTACGGATACACATGTTCAAAATATATCCGATTCTCACGGATCATCCGGCTGATCCCCTGTAGCAGTTCCTGCAGACCGTCACCGGTTCTCGCCGATATCCGGTATACTTCATCTGCCCTGAAATCCTTCAAAACCTCCGGCACATTCTCCCGATCTGTCTTGTTAAACGCAGTCAGTATCGGCCGTCCTTCGATCTCCAGATCCCGCAGAGTCGCATATACCGTATGCATCTGAATATCCATCTGCGGATTGGATGCATCTACTACATGCAGAATATAATCGGAATATTTCGCTTCTTCCAACGTAGAACGGAATGCCTGGATCAGATGATGCGGCAGCTTCCGAATAAATCCAACCGTATCCGTCAGCAATATCTTCTGCCCGTCCGGCAGCTCCAGGCTCCGCGTTGTAGGATCCAGTGTTGCAAACAGCTTATCCTCGGATAACACTTCGGAATCCGTTAATGTATTTAACAATGTGGACTTTCCTGCATTGGTATACCCCACAATACAAACGACCGGAATCCCATTGCCCAGCCGCTGCTTCCGCTGTGTTGCCCGGTTCGTCTTCACCTGTTCCAGATCCGCCTTCAATCTGGAAATCCGCTCCCGGATCACACGCCGGTCAATCTCCAGCTGCTTCTCTCCGGGACCTCTGGTACCGATTCCACCGCCCTGTCTGGACAGGATCCCGCCCATACCGATCAGGTGTGTCGATCGATATCGCAGCTGTGCCAGCTCTACCTGGATCTTTCCTTCTCTGGTCGATGCCCTCGCGGCAAAAATATCCAGAATCACCATTGTCCGATCCAGGATCTTTACCTCCAGCTCTCGTTCCAGATTATTCATCTGCGAAGGTGTCAGCTCATCATCACATACGATCCCATCTGCATCCATCATTATCAGATACTGTTTCAGCTCTGCCACCTTACCGGAGCCAATATAAGTTGCAATATCAAAGCCGGCACGATTCTGTATAAACTGTCCGACCGGCAGCCCGCCTGCCGTCTGCACCAGTTCTGCCAGCTCTGTCAGAGAATCCTGTGTCGTCACTTCATCTCCGACTGCAACGCCCACCAGAACCAATCGTTCTGCCCGCTCTTCTAATTCATATAACTCTGTCATAAACACTCCTGCCTTATGATTCGAGACGCTGCCTGGTATACAGGAAGTCATACTCCTTCTGCACCAGATCTGTAACTGTATAATTCATCCTGTATTCACAAATCAGTTCATATGCCTTGTCATAGTCATGCTGTGACTCATAATACAGTATCTCAATGTATCGCAGTTGCTCAATGCAGCTCTTATCCGACGAGTGCAGCCCCTGTTCCAAATACTGATGGCAGGTGCTATACCGTCCTTGCTGGAAATAATAATCCGCCAGTTGTGCACAGGCATATGAACTTTCCGGTTCATAATCTACATAAGTAGTCAGATATGCCACCTGTTCATCCGTTCTTCCAAGCTTGGTTGCACACATCCCCGCATATAAGGCACATTCCGTGTGTCCGGCCTCAATCGCCGCCTGAAATGCCGGCAATGCGGCATCATAGTTTCCTTCTTTCATCTCAATGAATCCCCGTGACATCTTCTTCTGAAGATTCAGATATTCAATCTGTTCTTCCTCCGTTTCCAACAGAATATCATACTGTTCAATCGCTTCCGCATACTGCTCTGTCAGAAAATAAGAATCTGCCAGATATAATCTGGTATCCCGGTCCACCGGCTGTGCAAACTGAACTTCTTTACTTAATGAGGTCTGAAAATTCGATATGGCTTCTGAATAATTTCCTTCATTATATGCAGCAATCCCCTGATCCCGGTATTCATTCTTATCCTGCATATTCGTATAGATTCTGACTCCATATGAAATCAGAAATCCAAGTGCTCCCATCAGAAGTACTGCTGTCAATGCCTGAATCACACTCTTCTTCCGTGACTTCTTTTTATGTTCCATAATGTCCTCCCGAACAACTTCTGATTCCGAATTCTTTACCGATTCATGACTGCATCGATCGAATCGATACATGCTGCCCGCAATCCGGCATGCTCCAGTGCATCCACACCACGGATGGTCGTGCCATTCGGTGAGCAGACCGCATCCTTTAATACACCCGGATGCTCTCCGGTCACCTGCTGAAGCTTCGCACTGCCAAGCATCGTCTGTGAGATCAATTTATAAGCGGTTGCCCGCGATATGCCATACTTAACCGCCGCATCTGCATAGGCCTCTAGAATCAGATCCATGAATGCCGGTCCACAGCCGGAAACAGCTCCGCCGATGCCCATTAATCCGGTCGGCAGCTCCTCTGTAAGCCCCAACGCCGAAAAAAGATCCAGCACCAGTTCCCGTTCTCCTGCAGACAGCGTATTCTTCTCTTCAAAAAGGATCACACCTTCACCCACCATTGCCGGTGTGTTCGGCATAATGCACTGAATCCGTACATCCGCTCCCAGAAGCTTCTCATAGTTCGCAAAAGTCCAGCCTGCTGCGATCGAGATCAGTGCCTTTCCTTTCATATATGCACCGGCATCCGCCAGTACACCTTCAATCTGATATGGCTTACAGGCCATGATCAGGATATCTGATTCCACTACCAGTTCAATCAGATCATGAATCGGAACAAATCCGATTCTCTCTGCGTTCTCCAGCAATTTATCCTTATGCGGCGCATATGCCAGCACCTGGTCCTTTTCTACCTTACCGGCCTGAAAGAAACCTGCCGCAATTGCCTGTGCCATGTTTCCCATTCCTATAAAACCGATTTTGCTCATCCTGCATCCTCCTTCTCATCTGCTATCCACCTGAAAATCTTTCTGAAATGCAATTAGCTTTTATTATATTCCATCAAATAAGAAAGTCAAGTTTGCAATCATCAGAATTCTTCTTCCATCATTGCATAAATCTCGCTTAACCGCTCTCTGCTTAACTCAGTCTGATTCAGGATCGTATACCGATCCGGTCGGGTTCCCTGTGCCTGCTGCCATGCATTCACGAAAATGTCCTCTGTCACCTTCCAGTCGGACGGCTTCACCGGCAGCTTGTACTCATGCAGGATCCGCTTGATCTTACCGATATTACGATTCTGGAAGATGCAGACCGGAACACTTCCCATTGCCACTGCGATACCATGTGGCACATATACATCATCCGCAAAATTCTCCTCCAGTGAATGACAGAATAAATGCTCCGCTCCACTGCTCGGTCTGGAATTGCCGGCAATCTCCATGGCCAGCCCACCCATGACCAGCGCCTGTGTCAGCACCTTGATAAAGCTCTTGCTCTTGATAGATTTCTCTTCATTATAACAAATGGAGTTAAATGCCATCTTAGAAATCATATAGGCAAAATCATCGATCTTGCTTCCTGTCACCGCCGCATCCAGTTTCCAGTCATTCAGTGCCGTATATTTACTGATCGTATCACCGACCCCCGCCAGTAGCTGCCCCTCCGGTGCACCCATGATCAGATTAACATCTACTATAATACTATGCGGGATCGTACAGCGAAATGTCTTTCGCTTCAGTCCCTCTGTTCCAAGCACTGCCACCGGTGACGCCAGGCTGTCATTACTGAGTGTTGTCGGCAGGCATAAGAATATGGACTTGCTCACAAAAGCCGCATACTTAGCCAGATCCAGAACCATACCACCACCGAAGCCGATGACCACTGCAATATCATTCATACAGATATATTTCGCCAGATCCACTGCCTGATCAAAGGATCCGTTCTCCACCAGATAGATCTCACTGTATTTAAAATCCGCCCGCAGTTCCTTCAGTGTATCCGGAAACAGCTTCTGCAGATTCTGATCCGTCACGATCACGACCTTCTTGTTGCCAATTCCCGGCACGCAATCTGACATTACCTCATTGACTCTGGCAAAAATTCCCTCTTCTACTAACAAATGATACGGCAAACGAAAATGATTCATAGCTCTCACGCTTCCTTTCCTATCTATCCTGATTCTATTCCGGCATCCATCCTCACTATATCCGGCCTGTATACGGCAGAAATCCATGATGCTCCGTCAGTTCCGTTTCTTCAAATAAGCGATTCACCGCCGGAAGATATTCTGTGTACGTATTGGCCTTCCGGATTTTTTTCAGATACCTGTCAGGCTCCTCAAACACGGTTCCCCAATAATTCCATAATTCCTTTAGCTTAAACAGCGTATTCCGCTCTCCGAAATCAATGCTCCGGTATGCGTGAAGAACCTGATCATGCAGTTGCTTCAGCTCCTCCTTTTTCAGGTGCTTACCTCCTTGCAGCTCCCGGATCAGTGCCGGATTTGCAAGAAGTCCTCTACCGATCATAACAGCACCGAAACTGCCCTCCGGATATTGTTTTATCAATTCCTCATAGTCTTTTATAGAGAATACATTTCCATTATAACAAATGTCCATAGGCTCTGCCAATGCCTGCCGGAAGATTTTCTGACGAGGCTCTCCCCGATAAAAGTCTTCCCGATACCGCGGATGAATAATCAGCTCCCGGATCGGAAACTGCCGAAAAATCGCCAGCAGCTCTCCGAAAGCTTCTTCTCCCTCCTCTGCCGACATTCCCAGTCTGGTCTTTATCGTAATATCCGCAGTCCATTCTTCCCGAAACACGGTCTCCAGAAATGTCAGCAGCTGTTCTCTGTTCTCCAGCATACCGGCACCCTTTCCCTTGGATACCACCGTCCCGGACGGACAGCCGAGATTTAAATTAATCTCCCGGTATCCTAATTCCTCCAATGCACGACCGGCACGGATAAACCCATCTGCATGATTGGTCAGCACCTGTGGTACCAGCGGAATCCCGGTATTGTTCTCCGGCAACAGATCCCGTCGTTCCTTCGGCCCCAGTACCCGTTTCGTATTCGGCTGGATAAACGGTGCATAGACCTTATCCGCATCCGGAAATAGCTTCCATGCCTCTCTTCTGTAAATATATCCTGTAATTCCTTCCATCGGAGCAAAATAAAACCGCATAATTCTCCTTTCATTCCTTCCGGCCTGTTCCACGTTCTGTCATCCTTTCTCGCTTCTTCTGCACAATGGGAGAGAGCATTCTGCCCTCTCCCATTCGTATAACTCTCTGTGATTCTGCCGATTATTCCTTTCTCAGAATATCCACGGTATGTGCTGCCGCTCCGATCAGGTCCTGCCGCTCGCAGATTGATAGCTGATACCGCATGAATTCCTCAAAGGTCTCGTCATCCATTTCATTTAACATCTTTCGCATATAATTGGCCGGTCCATCCGGGGTTATGATCTGAACCCGCGTCAGTCCCGCTGCCCTGTTATACCCGTCAATATCCTCCACCCGCACATAATCATACAGATTCTCCGGATGGGATACACTGTGAAAATCCTCTGTCAGACGGTTCTGCTCCATACATTCTTTTATATGACCTTCCTTAAATGCATAGGTCAGCACACAATATTCATTCATGCAATATGCAACCAGGATGATACCGCCCGGTTTCGTCACCCGCTTAGCCTCCGCAAGCGCCCGCACCTTATCCTCCTGTGTGAACAGATGATACATCGGCCCAAACAGCAGTGTCAGATCAAACTGATCCGACTCCAGCTTTTTCAGATTCAGAGCATTGCCCTGCATCGCCTTTACGGTACTTCCTTTCTTCTTTAAGATTCCGAGGTTATACCGCACCAGTTCAACGGCTGTCACATCATATCCCTCGTCTGCCAGTGCCACGGAATACTTTCCGGTTCCGGCTCCGATATCCAGAATGTGAATCGCCGAATTCGTATCACACTTTATCTGCTCCAGATACCGGTGGATATAATGCATGGAAGTCCGAAACTCTACCTGTCCGTATCGGGTATTCAGTCGTTTATCTTCATTAAATTTATTATAATACTGTTCGAGCTCTGTCATCTGCTTCATGCGTCAATTCTCTTCTATCTCTTACTCTTATTCATAATACCGGAGTTCCTCCCTCCGGCATCTGCCCTACTTGTTGGCTTCATAGGTCCTCAGCCGTTTGAAGAAATCCTTACTTTCTGCCACAACCACACCGCTCAAAGCAAAGATTGCGATCATGTTCGGGATGGCCATCAGTCCGTTAAAGATATCCGCAATGGTCCATACAGCTGCAACTGTCATGTAAGGTCCGATAAAGACTGCCAGAATGTATAACCAGCGATATACCTTAATGATCTTCTGCTTCCCGTTGAACAGGTATTCCAGACAACGCTCGGAATAATAATCCCATCCAAGAATGGTTGTAAATGCAAAAAATACCAGACACATCATCAGAATAAAGGATGATACCTGTGATGGGAACGGAAGACCGTTATTAAATGCATAGGTGGTAACCTGTACACCTTCCAGTCCCTCTACCTGCCATGCGCTGGTCAGGATAATCGAAAGACCGGTCATGGTACATACAATGATCGTATCAATAAAGGTACCGGTCATAGATACCAGACCCTGGCGCACCGGTTCATTTGTCTTCGCTGCTGCCGCTGCGATCGGAGCAGAACCCAGACCGGACTCATTGGAGAAGATACCTCTTGCGATACCCTTCTGCATTGCGATCAGCATCGTACCTACCGCACCACCGGTGATCGCCTTCGGATTAAATGCACCCTTTACGATCGTAACAACCGCTGCCGGAATTTCCTGTACATTACAGATCAGCAGAATAATGCAGAATGCAATATAAATAATTGCCATAAACGGAACTACAGCCTGTGACACCTTGGAAATACGCTTTACGCCGCCAATCAGTACGGCTGCTACACAGACACTTAAGATCAGAGACGCAATGATAACCGTCCATGAATATGTACCGATTCCCGGAATTGTCAGTGTCCATGACATATTCGGGTCAAAATAATTATTAACTGCGGAAGAGATACCGTTTACCTGAGAGAATGTACCGATACCAAACAGACCTACGCAAACGCCAAAGAATGCAAAAATCTTAGCCAGCCATTTCCACTTCGGGCCCATACCCTTCTCTATGTAATAGAATGGTCCGCCCAGTGCATGATGATTCTCGTCTACCTCGCGGTACTTAACAGCCAGCAGGCCCTCGGCATACTTGGTTGCCATACCGAAAAACGCTGCTACCTCCATCCAAAACAACGCTCCCGGGCCTCCGGCTCCGATTGCCGTTGCAACACCTACGATGTTACCGGTTCCGATCGTTGCGGACAACGCAGTACATAATGCACCAAAGGATGATATCTCACCGTGTCCGTCATCTTCATTCTGAACCATCCACTTTAATGCCAGTGGCAGTCTCCGTATCTGAAGAAGTCCCAGACGGATAGACAGATAAATACCTCCGGCCAGGATCAATACGATCAGAGGGATACCCCATACCAATGTATCAATCTTATCCAACAGAGCATTAAACATTTTCCAGATCAAATCCAGAGTGCTATCTGCATGATACTTCGTGCTCATCTCACTTATCCAAGTGCTCATCATTACTGCATTCATTCTCTTTACTCCTTAATTATTATTTATCGCTTCGTCCATATATAATCCTGCATATCTGATCACTACATATTAAATATGTTTAAATTACGACTAAATAAGGCTAGCATACCGAAAGAAAATTGTCAACAAAAAGCACTATTTTATCGTTTATCATTAAAAAATGGTTGACAAACAATAATTGACCTGTTATAGCTCATTTAACGATAAACATTAAATATTTATTCTTTAGCGATTTTTATCCGGGAGGAGGAGTTTTTATGAAAGAAGATTTAATCAAACGCATCCATACCATCGGCCGCATTGGTGTTATTATTACAAATATTTACAGAGTCCTGATTATCGTCCTTATGTTGATCATTCTGGTCGGAACCATTGGACTGTTTATGATTCCAAAGGATCTGCTGACCCTGCAGTTCGATTCCACCGTCAATCTTCAGATCGATCCGAGTGCGGTTCCGGGAGATTCATCCGATGCGACTGTGAAGAATAATCTGATATCTCTGAGCAGTCTTTTCGAAGCAGGCAGTCTGTTCCTGGTTTATGCTGACGGAACTACTATCCCGATCACCGTCTCTACGCTTGACACCACTCAATATGAGGATGGTATGCATCTGGATGTCCGGACCACAACTCCGCAGACCCGCACCCTGACTATGCAGGATCTGGCATGACTGCTGGTTGCTGTATTACTCTATCTGGTCATGTCGCTGGTAACGATCTGCTTTATCGGAAGCCTGTGCACCGCAGTGCGTTACTGCGACTCTCCGTTTGATGCCACGATCATCCGGCGAATGACAAGCTTTGCATTTTCCCTGATTCCATGGGTATTCCTGTCCTCTTTGGTCAATTCTGTCAGCAATTCGATCACCACCGGCGGCCCCCATGTCAGTCTCAGCATCAATCTCGGTATGATCCTAATCATTCTGGTTATCTTTGCTTTGACCCTTATCTTTAAATACGGTGCAGTCCTGCAGCAGGAATCCGATGAGACATTATAGGCAGACAAGGAGGTGCAATCATTATGGAAAAGATTATATTACGATTAGACCGGGTCATGGCAGACCGCAAGATGAGTCTGAACGAGCTCTCTGAACGGGTCGGTGTATCCAATGTCAATCTCTCAAAAATGAAGACCGGCAAGATCAGTGCGATCCGCTTCTCCACCTTGGAAGCAATCTGTGAGGTACTTCACTGCCAGCCGGGTGATATTCTGGAATATGCACCGGATGAGCCGGATACGCCAGACACTCCGGCCACCTGATTCTTTCGGCATCCTTTCAAAGTTCTGAACGTTTCAGCTGTTAGTTTACGGTTTCTTGACAATTCCGGGAAATCACTTCTCCCGGCGAAACAATTCCTATATACTTGTGTGGTGTGCTTTGGCACCCGCATCATTATTATTTAAGAAGGAGGATCATCTATGGATTCACTGATACATATTGAAGATATTATGAAAATCTATAATCCGGGCGAAAACGAAGTCCGTGCTTTAGATCATGTATCCTTAGACATTCAGCCCGGCGAATTCGTTGCCATCATCGGTCAGTCCGGCTCCGGCAAATCTACATTAATGAATATGCTTGGTTGTCTGGACGTTCCGACCTCCGGCACCTACATTCTGTCCGGAGAGGATGTGTCTCATCTGACGGACGATCAGCTGTCAGATATCCGGAACCGGCAGATTGGATTTATCTTTCAGGGGTTTAACCTGATTTCCAATCTGACTGCTCTGGAAAACGTAGAGCTGCCACTGATTTACCGCGGTATGCCGGCAAAGGAGCGTCGGGAATGCTCGGAGGAGGCACTCCGCATGGTCGGCCTGGAGCATCGAATGGATCACAAGCCATCCGAAATGAGTGGTGGTCAGCAACAGAGGGTTGCGATTGCTCGAGCCATTGCCGCCAAGCCACCGGTCATTCTGGCTGATGAGCCGACCGGAAATCTGGATTCCGCATCTACGAAGGAAATCATGAAGATTCTCCATAATCTTCACGAAAGCGGACGGACGGTGATCCTGATCACCCACGATGACCAGATTGCCGCAAATGCCAAACGGGTTGTCCGCATTATGGACGGACGCATTGAATCTGATTTCACACGGGATCTACCGGAGTCTGAAACCTGATCCATATTTTTTCAACCATGGAATCAACTATGCCATGAAATCAGATCTTCCATTGCGTATGCACGGAATCTATTTTTTAATTCATATAAATATATCAGAAACAGGAGGAGCTTTTATGTCTACTACTACCAAAAAGAAATCCGGAAAGAAAACGGTTTTCATTATCATCGGTATCGTCCTTGCGGTACTTATTATCGCAATCGTCGGTATCAGTGCCGTATTAAATAATCTGATCAAGAATGCCGGTCTGACCGTGGATGCCGCACATCCGGTCTATCAGGATATTTCTTCGGATGTTACTACCAGCGGCACCATATCCAGTGCCAATATCACTACCTACACCGGTGCGATCAATGCAACGATCAATGATGTCAACATCAAGCCGGGTCAGACTATTAAGAAGGGCGACCTGCTGTTGACCTACGATACCGCCAGTCTGGAGGATCAGTATAACGAGGCCTCTTTAACCGCCCGTTCCAGCCGGCTGACCAATCAGGCCACTGTGGATGCCTCCAATAAAACCAGTGCAGATATTACACAGGCCCAGCAGAAAGCGGACTCCTTAAAGGGCCAGATTGCAGCCATTCAGGCAGAAATCGCCAATCTCCGGAACACAGATACCGGAGAAGATCCGAATCAGGATCTGACGGCTTCCCTTGCCGAGAAACGTACTCGTCTCGATGCTGTTCTTAATGAAATCCAAACGATTCTGGATACCAAGCCGGCTGCAGAGGACTTAGCCAAGAACCAGGACTATATTAATAAATGTAATGAACGTGACACTCTGACCGCTTCCATCGCCAATCTGGAAGCGATCTTAAAAACATTACCGGATAACAGCACTTCTATTATGGCTGCCATCGAGGCAAAGAATGCGGAATTATCCGATCTGCAGACCCAGTTATCCCAACAGGAAGCAACCATTGACAGTGCACAGGCAGGCCTGCTGACCTCTACCCAAAAGGAGCAGATCAATGTATCCAATCAGCTGGCGAATATGCAGGTTGAGGCTGCTGCCACCTCCTTAGAGGAAGGCCGGCAGGGAATCGTGGCAGAACAGGATGGAATCATTACCTCGGTAGAGGTTACCAAGGGCAGTGCTACGGCCACCGGTACCCCGCTCTTTACCATTGCGGATGACTCTCAGATGAAGGTTACGGTTCCTCTTTCCAAGAAAGATCTCGCCTCCGTTGCTCTGAATCAGAAGGCTACTATTACCGTTCTCGACCATACCTACGAGGGCACTGTCACTTACATCAGCCGCATTGCAACCACCGGTGCAAACGGTGCTACGAATATTGATGCAGAGGTTACCATTTCCAATCCGGATGAGAATCTGGTGCTTGGTCTGGACGCTAAGGTAGTCATTCATACTGCTTCTGTCACAAATGTATTAAGTATTCCGAACTTTGCAGTTAACGTTGATACGACCGGCTCCTTTGTCTATGCCGTAGACAACGGAATCGTTACAAAGAAATACATCGAAACCGGCGTCAGTGATGTAAACAACTGTCAGATTCTTTCCGGCCTTACCACAGATGACATCGTCATCACAAATGTATCTGCCGGCATTGAGGAGGGCCTTCCGGCTATTCCGAATATCGCTGATCCGGTAGAAGCAGACACTGCTACCCCAGACAACTCCGATGTAGAACCGGATGCTTCATCAGATGACAACCAGTCAAACTAGTTCAGGAGGGACTTTCACATGTCGCAATTATATGAATATATAAAAATGGCATTTTTCAATATACTTTCCAACAAAGTCCGCTCGCTTCTGACCATGCTCGGAATCATTATCGGTATCTCATCCGTGATCCTCATTATGTCACTGGGTAACGGAGCCAAAAATATGATCACCGGGCAGTTAAACAATATCGGTGGCGGTCAGGTGGCTATTATGTCCATGGATGAGGAGAATCTGATCTCACTGGATGATCTGGAGTATATAAAGGAAAATGTAGACGGAATCCGGACTTATTTATACAGCCAGAGTCTGGAAGGCAGCATCTCTACCCAGAAGGGAGATTTCACTGCTACCGTTTATGGCTGTAATCCGGATAACTATTTATTTGAGCAATATTACACATTAAGTAAAGGACATTATTTCACGGAAGATGATTATGCCGCCGGGAAAATGACCTGCTATCTTTCCGAAAAGGAAGCCATCCGGCTGTTCGGAAACACGGACGTAATCGGTATGCCGGTCACGGTCACGGTAGGCGGAAGAATTCTGGAATATACGATCGTCGGACTGACCAGTGAGGCAGAGAATACATCTCTGATCTCCTTCGATTATGAAGATTCTCCGATTTTTCTGAATGTTCCGCTGACCTCGCTTGAGAATTCCCTGGGTCTGGATCTTTCCGAGGACAATATGTCGGCAAACATTCTGCTGGCAGATGATGCGGATTCCAAGACGGTCTGCAACGAAGTGATCAACATTCTGGAATCCCGGCACAATTGCAAGGGCGAGGATGCATATATGATCCAGAGCTTCAGCGATTCTATGGCAACCATTAATACGGTTATTAATACCATTACACTCTTTATTGCATTAGTGGCAGCCATCTCCCTGCTAGTTGGCGGTGTCGGTGTCATGAACATCATGCTGGTATCCGTTACGGAGCGGACGCGTGAAATCGGAATCCGGAAAGCACTCGGTGCCAGAATCGGTTCCATCATGCTGCAGTTCCTGTCAGAATCCGCGATCATTACCATGCTGGGTGGAATCCTGGGTATCCTGTTCGGAATCGGAGGAGCATTCCTGATTTCCGGTGTCGTAAAAATTGCCGCACCAACCTATGCGTTTACTCCTTCCATCAGCTTCGGTGCCATTCTCTTAGCGACACTCTTTTCATCCGTTGTCGGTATCTTCTTCGGAATCTATCCGGCCAGAAAAGCAGCGAAGCTAAGTCCGATCGAGGCCCTGCGGCGGATGTAAAGAAACTGTCTATTACAGAAGAGAAGTTATTCAAGTCTGCTATTGCACATGGTGAAAACAGGCAATGCCGTATTTTATAAATGTCCGGCATTGCCTGTTTTAATATCATATCTACTTCACACGAATAATATAATTCTCTTTTCTCGGAGCCGGTTCCTTGATTCCCTCCGGAAGACCATAGCCGAGGATCACGTTTCCGATTCCTTCATAGTCTCCTTCAATGCCCCATTTCTTTAAGAGTGCCTTGCCTGCTTCGGAGTTAAACACCTCTCTGGCACGATAAATGTAGCAGGAATCCACGTCAACAGCATGTGCTGCATTTAACAGATTTCCGATCACCAGATTACCATCATCTACGTAAGTATTCCGACTCCGATCAGCCAGAACGATCAATACGGTCGGTGCTCCGTAAAATGGGTCAGTATCCGCCCCCATGACCTCTGCATTCAGCTTCGACAGATAATCTCTGGTCTCCTTATCCTGTACCACTACGATCACCGGGCTCTGCTTTCCCATACCGGTCGGTGCATAGGTACCTGCCTCCAAAATAGCATCCAGTTCTTCATCCTTAATCTGTTCCGGACGATATTTCCGGCAGCTCCGTCTTGTCTTTAAATCCTGTAATGTTTCCTTCATGTTAAGTCCTCCTTTGAATATTGTAAATACCAACATATTTAGATTACATTTATCTGGCATAATTTCATAGCTTCTATTGCGGTCTTATGTGATTCCGGCGTTACACATGCACAGGCCTTTTCAATAATCGTTATCCCGGCTTCCGGCAAGGCCGCCTTCACCAGCATAGAATTGCTGATCACACAGATTCCCGTACATACACCGATAATCGTAATTTCAACCTCAGCCTGTTGAGCAGAATACTTGTCTCTCAGTAAATTTGCAAGGTCCAGCGACCCAAAGGATGGTTTGTCAATGATATGAACCTTTTCCGATGCATAGTTATGCTGCACTGCCTCCATAATCTCCGGCCGGATCTGCCAGCCATCTGTATTCTCTATACAATGCTTCACCGGAAGATTCCTGCCCTCCTGTGTATCCAGATAATTCTCCTGATGTGTATCCCTCGTAAGGTAAATCTCATCATACGCATTCTCATTTATAATATCTACTGCAGCCTGCACCGTCGCTTCGCATTCTGCATTTCCAAGTACACCCGATGTAAAATCAACCTGTTCATCCACTATAATTAAAAGCTTTTTCATAGAATTCATCCTCCGCTTATGCCATTTTCCAACCAGCCGGCTTCTCCATAGCCACCGCCGCTACTGTTTCATTATTCCAGCAATTCTAATATATCATCTTATCAGCTAAAATTGCTGCATCCATATTATCCATCCCCGTAGTTGCAACAATATCATCAGCATTTGTATATTTTCCTACTTTTTCATGCCAATTAAATAACATTTTATATAAATATATTACCATAGTTCCCCAAAAAAAACACCCCAGGCTCCGTTTTCTTCATAGAATTGTTTCAGATCCCGATTCAACGCACTCATCTCATCCATTGCATGCATGGCATGATCGGAAACGCAGACCTTTCCGAGACTTGTAGCACACATGAGCTTGAAGAAACGCATGCAGGTCTTGCGGTATTTCTCGCCTTCGAAGTCCTTGTCCTCTACCGGCAGGATAAGGGAAATCACAAAAGTCAAACTTTAATCATCCGTCAGGACATAAAAAAACCCCGGAAATCCTTGATTCCCGGGGAGTTGTAAACCTTTGATATTGTTCTGAACGGTTGACTAACGCTTGCTGAACTGTGGAGCACGACGAGCTGCTTTTAAACCGTACTTCTTTCTTTCCTTCATACGTGGATCACGAGTTAAGAATCCAGCCTTCTTTAATGCCGGTCTGTACTCTGGATCAGCTACGCATAATGCTCTTGAAATACCATGACGGATTGCACCGGCCTGTCCGGTAAATCCACCACCCTTAACGTTTACTAATACATCAAACTTACCCTGTGTAGAAGTAGCTTCAAATGGCTGATTTACGATTAACTTCAGAGTCTCTAATCCGAAATACTCATCCATATCTCTCTTATTGATCGTAACCTTACCTGTACCAGGTACTAAATATACTCTGGCAATACTGCTTTTTCTTCTACCAGTTCCGTAAAACTTGTTATCTTTCTTCTTAGCCACTGTTATGTCCTCCTTCTACAATTAATACTTAATCTCTAAAGCAACCGGCTTCTGTGCTGCCTGCTCATGTTCTGGACCTGCATATACGTGAAGCTTCTTGATCATCTCACGTCCTAAAGGTCCCTTTGGAAGCATACCCTTAACTGCCAAGTAGATAACATCTTCCGGCTTCTTGTTCATCTTTTCTCTTAATGTAGTTTCCTTCATTCCGCCTACATAATCAGAGTGATTGTAATATACCTTCTGATCCATCTTCTTACCTGTAACCTGAATCTTATCAGCGTTAACTACGATTACATAATCGCCTGTATCAATATGTGGAGTATAAGTAGGCTTGTTCTTACCTCTTAATACCTTTGCAATCTCGGATGCTAAACGTCCTAATGTATGTCCTGTAGCATCTACTACATACCACTGTCTTTCAATCGTTGATGGGCTAGCCATATAACTCTTCATGGTTGTTCCTCCTTCAAATTTTAACCTAACATATATGCGATAAATACTATTACCGGGGCTTTGGTTTAAGTATTAATCTTTCTTGTCACATTTGTATATTATATTACACCGTTCCATGTGTGTCAACCAATTTTCTTTTTATTTTCGGCTGATTTTCTGCTAAATTTCCGCCAATTCTCCGCTTTTACAGTTCAATCCCGATCCGTGCGGGAATCCCCTGATCATACGGATGCCGGAGCTTACGCATCTCTGTTATATAATCGGCTGCCTGCAGGATTTCCTCTGCGGGATCCCGCCCGGTCAGCACCAGCTCCACCCTGCCCTTTGCCTGCGTCAGAAACTGTTGGAACAGGTTGCGGTTCAACAGCTCCCAATTATATGGGTACGTGATTTCATCCATTATGATCACATCCGGACGCCATACCGCTTCATTACTCGCAGGGCTGTTGCTTACTGAACTGTCGCTTCCAAAACAGCTGCCTGCATCCAGTGATTCTATCATCTTCTGAAGCATCCCATTATGAATATCCGTTAATTCCTGCTTCTGTTCTGCTGACATATATTCGTAAAATGGGAATTTCTTCTCACTGCGCATAAGTCTGATATTCGGAATCTCTTTCAGAATCTGAAGCTCCGAGGACTGCCCGCCCTTCATAAACTGAGAGAACAATACCTGTTTCCCGGCCCCTGCCGCTCTGATGGCAAGCCCGATGGCCGCAGTCGTTTTCCCCTTACCGTCTCCGCAATATACATGTATGCAGGCAATCTGTTTCTTTTCCTGTACACGCATGTTCTCCGTCATTTTCTTCTCTCCCTTCTCATACCCATTTGTCTTTGCTGATTCTCCGGCTGCCTGGTTTTATCTGCCCTGCTTCTCATCCGCTCGTTCTTTCAACTGCCTCTGCTGACCGAAAAATCGCTGATACCCATAGGAATACCGATTACCTGTGTATATTTTCTCACTGTCAGGAGCTGCCTGACGGAATATGCAGTCCGTATTTTTACACTGCGAACATATATGGCACGGTTTACTATCCACCTTTTTATCTGACATGATCAGAAAAAATGCGACACTTTTCTTTGGTGAGAGAATGCACTGCTCCGAGTAGGTGATTGGTCCCGGCTCTGTAAAAACCTGTCGATATAAGCTCGGCAGTGTCTCAATCGGACAATTATCCCCCACAAATTCCAGCCGTTTCGCCCATTTGTGCGTGTCCTGCTGTACCTGTTTTACAAACTCTTCATAGGCCTCTGTAAGCAGCTCCAGTCCAATGCATTCAAGCATATAAGCCTCCCGCAGGCATCCGGCATCCATATATAGGCTCTGAAACTCATCCATCGCCTTTCCAAGACTCAGAAATACAAGGGCCTGATCCTCGTTTCTCTCATCCCCCGCATCTGCATTTGACTGCATCGTTTCACATTTCGACATTGTTTCGCATTTCGGCATTTCCTCCGTTTTCAGCACCGGATTCCAGATATAGAATACCTCTGTCCTGATCAATGGCAGTAATGCCTGATATAAAACAGAGAGGCTTTCCCTGTCCTGTTCCAGGAAATGATATCGCTTTATCACCTGATTTATTACTGTTTCATTTTTTTCCGATTTAAGGCTTTTATATTCCATTGTTCCTATCACCGCATATCTTAGTAACGTGTCTTAGCATTCTCTGCTTTCCGTTTGTTACTCATATATTTTTAACATGTGACCTAATTCACAGAATTATCGTGCTATTTCGCAAGAGTTTTCCACGAATTGTTGATATTATTGTGGATATCATCATGAATTCACGGTATATTTCGCCATTTTTCCACACAATTCAAGATATTTTACATAAGTTTTACAAATACTCGATTTCCATCAGAGTCAATCCTCTGGCTTCTGCCTTCGGTCCTGCCAGCCGCCGATCCTTCGCTTCCAGAATCTCCTTTACATGCTCCGGTGGATACATACCGGTTCCGACCTTTAACAAGGTTCCGACAATGATCCGCACCATATTATACAGGAAGCCGTTTCCGTTAATCTGAATCCGGATCATATCCCCTTCCTTTATAACCCGGAGAAAATAGATCGTCCGAACGGTATTCTCCACCTGCGTTCTGGTAGAGCAGAAACTCTTAAAATCATGTTCACCAACCAAATAATCCGCCGCCTGCTGCATTTTCTCCACATCCAGCGGATAATAGAAGAAATGGCTGTAAAGCCGCTCGGTGGGGATTGCAAACCGTCGGTTCAAAATCCGGTATTCATATGTCTTTCTGGTATCGCAATAGCGTGGATGCCAGTCCAAAGGCACCTCGCAGGACTCCTGGATCCGAATATCCTCCGGCAGCCGCTGATTTAACGCAAAGCTCATCTTCTCTGCCGGGATCCGGCTCTCGGTATCAAACACTGCCACATTTCCCATTGCATGAACCCCGGAGTCGGTTCTGCTGGCACCGATCACTGCAATCGGTTCTCCTACCAGCTCGGAAATGGTCTTATTTAATACCTCTTCCACTGTAATTCCATTTATCTGTATCTGCCAGCCGCAATAATTCGTTCCATCATATGCGACAATTAATTTCACCCGTTTCATTTTGCTTCTCCACTTTGTACTTTAATTATAACAATATCCGCAGACTGATCATACCCGCCAGATATACCAGCAGGAGAATATAGGTCACCCGGTCGCAGACCGTGTATTTAAGCGGTTTCATCTTCGTTCTGCCGTCTCCGCCGCGATAGCACCGTGCTTCCATTGCCAGTGCCAGATCGTTTGCCCGCCGGATTGCAGACACAAACATTGGCAGGATAACCGGAAAAAGACTTTTCAGCCGGTTCCAGATACTGCCGTTCTCAAAGTCCGCACATCGTGCCTGCTGCGCTTTCATGATCTTATCCAGCTCCTCGACCAGAATCGGAATAAAACGCAGGGCAATACTTACCATCATCGCTATCTCATGCACCGGCACCCGAAACCGTTTCAGCCAAGAAAATGCCCGTTCCAGGCCATCTGTCAGCTTGGTTGGTGTCGTTGTATACGTGATCACCGCAGCTCCCAGCACAAGGAAAATGATCCGCACCGTTGTATAACAGGCCGTTCGGAATCCCTGCCATGATATATGAATAAATGCGAAATCCAGAAATGGATCTCCTTTCGTAAAAAACATATTCAGCACTACGGAAAAAAGAATAAAAATTGCAATTCCCTTCAGCCCCTTCAGCATAAACTTTAACGGGACCTTCGAGAATCCGATATAAACTACCAGTGCTACCAGTGCCAAAAGATACATATATTTATTATTTGCCAGAAATAGACTGATAATATACAAAAAACTGATTGCCAGCTTCGTTCTTGGGTCCAATCTGTGAATCACAGATTCCACCGGATAATATTGTCCAATGGTAATATCTCGAATCATGCTTACCTCCTGTCAGGCAGTGCTTACACCTGCCCGGATAAATATGCTGCCAGCTCCTCCACTGCACGCTGCATCCGATATTCTCCCGCATTCACCTGATACCCCTCTTCTTGTATCCGTTTCATCACATGTGTAACAACCGGTATATCCAGTCCCAGCTCCTGCAGATATTCTTCCCGCTGAAATACCTCTGCAGTTTTCCCATCAAAGTCAACCGTGCCCTGATTCATAACAATTACACGGTCGGCATATTCTGCGACATCCTCCATATTGTGTGAAACTAATACGATTGTCATGCCTTTCTGATTCAATTGCTGCAGCATCTGCAACAATTCTTTCCGTCCAACCGGATCCAGACCTGCCACCGGCTCGTCCAACACCAGAATATCCGGCCGCATTGCCAAAACTCCTGCTATTGCCACCCGTCGTTTCTGTCCGCCGGACAGTTCAAACGGAGACGAATCATAAACCGCATCCGATAATCCGACTGCCTCAATCGCCTGAAATGCTCTCTGTTGTACCTCCAGTAACGGAAGTTTCAGATTCTTCGGTCCGAAGCTCACATCCTCCAGCACCGTTTCTGCGAACAACTGATATTCCGGATACTGGAATACCAGTCCCACTTTTTCCCGCAAATGTGTCCGGTTATAGCCCTTTTCGAAAACATCTTTTCCTTCAAAATATATATGCCCGCTATCCGGCTCCAGCAGACCGTTAAACTGCTGGATCAACGTGGATTTCCCGGAACCGGTATGTCCTATAATTGCTACAAATTCACCCTTTGCAAACGATAACGAGACATCCCGCAGTGCCGGATACTCATAAATCGTTCCCGGATTATATCGATAAGAAACATGATCCAGAATCAATCCGGAACGCATTACCTCAGCCGGGTCCTCTCGCTCCGTATCCCCTGTATACTCCGCCTGCGCTTTCTGTTCTATATAAGCTGCGTGCTCTGCCTGTGTCTTCTGACCCATATAAGCTGCCCGTTCGGCATGTCCTCCGCTCAGCCGCTCGGCCACATTTTCAATCTCTGACACCAGAGTATCTTCATCCAGAATCGTACCGTTTATCGGAATTCCGTTCTTTTTCAGGCGAACCGCCAGCTCTGTAATCCTCGGCAGCTCCAGTCCGTATTCCTGCATCTGCTCCGGATGACTAAAAATCTCCTGCGGAGTCCCTTCCGCTACCAACTTACCCAGATTCATCACTACGATCCGGTCTGCCTCTACAACTTCTTCCATGTTATGTGTAATAAACAGAATTGTAATTCCTTTTTCGCGATTCAGCATATGTGCCGCTCTCAGCACCTCCTGCCGGCCTTTGGGATCCAGCATTGCTGTCGATTCATCAAAAATAATACACTTAGGCTGCATTGCAAGAACACCCGCAATTGCCACTCTCTGCTTCTGTCCACCGGACAACCGGTTCGGGGACTGCTCGCGATATGCAGTCATCCCAACGGTCTCCAATGCGTCTGCAACACGGCTCCATATCTCATCTGTCGGAACGCCCAGATTCTCCGGCCCGAATGCCACATCTTCCTCCACAATTGTTCCTATAATCTGATTATCCGGATTCTGAAATACCATACCGGTATTTTTCCGGATATTCCAGGTATTGGACTCATCCCTCGTACTCATGCCTTCTATCCGGATCTCGCCCTCTGTCGGATCCAATAATGTATTCAGCATCTTAGCAAATGTCGATTTCCCAGAACCGTTACAGCCCAAAATTCCTATAAATTCGCCCTGTTTTACTTCAAGAGAAAGATCCTTAACCGCTTCCACCATATCAGATACATTGCCGTTTTCATCTCTGCGAAAATATTCAAATGATACATGTTCTGCTTTTATCATAATTTCCGATTCCTATCTTACTATGTGAAAAAAGGCTGCCGCATTCTATGCGACAGCCTTGTACATTTCTTATACTAATTCAAGAATTACTTCCATAGCTGCATCACCCTTACGTGGTCCGATCTTTACGATACGTGTATAACCACCCTGACGGCCTGCATACTTCGGTGCATACTCATCAAATAACTTAGCTGTTAAATCAACCTTCTTGGTTGCTTTCTTTCTGCCGGCGCCCTCTGCAGGAACTTCAACAACCGGATAAAGAACCTTTAACATCTGTCTTCTTACATGAAGTCTGGAAGGCTGATCCTTCTTAACCTTCTTCTCAACAGTGTCATACTGAGTTACTTTCTTACCATCAACTACTTCTTTGATTCTCTTGCCATCTTTATCAAGCTTTGGAACCTTTGCGGTTACAGTTACTTCATCGAAGTTATCCTTTTCCTTAACAGCTAAAGCAATCAGATGTTCAGCGATCTGACGAACTTCCTTTGCTCTTGCCTCTGTAGTCTTAATCTTACCATTGTATAATAACATGGTTACCTGATTACGAAGTAATGCCTGTCTTGCACTTGATTTCTTACCAAGCTTTCTATACATTGCCATATAGATTTGTCCTCCTTGTGGATAATCATGCAGATTGCTCTGCATCTTCACTATGCTTACTCTTATTCAGCTTTAGTGGCATACATAGGTCTTACTCATCACCGTTGCGAAGCTCAAGACCTAATTCCTTTAACTTACCTAATACTTCTTCCAATGACTTCCGTCCTAAGTTACGAACCTTCATCATATCTTCTGAAGTCTTATTCGTTAATTCTTCAACTGTATTGATTCCTGCACGCTTTAAGCAGTTATAAGAACGTACGGATAATTCCAGCTCGTCGATGCTCATCTCAAGCACCTTACCCTTTTCATCATCCTTGGTCTCTACCATAACCTCTGTTGATTTTGCATTCTCAGATAAATCAATAAACAGGTTCAAATGCTCGCTTAATACCTTAGCGGCAAGGCTGACTGCCTCATCCGGTGCCAATGTACCATTGGTAAATACATCCAATGTTAACTTATCATAATCTGTCACCTGACCAACACGGGTATTCTCAACAATCATGTTCACGCGTTCAACCGGTGTATAGATCGAATCAACTGCGATCACATCAATGGATAAATCTTCCTTCTTATTCTTGTCAGCTCCTACGTAGCCTCTGCCCTTGGAAATGGTTAATTCCATATCCAGACGACAATCCGAACCACTTAAGGTAGCAATTACAAGATCCTTATTCAGGATCTCGATATTACTGTCTACATGAATATCTGCTGCTGTTACAACGCCTTCACCTTCAAACTCGATGTAAGCGGTAGATGTCTCTGCTGTGGAATTATTCTTAATCGCTAATTCCTTGATATTCATGATAATTTCGGTTACGTCTTCTTTTACACCCGGGATAGAACTGAATTCATGTAATACCCCTTTAATCTTAACAGAAGTAACTGCGGAACCTGGCAAAGAAGAAAGCATAATTCTTCTTAATGAGTTACCAAGAGTTGTACCATAACCTCTCTCTAAAGGCTCAACTACAAAGCGCCCATACTTATTGTCTTCAGAAATCTCTGCAATTTCAATTCTAGGTTTTTCAAATTCAAACACTACTGGGACCCTCCTTTTGGGTTAATAAGTTGAGGTTATTCCTAAATACTTATGGATTATTTAGAATACAACTCAACGATAAGAGTTTCATTTACAGGTACATCAATCTGCTCTCTTAAAGGCAATTCAATAACAGTACCACTTAACTTCTCCTGATCTGCCTCTAACCATGCCGGAACTAATCTTCCTGCGGTTACTTCCACGATGTCCTTATATCTCTGAGAAGACTTGCTCTTCTCTCTGATTTCAATCTTATCGCCAGCCTTTACTCTGTAAGATGGAATGTTTACACACTTGCCATTTACCAGTACATGCTTATGATCAACGATCTGTCTTGCTTCCTTACGTGTACGTGCCAGACCCATACGGAAAATAACATTGTCCAGTCTTAACTCTAATAAAATCATTAAGTTAGGACCTGTTAATCCCTTCATACGCTCTGCTGTTGCATATAAATTACGGAAAGGCTTCTCTAATACGCCATAAATGAACTTAGCCTTCTGCTTCTCACGTAACTGGAGACCATATTCACTCATCTTTCTGTTTGCTCTATTTAATGTTCTGTTTGACTTCTTGTCAATTCCGAGATACATTGGCTCCATGCCTAAAGATCTGCATCTCTTAAGAACGGGAGTTCTATCTACTGCCATCTATCTGTACCTCCTATTAGACTCTACGACGCTTTGGTGGGCGACAACCATTATGTGGAACTGGGGTTACATCTGTGATGCTTAAAACATCCAGACCGCATGCCTGAAGCGCACGAATAGCTGCTTCACGACCAGAACCTGGGCCTTTAACCATAACGTCTACTGACTTTAATCCATGTACTAATGCTGCCTTTGTTGCAGTTTCAGCTGCCATCTGAGCTGCATATGGGGTAGACTTTCTAGAACCTCTAAAGCCCAATCCACCTGCACTTGCCCAAGATAAAGCATTTCCCTGTGCATCTGTTAAGGTAACAATTGTATTATTAAAAGATGACTGAATATGCGCTTGTCCATGTTCAACGTTCTTCTTAACGCGCTTTTTTGTCACTTTTTTAGTAACTTTCTTTGCTGCTGCCATTACTAAACCTCCTAGGTATTCAGCGCCTGATGCGCCTGTATCATTTCAATTATTACTTCTTCTTGTTTGCTACTGTTCTCTTAGGACCTTTACGGGTTCTAGCGTTTGTCTTAGTCTTCTGACCACGAACTGGAAGTCCCTTTCTATGACGGATACCACGGTAACATCCAATTTCCTGTAAACGCTTAATGTTCATTGCTACTTCTCTACGTAAATCACCCTCAACAGTCTGAGTCTCATTAATAACTTCGCTTAATCTACGAACTTCATCATCCGTTAAATCACGGACACGGGTATCTGGATTTACGTTAGCTTCCTTTAAGATACGCGCAGCACTTGTTTTACCGATACCGTAAATATAGGTAAGACCGATTTCGATACGCTTTTCTCTTGGTAAATCAACACCTGAAATACGAGCCATGTATTTCGCACCTCCATAAAATATTAGTATTCTGTTCTGCTAATATAAAAACTTACGTATCCGCATACCGATTAAGTATGGGGTGAAATGCATACGTTCGTTCTCATACTATTACTATGACGTTTATTTAATTAGCATATGACTATGCTACAGCCGCTTTCTGTTTGTGACCTTACGGTCGATAGCAGATTGAGGAATCATTCATTAAGATCTGTGCGGGAATAACACAAATCACTAACAAATGTTCAATTACTAGCCCTGTCTCTGCTTGTGCTTAGGATTTTCACAGATTACTCTGATGCTTCCTTTTCTTTTGATGATTTTGCACTTGTCGCAAATTGGTTTTACGGATGCTCTAACCTTCATTGAAAATCTCTCCTTTCGAAAAAGTCCGCTACAAGCTAATACTTTATCACCTTTTGCAATTCTTTGCAATAGTTTTTTCTCGTTTTGCCTAACTTTTTTATTCTGATTTATTTCTGTTTCTTAATAACTTTATCTGCTAGATTTTATTTGTTTCTCCAAACGATTCTGCCCTTTGTCAGATCATATGGCGACAACTCAATCTTTACGGTATCGCCCGGAAGGATCTTGATATAACCCATACGGATCTTACCACTGATATGTCCCAGTACCACGTGTCCGTTCTCCAACTGTACACGGAACATAGCATTGGGTAACTTCTCCAAAACAACACCTTCTACTTCAATTGCATCAACCTTTGACATTTTCAAACCTCCTGATTTCTATAAATAAACCTTATGCTATAATGGAATTCCGTCTGCCTGTGAAAGAATCACCGGCTCGCCTTCCGTAATCAAAATCGTGTTTTCATAATGGGCGGACAGGCTTCCATCGTAAGTAACAACCGTCCAGTCATCATCCATCCATTCCACATCATACTCACCGGCATTTACCATCGGCTCTACTGCAATGGTCATACCGGGTTTTAACCGCGGACCTTTATGACGATCTGCGAAATTCGGAACATTCGGCTTCTCATGAAGCTTCTTTCCGATTCCATGTCCCGTCAGATCCCGAACCACTGAAAATCCATGCTTTTCTACATATTCCTGTACGGCTCTTCCGATATCTATTATATGATAGCCGGGTTTTGCATATTTAATCCCTTCAAAGAAGCTCTGCCTGGTCACCTCCACCAGCTTTCTGGCTTCTTCCGAAACATTGCCAACCATAATTGTCCTTGCTGCGTCGGAATGATACCCCTGATAGATCACTCCCGCATCCAGACTTACAATATCACCGTCCCGGACAATATGTTTCTCATTTGGAATTCCGTGTACCACTTCATCATTAATGGATACGCAGATGGATCCCGGATATCCGCAATAATTCAGGAAGGATGGTTCACACCCAAAATCCCGGATCATTGTCTCACCGATTTCATCGATTCGCTTGGTCGTAATGCCCGGCTTCACTTCTTTTGCCAGTTCATTATGCACAATAGCAAGAATTCTGCCGGCTTCCCGCATAAGTTCTATCTCTTTTTGAGATTTTCTGGTAATCGGCATGATTATTCACCTAAAATATCGCAAATTGCTGCAAAGACATCATTCATATCAACGGTACCGTCAACTTCCTTCATGATGCCCTTCTTATTATAATAATCGATCAACGGCTGTGTCTGCTCATGATAAACAGCCAGTCTCTTCTGTACGGTCTCCGGCTTGTCATCATCTCTTAAGATCAGTTCGCCGCCACAGGCATCACACTTATTTTCAACCTTTGTCGGGTTATATACAATATGATATGTAGCGCCACAACCGACACATGCACGACGGCCTGACATTCTGCGGACAATATTCTCATCCGGTACTTCTACATTGATCGCATAATCAACACTGTCACCGATTGCAGCTAATGCCTTATCCAAAGCTTCTGCCTGCGGAATCGTTCTCGGGAATCCATCCAGAATGTAACCCTTCTTGCAGTCATCTGCCTTAAACCGGTCAATCACCAGATCTACTACCAGTTCATCCGGAACCAGAAGTCCCTGATCCATATATGTCTTAGCCTTTGCACCCAGCTCTGTGCCATTCTTAATGTTGGCACGGAAAATATCACCGGTAGAAATATGTGGGATTCCGTACTTTTCGGCAATCATTTTTGCCTGTGTTCCTTTACCTGCTCCGGGAGCACCTAACATAATTATCTTCATTCATCTTCCTCCTCGTATCTGTCTATACAATCTATTAGTTTTGCTAACACACCAATAAGCTGTAGAAATTCTACAGCTTATTTTATGTTTATCTTATTTCAGAAATCCTTCGTAATTACGTTCCAGCATCTTGGAATCAATCTGCTTCATGGTTTCAAGAATAACACCAACTACGATGATCAGGGAAGTACCGCCAAAGGATACATTCGCACCGAATACACCACTGAAGAAAATTGGGATCAATGCTACGATTACCAGTCCAACGGCTCCGATAAAGATGATATACTTTAATACCCTCTCCAGATATTCCTGGGTCGGTTTTCCAGGCCGGATACCCGGAATGGAAGCACCGCTCTTCTTTAAGTTATTTGCAACTTCCATCGGATTAAATGTAATGGAAGTATAGAAGTATGCGAACATGATAACCAGTGCAATGTAAACTGCCAGTCCTACATAACCCCACGGATGAGATTTTGAAAACCAGCTGTTCTGCGACATACTGGATATGATTTCCTGTACTACATTATTTGTTACCGTAATCTTGAATAAGTTAATGATCAAGGACGGAATCGACAACAATGAAGATGCAAAGATGATCGGAATAACACCTGCGGTATTTACCTTCAACGGAATCTCAGATCCCTTACCGCCAAAGGTTCTTCTGCCACTCATCTTCTGTGAATATTGAATCGGAATCTTACGCACTGCATCCTGAAGCAGGATTACCAGTATCACTGTCACAACTACAACTGCCAAAATTACTAAGATTGCTCCGATTCCCTTTACATATTCCCCTGCACTAAACTGTGTCTTAACAAACATCTCATAAAGATTTGAGAAATCGCTCGGCATTCTGGATACAATATTGATCAACAGAATGATGGAAATACCATTTCCGATTCCCCGATCTGTGATCTGCTCACCTAACCACATAACCAGAATACTGCCTGCGGTCAGTGTTACAATCATGACAACAACCGTAAATGCGTTCGCGCCGGTACCTAATGCGTTTGCATTATGAAGACTGATAGCCAGCCCGGCTGACTCCATAATTCCCAAAAGTACGGTCACGTATCTGGTAATTGCCGTCATTTTCTTTCTTCCGTCTTCACCATCCCGCTGCATCTCTTCCAGTGCCGGAATGGCAATGGTTAACAGCTGCATGATAATGGAAGATGTAATATACGGAGTTACATTCAACGCAAAGATTGACATCTGCTCAAATGAACCACCGGTAAATGCATTTAAGATGGAGTTCGAATCTCCAAGCAGTGAAGTCAGTGTTGACTTCACCACTTCGGTGTCAATACCCGGAATTGGAAGGGTACAACCAATTCGAACTACCAATAAAATCATAAGTGTGTAAAGGATTCGATTTCGTATGTCTTTCACTTTCAAAGCATTTACTAATGTTTTGAACATACTAAATCACCTCGGCTTTTCCACCAGCCGCTTCAATCTTAGCAACTGCTCCTTCGCTGAAAGCGTTTGCCTTAACTGTAAGCTTCTTGGTTAATTCTCCATTTCCAAGAATCTTTACTCCATCCTTAGGATTCTTTACAATTCCCTGCTCAACTAATGTTGCTACAGTTACTTCTGTACCATTTTCAAAACGTTCCAGAGCAGCTACATTTACTGCTACGATTTCCTTAGAGTTTCTGCAAGTGAAACCTCTCTTAGGCAATCTTCTGTATAATGGCATCTGACCACCTTCAAAACCCGGTCTTGGAGCTCCTGAACGAGCCTTCTGTCCCTTATGACCTTTACCGGCTGTCTTGCCATTTCCTGAACCATGGCCACGACCTCTTCTGAAGTTATCGCTCTGTTTTGAGCCCTCTGCAGGCTTTAAGCTTGATAAATTCATTACGTGCACCTCCTATTCCAAATTAAATTTCTTCAACTTTTACTAAATGTCTAACCTGCTGAACCATTCCTAATGTTGCAGCATTGTTTGGAAGTTCTACAGACTTGTTAACCTTATGCAGGCCCAATGCTTCAACAGTCTTCTTATGCTTAGGAATTGCTCCGATTGTAGACTTTACTAATGTTACTTTTAACTTATCTGCCATTTCAAATAACCTCCTTAGCCCAGGATTTCTTCCACAGACTTACCACGAAGCTTAGCAACTTCTTCCGGAGTCTTAATCTGAGAAAGTCCATCAATCGTAGCTAATACTACGTTCTGCTTGTTGTTAGATCCTAAAGACTTGGTACGAATATTCTTATATCCGGCCAGCTCCAGTACGTTACGTGCCGGACCACCAGCGATGATACCAGTACCTTCCGGAGATGCCTTTAATAATACAGATGCACTACCGAACTTACCTGTCCAGTCATGAGGAATACTTCCCTCATCGTTGATTGCAACTGTAACCAGCTTCTTAATAGCATCTTCTTTTCCCTTACGAATTGCTTCCGGGATTTCAGCAGCCTTACCTAAGCCGGCACCAACATGACCATTTCTGTCACCAACAACTACAAGTGCTGCGAATCTCATGTTACGTCCACCCTTAACAACCTTGGTAACACGCTTAATTGATACTACTTTTTCTTCTAATTCCAACTGACTAGCATCAATGATTGTATGCTTCATATTTGTGTATTCCTCCTTATTAGAATTCGAGACCAGCTTCACGGGCTGCATCTGCTAATGCTTTAATTTTACCTTTATATACGTAGCCGCCTCTATCGAATACGACAGTCTTGATACCCTTTGCTAATGCTTTCTCAGCGATTGCCTTTCCAACACTTGCTGCTGCTGCAACATCATTGGTGTGATCTACAGAATCCTTTACAGCCTTCTCTAATGTAGATGCAGACACTAAGGTATTTCCAACTGTATCATCAATAATCTGAGCGTACATATGATTATTACTTCTGAAAACCGCTAAACGTGGGCATTCAGTAGTGCCACTGATACGGTTACGAAGTCTTGAATGCTTCTTTTCACGAATATCTTTTCTTGACGCTTTACTAACCATTGTTTATCACTCCTTTAATTATTTTTTACCAGTCTTACCAACCTTGCGTCGAATCACTTCATCAGCATACTTGATACCCTTACCCTTGTATGGTTCAGGCTCTCTCTTAGCTCTGATCTCTGCAGCATATTGGCCAACTTTTTCTTTATCAATACCTTTAACGATAATCTTGTTACCATCTACTGTTGACTCCAATCCTTCCGGATCTTCCATTTCAACCGGGTGAGAATAACCTAATGAAAGGGTTAACTTCTTGCCCTGCTTAGATGCTCTGTAACCAACACCGTTTACTTCCAGTTCCTTTGTAAAACCATCTGTAACACCAACTACCATGTTATGGATCAGTGTTCTGGTCAGACCGTGTAAAGACTTCATTTTCTTTAAGTCGTTCGGTCTTGTTACGATGATCTCGCCATTTTCCTGCTTGATTTCCATCTCTGCAGGTAAAACTCTCTCTAAGGTTCCCTTAGGTCCCTTAACTGTCACCTTATTATTTTCTGCGATATCAACAGTTACACCTGCTGGTACAGCGATAGGCATTCTTCCGATACGTGACATCTGCCGTTACCTCCTAATATTATAATTACCATACGTAAGCGAGAACTTCGCCGCCTACGTTCTGTTTTCTAGCTTCCTTGTCGGTTAATACACCCTTATTTGTAGAAATGATTGCAATACCCAGACCACCAAGAACCTTTGGTAAATCTTCCTTGCTTGCATATACCCGAAGACCAGGCTTAGAAATTCTCTTCAGACCTGTGATAATCTTCTCGTTCTTATCTGCACCATATTTCAATGTAATACGGATTGTCTTGAAATTACCATCATCTACGATATCAAAAGCCTTGATATAACCCTCATTTAAAAGGATCTCTGCAATTGAAACCTTCATTTTAGATGCCGGAACATCAACTGTATCATGTTTTGCAGTATTCGCATTACGGATTCTTGTAAGCATATCTGCAATTGGATCACTCATTGCCATTATTGTTTGCCTCCTTTCAACTCTTACCAGCTTGACTTCTTAACACCAGGGATCTCACCCTTGTATGCTAATTCACGGAAGCAGATTCTGCAAATTCCGTACTTTCTTAACACTGAATGTGGACGACCACAAATCTTGCAGCGGGTATATTCTCTGGTAGAGAACTTCTGCTTGCGCTGCTGTTTAACTTTCATAGATGTCTTTGCCATGAAACTCTTCCTCCTTCTTACTTGCTGAACGGCATTCCGAATAATGTCAATAATTCACGAGCCTCTTCATCGGTATTTGCTGTTGTTACGAAAATAACATCCATACCTCTTACCTTATCAACCTTATCGTATTCGATTTCAGGGAAGATTAACTGCTCCTTGATACCAAGTGCGTAGTTACCTCTGCCATCAAATGCGTTCGGATTAATACCTCTAAAGTCACGTACACGTGGCAGTGCCAGGTTGATCAGACGATCTGCGAACTCATACATCTTCTCGCCTCTTAATGTAACCTTGCATCCGATTGGCATACCTTCTCTTAACTTGAAGTTTGCAACAGACTTCTTAGCCTTTGTTACAATAGCCTTCTGACCTGAGATTGTCTCCAGATCCTTAATGGCAGCCTCTAATAACTTTGCGTTATCCTTTGCTTCACCAACGCCCATGTTGATTACGATCTTATCAAGCTTTGGTACCTGCATTTTATTCTTATATTCAAATTTCTTAATCATTTCGTCAACGATTGTCTCGTTGTACTGATCTTTCAGTCTACTCACCTTGTGCGGCCTCCTTTCCTATTAATCGATTACTTCTAATTTACCATCAACTTTAGCCACACGAACCTTATCTTTCTTTTCGCCCTGGAATCCGATACGAACCGGCTTTCCCTTGTAAAGATAAGCTACGTTTGAAATGTCAATTGGAGCTTCCTTCTGAATGATGCCGCCCTGCTGATTCTGCATGCTTGGCTTGCAATGCTTGGAAACCATATTCACACCTTCAACTAAAACCTTGTGATTCTTGGCATCTACAGAAAGAACTTTTCCTTCTTTACCTTTATCCTTACCGGTAATTACTACTACCTGGTCATTCTTTTTAATCTTCATTGTTGCCACAGTCGACACCTCCCTACAGCACTTCCGGTGCTAAAGAGACGATCTTCATGAACTTCTTATCTCTCAACTCTCTAGCTACAGGTCCAAAAATACGAGTTCCCTTTGGATTTAAGTCATCCTTGATAATTACAGCTGCATTCTCATCGAACTTGATGTAAGAACCATCCTTACGGCGAGCGCCCTTCTTGCTTCTTACTACAACTGCCTTAACAACGTCACCCTTCTTAACAACGCCACCTGGTGTTGCATCTTTAACAGAGGCAACGATAACGTCTCCAATATTTGCATATCTTCTGGTTGAACCGCCTAAAACACGAATGCAAAGTAATTCCTTAGCACCAGTGTTATCAGCAACCTTAAGTCTTGTTTCCTGTTGAACCATGGTTTTGCCTCCTTACTTCGCTTTCTCTACGATTTCAACAAGTCTCCATCTCTTGTCCTTTGACAATGGTCTTGTCTCCATAACTTTTACTCTATCACCGATCTTGCACTCGTTATTCTCGTCATGTGCCTTTAACTTATAAGTTCTCTTTACAATCTTTCCATAAAGAGGATGCTTAACATTATCTATGATAGAAACAACAATTGTCTTATCCATCTTATCACTTGTAACGATACCTACACGTGTCTTTCTCAGATTTCTTTCCACAACAACTTCCTCCTTCCAGATAATTAAGCATTAGCCTTTTCAGTCATAACAGACTGAATACGGGCAATATTACGACGTACTTCTTTGATACGGCTTGTATTCTCTAACTGATTGGTAGCATTCTGGAATCTTAAATTGAAGAGTTCCTTTTTAGCAGCTACTAACTCAGCATTCAATTCTTCTACTGATTTTGTCTTTAAATCCTGAACATATTCCTTAGTTTTCACTGCCAGCACCTCCTTCTAAATCGGCCTTTGATACAATCTTACATTTAACCGGCAGCTTATGCATAGCAAGTCTCAATGCTTCCTTTGCTACATCCTCCGGTACGCCGGCGATCTCAAACATAACTCTGCCCGGCTTAACTACTGCTACCCAGTACTCCAGAGATCCCTTACCGGAACCCATACGAGTCTCAGCAGGCTTTGCTGTTACAGGCTTATCCGGGAAAATCTTGATCCAAACTTTACCTGTACGCTTAATATAACGTGTCATAGCGATACGGGCTGCTTCAATCTGATTGGACTTGATCCAAGCAGGCTCTAATGCAACGATACCATATTCACCGTTTGAAATTGTATTACCGCGTAACGCCTTACCAGCCATAGAACCTCTGAACTGCTTACGACGTTTTACTCTCTTAGGCATTAACATTATTTATTGCCCCCTTCCTTTTCTCCTTTAACAGGAAGTACTTCACCATGATAAATCCATGTCTTAACACCAACTTTTCCATAAGTGGTATCTGCTTCTGCAAAACCATAATCGATGTTTGCACGCAGTGTCTGAAGAGGAATTGTTCCCTCGCTGTAGAACTCTGTACGAGCCATATCAGCACCACCCAGACGACCAGATACAGAAGTCTTAATACCAAGTGCACCATTCTTCATGGTTCTTGACATGCATGACTTCATAGCACGACGGAAAGAAACACGGTTCTCTAACTGCTGTGCAATGTTCTCAGCTACTAACTGAGCATCGCTATCCGGCTTCTTGATCTCTTTGATCTCAATGTTTAACTTCTTATCGGTCAGCTTCTGAACTTCTGCTCTCAGCTTATCGATCTCAGCGCCACCCTTACCGATTACAACACCGGCCTTAGCGGTCTGAACAATAACCTTAACGCGATCTGTGGTTCTTTCGATCTCGATCTTGGAAACACTTGCGTTCTTTAACTTCTTATTTAAGAATTCACGAATCTTGTGATCTTCAACAAGATTGTTTGAAAATTCATCATTCTTTGTGTCAGCATACCATCTGGAATCCCAATCCTTGATGACGCCGACTCTTAAACCATGAGGATTAACTTTCTGTCCCATAATGACCTCCTATTTCTTCTCATCAAGCACGATTGTGATGTGACTGCTTCTCTTCTCGATTCTGTAAGCTCTACCCTGTGCTCTAGGCTGAACTCTCTTCATTGTAGGTCCTTTGTTTGCATAACACTCTGCAATATAAAGGTCCTCCATCTTCATACCATTATTGTTCTCTGCATTTGCAATAGCAGACTTTAATAACTTCTCTATTACACTTGAAGCATATCTTGGATTGTATGCTAAAATACCAAGTGCTGTCTGTACATCCTTGCCTCTGATTGCATCAAGAACGAAGCATGCCTTCTGAACAGATACTCTGGCGTAAGAAACCTTTGCTGATGGTCTGGTATCTTTGTTTGCATTCCGCTCTCTCTTAATCTGGGATCTATGTCCTTTTGCCATGGATGTTGCCTCCTTTCAAATCTTCTTATCTCTTACCCTTCTTCTCGGTCTTATCATGACCTCTGTAAGTACGGGTTGCTACGAATTCACCAAGCTTGTGTCCTACCATGTCTTCTGTAACATATACCGGAACATGCTTTCTTCCATCATATACAGCGATTGTATGGCCTACAAATGATGGGAAGATTGTAGAACGACGAGACCAAGTTTTAATTACCTGCTTGTCATTTGCAGCGTTTAACGCATCTACCTTCTTGAGCAAATAGTCATCTGCAAATGGTCCTTTTTTAACTGAACGTGCCATTAGGTTACCTCCTTAAACTATTTAATACTCTTACCGTTTCTTCTTCTTACGATCAACTTGTTAGACTGCTTGTTCTTCTTTCTGGTCTTCAAACCAAGAGCAGGCTTACCCCAAGGAGTGGATGGGCCAGAACGTCCGATAGGAGCTCTACCTTCACCACCACCATGTGGATGGTCGTTAGGGTTCATAACAGAACCACGAACAGTAGGACGAATACCCATATGGCGCTTACGACCTGCTTTACCAATGTTAACCAGGTCATGTTCAATGTTTCCAACCTGTCCGATCGTTGCACGGCAGTTTAACGGAACCATTCTCATCTCGCCGGATGGAAGACGAAGGGTTGCATACTTTCCTTCCTTTGCCATCAGCTGTGCAGAGTTACCAGCTGCACGAACCAGCTGAGCACCCTTGCCAGGATATAACTCAATGTTATGAATTTCTGTACCAACCGGAATCATTTCAAGTGGTAAGCAGTTACCAACTCTGATTTCAGCTTCTGCACCGTTCATTACGGTATCTCCAACCTTCAAACCAACCGGTGCAAGGATGTATGCCTTCTCACCGTCTGCATAATTGATCAATGCAATATTTGCGGTTCTGTTTGGATCATATTCGATAGAAGCAACCTTTGCCGGTACTCCATCTTTATTTCTCTTAAAGTCGATGATTCTGTACTTCTTTCTGGAACCACCGCCCTGATGTCTAACTGTAATCTTTCCCTGATTATTACGACCTGCATTCTTCTTCAGAGATACTGTCAAAGACTTCTCCGGAGTAGACTTTGTAATTTCAGCAAAATCTAAGCTGGTCATATGTCTTCTGGAAGGTGTATATGGGTTAAATGTCTTAATTCCCATTTTTTTATCTCCTTTCAACTATACCTATTTGTTATCACGCTTTCGTTGCGTATAATGCTGTCAGTCTTACAGACCCTCAAAGATCTCAATATCCTTGCTGTCAGCTGTCAGCTGTACGATTGCCTTCTTGGTCTTGGCAGTCTTGCCATAAACCATTCCACGTCTCTTTGTCTTGCCTTCGCAGTTCATGGTGTTAACTTTGGCAACCTTGGTTCCTTCGAACATCTTCTCAACCGCTTCCTTAACCTGGCTCTTGGTTGCTTCCGGATGAACAAGGAATGTGTATTTCTTCTCAGCCATTGCATTCATACTCTTCTCAGTTACAACCGGCTTTAAGATAACGTCATAATATTTAATATCTGCCATTATGCGTACACCTCCTCAATTGCTGCTACTGCATCCTTAGTTAATACTAAGGTATCATACTTCAAAATGTCATATACATTGATCTCATTTACAACCATGGTCTTTGCATCTGCTACATTCTTTGCTGAAAGAACTACATTGTTCTCAACATCCTTTGTAACTACCAATGCCTTAGCTGCCTTTAAGTTGTTCATGATCTCTACGAACTTCTTTGTCTTGATCTCATCCATCTTCAGCTCGTCTACTACAACCAGCTTCTCATCCTGAACCTTAGAAGTAAGTACAGACTTCATAGCGATCTGCTTTTCCTTCTTGTTCATCTTTACGGAATAATCTCTCGGCTTTGGTGCAAATACAACACCACCACCGGTCCACTGTGGAGAGCGTGTAGAACCCTGTCTTGCATGACCGGTTCCCTTCTGTCTCCAAGGCTTTCTACCACCACCGGAAACTTCAGAACGTGTCTTTGCACTCTGTGTTCCCTGGCGATTGTTTGCAAGCTGTCCTACAACAGCCATATGCACTAAATGTTCATTTATTTCAACACCGAATACGGAATCATTAAGTTCTAACTTATCTACTTCTTTACCTTCGATGTTATAAACTGCTACTGATGCCATCTAAAAGCTCCTCCTTCCTCAAGTCTATTTACCGACTTTTACTGTTTCCTTAAGCATTACTAATGACTTCTTAGGTCCCGGTACAGAACCCTTAACCAGGATTACGTTGTTATCCATATCTATCTTAACGATCTCCAGATTCTGAACAGTTACTCTTACATTACCCATGTGTCCAGGCATCTTCTTGCCCTTGAATACACGACCCGGGGTTGTTGCGGAACCGTTGGAACCTGCATGGTTGTGATACTTGGAACCGTGTGCTGCAGGGCCTGAACGCATACCGTATCTCTTGATACCGCCTGCATATCCTTTACCCTTTGACTTAGCGGTTGCATCGATCTTATCGCCTTCAGCGAAGATGTCAGCCTTGATCTCACTACCGATCTCGTACTCTTCAGCATTATCCAATCTGAATTCTCTAACAAATAACTTCGGTGTTGTGCCGGCCTTCTTGAAATGTCCAACCTCTGCCTTACCGGCACCGTGTGGATTTACGATTTTCTTCTTGCCAGCTACATCCTTGCTTACGATTCGTTCTTTCTTCTCGCCGAATCCTACCTGAATTGCACTGTAACCATCATTCTCTGCTGTCTTAACCTGAGTTACGACACATGGTCCAGCCTGAAGAACGGTAACAGGTGTTAATACTCCGTCTTCATTGAAGATTTGAGTCATTCCGACTTTTGTTGCTAAAATTGCTTTCTTCATTTTTTTCCTCCTAATTAATCTACAGCGGATTGCTTTCTGCAATCATACTAAATTCATTGGGAAAACCAACGTATTTGGTATTGCTTACTTCATCTTTACGTCGATGTAAACGCCAGCTGACATATCCATCTTCTGTAAAGCATCGATAGTCTTCTGGGTAGGCTGAATTACATCAATCAGTCTCTTATGTGTTCTCTGTTCAAACTGCTCTCTGGAATCCTTGTACTTGTGTACTGCCCGTAAGATTGTGATCTTCTCAACCTTAGTTGGCATCGGTACAGGTCCGCTCACCTTTGCTCCTGTCTTCTTTACAGTTTCGATGATGTTCTTTGCAGCCTGATCAATTAACTGATGATCGTAAGCCTTGAGTGTAATTCTCATTACTTGACTTGCCATAAAAAAAGCCGCCTCCTTTTCGCACTTAATTTCAGTACGACAAGCGGTGACTGTACACATTCCCGTGTGTTTCTTATTTATATCCACACGTCATTTCTACCTTTCCGGTAGATGGTTCATATAGTACAGTGACTTGTCGCCAGTTTCCTAACTTGACATTCGCTCCACGGAAAACCTGCAACTGTGTGCAGCAACCTCACGCTTCAACGCTATCAATGTCACAGCAAGAGATATTATAACCTGCTTTATATATAAATGCAAGTGGTTTTTATTATTTTTTATTTATTCTTTCTACAGGGTATAGCAAAAGTACTGTAGTATCAGCGGATATCCGAAGCTGAATATCATTCCAAGTACGGATACTGCCAGTATCAGTGCTCCGAGCACAATTCCTATGATTGAAAATACCTTTGCATTCTGCGTTTTATTCTTTCTGGTCAGACAGCAGATTCCCAGAACGATTGCTGTCAGTGAAAGCACATACTGGAGCCCGCAGCAGCCGAGCACAATACTGCATATACCGGTCACCATACTGGCAACTCCAAGTCCGGTTCCCTCACCATTTTTATCTCCCGGCATTCCGATCGGTTCCGGCTCTTCTCCATATCCATATTCATAATACGGATCCGGTTCATAGTTCATATAATGCGGATCATTCGGATCGATCCCCCGGTTCTCCGGTATTTCTCCGATAACCGTCTGACTATCCGGAACTCCTCCGGCAACCGCCTGACCGTCTGTGATTCCTTCGACCGGGATCTGAACACCCGGCATTTCTCCGACATCCATCTGACTATCTGCGATTCTTTCCGCAGTCATCTGACTGTCCGGTATTCCCCCTGCAACGGGCTCACCATCCGGGGTTCCTGCCTGCTGTCCCTGATTTCCTTCCGGTTGTACGGATTCTTCCTCTTTTCCCCAGATGCTTTCTGCATGCTTCTGTTTTGCCTGTTCCGCAAAGTCCTGTTCCGTCTGGAAAAACACCAGGTCATCCGGATCACCGTCATAGCTATCTATGATTCTTCGCTGTTCCTTCTTTTCTTCCAGCTTTTCTTCCGTTCTCTCATCCATAATTTACTCCTGTTTCCTTTCAGTATGTTCCCGCCTCCGGCCTAAATCCGTCCGCCGGCTTCTTCCTTTAACAGCCGGTAGAATGTCGGATGCAGTTCAAATGCATTCATCAATGCTTCCGCTTCTTTTAACACAGTCTGCTTTTTCTCCTCCGAAGCAGTTCCGCGTACGGCACGGATCAGAAGATTCTTCGGTGAATGCTCCATATCGATAAACTCCATGACCTGCGTCCGGTATCCACAGACTTCCAGCAGATTTCCACGGATTGCATCTGTCATCAAGGCTGCCGAACGTTCCTTCAGAATTCCGTATCTGGACAGGATTGGAAGGACTCCCGGCTGCATCTGCTGATTCAGCTCATGTTGACAACATGGAACAGATAAAATCACATCCGCATTCCACCGAACCGCATGATACAATGCATAATCCGTTGCAGTATCACATGCATGAAGAGATACAACCATGTTGACCGGTTCCGATGTTTGATACCCCTGAATATCTCCTACCTCAAAATGCAGGTTCCGATACTGATATTTATCTGCGATCTCCTGACATTTCCGGATCACGGATTCCTTCAGATCCAGTCCGGTGATCGTTACATCCATGTGTTTCACTTCAACCAGATAGTAATACAGAAGAAATGTCAGATAGGATTTTCCGCATCCGAAGTCAATAATGTGGATCCGCCCTTCCGGCAGTTCCTTCCTGACATCCTCCACAATTTCCAGAAACCGGTTGATCTGACGATACTTATCATACTTTGACTGTACAACTTTTCCTTCTTTGGTAAATATTCCCATATCAACCAGTGGCGGAATCGGAGTGCCTTCCGGAATGCAGTAATTCTTCTGTTTATTATTGCCCTGCCGCAGTTCTGCCGACTGCGTATTCCTGTGCCGGTTCTGAAGCAGCTTCCCTTTTTTACTGATCTTTGCCTGATATTCCCACTGCTCTGTCCATGCACTGCACTGTAAATATTCTTTCCCGAAATAGGTTCGGAGACTGCTCTGCAAATCTGTTTCTTCTATATTAATATGAAATGCCTGCTTCGCCGTAAACTTCTCTATCTGATAGCGGATGCCCTGCTTACTCTCTATCATTCTAATCTCAACCTTACGGAACTCTGTTTCCTTCCCTGCCGGCTGGCTCAGTACGATTTTATACGGCCGTTCTTCGCTCAACTCCTGCAAATACTCTTCTATTGTCTTTTCCAATCTAACATCCTCCATGTTTCTGCCATGTCGCTATCTCCGTCCAATCCACTTTCTGTCACATTCTATAGCAATGGTCCAAGCATATTTAATACCGCCCGCACCATCTTTCGGAATCCGGAGATCTTAATGCACTCCTCATACTGCATCTCCTCGCAATCAGTAAAGGTCTCCTCGAAATCCTTCCGAATCTCCTGTACGGCATTACTCCGATACATCCAGACGCCACATTCAAAATGCAGGAACAGACTCCGGTAATCAAAGTTCACCGTTCCGACAGTTGCAATCTGATCATCCACCAATACCACCTTCGCATGTGTAAATCCCGGCATATACCGGTAGACACGGACACCATCTTTTAACAACGGCACGCAATTAGACTGCGATAATACATATACGATCTTCTTATCCGGAATTCCGGGAATGATGATCCGCACATCCACACCGCTCTTAGCAGCCAGTGTCAGTGCTGTCACCATTTCATTGTCCAGAATGAGGTATGGTGTTATAATATAAATCCGTTTTTTTGCCCGATTGATCATATTCAGATAAATATTCTCTCCAAGAATCTCCTGATCCAACGGAGAGTCGCTATAAGGCTGCACATAGCCATCAGATGTCCGATGCATCTCTTCTCCTTTAACCGGCCGAAATGTTTCAAAGTCCTCAACATCTCCGGATACACACCGCCACATCTGCAGGAACATAACAGTTAGACTCCAGACCGCATCCCCTTTCAGCATGATACCGGTATCCTTCCAACGTCCATATGGCGAAGTCTCATTAATATATTCATCCGACAGATTGATTCCTCCGGTAAATCCGGTATGTCCGTCAATCACAGTTATTTTTCTGTGATCCCGGTTGTTCAGACGCAGAGTCAGGATAGGAATAAACCGATTAAACGAATAACATCGAATACCCTTTTCCCGCAACCGGTTTTCATATCCGGAAGGGATCGTGGCCACACAGCCCATGTCATCAAACATTACCCGGACGTCAACGCCTTCCTTCACCTTCTGCTCCAGAATCTCCAGAACAGAATTCCAGAACAGTCCTTCCCGGATAATAAAATATTCCATAAAAATATATCGTTTTGCCTTCTTCAGCTCCTCCAACAATGGTTCAAAGTTGTCTTCCCCAAATGGATAATATGTCACTTCCGTATTCTGAAATACCGGATATTTTCCCCAGTCCCGAATATATTTTGACTGCATTCCGGCAATTTCCGAAACACTGTCTAAATGCTCCGCCACTTCTTCATCCTGTTTCAAAAATCGGCAGGCATCTGTAATACTTTTTTCAATCTTACGTACAAAATGCTTACTGGCATGATTACCCGCAATCGCCACATAAAAAACACCGCCGAAAATAGGAAATAACAGAATCGGCACCACCCAGGCCAGCTTATAGGCCGGGTTATCCGGTTTATTAATGATATAAATTACCACAACCAGACTCAGTATCGTACACAGTGCCTGCACATATGCAAAATACTTCCCGAGGCTGATCATTCCATATACAATAATTCCAATCTGTAAAACAAGAAGCAGCCCTACGATGATCACCTTTGACAGAAACAACCGATCCTTGTCCTTCTTATTTTTCTTCTGTTGACTCAACTCTCTCGCTCCCTTCTACTTTGCCGTCCACCTTCCGGCTGCCCCGCACGGCAGTACCAGTCCGGTCCTTTCTACCGGCAGTCCGATTTCCTGTGACTCCACATATCCGCCATACTTTGGCTCCAGCTCCGATGCCAGCATATATGTCAGTACCGCCGGTGCCAGACCGGTTGTATAAGAGTTCACCAGTACAAATAACGGCTGTTCACTCAGCACCTGTGTACACAGCTGAATAAACGGGTGTATTTTCTCCTCAATCTTCCAGATCTCACCCTTTGGCCCCCTGCCATAAGACGGCGGATCCATGATGATCGCATCATAATGATTACCACGACGGATCTCCCGTTCCACAAATTTCACACAATCATCTACAATCCAGCGGATTGGTGCATCTTCCAGACCGGATGCCTTCGCATTCTCCTTTGCCCATGTCACCATACCCTTAGAGGCATCCACATGCGTCACACTGGCACCGGCCTTTGCCGCGGCACAGGTCGCCCCTCCTGTATAGGCAAAGAGATTCAATACTTTAACCGGCCGGGCCGCTGTCCGAATCTGTTCGGAGAACCAGTCCCAGTTTACTGCCTGCTCCGGAAACAGTCCCGTATGCTTAAAACTGAATGGCTTCAAATGGAATGTCAATTCTCCATAGTGAATCTCCCACTGTTCCGGAAGTTTCCGGAACTCCCATTCACCACCGCCTTTGCTGCTTCTGTGGTAATGTCCGTTCCATTCCCGCCATCCACGATCTTTCCGTGGGAAGCTCCATAGCACCTGCGGATCCGGACGGATCAGCGTATATTCTCCCCAGCGTTCCAGCTTCTCTCCGTCCGAGCAATCTATCACCTTATAATCTTTCCAGTTATCTGCAATCCACATGTCTTTCTCCATTCTCTTTCCGTCACTTTATTTGCTGATTTCTACAGTCTGTTATATTGTCGCATATTCCTTTTCATTTGTAAAGTACACAGGATTTACAAGTGTTCCTTAATTCGTTATACTGTTTTTATCAGTTATAGCCATTATTACTGATGAAATTACCGGATACGTAAGGAGGAGCACCATGAGCCGTTCTACTGCAACCTATGAAACAATCAAACTGGATCAGGATGTCAATATGCGATACTCCTGCTGCACAGACCATAATTTCTTCGTACCGATGCACTGGCATGACAGCATCGAGGTCATCTATGTTCTGGAGGGTGAATCTATCATTAACATGGAACAGCAGGCCTATACCCTGTCTGCGGATAATTTTATCATTATCGATTCCAATATCATTCATTCTACACAGACTCGTAACCGATGCCATTTCCTGCTGATCCAGATTCCGTATCAGTTTCTGAAGACCTATATTCCGGATATTGACTATATGCATTTCAAGAATATTTCTTCAGTTGCAGGTGTACCGCTTTCTGACGGAATCAGTGGCAATCCCATCCTTCCTTCCGAAAACCTTCTACAGCACCTTCGCAGCATTCTGATCCAGCTGGTCGATCTGTGGAATATAAAACCGGACGGTTACCGATTGAAATATTACAGTTGTATTTTTGAATTGCTATATATTATGATCACAGATTTTAAAGTTGATATTACTCAGAATGAGTACCATCAGACCGAGAAATATATGGAACGTCTGGAACAGGTTATGGATTACGTAAAGCTGCATTACCGGGAACCGGTCTCCATGCAGGACATTTCCGGCTACCTTGCCCTGAATCCTTCCTACTTTACCCGTTTCTTTAAGAAATATATGAACATGACTTTTACGGAATACTTAAACACCTTTCGTCTGCATAGCATTTATAATGATATCTTAACGACAGACCTTCCCATCCAGACGATTGCAGAACGAAACGGTTTCACCAACTATAAACTGTTCATGCGGATGTTTCGACAGACTTACGGCTGTACACCGAGTCAGAAGCGTAAGGAGCTATCTGTCACCGGCCATAACCCGCATACACATAAATAACACTGTTTCCGGCAAAGCGACCGCTTTTCGGTCATTTTGACATTTTAATTCCAGTGTGTTACTCTCTGAATATCAATACAGAAAGGATAATTTTTATGAAGAACTTTAACTTTTTTCAAATTTTCGGTTTCACCGTAGAAATCTTTTCATTTGTTGCCCTTGTTATTAATCTGATTGCAAATGCCCAGAATCCTTCTGCAAGAGTTCCTTTTTATTTTCTCTTTCTGCTCGGTGTTGTTCTGGTCTGTGTCGGTAACATTATAAAGCGCAACAAGAAATAATTACAGATCTTCCGATTCTTCTTCCTGCTCGGGCACCAGGATTCCCCGGTGTTCGACAGAAGTGGAGAATACAATGACCGTTCTGGTTCTCCCATAGCTCTGTAATTCCCCTATAAACTGGTCCAGTGCTACCGTATCCGGGAACAGCACTTCCAGAAGCATGGAATAATCTCCTGTTACACAGTTACACTCAATCACATTTCTGCATTGCTTTATATACGGATAAAACTCTTTTTTTCTGACCGGCTCGATTTCCAAACTGATAAATGCTTTAATGTGATATCCAAGCATGACCGGATTGACTTCCGCATGGTATCCTGTAATATATCCTTGTTTTTCCAATCGCTCAATCCGTGCCGCTACTGCCGGTGATGATAGAAACACTTCTTCCGCAATCACCTTTACCGGAATAGTCGCATTCTCCTGCAAACGATTCAGAATCTTGTAGTCTATATGATCAAGGGTATGCTTTTTCATTTTAACCTTACTCCTTCCATCTCTCTCGTTCGATATTCTCGTATCTGTGTGCTCCGCTTTCCGTCTGTTCACTCCGTATCTCTTTCCTTTGCCTCTTTCTTTATCCTATCACGCCTTCTCCTCCGGGTCAACGCGTCCGTTCTTTTTTTCTTAATTTAATTAAGCGAACTTCACCTTTTGGTTATTTATTTAATGTTTTTGGCTTAAATAAATTAATATTTCTTGACTTCCTTTCGCCATCTTGACTTATATTCCGTTCCTTACTATTATGAATAAAGTTGATAATTTGAAAGCAAGTTACAGTCTGTGTCGCGGCAGACTCTTTTCATTATCACACTCCTGCCGATTATAATACTCCACAGGGCAGAGACCTTTTTAACTAGCAGAAAAGGCATATTCCGATAAAGATATTTCATCCACATCAGAATATGCCTTTTTTGTTGTTATAGATCATTTTCTATTATCAGCCGCCTACCGCTTCCATGTATCACGGAAAAGCAGCACTACGATCGGGAATACTTCCAATCTTCCCGCCAACATGTCCAGAATGAGCACCAGCTTGGACAGCCATGATAAGCTGCTGAAATTTCCCATCGGGCCAACCACACCGAGACCGGGTCCGATATTATTAAAGCAGGCAATAACCGAAGTAGTAGTCGTTACCAGATCGAAACCATTAATACTGACCAGCAGAATGGATACTGCCAGCAGCAGAATATAAATGATCAGATATACATTGGCAGAACGGATTGTTTCATGATCCACTACTTTGCCATCCATTTTTATCTTCTTTACACTGCTCGGATGCAGGAGACTTGCAATCTCCTTCTGGGCAGATTTGATATAAATAATAAATCGTGACACCTTCATACCGCCACCGGTACTTCCGGCGCAGGCGCCCACAAACATCAGCAGTACCAGGATCGTCTGTGATAAGATTGGCCACTGATTAAAATCAGCGGTTGCGAAACCGGTCGTTGTCATAACCGTCGCTACCTGGAATGCTGCATGCTTTAAGCTTCCGCCTACCGTTCCTATCAGATGGAAAATATCGATTGCAATTACAATTGTTGCTGCTGCATAAAGTATCGTGTACCAGCGTACTTCTTCAATCGCAATCGCATCTTTAAACTTCCGTATGAGCAGCAGAAAATAGAACTTAAAGTTCACACCGAACAAGAACATAAAAATTGTTACGATGATCTGCACATAACTGGTGTAACCGCTAAAGCCATCATTCTTGATTCCGAATCCGCCGGTACCTGCCGTTGCAAGACTCACACAGACCGCATCAAAGAAATCCAGTTTTCCGATCAGCAAAAGAATTATCTGCATTAAGGTCATGCCTATATACATAATGTATAGCAGACTGGCAGTTTTTTTCAGCTTCGGAACCAGCTTACCAAAGGACGGTCCCGGGCTCTCAGCTTTCATCAGATACATATTGGCATTCGCACCTACCATGGGAAGTATCGTAACCATAAACACGATCACACCCATACCACCGATCCAGTTGCTGAAACACCGCCAGAAATTCATGCAGTTCGGCAGATCTTCTACCGCCGTCAATATCGACGCTCCGGTTGTCGTATAACCGGAAACCATTTCAAATACCGCATCTATATAGTTCGGAACTTCCCCGCTGATACAAAGCGGTGCCGCACTGATCAGGCTGATGATGATCCAGCTCAATGCTACCAGTACAAACCCTTCCCTTGCATGCAGCTGTGTGTTCTTCGGCTTCTTTACGGTCAAGGCAATCCCGATTATACCGGTTACCACTGCTGTCAGCAGAAAACACCAACCGGATTTTTCCTGATATATCAGTGCTACCAGACTCGGAAGCAGCAGAAATACCGCCTGAAAATTAAGCACCCAGCCCAATACATATATTAATATCTGATAATTCATAGGAATCCCTCACTTAATTCAATATTTCATCAATACCATTTAAGCCCCGGTTTGTCGTTACGACAATCACACTGTCTCCCGGCATAATCCGATCGCGCCCGGTCGGACGTATGATTTTTTTATTCCGATTAATACAGCAGATCAGGGTATTTTTCTTTATCCGCAGCTCTCCCAAGGTTGCCCGTGTCACCTTTGCATCCTCTGCTACGTTAAATTCCAGTGCTTCTACCTTGTTGTCAACCATTCTGTACAGTGTTTCTACATTACTGCCATAAGAATTCTGCATAGAACGTACATAACGTATAATATATTCTGCTGTAATATCCTTCGGTGTCACAGTACTTCCAATCGGAAGTCCTCCGATAACATCCTCAAAGGACAACCGATTAATCCTGGTGATTACCTTCGCATTGGAGACCTTGTGCGCATATAGCGCCAGCAATAGATTCTCCTCATCATAATTCGTGATCGCAACCACAGCATCCGTAGTCTCGATATCCTCTTCCACCAGAAGCTGACGGTCAGTTGCATTTCCGTTAATGATCATTGCCTTCGGCAGGATCTCACTTAGTTCTGCACAGCGTTTTTCACTCTGTTCAATAATCTTCACCTGCACTCTGGCTTCTGTCAGGATCTTGCCTAAATAGTATCCCAGCGTTCCGCCGCCTGCAAGTAATACCTTTTTGATCGGTTTCTCTTTGATACCGATCTTATTCAAAAATCCATTCAATGTAGAAATCTGCATGGTGATATAAATCTTATCTCCCGCTTGTAGTACGAAGCTTCCATCCGGAATATAAACTTCCTTATCCCGTTCTACAATACAAACCAGAGCATCTGTTTCTACCTTAGATGAAAAATCAGCCAGCATCAGCTGATCCAGTACAGAATCTGCCGGTATCTCGATTTTCACAAGATTCACTCGTCCCTTTGCAAAGGTATCCACTTCCAATGCAGACGGGATCTGCATCAATCGTGATATTTCCTGTGCTGCCGCAAATTCCGGATTCACTGCCATCGATAATCCAAGTTCATCCCGGATATAATCAATCTCTGTGAAATACTGAGGGCTCCGGACTCTGGCAATCGTCTGACAGTTACCTGCTTTCTTGGCGATCAGGCAGGTCAGCATATTCACTTCATCATGATTTGTTACCGCAATCAGCAGATCCGCTTTATCGACACCTGCCTCTAACTGCGCCCGATAACTGGTACTGTTTCCCTGTATGCCCATTACATCATACTGTGATGTAACCGTCTGTAAATTTTTACTATCATAATCCAAGATCGTGACTTCATGTCCCTCCGCTGTCAACTGCTCTGCCAGGGTACTTCCTACACCGCCACAACCGGCAATAATAATATTCATAATCTATACCTCTCCTGTATTACTATCCTGTTCAGACATCCGCCTGCTTTCATGTCATTACAGCTCTATCAGTTTTTTCGGTGAGTGCGACAGATTATCATGTCCATTCTCCGTGATCACTACCATATCCTCGATCCGGACGCCTCCGAATCCCGGCAGATAAATTCCCGGTTCCACCGTCATTATCATATTCGGCATCAACACTGTAGTATCCCGCATATTACACGCAGGGCTTTCATGGATCTCCAGTCCGACACTATGTCCCAGTCCATGTCCAAAGTATTCTCCATATCCTCCGTCTGCAATAACATCTCTGGCAATCCGGTCCACTTCCTTGCATACCATACCTGCATGCAACAGACTTTCGACTGTGTGATTCGCCTTCCAGACCAGCTGATAAATCTCCTTCTGCTTGTCGTTGGCCTTTCCCAGGACAATCGTCCGCGTCATATCCGAACAGTATCCCTTGTATTTACAACCGAAGTCCATGGTAATAAAATCTCCGCATTCCACCTTTTTCTCAGACGGAATCGCATGTGGCATAGAGGAATGAATACCGGAGGCAACAATCGTATCAAAGGAGGTGCCGGAGGCTCCGCATTTCATCATCCGGTATTCCAACTCTGCCTGAATCTCAAGCTCCGTCATTCCCGGCTTAATAATATCCAGAATCTTTGTAAATGCTGCATCTCCGATAGCCTCTGCCTGCCGCAGATATCCGATTTCCTCCGGAGTCTTAATCTGGCGCAGTCGGGTAACTGCCACTCCTAGAGGGATCCATTCTTTTATTGCCGGAAGTCCTGTCTGATATTCCCGAAACGTACTGCAAAGCATTGACGCATCCTCATAACCGACTGTCAGAAGCTGTTCCCGTTCTATCCAGTCATTTAAGATATCCGTTGTCTTTCTCAGATGGTTACATTCCTCTACCTGAAAATCACTCTCCTGCTTTGCCGCCTCCGTATAACGCGAATCTGTGATCAGCACCCGACTTTTTCGCGAGATCAGAAGAATCCCTTCTCCACCTCGAAAATGACTCACATACCGCATATTATATGGGTTGGTAATTAACATTGCATCTAAATGCATCTGATCCAGAATCTCTGTCAGCTTCATATGCATGCCTTCTTTCCTGTCCATTCTGCTGTTATGCCTGCTCCTTTGCAACTGCCTCTGTGCGCTCCGGCCGGATCATCTCATAGCCATAGCGTTCAAAATAAAATCCAAGTCTCTCATTTACTTTCTCGATCAGCTCCGGAGCATAATCATACTGATTGGTCTTATAATCCTTCATACTATCCATATATTCCTTAAAATACGGATATGCCTTGTCATAATTCTTAATGCCCAGCTGCTTGTAGATCTTCTCCAGATATTCCTCCTGGTTTTCCACAAAGTCTTCATATTTGATCTCTATTTTATCACATGGTGCCAGATTATCCAGATCCCGGAATGCCCGTCTGTATACCCGCTCAAATATCAGACATACTCGATCCAGCAGATACTGGTCACTCACGCTCTCGGATAATGCATATTTATCCATCTCGATCCGGAACATATTCAGAGCAGAACGTACAACCGTATACGGATTCCGGTAAATATTAATAAATTTTGCTTTCGGATATGCCCGCTTCAGGAATGCGATCCGGGCTGTATTATCCGGACTCTTTAACAGCAGCTGCTTACCACCCTTGATATAGGTCAGCTTCTTTAACATATAATTATATACATGCCAGAACCGTTTCCGGTCCTTGCTGGATAACGCATCCGTAAAAATAGCTTCTACATACTTTGCACCTTTTCCGTGATCCGGAAATGCCATCATGTGACTGACCGACAGGTCGGTCAGGTTGGTGAAGCCATGTGCCTCTTCCATCGGAAGATCCAGTTCAAACTCCAGATTATCCATAGCTCTTGCACCCTTTAATCCATTCTTTGCCAAAGCAGTCAGCGGCTTCCGAAGCAGAATGCAGTTGCCAAACATAATCGTGCTGACCGGATCAAACCAACCAAACTGCGGATCTCTGGTCAACAGATTCTGTAGATAGGTCGTTCCGCTTCTCCAGAACCCGGTTACATAGATCGGGTCTTTTTTTATTTTTGTAAAATGAACCGGAATCCAGAATAACAAATATTCCAAATAAGCAAGCGGTGTTAAAACAGCACTTTCCAGTGTAATAACCGCCGCCTGCGGATAGAACTCTTTATCTACTTTGTTCTCCTTCAACAGCTTCAGCCATACATCCATACGGATTCCGGATAACATATGTCCGAAATCTACCGGTCTTTTCCTCATATCTCATTCACTCCTTTTATCTTAATAAATCACATTAAACAGATTACATGCCATCAGAGAAACACCGATGGACATCAATACCTGCCAGACCATATGTATCTTTTTTCTTTGCATCACACAGACGCCGCAGACAATCACGATCATTAAAAATGCGATACTGCCATATCCCCAGCCGGCATTATCCTCTACCACACAATTGGTTCCGTACAAGGATATACCCACACTGATGAGCAATCCCGACACAATCGGTCGGATCAGATGATTCAGTGCCTGGATCATCTCCATCTTTCTCCATTTATCATATAGAATCTTCGCTATTCCAAACACTGCACAGGACATTCCGGTTGCGCTGGCAAAGCCTGCCAGAGCCGCCACGATTCCGCCCCATACGGTTCCGGTCTGATCAACACCCCACAGATAACCGATTCCGCTCAATACCTTGCACAGAATGGACCCCGGCAGAATGTTGGCCATCGTAACAACACCGCCGTAAAACTCATCTGCGGTTATCATACCTGAATCCACGAATAATCCCTGTGCAACTGACAGGTACGCATCTCCTCCGCCGAATGACATAATTGCCGACAGAAGCCCCTGTCCGGTAAAGGCCAGCGACTTCGGCATCATGATCCATGCCGGAAGTGACAATACCACCAGGAACCCAATCCATAACAGAATTTCAACGATTATCTCTTTCCACTCACCAATGTGAAACGATTCCTTACTCCGGAAATTCATCACCAATCGCACCAGTCCCAGCACCAGCATGCCGAGTATCAGACCTTTGGTAAACGTCGATGAGCCGATCAGATGGGAATCGCCGGTGGAAAACAGGAATATCAGGCTGATCACTCCGGCAATTACTGTCCACCAGGACTTAAACCGCCCGCCATTGCAAATGATCACAAAAAATGCCACAATAAAAATCTCAATCGTAGACACTCCAAAAATCGGTGTGTCCGTAATGCCACACAGGCGGAAGAAATTATCTTCTCCATTAAACATCCATACCAGAAGGATCACTATCGCCGCCAGAATCATTCCACCCCGATTGTTCTTCGCCTTCTTTAAGGTTGTCAGTATATATTGTCCCAATATCACAATGATATAAGCGGTAATTCCGACGGATGCATAGCACATCTGCGTTGTCAGTTTTTCTCCGACCATCGTGGCAAACATCAGAAATAACGTTGTCAGCATTGCTCCGGGCAACGCCATTGCAGATGCTGCCGCAAACATTCCGGCTGTCCCACAGGTAGTTTTTCCGATGCCGGCCGCTATCTCAACCGGCAAAGCTCCCGGCGTAATGCTGGCTGCCACAATATCACTGTCCAGTTCATCCTCTGTAATCAGGCCTTTATCCTGCACTGCCTCCTTCTGCAGAACCGGAATCAGCGCACTGCCTCCTCCAAATCCGATGCAGCCAATCTTCAGCATGGATAAAACCAGAGTTGCAAACTTCTTTTTCATGACCCCTTTTGTCACTTTCTGCATGCTAATTTTCTTTCAAATGCTGTAACAGCTGTGTTACTGCCTGTTCTACCGACAGATCGGTAGTATCAATCTGAACCTCCGGCTGCTCCGGTTCCTCATATGGGCTTGAAATACCGGTAAATACCGGAATCTCACCACTTCTTGCCTTCTTGTATAGACCCTTTACATCCCGGTTCTCACATTCCTCCAACGGCGTGCTGACATAGATTTCCACAAAATCTTCTCCGATAATGGAGCGTGCCAGCTCCCGGTCTTTCCGAAATGGTGAAATGAAGGATGTCAGAACGATCAGCCCTGCATCATTCATCAACTTTGCCACTTCTGCAATTCGTCTGATATTTTCTGTACGATCTTCATCAGAAAATCCCAGATCACGATTTAATCCCATTCGGATATTATCTCCATCTAACAACATGGTATGCTTGCCCATTGCTGTCAACCGAATCTCCAGCTCATTGGCCAGTGTTGACTTTCCGGATCCTGACAACCCGGTAAACCAGAATGTCGCTGCCTTCTGATGCAGCTGTTTCTCACGGACTTCCTTTGTAATATCTGAATTCTGCCAGGTCAGATTATCAAACTGCGTTAACGGCTGCTCGATCACACCGCAGGCAGATGTCATGTTGGTAATACGGTCGATCAGGATTAATCCGCCCAATGCTTCGTTTTCTGCAAATTTTTCAAATACGATCTTTTCCGTTGTCAGGATACTGCAGGATACGATTCCGTTTTTCTCTACCTGCGTAACTGAAATATGTTCTCCTGTATTTACATCAATCTTATATTCAATCTTAACCACACGGGCCGGAATCTTCCTGGTTCCAAGCTTCAGCATATATTCCTTGCCCTCTACCAGCGGAACATCATCCATCCACAGCATCGTCACACGGAACATATTCCCAACGACCGGTGCCTGCCCTTTCACGATCACACAGCCTCTGGAGCAGTCAATCTCCCTATCCAGGCAGATCGTTACCGGCTGTCCCTTTACAATCTCTTCTGTATCCTCACCGGCTGCCAGAAGTCTGGATACCGATGCCTGTTCTCCACTCGGATATACCGTGATCACATCGCCGATTCGAAGGCTTCCTGCCTCCACCTGTCCCTGGAAGCCACGGAAGGTATGGTTCGGTCGGCTTACACGCTGCACCGGTAACACAAAATCATCCTCAGCATTGTTGGTATCCAGCTCCAGATCCTCCAGATAAGACAAGAGTGTCGGCCCCTGATACCAGTCCATATGTTCAGAATCGGTTGTAATATTATCACCGACTGTTGCCGAAACCGGAATGACCGCCATGCTGTTGCATGGAAAGATCTGCACAAACTCCTCCAGCTCTTTCTTAATATTCCGGAATACAGACTCCTGATACTCTGCCAGATCCATCTTATTGACAATAAAAATAAAATCACGGATGCCCATCAGAGAACAGATCCTGGTATGTCTGCGGGTCTGCACCAGCACACCCTTCGTTGCATCCAGCAGGATAACTGCTGCATCCGCAAAAGAAGCTCCGACTGCCATATTTCTCGTATATTCTTCATGGCCCGGTGTATCTGCTACGATAAAGCTTCTCTTCGAGGTCGTAAAATAGCGATATGCCACATCAATCGTAATGCCCTGCTCCCGTTCTGCCATCAATCCGTCTAACAGCAGAGAATAATCCAGGCTTCCATCCGTACTTCCAACCTTACTTTCCAGTTCCAGTGCACGTTCCTGATCCGCAAAGAGCAGCTTGGAATCATACAGCATATGCCCGATCAAAGTTGATTTACCATCATCTACACTACCGCAGGTAATGAATTTTAACAGTTCCTTCATCTCTAAAAGTATCCTTCCCTTTTTCTTCGCTCCATACTGCCGGCTCCCTCATGGTCGATCACCCGGCTGGTCCGTTCTGAATTCACGGCTCCCAGCGTCTCCTCCACAATTGCCTCCAGTGTATCTGCATCCGACTCTACGCCTCCGGTCAGCGGATAACATCCTAATGTCCGGAACCGCACCTTCTTCATCTGAACTTCTTCTCCCGGTAGCAGCCGCATCCGGTCATCATCCACCATAATGATATTTCCATCCCGGTATACCACCGGCCGTTCCTTTGCAAAATAAAGGGATACAATATCAATCTTTTCTCTCAATATATACTGCCAGATATCATTCTCGGTCCAGTTGGATAACGGGAACACCCGCATGCTCTCACCCTTATGGATCTGTGTATTATATAACTTCCACATCTCCGGTCGCTGATTTTTCGGATCCCATGCATGCTCTGCATTCCGAAATGAGAAGATCCTCTCCTTTGCTCTGGACTTCTCTTCATCTCTTCTGCCACCGCCAAATGCCGCAGTAAATCCGTACTTGTTTAACCCCTGCTTTAGCGCCTGCGTTTTCATAATATCTGTGTAAGAAGAGCCATGATCAAACGGATTAATTCCGGCCTTTACCCCTTCCTCATTCGTATAAACAATCATATCGATCCCTAATTCCTTCGCCTTGCGGTCCCGAAACTCTGTCATCTCTTTAAACTTCCAGGTGGTATCAATATGCATAAACGGAAATGGCGGTTTCTCCGGATAAAATGCCTTCATTGCCAGATGAAGCATAACTGAACTATCTTTTCCTATTGAGTACAGCATAACCGGCTTCTCACATTCTGCTGCCACTTCCCGAATAATATAGATTGCTTCTGCTTCTAATTTATCCAAATGGGATAATGTTTTCATGTTTTTGCACCTCTTATCGTATTTTCGCAACTTTTCCACTGCCTTCCGGTCTCCGTAACCGGATCCGAATGCAAATCTGATAAAAATACTGCTTATTGCCTTGGGACATTATAACATAGTTTATAAGAAATAGGAATTATATTCCTCTTTTTGAAAGTAAAATTTCAGTAAAGGATACGCTGCTCCTTTTCCCTTGCCATAATAAGCAAAAGCCCTGTTGATTCCCGATTCAGAAATCAACAGGGCCAGATCATTCACTTGTTAATTGCCGGATGTCGGCATATATGGAATCAGGCGCTGTGCCAGCTCCGAAATTGACATGGTCTGTAACCATACCTTACCCGGACCGGTCAGAGTGGTCAGGAATAATCCCTCACCGCCAAACAATACATTTTTAAATCCTTTTACCATCTGAGAATTATAAGTCACCGTGCTTTCCCATGCGGCTACATTACCGGTATCGATCACCAGCTTCTGACCTGCCGCCAGCTCGACTTCCCGGATCGCACCATCCAGTTCACAGAATACCAGTCCCTGACCGGTGTACTGCTGCAGGATAAATCCCTCACCGCCGAACAGTCCGCCTTTTGCGTTGGTAACAAACGCCTTCAGTTCTACTCCCGGTGTTGCGCAAAGGAATGCACCCTTCTGTGCCACAATTGTATAACTCGGCGAGATCTCAAACGTCTTGATCTGACCCGGCACCGAACTTGCCAGTGTGATCTGCTGTTCCGGCGCCTTTGCTGTATATGTAGCCATGAACAGAGACTCTCCGCTGAACATTCGACCAAAGCCCTTCATCAGGCCGCCCTTCATATTCGTTGTCATCTCAATCTGATCTGTCATCCAGCTCATACCACCGGACTGTGTGTAAATGCTCTCTCCTGCCTCTAAGGACAGAGTCACTGCAGGCATCATATCGCCCCATACTTCATACCTCATAGTATACTTCCTCCTCAATTTTTTTATTACTTCCAGTATAACGAACCATTCTTTCTCCTGTCAATGCATGAATTGTTTCGATTTCCTTACAATCCGCTACCAGCCAAACGGAATCCCGATCAACCGGACAATAAAGCATACGATCCACGCAATCGCACACTGCATAAGCACAAGCAGGACCGCTCCCTTCGTGCCAAGCTCTCGTTTTACTGCTGCGATTGCTGCGATACAAGGCGTATAAAGCAGTGAGAACACCAGAAAGATAATTGCCGTAAACGGTGTAAATAGAGTACTTAATGGTTTTTCTCCCAGCAATACATTCAGCGTGCTTACCACACTTTCCTTTGCCGTAAAGCCTGTGATCAAAGCCGTTGATATCCTCCAGTCACCCAGGCCAAGCGGTTTTAGCAATGGTGCGATCAGCCCTCCGATCAGCGCCAGAAGGCTCTGGGACGAATCCGTCACCACATTCAGTCGAAGGTCAAAGCTCTGCAGGAACCAGATAATTACCGATGCAAGAAAAATGACCGTAAAAGCCTTTGTTATAAAGTCCTTCGCTTTCTCTCCGATCAGCCTTACTACACTTTTGGGACTCGGGAACCGATAGTTCGGCAGTTCCATAACAAACGGAACCGGTTCTCCCTTAAATGCACTTCCTTTCAGGATAAATGCAAACAATATTGCCATGACGATGCCGCCAAAATAAAGTCCGATCATCACCAGCGCCGCATGCTTCGGAAAGAACGCGGCCGCAAACAGACTATAAATCGGAAGCTTTGCAGAACAACTCATAAACGGTGTCAGCAGAATTGTCATTTTCCGGTCACGATCCGATGGCAGGGTCCTGGTTGCCATAATTGCCGGAACCGAGCATCCAAACCCCATCAGCATCGGGACAAAACTACGGCCGGACAAACCGATCTTACGTAACGGACGATCCATAACAAATGCCACACGGGCCATATAACCACTATCCTCCAGAATGGATAAAAAGAAGAACAGGACAACGATCGTCGGCAGGAAACTCAGCACACTTCCGACTCCGGTAAATATGCCGTCAATGATCAGCGAGCGCACAACCGGATTAATTCCATATGCAATCAGCCCCTGATTACATATATCCGTGAACCAGTTGATCAAAAGCTCCAGCCAGTCCGACAAATACTTCCCGATCAACCCGAATGTCAGATAAAATACCAGCGCCATAATGCAGACAAAGGTCGGGATCGCCGTATATTTACCGGTCAGGATTCGGTCTATATTCATACTGCGAACATGTTCTTTGCTTTCACTTGGCTTCACCACCGTCTGTTCGCAAAGCTCCTCAATAAACTGAAACCGCATATCCGCCAAGGCTGCCATACGATCTTTACCGCTCTCTTCCTCCATCTGCGTAATAATATGCTCCAGTGTTTCCTTCTCATTCTGATCCAGACGAAGTGCCTCCAGGATCAGTTCATCCCCTTCTACCAGCTTCGTTGCCGCAAATCTTCTCGGTATCCGGTATTTTACGGCATGATCCTCGATTAAGTGTATGATTGCATGAATACACCGGTGCATAGCGCCCTGATCATCGCCGTTCGCATCACAGAAATCAAGGCGTCCCGGCCGTTCCCGGTATCTTGCCACATGAATCGCATGTTCCACCAGCTCATCAATACCCTCATTCTTTGCTGCAGAAATCGGCACAACCGGAATTCCTAATGCGGCTTCCAGTTCGTTCACACGGATCGTTCCACCATTTTCCCGTACTTCGTCCATCATATTTAATGCTATTACCATTGGAATATCCAGCTCGATCAGCTGCATCGTCAGATACAGATTCCGTTCAATATTCGTTCCGTCCAGAATATTAATGATTCCTCTCGGGCGGTCTTTTAACAGATACTCTCTGGTCACGATCTCTTCATTGGTATACGGAGACAGCGAATAAATGCCCGGCAGATCTACTACGGTAGCTTCCGGATGATTCCTGATCTGTCCGTCTTTCCGGTCCACAGTCACACCCGGGAAATTTCCGACATGCTGCTTTGCTCCGGTCAGCTGATTAAACAATGTCGTCTTACCGCAATTCTGGTTCCCGGCCAGCGCAAATGTGATCGGTTCTCCTTCCGGGATCTCATTTCCCCGTACCTGCGTTTTATATACCTTCCGTTTCCGTTCTTCTTCTCCGACGCCCGGATGTGAGATTTCAGCCGACGCTACGTTTTTCCGCCTGTATTCATGGGCATTATGAATATCCTTTAAGCTGATATTCGCCGCATCTGCTTTTCGCAATGTCAGTTCATATCCCCGCACCCGCAGCTCCAACGGATCTCCCATCGGAGCAATTTTAACTAAAGTCACCTCCGTATTCGGTGTCAGCCCCATATCCAATATGTGCTTCCGAAGCGAAGGTGACTTACAGTTAACTTCTTCTATAATTGCATCTTTTCCAACTTCTAATTCATCCAGTGTCATCTTTATCCCTCTTATCTCATATAACGTATCTTTCTTCTCCCATTATGTGAGACAGGAATAAAAATTGCAATAGTTATTGATATTTTTTTATCAATAATTGTTTATGCGTTTTTCAGATCTTCCTGATCCAGTAGCCGGATATCACTTTTTCCGAGCATCTCAGCTGCTTCCTCCACCTGTTTTACTTTCAGGATCAGATATGCGGAATCGCTCTTTCCGGTATTAAAGTCATATAAATACTCCAGATTGATCCCCGCTTCCTCCAGCAGTGTCAATACGCGGTAGAGACTACCCGGTTCATCCGGGATCGCCACTGCCAGCACCGGTGTGATCGAGAAAATATATCCCTGTGCCTTCAGTGTTGTGGCTGCCAGATAAGAATCATTCACAATCACACGCAATACTCCGAAATCTTTGGTGTCCGCCAATGAGATTGCATGCAGACTAACCCCTGCGTCTGCCAGAACCTTTGTCACTTCAGCCAGATTTCCGATCTTATTTTCCACAAAAATAGATATCTGCTTTACCGTCATACCATCTACCTCCTCTTTGCCTTATGCCTGATACAGGTTACGCTTGTCAATGACACGTACGGCTTTTCCTTCGCTGCGTGCGATTGTCTTCGGTGCCACCAGCTTCACATCTGCATAAATACCAAGCATTGCCTTTAATGCACTTACCAGTTGCTTCTCTCTGCCGGAAATCTCGCTAATAGAATCAGAGAACATCTCCGGAGTCATCTCAACCCGAACTTCCAGGTTATCACTGTTATTTACTCTGGTTACAATAATCTGATAATTTGCCGGATATCCCTTATTCAGAAGAACTGTCTCAATCTGAGATGGGAATACGTTAACGCCCTTGATGATCAGCATATCATCGCTGCGTCCCAATGGCTTTGTCATCTTAACATGTGTTCTGCCACACGAACATTTCTTATGACTCAGGATACCGATATCTCTTGTCCGGTAACGCAGTAACGGGAACGCTTCTTTCGTAATACTCGTAAATACCAGCTCACCCTTCTCGCCGTCCGGAAGTACTTCTCCGGTAACCGGATTAATAACCTCTGCAATAAAATGATCTTCATTTACATGCATACCGGCCTGTTCTTCACATTCAAAGGATACACCCGGTCCGGAAATCTCTGTCAGGCCGTAAATATCATATGCCTTGATGCCAAGCTTCTTCTCGATATCATGACGCATCTCCTCGGTCCATGCCTCTGCGCCGAAAATACCTGCCTTCAGCTTAATCTTATCCCGCAATCCGCGTTCAATGATCGTCTCTGCCAGATATGCCGCATAGGATGGAGTACAACAGAGAATCGTAGATCCCAGATCTGTCATAAACTGAATCTGTCGATCGGTATTGCCGGATGACATTGGCAGCGTCAGAGAGCCAAGTCTGTGGGAACCGCCATTTAATCCTGCACCGCCGGTAAACAATCCGAATCCATAGCTGACATGTACCACATCATCCTTGGTACCTCCTGCTGCCACGATTGCTCTTGCGCAGCATTCTTCCCATAAATCAATGTCATGCTGTGTATAGAATGCAACGACACGCCGTCCGGTCGTACCGCTGGTTGACTGGATACGTACACAATCTGAAAGCGGCATAGCCAGCAGACCATATGGATATTCGTCTCTCAAATCATCCTTCGTTATGAACGGAAGCTTATGCAGATCCTCCACACCTTTAATATCTTCCGGTTTCAGTCCCTTCTCATCCATTCGTTTCCGGTACATCTCCACATTATCATAGACATGTCTTACCTGCTTTACCAGACGTTCATCCTGCCATGCCCGAATCTGATCCTGTGATGCGCACTCAATCTCAGGCTGAAAATAGTTCCCCATGTTTGTATCCTCCACATTTGTAATTTAAATATTTTACGCACTGCAATATTCTATTTTCAGAATATCATTTTATCCTCTATTTCACAAGTCCCGAACGATTGATCGCACTGATCAATGCATATGCGGATGCATCAATAATATCATTCCGGATACCGGCGCCCCATGCCACAGCTCCGTCTTTCCGTTCGATTCCTACATAAGCACACGCCTGAGAATTAGACCCTACCTGCAATGCGTGCTCCTCGTAGCAGATCAATGAGAAGTCAATCTTGAAATGCTTCTTGATCGCATTGGCAATCGCATCCAGACGTCCGTTGCCTTTTCCATGATATACTTTCTTTGCGCCATCGACCTCAATGGTGATCTCTGCCGTAAATTCCTCGCCCTGTGTGAAATGCGCCTCTAATAACTGAATTGGGCTGCCGATATTTACATACGTCTTCTGGAAGATGTCAAGCACCTCACTTGCCTCCAGCTCCTTATGCATATGATCGGAAACTTCCTTAACCGTATATCCAAGGTCCTCCCGCATCTTCGGTGGAAGATCAAATCCATACTTCTGCTCCAGAATATAACCGATACCGCCCTTACCGGACTGGCTGTTGATACGGATAACATCCCCATCGTACCGTCTGCCAACATCCTTTGGATCCAGCGGAAGATATGGTACGGTCCACTGTTCCAGATGTTTCTCTTCTCTCCACTTCATACCCTTGGCAATTGCATCCTGATGTGAGCCGGAGAATGCGGCAAACACCAGCTGGCCTGTATATGGCGAGCGCTCATATACATGCATTCTGGTCACACGCTCATATAACTCTGTCAATTCCGGTATATTACTGAAGTCAAGCTTCGGATCCACTCCATGTGTATACATATTCATAGCCAATGTAATAATATCTACGTTACCGGTACGCTCACCATTGCCAAACAAGGTACCCTCGATCCGGTCCGCACCTGCCAGAATGCCAAGCTCTGCATCTGCCACACCGCATCCACGATCGTTGTGCGGATGAAGAGAAAGAATCACATTCTCACGGCACTTCATATTCTCACTCATGTACTCAATCTGGCTGGCATACACATGCGGAAGTGACATTTCCACGGTTGCCGGCAGATTAATGATCACCTTATTATCCGGTGTCGGCTGCCATACATCAATCACTGCATTGCAAACCTCCAATGCATATTCCGGCTCGGTTCCGGTAAAACTCTCCGGTGAATACTCAAACTGGAAATTTCCTCCATCTTCTTCAGCCAGCTGTTTCAAAAGCTTTGCTCCGGAAACCGCAATCTCCAGAATTTCCTGCTTTGATTTCTTAAATACCTGCTCCCGCTGTGCCAATGAAGTCGAATTATACAAATGTACCACTGCATGTTTACACCCGCGGACAGCCTCAAACGTTTTCTTAATAATATGCTCTCTGGACTGAGTCAATACCTGAACCGTCACATCATCCGGAATCAGGTCCTGCTCAATCAGAGTACGAAGGAACTCATACTCTGTCTCCGATGCTGCCGGGAATCCAACCTCAATCTCCTTGAATCCCACTTTCACCAGCATCTTAAAAAATTCTACTTTCTCTTCCAGACTCATTGGCACGATCAATGCCTGATTTCCGTCACGCAGATCTACAGAACACCATGCCGGAGCATGATCAATATACTCCTTATGTGTCCATTTCAAACACTCCATCGGTGGCATAAAATAGCCTCTCTGATACTTCTGATAATTTTTCATTTTTTACCTCCTATCTACCGTATCCTATGTGAAAAGCCGGTATCACATGCTTCCCGGGAAGCCATCCTATACAAAAAAGAAAAAGCTCCCAACATCTCTCCGTTAGAGACGTAAGGAACTCACGCGGTACCACTCTAATTCATACTTCTGTATGCACTCTCACAGATACGAACCTGAAACTTATTGGCAATCATAAAACTTAATCCTGATCACCCGGTCTTATATCCTACTGAAATAACGGTCAGTCACCGGCAAAGCCTACTTCTGAATCTATCCTTCAGCCCGCTGCTCAAAGGCCAGTTCAAACTTATTCCACAACTGTCTCACACCAACCGACAGCTCTCTGAATCCTTCCTAAGTTCTACTATTCCTTATCCTTGCATTTATAAGTTTAACTTAGCATAAAATCAGAGAGCTGTCAATGACCTTATTCATCCAACCGGAAAATCTCCATCCGGTGCTCCAGTTCCTCTGCAATCCGGCGTAACTGATTTACATTCTCGGAAATCTGAGAAACAATATCGTTTACCTCTGTTACAGATGCCGAAGTCTCCTGCGTGCTGGCTGCATTTTCCTCTGCGATCGCAGTCAGATTCTGTACAATATCTACTACGTTTACTCTTGCCTCATCCAGACTCTTCGTCCGGTCTGCGATATTTCCGACACCCCGGTTCGACTTATCGATTGCTGCAAATAACTGTTCAAACTGCCGACCCATCTGCTGAATATTTTTATTCTGAACCTCCATGATTTCCATAACTTCGTTCATGGTATCCACTGCCTTCCCGGAATCCGAGATCAATAATGTAATAATCTCTCCGATCTGCCTTGCCGACTCATTGGACTGTTCTGCAAGTTTCTGGATCTGGGATGCCACAACCGCAAACCCTCTTCCCTGTTCACCGGCTCTGGCCGCCTCAATGGATGCGTTCAGCGACAGAAGATTCGTCTGCTCCGCAATAAATGTGATAAGTTCTGTTGCCTCACGGATTTTCAAAGCCGACTCATTGGTTGTATTTGTCTGCTGATAGATCAGATCGATCGACTCCTTAGCCTTATGATTGATCTCTTCCAGATCCGATAATGTCTTAGATGCATCATCCCCCGACTTCTTCATGGCATTTGCATACAGGTACAGGTTCTCAACCTCCTGGTTCGTATCCTCTACCATATTGCCCATCCGGATAACATTTTCCGTTGCCTTCTGCGTATCTTCCGCCTGCGAGCTCGCTCCTTCTGCGATTTCATAAACTGCGCGTTCCACCTGCTCTATGTTGTTCAATGTTTCCTTTGTATGCTCGTCCAACGATGCCGCAGTTGTATGAATATTATTACTCTGCGTCTTAATCTCTGTCACGATTGCATGGAACTGCTCTCTGACTCCGCCAATAGACCGTCCCAGAAGCCCAACCTCATCCCGGCGTTGTCCAATCCGTTCTCGCCTGTCATCATCACGCAGATCCAGAGTTGAAAAGCGATCTGCAATCTCTGCCATCTCCTTGATCGGCTTTGTGATAATTGCTGAACAGAACAATGCGATCACAACACATATCACAAATGTAATCAAAGTGCTGAGCAGCGTTTTCAATAAAATACTCTGAATATCGGATGTGATCTCAGCTTTATCTGCGGATATGATCAGCAAAAATCCATGTTCCACATCCGGATATATGCCCGCATACTTAATCGCGCCACGGAAATCATATTCATATACAGATGTCTCCTGTGGTTTTCCATCCCTAATATCCGCCAGCATCTGTTTTACAACCGCATTTTCCACCGAAACACCGATTTTCTCTGCAATCGGATGATATAACATCGTTCCGTCCAGATCCACTACATAAGCATAGCTGCTTTCTTTTCCGTTAATACTGATCTCCTTCAACAGATTCTGTACTTCCGGTGTCGATACGACATCCAGCCCGCCTTCCGTCACATATTCTCCCAGCATTCTGCCGTATGCCATTGCTACATCCTTCATGTAACTGCTCTGCATTGCCGAAAAATTCTTCGTGATCAACGGACGAATTGTAAACAATACCGTCAATGCACATATCAATACCGTCACTACGATCATGACCAGGATCCTGCTCCTTATAGAATGTGCAAAATTAATCCTGGTCTGAACCCTCTGTTGTAATTCTTCCGTTAAATCTTCCTGTTTCATCATAGAATGCCCCCCTGTTTTCATTGATTTTCCGAGAAATTGTATAACCGCCTGTGAAGATAGATTTTAAGACTTTTTAATAAATTCCCCTCTCGATTTTGGCAATATTTTACAACAAAATCGCAAAAAAATCAAGATACTATACATTGTGTACAATATCCTGATTTCACTTTCTTTTATTTGACCTATAAATCTCACAATTTTATAAGTTTCTGTATCTATCTCAGAACTCATACCGCACAAGCTCACAGTTCTTAATTCCGAATGCTGCAAACTCTTCATTACTCATATCCGTAAAATAAGACTGTACTGCTCTGGAAATTCCATTGTGCGCTACCAACAGATAACAGGTTTCATCCGATTCTTCCTTAATATCATCCAACAGATTATAAATCCTCTGGCACAGGTGAAGCATCGTTTCCCCTCCTTCGTATCCGGATATAAAATTCATCTTCGCCCTGCGGAATTCCTCCCCATTTCGGGGAGTTGACTCATATTTTCCAAAGTTCTGCTCGATCAGACGCGGTTCCATCTGCCGAGAAATACCTGTCACTTCTGATATATGCCTGGCTGTTTCTGCCGCACGGATAAGCGGAGAGTACAGAATCTTATCAATGCGAATTCCCTGCGCCACAATCTGTTCCCCCAGTTGGACAGCCTGTTGATGCCCCAGTTCCGTTAATGCAATATCCGTGGCACCGCAGATCTTATTTTCCACATTCCAGACAGTCTGCCCATGCCTTGTAAAATAAAAATATCCCATATCTGTTTCCCTTCTCGTCTGTTATTTTTCGATCTGTTACTTGCTTGATCAATGCCTGTCATCCTAATCTCTATAATCTCATGATAATCTCTCTGGCAACAGTTTCCTCGATTGGAGTTGCAAACACTCCCGGTTCAAACTCTACGATATCTCCGATTCCTTTCTGGATCACAAACCGGAGTTTTCCATCCCGTACTTTCTTATCCGTATATAATTTTCTGACCAGTGCCTCGCGGTCAATATACTCCGGAATCGCAACCGGCAACTTCGCTTTTTCCAGCAGCCGTACCACCGCCTGTTTCTCTTCTTCCGTAACATATCCCAGCTTCTGTGCCAGCTCTGCTTCCGCCACCAGGCCGATAGACACAGCCTCTCCATGCAGCAGCCGGTAATCACTGACCGTTTCGATCGCTCTTCCTACCGTATGGCCCAGATTCAGCACTTCTCTTAGCCCGCTTTCTCTCTCATCCTTCATAACCACCTGATATTTCACACGGCAATTCACTTCTGCTATATGTTCACAGACCGTCTGCTCGCAGGCAAGAATCTCCTCCATATGTGCATCCAGATATGCAAAAAACTCCCGGTCTGCCAGAATCGCATGCTTGATCGTCTCTGCCATTCCGCTTGACATCTGACGTGCCGGAAGTGTCTTCCAGGTTGCAATATCCAGATATACCTTCTCAGGCTGATTAAACAATCCGATCAGATTCGTTGCCAACGGAGTATCGACAGCTGTCTTGCCGCCCACAGATGCGTCTGCCGCTGCCAGAAGCGTTGTTGCATAATTAATGAACGGAACACCCCTTCCATATGTACCGGCTACAAATCCGGCAAGATCCGTCACGACGCCGCCCCCCACTGCGATAATGCAGCAGTCCCTGCGGTATCCTTTTGCAAGCATAGCATCCTCTACTTCTTCCTTTGTCCTGCGTGTCTTGCTTGTCTCTCCTGCCGGGAATACGAACAAGTCAGCCTGATAACCGGCTTCGGTCAGTTTCCGATAAATATCTCTTCCATATAATGGTTCTACCGTACTGTCCGTTATAACCGCAAATTTATGAATTCTTCCAACCAGTCCGTCCTGAATATCCTTTATAAGCTGATCCTCCAGGTCAAAGCCGATCTCAATATCATAACTATCATCCACTACCTTTTTTAATTCCACGCGAAATGTTTCCATTCTGCCCTCCATTCTGTCTGCTGTTTCCTGCGACTATGCCATTATTCTTCTGTACTTTCCGATGTCACTTCTTCTGTTGCCTCCGAAGCTTCCCGCCGGATCAGTTCTGCTCTGTCATACCCGGTCTCCGTCTGCAGCCACCGGATAATGGTCTGTTCTTCCTCTTCGCTTAACGGTTCTTCGGTCTCTGCTACAAAGAAAACATAATCTCCCTGTACATCCGACATCACTCCGCAACTTCCGGCCGTTATTTTTGTAAAGACCGCCTGTGCTTTCTTTACAATCTCCTTACTATCGACTGCTTCCTCCTGTGCAAGTTCATAATTATGAATATCCTTTTCCATATTTTTAATCTGCTTGTTTGCGTCTGCTAACTGACTCTGCAGCTCGGATATCCGGTTTTCCTGAACCGCAATCGTGATTTTATCTGTATCCGTCTCTGTGCCGTCTACATTTTCCAGAATTGAATTCTGCGTCACACGTAACGTATAACCATCCAGGTTATAATCCGGTAATGCTTTTTCCAGTGTTGCGATCACATCATCGGAAATCGGAGTTCCGACTAATGAAACCGAAATCTTCTTCTCCTGTTTGTTCACACTGCTCTGTACCAGCTGTGTATCCGGAAACGAGAACTCGTTATTTAGATAACCGGATACATTCCGATCCAGTACTGAGTCGCGAACCGTCGCCATACCTATGTAAACACTTGGGATGATTGTAACAATTGTAATGGCCAGTATGATCCGGTTGATCCGTTTCTGCTTCTTTTCACTGATATGGGTATGACGCGGTGCGCCAAGAATCAGAGCGACAAATGCAGAAGATAACATAATAAACAATGTATTGATCAGAAACAGATAAAAGGCACCGAAAATAAACTGTGGCTGCAAGGATGCGATTCCGTATCCTGCCGTACACAAAGGCGGCATTAACGCAGTCGCGATTGCCACACCCGGTATCACATTGCCTTTTTTCTTTCTGGTATTTCCAATCATTCCGGCAATACCACCAAAAAGTGCGATCAGAACATCCCAAAGCGTCGGACTGGTTCTGGCAATCATTTCAGAAGTCGGTGTCTCTAACGGACTGATCACAAAATATAACGTAGAAGCCGCTAAGCTGATCGCCACCTGCGTTCCAAAGCGGATCAATGACTTTTTAAATAAAGAAAAATCCCGTACTGCCAGAGAAAAACCCATCGTAATAATCCCGCTCATCAGCGGTGAAATCAGCATGGCTCCAATGATGACTGCTGTTGAATTCACATTTAATCCAATCGAGGCAATCAGTGCCGCCATCATAAGGATCCACATGTTTGCTCCATGGATGACGGTATTTTCCTCCATCATGGCATCGATTTCCTCATAGCTCATCATATCATCCCGAATATTAAATACATCGTACAAATATTTCCGTATGCCACTTCGGGACTTTTCAATTATCTCCGGTTCTTTATGTTCCATTCATTCGCCCTCTTTTCAAATTCTTCTACAACTATAATATAAATCGACCTCTTTGACAACTGCTGCCTCGTCAAATAAATACAAAAAAAGACCTATGACAAACCTGTCATAAGTCCTTGACATGAGACACGGGGGATTCGAACCCCCGACAACTTGATTAAAAGTCAAGTGCTCTACCACCTGAGCTAGTATCCCATACTATTTTCTCCCACACAGACACCTGTCTGTAACTGGGCTAGCTGGATTCGAACCAGCGAATGCAGGAGTCAAAGTCCTGTGCCTTACCGCTTGGCGATAGCCCATTAAGTAAGTGAATCTCCAGGAACGTCCCTGGAACTTTGCCCCTTACAGGGTGGATAGAGGGACTCGAACCCTCGGCCTCCAGAGCCACAATCTGGCGCGCTAACCAACTGCGCCATACCCACCATAAACGTGCTCGAAGGGATTCGAACCCCCGACCCACGGCTTAGAAGGCCGTTGCTCTATCCAGCTGAGCTACGAACACATTCTTCTTCCGCCATAGTTTGTGACTAGCGAAAGAAAAAAGCGGGTGATGGGAATCGAACCCACGTATCTAGCTTGGAAGGCTAGTGTTCTACCATTGAACTACACCCGCATATTAATTTTTGCAGATACATTCATAAGTTGTATCAGTCGGGGTGACAGGATTCGAACCTGCGACCTCTTGATCCCAAATCAAGCGCTCTAGCCAAGCTGAGCCACACCCCGCTTTATATAAAAATGTCCTGCGCTTGTTTTAGGTTTTTCTGTCCTTTTGTCAACGCAAGTGTTATTATATCTAATGCATTTCAAAAAGTCAACACCTAATTTTATTTTTTTTCATTTTTTTGAAAAAGCGGAGTCTTTCGGCTCCGCTTCGTCTTACACCTGATCTAAATTCTATGCTTCCGGCTTAATCTCGATCGGTTCTTCTTCTTCAAAGAAATCATCATCAAAGTCATCATCGAAATCATCATCGAAATCGTCTAAAAAACTTGGTGTCAGATACTTATAAACAGCATATGCGATACCTGCTACGGCTGCTACGGCACCGATAATCGCTAATACGGTAACAATTTTCTTTGCTGTCTTATTCTCTTCCGGCGCTTTCTTTCCGCCAAGTAATTCTCCAACTTTAACTGCATCGATCAGTTCGTTTAAATTCTTCATAATGGTACCCTCCTTTTATGTCTCTATTCCATACGATAGTAGTATTATATCATAAGAGTCCAAATATTACTATTCTATTTTGCATTTTTTTCCAGCAAACTGTGACAATTTACTCTTCCACCTTCTGCAATTTGGCAAAAGATGCAAACATTCTCTTCCTGCCATACCCTTCAAAGTCAACAGTCACTTCATAATCTTTACCGCCGTTTACGATTTCCTGCACAGTTCCAATCCCGAATTTTATATGCTTTACCCGGTCACCTACCCGGTAATCCAGACTCACTGCCCTATTTACGGTAAAATTCTTTCCATAGTTCGGTTTTGCGGTAAATGCAGCCGGAATCACAGATGGCTTCGGCTGGTCGGATACAGGATTTAACACTTTCCGGTATCCACCGATATCCAGCAGTTCCGATGGAATCTCTTTCAAAAATCGTGATACCGGATTATAACTGTTGGCTCCATGCATCATTCGTTGTCTGGCACTGCTTAAGAACAGCCGATCCTTCGCTCTGGTAATTCCCACATAACACAGCCGACGCTCTTCCTCCATCTCTTCTTGGCTTCCGGAATTGATCGTCATACTTCCCGGAAATAATCCATCTTCCATTCCGCAAAGATATACATATGGAAACTCCAGACCCTTAGCACTGTGTATAGTCATCAGAACTACTTTATCATCACCGGAGTTTAAACTGTCTACCTCTGCTACCAGCGCAATCTCTTCTAATAATTCCTCTAATTGTGGATGTTCCGCATTCTCCTCATAGGTAACGATCTTATTCCGCAGTTCATCGATATTCTCCACTCTTGCCAGTGATTCCTCCGTATGCTCGGCAATCAGTTCCTCTTCATAACCGGTCCGTTCCAGAAGTTCTTCAAACAACTCAGAAATCGTTTCTCCCGCCATCCACTGCTCCCGCAGATCGGAGATCAGATCCGTAAATCCATGAATCTTAGCCACTGCCCGTCCGATTCCCGGCACGTCCTCCGCCTGATACAACGCATCCAGAAACGGAATTTCCTGACTCAATGCATATGCTTCCACCTTTGCGATCGTTGCAGCACCGATCCCCCGTTTCGGTACATTGATGATTCGTTTCACCGAAACATCATCCGAGCCGTTGGCGATCGCCCGCAGGTATGCCAGCAGATCCTTGATCTCCAGTCTGGAGTAGAAATTCTGCCCACCGTAGATTTTATAAGGAATATTTTTCATGATCAGCTTCTCTTCCAGCACACGGGACTGGGCATTCGTCCGGTAAAGGATTGCAAAATCACTATAATCCAAACCATTCCGGGCTTTGTTTTCCAGAATGCTATAAGTGATCTGCTCCGCCTCCTGATACTCATTCTCATACTGCTTATACTGAATCAGGGCTCCATCTTCCCTGGCTGTCCAGAGTGTCTTATCCTTTCGGCCTTCATTGTGCCGGATCACTGCATTTGCCGCATTTAAAATATTACCGGTTGAGCGGTAATTCTGCTCCAGCTTGATCACCTTTGCATCCGGATATTCTTCTTCAAAATTCAGGATGTTCATGATATTCGCCCCGCGGAACTTATAAATAGACTGATCATCATCACCTACCACGCAGAGATTCCGGTATTTTCTGGCCAGCTGGCGCACCAGCAGGAACTGGATCTCATTCGTATCCTGATACTCATCCACCATAATATAACGGAACCGCTCCTGATACTGCTCCAGCACATCCGGGCAATCCTGAAACAGCTGCACGGTCTTATAGAGCAGATCGTCAAAATCCAGTGCATTGTTGCTGTGCAGCCGCTTCTGGTACTCCGCATACACCCGTGCCATCTGCATCTTCCGGTAATCACCCTGTGCCTGCAGATCATACTCCCGCGGCGAGATAAAATTCTCCTTTGCCTTTGCGATCGCACTCATTAATGTCCGTTCCGGATACATCTTCGGGTCTAACTGCAGCTGTTTTGTCACCTCTTTGATCAGTCGTTTCTGATCGTCCGTATCATAGATTGTAAAATTCGAAGCGAATCCGATGCGTTCAATGTGCCTTCTCAATATCCGGACACATAAGGAATGAAATGTACTTACCCATACGCTCTCCGAGCCGTAACCGATCAGATCATCCACACGTTCACGCACCTCACCGGCCGCCTTGTTTGTAAATGTAATTGCCAGAATATGATAGGGATTGATTCCCTGTTCGATCAGATATGCTACTCTGTATGTAATTACTCTGGTCTTTCCGGAACCTGCTCCCGCCAGAACGAGCATTGGTCCTTCTATATGCTCCACCGCCTCCTGCTGCGGCTGATTCAGTATTGCCTGCATTTAAGCTCTCCTTTTCTTTCTTAACTTCCTGCTTCCTATATCTGGATATATATTACCACAGTTTTTCTTCCAATCCTAGTTTAAAATGCAAACATACATTCTGTTTTTATTTTGCTTTCTGCTATTGCTCCTGTTGTTCCGCCTTATATTGATCAAACGCTTCCAACTGCGTGTTCCAGTCTGCATAATCCGGGTTTTCGCGTTTATCCTCAAACAGTTCCGTTTCTTTCAGATATTTCCCTACATAATCTGTCACTTTCATGGCACCATTGTAATTCAAATGATCGCCTTTATCCCTGCTATCCGTATTCCAGTCGATCGCCACCTGATCCGATTGCAGATTCAGATCTATATATTCCACACCCAGTTCTTTAGCCAATTCTTCTACACTATTATGCTTTTTATAATTCCAGTTCTTTGTGCTCGGTGTGCTGATCAATACCAGTCTGGCATCATTTTCCTCACAATATTTCTGTATCTCCCGTATATACCGGAGATTCTTTTTCGGGATTGATATTTTCCCGGAGTTTTCCTGCATATAACCGTTTGTATCCGCCGGATCTGCTTTTGTATAATAATGATATCCTTTATCCCGTTCGATATTGGTATATTCCACATCGTCTATCAGATCCTGTGTCTGGATCGTCTTCCAGCGGTCATGATATCTGAAAATCGGAAGTTTGTCCTCCAATGTATTCGTTATGATCTGTGCATAGCCGTAATCCCGGAAGAATGCATTTGTTTCCAGGAACACCACCTTCGGTCTCTGGGTTTCAAACGTTTTCCGAAGAAAATCGCAGGTATAGTACATTTTCTGCTGTGTAGTGCCACATACATATGTCGTAATTCCGTATGTTCGCCATAGTTCCAGCGGTATATAACCGCAATAGGTCTCACTGTCCCCCAGAATCACTGCATCAATCGTGTTTTCCGGTTCTGCCAGGATTCCGTTTGCCTGTTCATCCTGAATGCCTTCGGCACTTGTATTGTTTCTCGGCTGGAAGATCACTGACAATATCCAAAGCAAAGCAATCAGAATACCAATGAACAATATCGTAGTTAAGATGTTTTTCCATGCTTTCTTCATAACAGCTTCTCCTTAAAAATTCGCATAGATCGGGTCTACCGGAATATACCCTGCTCCATAGGCGCCAAATATCACAATAAACAGGATCAATGCATACAATACCGCCCACCGGACAACGACAGGCTTCTTTGCCAGTGCTTCACGGACGATCACACCCTTTTCATTCCATACACTGATCGCAAATATGATCAGAATCGTAACCAGAACAATTCCCATATCCTTCCAGTCAACTCCCATCTGCTTCAGCAGATCACCATTCAGCGTTGCAAACCGGAAATTTGTAACCATCTGCCGCAGCATTGCAAATCCCGCCTGTAGAGTTGATGCGCGGAAAAACATTTCGCCGATCACTACCAGGATGCCGGTTCTTATTATCTGAAATACCCGGTACCCAAACCACTCCGGATTGATATGACACTTCCGATGCAGCCATTTTACTGCCGGCGCCGCGATATTGCCCAACAGAATAAAGCCGAAATGATACATGCCGAAAAATATATAATTCCAGCCTGCTCCATGCCATAATCCGTTGCATAGCCATACCAGAAACAGTGCGACCGCTCCCGCAAGCAATGGTCCGAAATGATTACCAAGTTTCTTCCTGGCCGCCGTTGTCAGCTTTTTCATCGGCTTTGACATAGTTACAGGATAGAAAATATAGTCCTTAAACCATGCTCCCAATGAAATATGCCAGCGCATCCAGAATTCCGAAATTGTCTTCGAGAAAAACGGTCGTTTAAAGTTCTCCGGCATACTCACGCCGAAGATCTGTCCAATACCCATAACTGCATCCATTGTTCCGGAAAAATCCATATATAACTGAATTGTATAACAAAGGGATGCAAGTGCAATTACACCACCTTCATAATCCGCATAGTTTGCAAACACTTCCTTAACCAGCGGATTCAGTCTGTCTGCTATGACCAGCTTTTTCATCAGTCCAAAAGCCACTCTTTGCAGACCCAGACTCAGATTATGATATTCAATTCCTTTTACCTCCCAAAGCTGTTGTGCTGTTTGATCATATCTGCAGATCGGGCCTTCCACGATCTGCGGAAAAAACGACATAAACAGCCCAAGCCGAAAGATATTATCATCTGCCGGAATCGTTTCACGATATACATCGATCAGATAGGACACTGCCTGTAATGTAAAAAACGAGATACCGATCGGCATGAGATAAGAAGGCACCTGCAGCTGAAGCGGAAGCTTCAGCATAGTAAAGACCGCATTCAGATTCGTTGTGAAAAACGGCGAATATTTCAAGGTCAGAAGCACCCCTATATGAAGTACAATCGCAAATGCAAGCACCCACCGGCTCTGTTTCAGGAACCGCTTTTTTATCTCTTTTCTCTCTGCCTTTTCCACTCCCTTAACCGCTTCATTTCTGGCCCTGTGTATCCGGTCCAGCCACAGACCGAAATAATGGATAGATAATGTTGTCAGCAACAGGTAGATGACCAGTTTTCCGCTTACCAGCCAGAAAAAACCATAGCTCGCCACCAGCAGGAAATATTTGCGTAATTTCTGTGGAAGCAGCGAATATAAAATCAAGCATACCGGCAGAAAAATCACCAGAAATGCAATCGAAAAATATGATGTCATCGTATCATATCTGCCACCCAGAAACAGTGTGGATAACTGCATTTATTCCTCCTCCTGCAACCGTTCGATCATATTCCACATTGCTTTTGCGGAATTAAAATTGGCAGGGATGATCTCTACTGCCGGAATTGTAATATCAAACTCATCTTCCAGCTCCGCTACAAGCGAAATGATCGATAGTGAGTCCAGAATATGTCCATCTACCAAATCCTCACATGTGTTATAGTCTACATCCGGCTGGATATCTTCCAGTATTTCAAGTAATTGTTCCATTTTTCTCTTCCTTTCTATAATCCTTCTTCATGATTCCTTTTCAGAATCCGTGCTTTATTGTAATGCAGTTTCATTAAAATCCAATTTCTTTTTTCTTACTCTTCTCTTACAATTTCACATCCGGCATATTCAGTCCGGCTGTTTCTACCGGTTCCCGGACACACATATATTCTCCTTCTTCTGTTTTGAGGAAGACTGCCGGAAGCTCCCGGCTCAGAAATAATGCGATTCCTTCGGTAACACAATAGGCCCCGGCATTTTCAAAACATATCAAATCGCCGATCTCTGTTGCCGGAAGCAGTACCTGTTTCGCCAGAATATCATTCATGGAGCAGAGTGAACCGCACAGATTATAAGCAATCTCCGGTTGTTTGTCCGATTTTTCTCCGCATAGCTTCAGAAACGGTTGTTTCATCGCCATATGCTGTCCAAAATATGCAAGCTGATGCATTCCGCCGTCAAGCAGCAGATAATTCTGACCGCCATTGGTCTTCTTATCTACAACATGCGTATAATAACTGCCGCAGCCGGCTGCGATGCTTCTTCCCAGCTCCAATACGATCTGGGGAGTATTCACCATCCCCTGTACAGCCTCCGACAATCCGGCAAGCAGAAGCTCTTCGTCTATTTCATCTTCTTTAAAATACGCAACCGGCAATCCCGGACCATATTCCAATTCCTGTGCCTCATATCCATATAATTCTTTCAACTCAGACAGGAGCAAATCAAGCCGGCTTATCTCTCTTTTTATTTTCTTCACGGAATTTTTCTGAGTTCCCGAGAAAAACTGAATTCCGCGAATCACCAGCTCCGGATATTTTTCTCTCTGCTTTATGATTTCTTTTATTTCCTCCGGATTCATTCCAAACTGGCTGTTATTTGTCATCCGTAATAATAGCGGGATCTTCTTTCTGCGTTTCTTTCTTAACTGCAGAAATAATTCAAACTGTTCGGCAGACTCCACTGTAAAAATCCGGTCATCCTCCAGCTCTGTCATCCGCCGCATGACAGCCGGTGTCTTATACACACCGGAAATCACCATCCGATGATCCGGCACTTTCATTTTTTCACAAATAACCGCCTCACCGGGAGAGCAGATTTCAAACCGTTCCACCTCACCGATCAAGTCCCGTATCAGGAATGTATTCGCTTTCACCGCATAGCAGAGCTGCACTGACTGCGGAAGCCGGCTCCTCAGATATGCTACCCGTTTTTTCAATACTCCGATATCAAATACATAATAAGCTGTATCCATCTTCTGAATATCCATACTATCTGTCTCCCTTTCTTCTGCCTGTCATTTCCGTTAGCAGTTTACGGTCAATTTTCCCGTTCTTTGTCATCGGCATTTCCTCTACTCGCATCAGTACACCGGGCACCATAAATACCGGCAGTTTCTCTTTCATAATTCTATGGAGTTCCCCCTTTTCAACGGCACCTGTATAAATGCCTTTTAGTCTGGAATGCTTTTCATCAAAAAGACAGCAACAACGTTCCACGCCATCAATTTTAGCCATTTCCCGTTCAATCTCTTCCAGTTCTATCCGGTGACCCAGATACTTGATCTGAAAATCCTTTCTTCCACTGAATAAAAGTTCGCCTTTCTCATTATATTTTCCGAGGTCTCCTGTCCTATATATCCGCTCCGGATATGCTGTGTTCCACGGATTTGCCGTAAAATGTTTCTCATTTTGCTCCGGCGCATTATAGTATCCAAGCGCAAGTGCCGTTCCCCGTACACAGATTTCTCCGATCGTTCCCGGTTGCTCCACCCGTTTTTCCTGCGTATCCAGAAGGAACACATCTTCATCAGGAAACGCTGTTCCGATCGGAATTCCATCCGAATAATCACGCTCCGCTTCCAGAATATGATATGTGCAATTGCAAGTCACCTCTGTCGGTCCATACAGATTCACATACATTGCATCCGGTAAATGTTTCTTAAAATCCATCAGTGTCTTATATGGCATCACTTCACCGCTAAACAAAATCTTATTGACTGTTTCCGGCACCTTATAATCCAATCCGTGAAATGTCGTGATCAGGTAAAGTGCGGACACTGCCCAGATCAGTGTCGTCACCCGGTTTCCTGTCAGATAATCCAACAATTCCGTCGGTGCGGAAAACAGCCTCCGCGGTACAATTACCAAGGTTGCACCTGCTTTCAGGCATGAATAAATGTCTTTTACCGATACATCGAAATCAAACGGTGCCTGATTGGCAATCCGGTCATCTTCCGTAATATGAAACAATTCGGTAAAACAATCTATAAAGTCTATGACACTCCGTTGCCCAACTACAATTCCCTTCGGTACTCCGGTCGAACCGGATGTAAAGTTAATATATAGAGGATCCAGATCGATCCTGCTCTGCTCCACCTTCCGCAGTCTATCCTCTGCGGGTTCTGTCTGCTTCAATTCTTCTATATCCAAAACCGTAACGCCTTCAAATATCCTGCATGCCATATCATGCATCTGTCCGGTAGTAATAATTACACATGGCTGCAGAACCGACAGGATCTGCCGAAGTCGATTATCCGGAAGCTCTGGATTTAAAAACGAGTAACACCCTCCCGCATATACTGTTCCCAGAAAGGCACACAATGCATCTGCACTTTTTTCCATATAAATACCTACCGGAGCATGGTCCGATATCGTAACTGCAAGCCCGCTCCCGATACATTTGCAATCATAAAGCAGCTCCCTATATGACAAGCTATCCCTTTCATCAATTACAGCAATTTTATCAGGGTATTTATCTGTACTTTCCTCTAGATACTTTAGGATACTGGTTTGCATATCTTCCGCCTCTTTTCGCCTTTTCTCTATTCTAATGTTGTTTCTTTTTTTACCTGCATTCTACCAGTGTTCGTATGCATTTACAAGAGTACTTTTATGTCGATTTTATTAAGATTTGTATTTCTAAGATTTTTTCATGGATTTTGTATGAAAACTTTTCTTTCATTGAAAGTTTTTTGAAAGATAACACAAAAAGGGCGCCGAAGTTTTCCTTCAGCAACCCTTCCGATTCTAATTTTAGAATTATAATTTCTAGCCCAACTGCTTACCGCAATTGCCGCAGAACCGATTACCATTCGTCGGAGTTCCGCAATCCGGACAGAACTTCGGAATTGCTCCACCGCCATTCTGCACCGGTTGTGCTCCCTGATTCATGTTTCCCTGACCGGCAGGATTCTGGTTCATCGCATTCATGTTATTCATCATCTGCTGTCCCATCATCATTCCCATCTGGGCGCCCATCATGGTATTCATCATATTGCTTCCGTTCGCAGTACCATTGTTCCCCGGTCTTGTCATTGCATCTACCATGCTGACCTGCTGGAACCGGTTCATGTCACCAACCATGGAATACTCTGCTGCCTGATCGGCACGCTTGGTAATATTCTCCGGATAAGAGAACTCATCGATTCGGAAATTCACAACCGATAGTCCGATCTTCACAAACTCCATATCCAGGTCTTCTTTGACTCCATTCTGGATCTCCGTGATATTCGCCTGCAAGTTGAAGATATCCTGTCCAACCTTTGAAATCCAACGGATCAGAAGTCCTGATAACATAGACTGCATCAGCTCCCGAACCTCTGTGATCGTATACTGTTTCTTCACTCCTGCGATCTTCTCAATAAATACCAGATAATCTGAGATCTTCACATCAAAAGAACCATTCGCACGGATCGGAAGTCCTCCCGGAAGTCCCGGTGCCTGTATCCGGACCGGTGTCGGTGTACCCCACTTAATATTGAACTGCTTCGTATTAATAAATAATACTTCTGCACGTATTCCGCTATTGAAGCCGAACTTAAACCCTTTTAGAGTAGACAGGAAAGGAATGATCTGTGTCTCAATATCATAACTTCCCTCGTCCTTAAAGATACCTTCTACCTTTCCGTTATACATAAAGATAGCATCCTGCCCCTGACGGAGGATCAGTCTGGAACCCTTCTTAATCTCCTTATTGGACCATTTCCAGAACAGGACATCATCCCGGTACTCTTCCCATTCAACTACATTTGCCAACTGATTTGAAAACAAACCCATCTTCTAGCCTCCCTGCTCTATCTGACCTTCCGGCAATTACAGACCCATCTTAGCCTTCAATGCTGCCAATTCATCCTCAACATCTGCTGTCGGAGCAGAGTCATATTTTGCAGTCAGGTCATCCATAGACTTCTTTTCTGAAGTGCTGTTAAGCTCCGCCATTGCATTTGCTTTATCCAACATGTTATTCGCCTTTGCTTCCATTCTGTCAAATGCAGACATAGATGCTTCAGCTCCGCCCATAGAACTTCCCATTTCATTAATACGTTCCTGAGCCTTGGCAACTCTTACCTTTGCCTTAATCTCATCTCTTCTGGAATTTAAATCATTGATATCTTTTACCAGCTTATCATGCATCTGACGCATCTTCTGTGCATTAGCAGCTGACAAATCATATGCCTGTTGAAGGCTCGCCTGCTTATTAGAAAGCTCTGTCTTCTTGGTAAGAAATGTTCTGGCATCTTCTTCATTGCCGGCTATCAGAGCCTTTTCTGCATATGCCTGCATCTTATTTACTTCAGCCGTACACTCATCCAGCTCACGTTTAGCGCGCTGCTCATCTGCCATAATAGCGGCTGTTTCAGCCTTTACTTTACCAAGATCACTATTCAAATCCCGTAAATACTGATCGATCATCTTCTCCGGATCCTCTGCCTTATCCAATAATGCGTTAATGTTTGCAGACATGATGTCTCCAAATCTTTTTAAAATTCCCATTTCAAAACCCTCCTTAATATTCTAAACCACTTTATGCTTATTTTCCGATAATTACCCATTGTTGTCCAGATAATTATCAGCAAAACAGCAATACAACGTTAATTATACAACACTTCAAATTCCTCTGCAAGTATATACAGAATCTTTATACTTTCTTTATACAAACCCTTTTCGTATTCATTATCTTTTACAGGGGCCGGCGTTTTTTTACCCTTTTCATTCTTTTCCGTCAAGTTCAGCTTGATTTTACAACATATGGCATCAATTTGATATAACCCATCCTATCGCCATGTTATTATAACAATGTAAATAAAAGGTTTCTCCAGAGATGAGTTCAGAATCTGTTTTGACTCCCATCTCGCAGACAATGAACTTTATGATTATTATCTCTGTTGGAACCCTCCCTCATTTACATACTTTAACTCCCAAAAGCAAGGACAGTGCTCTCCCCCCCTCTTGAGTTGCTGTCCTTGCGCATTTTAAATATCTTTATTATTTTTTCCTTGATTCTTTTTATACATTATCCTCCCATTCCTCCAAAAATGCCCGAAAGTCCCCTCGTGCGGCTTCGATCTTAGCCGGATCCTGTGTATTTAATGCCTGGTCAAATTTCTGCAGGGCATGCTCTACAATCTTACGCTCATCTCCAAGACTTTCTTCATATAATCGCTCTCCACGAAGCAGAAGCAGCTTGTTTTCTTCCTGTTCTCTCGGCGGAATCTTCAGATAAGCCAATTCTTCCATACGTGCGGCAATCTCTTCATCCGTCATATCGACCTGCTGTCCCTTCAGGATCTGCTTTACAGTCTTTCCTGTAGAATTCACCTTTACCTGAACTTCCAGAATGGAATTCACATCATATGTGTAGGTAACATCGATACTCTCCTGCCCCTTCGGCGCTTTCGGGATCTCGATTTCCAGCTTTCCAAGCAACAGATTATTAGATGCGAACCTGCTCTCGCCCTGCAAAACAGAGACCTCCACCAGTGACTGATTATCCCGGATCGTATACATAGTCTCCGTCCGGCTGGCCGGTATCACGGTATTCCGCTCAATGATCGGACAGAAATAGCCGCTTTCATAACCACCGTTCTCCCGCTCCACTGCGACCTCGGTTCCCAGTGTAAACGGACATACATCTGTCAGAATGATCTCCCGGATAGAATCCTTCCGTTCTTTCATGGCTGCCTGAACGGCTGCCCCCAATGCAATCGCCTCATCCGGATTTACACTGGTATCCGGCAGACTCCGGAACAGCTTGCTTACAAACTTCCGCACAACCGGAAGCTTGGTCGCGCCGCCTACCAGAACCACCTTATCAATCTCTGACAGCCGCAGTCTGGAGTCTGCCAGACTCTTCCGTACCGGAATCCGGATCCGTTCCAGCAGTTCCTCACACTGCTTCTCATAATCATTGATATCAATCGGATACTCGTAGGTCTCTTCCCGGATCACACAGGTCATTGTCGATACCCGTTCATTCTCAAAGCCGATCTTACAGCTTTCCGCCTGCTTATGAACATACCGCAGGGTCTTCCGGTCCATCGCCTCCCGATCCAATTGCGGAAATTTTTCAAAAAACATATTCTCCAATACATTGGTAAAATCCTCGCCGCCCAGGAAGTTATCACCTGCAACTGCCCGTACTTCCAGAATCGGACCGGATAGTTCCAGAATCGATACATCAAAGGTGCCGCCACCCAGATCAAACACCAGAAACTTAGCATCCTGCTTACATTCATATAATCCATAGGCGATAGCTGCCGCCGTAGGCTCACTGATGATCCGCTCTACCTTTAACCCGGCCAGCTCTCCCGCCCGTTTCGTTGCTTTTCTTCTGGCATCATTAAAATATGCCGGCACACTGATGACTGCCTCTGTCACCTCTTCACCCAGATACACCTCTGCATCTTCCTTCAGAGAGCGCAGTACAAAGGAGGACAGCTCCTCTGAAGTAAAGAAATGATTCCCCAGATGATATTTCTTATCCGTTCCCATTGTCCGTTTAAAGACACTTGCCGCCGTTTCCGGATACAGGAGCATCCGTTCCCTTGCGGTCTCACCCACATAAATCTCATCCCCGTCTGCACTGACAATGGATGGTGTCAGATTCTTTCCCAGACGGTTCGGTATGATTCTGGGTCCTTCTTCTGTATAATAAGCCACTAAACTATTGGTGGTTCCAAGATCGATTCCTATTATCATGTCGTTCACCTTTCTGTCTCTGTATTTCTTAACTCTGTTACTCCTCTGCATGCCGGTTCAGATTCCGGATTGCCAGAACCAGCTCCTGATCCCAAGGATCATAGCTTAAGCCTTCCCGGTAATATTCCAGTGCCTTCTGCACATGTCCCTGTGCTTCTTCGTACATGCCCCATACGATCATTACTTCCGAGCAGCGGGTGTGGGTACAGTGCTTGCACTTCGGTATACTGCCGACACGCTGTAACAGTTCCTTCATCTTCGTATAATCCCGCAGGCACATATAAAGCTGTGCCCGGTAGACCATTCGTACCGGCGCCAGTGCCACAAATGACAGGTAACGTTCCTCAGAGCTGACCACATCCATCACCTGTCTGGCAACCTTAGCCGCCTTGGCATACTCTTTTCTGAGATAATAAGCCACCGCTAGATGTGTTCCGGTATTTTCAAAATCCAATCCCTGTTTTACACGGATCTTCATAGACTGTTTCAGGATCTTGATCGCCGGCTTCAGATCTCTGCAATAAAACAGGTACAGGCCCCATTCTTCCAGAACCTCTGCCCGCATTTCCCAGTCATCCTTCTCATGTCCGGTAATTGCCTTTCCATAAGCCAGCAGATCCTGATACGCATCGATTGCCTTCTCCTTATTGCCTGCGATCACATATAACTTTGCTTTCTTTTCAAGGTAAGCATTCTCATTGATCAATCCCTTTTTCTGAACAATATTTAAGGTATTCAGTGCCCGATCAACCTCTCCGAGCACCATATAATAATCACTCATTGCCAGATAAACTCTACGCTCGACACCGAACTCCGCCGCTGCCTGCTTCAAGGTCTCGATCGCATCCTGCCACTGCTGCATCGCCTCATAGGTCCGCGCCAGATTCATAAACGGAAGCAGGGTATGCTCATCTTCCATACGCTCGATGGCCTGCTTGAAATACGGAACGGCCTCTTCATACCGTCCTTGTATCCGCAATGCATATCCGATATTATTGTATGCATACAGGTTATCCGGCTCCAGCTCCAGTGCCTTCTTATAATCTGCGATCGCCGGTTCAAACTCATAATGATCCATATAAAGGAGACCCCGTTCAATATAATAATATGCATCCGGAACGAGTTCAAGCTGTGCATTGATCTCCTCCAATGCTGACTTATAATACTGTATATCCTCTGTCTGCTGATACTTCCGAGAATATATCTCCATCAGATAATGATGGGCACTCGCATGCTCCGGATTCTTCTGCAGGGTTAACCGAAACTCCTTCTCCGCTTCCTCCATTTCTCCCATCCGGTACAGGCAGACACCACTGTTATATATAAACTCATCATTCTCTGCCACGGTTTTCTGCAGATATTTATACTCCTTTATAGCTTCCGTATATTTCTTCTGATCCCGCAGGATGTCTGCCCGGATCCAATGGAACCGGTAGTTCACATGTGGTTCCTTATAGACCTCGGCGATCAGTTCCAGTGCCTTCTCCTCTTTATCCATATCCATATAAAGTATTACTTCTTCCAGTATCAGGTCCTGCATATCCACAGCCTCACCGGCCATTCCGTCCTTCTGCATCTCCTCATCAAATACCTGAAGCTCTGTCTTCTCACCGGTCACATCTCCGGCCGCCTGCTTCTCCTGCAGCTCCTGTCTTAATGTCTCACACAGCTCCAGCACCTTCTCGGATTCCTCCGGAGTTGCTGCCAGATTCCGCATAATCCGGATCTCCATATACTGAATGGACTCATGATGAATCCCTTCCTCCTTCGCTGCCTCTATGACCTTCTTCGCATCCTCATACTGCCGGTAGATGCAGAACACCTTCGCCGCCAGAAGATACGGTTTATAGTATGCCGGAAAAATCCGGATCGCATTATAGTAATCATCTACTACATTCTGTCCGTCCTGCAGTTCAAAATACACCTGCTGTCTCCGCAGATAGGCCGGATAATAAGACGGATCCTCCTCAATAATGGCAGTACAGGCATCTGCACATTTATGATACTGACCATTCTCATAATACACCTGTGACAGCAGATCCATAAAGGAATGCCGTGCCGCCTGATCTGCTTCCAGCTTCGTTCCTTCCTCCAGATATCCGGCTGCCTGCTCGTAATCCTTTAACTTGTAATATGCCATGCCGATTGCAGATTTAATAAACCCTTCCCGGCTTCTACGCTTTCTGTATTTCTCACTGCCATCATCCACGAGGTTCTCTCTGGCCGCTTCCCATTTCAGAAGATACGGGATTGCCTGCTCATACTGATTCTCCCCAAGATAACAGCGGCCCATCATATTTACATAATCATAATATGCATCTTCGTCCTCTGTAATATGAAGCTCTTCCAAGGTCTTAATTGCCTCTTTAAACCGTTCATTCTGGAACAGACACCAGCATGCCTCGATCACCGGTTCCTTATCTTCCGGATTTTTTTCCGCTTCCTCCCGATAATACTGCAACAACGGTTCATTCAGCTGCCGCATCATATCAAGTACATCTTCATCCCTGCCATTCTCCTCCAGCAGGTCCATGATCATTTCCTTCGCCTCTAAGTACTCTCCCTGATGCATCCGGTATCCTGCCATTGCTGCTCTTGCATTATAATTCTCAGGATACCGATCTAAAATCCGCTGCCAGCAGTCCTTCGCCGGCTCCCACCGTTCATTCTCCCGGTAGGCACAGCCGCTCCAGTACTCCACATAGACATCGCCCCGATTGTCCTCCAGCAGCTTCTCCGCCAGTGCGACTGCCTTGCCCGGTTCTTTCTCCAGCAATGCCACCTTCAGACGCTCCACATTCTCATACGGATGTCTGACCTCATAGTCTTTCAGCGCATCTATCTTCTGATGGATCCCCTCTAATTCTCCGCGGTCAACCGCTGTCTTAATATCAAAATATGCCTGCAGATATGAGTCGATCCGGATCTCTGCTTCATCCAATCCCAGAATCTCCAGCTTCTCATATGGTACAAAGTTCTTATTTTCTACTTGGTACTTTATATAATCAAGGAATTCCTCCGGAAACTTTTCTTCCAGTTCTTCCCGTTCTCCGATGATATGGAACTCCCGGTCGATCAGCTGCCAGATTTCCTGACTGACATACACATGCTGCATCATAAATACCAGAAACCGCTCTCTGGCCTCCAGTGCCGTATCCAGTCCGATACACACCGGATCCTCCAGAAGCTCCTTCCAGCATACCGGATCATTCCTGCTCGACAGATACCAGTAGATATTTCCGACCTTATCCAGCCACTGTCCGATCTCGTCCTTTTCTTCCTCTTCTATCGGCTCCTGTAACGGGTGTCTGGCTGCATCCACTGCAGTCTCGTATGCCTCCCGCAGACGCTTAAAGCCCTCCGGATCATCCTCCGGATTCACACCGACCAGCAGCTTGTGATACTGTGCCTTGAGCTGTTCCTCATCCTCTGTCGGCTCTATCCCTAATATTTTCCATGCAATTCCTGTTTCCATTCCGTACTCCCTTACTACTTCCAGTATTGTTATCCTTTAGAATAACATATTTTTTTCTGTCTGTCGAACGTTCCCGGCAGTTTTCTGCCAAAACCATCATCCGTCCTGTGGTACAACCTATCTGAATCATTACAGGAGACAAATTCTCCCGGAATACTATAGAAATGGAGTGATATACTTATGCGTTTACGATATCTGTGTTCCTGCCTGCTTCTGGCAGCATTAGTCATTTTTTACTGTACCGGTTCCGACTTCACCCCGGCAGAGTTCACCTATCTGCCGGCTTCCCGCGTCACTCCCACCGGTTCTGTCCCCAAACGTTCCGATGGGACAACCATCCGTTATACACCGAACTATCCCCTGCATTTCATCGGTGATTCCCGGACTGTCGGCATGCAGCAATCGCTCCCCTCTGACACACCGAATCTGTCCTATGCTTCTTTTACTGCCAAAGTGGGACAGGGCTATTCCTGGTTCTCCGGCCGGTCTGACCTGACCTCCTCCGCGCCCCGGATCCTGCTCCTGAATCTGGGTGTCAATGATCTAACAAATGTCTCTGCCTATCAGGCCTTATATGAAACCTATGCCAACACCTGCTGGAAAGACTGCCCTATCTACATCATCTCGGTGAATCCCTGCTGTGCTCCCTGCACCAGTGTTACTAATACCCGGATAGAAGCCTTTAATACTTCCATGGAGACCTGGGTGGAAGCCTACAACACATCTCTTCCGGATACAGAAAATGCCCCGGCATCCGCCAGGGCACTTCCCATTCATTATATTGATACGTATCATTTTCTGTTGGAAACCGGTTTCTCCAGCTCCGACGGCCTGCATTACAATGCAGCTACCTATCAGAAATTATATGACTTTATTTTAGATCAGATTGAGGAACCTATCGGGGATGGTTCCGGCATCTATACGGTCTCTTCCTGAGGGAACTTCATATCCCAGGTTCTTCTCACAGTATCCAGAATCCGCATCATAAACAGCGTATCTGCATGTGTCATCTGCGGGCATTCCAGCTTCTTCGCCTGAATCGCATGCACACAGGCCTCTACCTCATATTCCAGTCCACTGATCTGTTCCGGCCGTTCTGACCGCTCCAGACAGTTTCCCTGTGCATCATATACCTCATAGGACCGATAATTATTAATATCCTTCACCAGCACATAGCCGTCGGTTCCGTAAATCTTTCCCTGTTTATCCGTATTGGATAACATCGTAGAATACAGACCTGCGATCGCGCCGTTCTCATACACCAGGTTTATAAACTCCTGGGCATCCACGCCGGAATTCATCCGAACCATGGAAGTCGAGATATTATCTATCTCCCGTCCCAGAATCTGCAGTGCAAATGTGATCGGATATACACCGATATCCAGCAATGCACCACCGCCCATATCCAGACGATTCACCCGATCCTTGTCCTTCAGGTCATAGCCGATATCTGCGATCACCGATGTCACCTCACCAATGGCACCCTTCTCCAATGTCTTCTTCAACTGCTGCATCAATGGCATAAACCGTACCCACATTGCCTCACATAAAAATACCTGATGCATCTCCGCCAGGTCGATCAGTGCCTGTGCCTGTTGCTCATTTAATGCAAACGGTTTTTCCAAAAGCACTGGTTTTCCGGCCAGAATACAGGCTCTTGCCTGTGCATAATGCAGATGATTCGGCGTTGCAATATAAATCAATTCCACCTGCTCATCCTGAATTAATGTCTCATAATTCCCATAGTGTACCTTTGCTCCGTATTTTTCGGCAAAGGCCTTTGCCTTTTCTTCCGTTCTGGATGCAACTGCATAAAGCTCTACCTGCTTCATCTGCCGCACGGTATCCGCCATCCGTTCTGCCATATGTCCGGCGCCTATAATTCCAAATTTCAATGACATGCCTGTCTTCCTCCTGCAATCCTTTCTATGATAATACCGCATTGCTGGTATAGAGCTGGTAATAACGTCCCTGCTGCTTTAACAGATCCCCATGACTTCCGCGTTCAATAATCCGTCCCTGCTCCAATACCATAATACAATCACTATTCTGAATTGTCGATAGTCTGTGTGCAATTACAAATGTGGTCCTGCCTGCCATTAATTTATCCATGCCATCCTGAACCAGCTTCTCTGTTCTGGTATCAATGGAGCTGGTTGCCTCATCCAGGATCAGAACCGGTGGATCCGCAACGGCCGCCCGTGCGATTGCCAGCAGCTGCCGTTGCCCCTGACTCAGGTTCGCACCATCTCCGGTCAGAACAGTATCATAGCCCTTCGGCAGTCTCCGGATAAATCCATCCGCATTCGCCAGCTTCGCCGCTGCCTCTACCTCTTCATCGGTTGCATCCAGTCTTCCGTACCGGATATTCTCCCGCACAGTCATAGTAAACAGGTGCGTATCCTGCAGTACAATTCCGAGCGAGCGTCTTAAATCCGCCTTCTTTATCTTGTTGATATTAATGCCGTCATATCGGATCTTACCATCCTGAATATCATAAAACCGGTTGATCAGATTCGTGATCGTTGTCTTACCGGCTCCGGTCGAGCCTACAAATGCGATCTTCTGTCCCGGCTCTGCAAACAGTGTCACATTATGAAGCACGATCTTCTCATCATTATATCCGAAGTCTACATCATCAAACACCACATCACCCTTCAGTGGTACATAGGTTGTCGCATCTCCATTCTGATGCTGATGCTCCCATGCCCACATACCGGTCCGTTCCTTGCACGGCACCAGCGTACCGTCCTGTTCTTTCGCATTTACCAGTGTTACATAGCCTTCGTCTACCTCCGGCTCCTCATCCAGCAGCTTGAAGATTCTCTCTGCACCCGCCATAGCCATAACGATTGCATTGATCTGCATGCTGATCTGGTTGATCGGCATATTAAAGCTCTTGTTGAAGGTCAGGAAGCTGGCCAGTCCCCCCAGCGTGAACCCGCCGATATTTCCGATTGCCAGAATACCGCCGACAATCGCACAGAATACATAACTGATATTACCGATCTGTGCATTGACCGGACCTAATCGGTTGGAGAAATTATTGGCCTGATAAGCACTGTCAAACAGCCGGTCATTCAGCTGATCAAACCGCTCTTCATTCGCCTCCTCGTGGCAGAATACCTTAACCACCTTCTGGCCCTCCATCATTTCCTCGATATAACCGTTCAGATTACCGATATCCTTCTGCTGTGCGATAAAATACTTTCCGGACAGACTGCTGTACTTCTTCGTAAATACCAGCATGATACCTACCATAACAAATGTCAGCAGGGTCAGCGGAATATTTAACATAACCATGCAGACCACCGTACTGATAATCGTGATCGCACTGGAGAAAAACTGCGGCATTGCCTGACTGATCATCTGGCGAAGCGTATCGGTATCATTCGTATAAATAGACATGATATCTCCATGCGCATGTGTGTCAAAATACTTGATCGGCAAGGTTTCCATCTTCTCAAACATCGCATCCCGGAAGTATTTCAGTGTGCCCTGTGTCACATTTACCATGATCCGGTTATAGGCATAGGCCGCTCCGATACCGACCGCATAGAAGCATGCCACCCGGATCAGCTGATGCAGCAGCGGCTGAAAATCCGGCACCTCCGCCTGCAGTAACGGGCTGATGAAATCATCGATCAGCGTCTGCATAAACATCGTTCCCTGAACATTCGCCAGTACATTTATAATAATGCAGATTGCCACGATAACCAGATGCACACCATAATGCTTCATCAATACACCGGCCAGCCGCTTCAGGATCTTACCGGCATCCTGTGGTGGCTGCATGCCTGCTTTCTTCTTTGCCTTCATATCTGCATTCCTCCTATCCTACTTCTTCATCAAAATCACCGGTTCCCTTGGTCTGTGACTCATAAACTTCCCGATAGATCTCACAAGATTTTAAAAGCTCCTCATGATTACCTACAGCCACCAGCTGTCCCTCATTCATAACTGCGATCCGGTCTGCCTGCTGCACACTGGAAATTCGCTGTGCAATTATGATCTTGGTCGTATCCGGAATCTCCTCCGCAAACGCCCGGCGGATCTTAGCATCGGTTGCCGTATCCACAGCACTGGTCGAATCATCCAGAATCAGGATCTTAGGCTTCTTTAACAAAGCTCTTGCAATACAAAGCCGCTGCTTCTGTCCACCGGATACATTCGTGCCACCCTGCTCAATGTAAGTATTATATTTCTCCGGAAAGCGCTCTATGAACTCATCCGCACAGGCAAGCTTGCAGGCTCTCTGACATTCCTCATCGGTCGCATTCTTATCTCCCCATCTTAAGTTCTCATAAATCGTTCCGCTGAAAAGCGTATTCTTCTGAAGCACTACCGATACCTGATTCCGCAGTGTCTCCATGTCATACTCCCTGACGTCCCGTCCGCCTACCAGCACGCAGCCGTCCGTCACATCGTACAGACGACTGATCAGATTCACCAGGCTTGTCTTGGCACTTCCGGTGCCGCCGATGATTCCTAGGGTCTCGCCTGATTTAATACTCAAATTAATATTCTTTAACACATATCCTTCGGCATCCTGCTTATACCGGAAGTTCACATTCCGAAACTCTACACTGCCATCCGGCACTTCCAGGACCGGATGCTCCGGATTCTGCAGGTCACTGGTCTCATTTAAGACCTCTGAGATACGTTCCACACTGGCGGTACTCATACTGATCATAACAAATGCCATGGAAAGCATCATCAGACTCATCAGAATATTCATGCAATAAGTCAGAAGGCTCATCAGATCACCGGTTGTCAGACTGCCTCCTACGATCATATGGGCTCCCAGCCAGCTGATGATCAGGATGCAGGCATACACCGCAAGCATCATAACCGGCATATTGCAGGCAATGACACTCTCCGCCTTCACAAACATGTTGTAGACCTTCGCACTTGCCTGTGCAAATTTATTCGTCTCATATTCTTCTCTGACATATGCCTTTACCACACGAATGCCGGATACATTCTCCTGCACACTGGCATTCAGGTCATCATATTTCCGGAACACTTCGTTGAAATACTTCATTGCCAGCGAAATGATCAATGCCAGGATTCCTCCCAGGAAAATAACTGCGATCAGATATACGGTAGCTACTCTGGCATTTACCAGAAATGCTGCAGCCATTGCGCAGATCAGACTCGCTGTTGCTCTGGTTCCCATCCGGAGCGCCATCATGTATGCATTCTGCACATTCGTAACATCCGTGGTCAGTCTCGTTACCAGCCCGGCCGTACTGTATTTATCAATGTTTGAAAACGAGAATGTCTGAATGTTTGCAAACATGGACTTCCGGAGATTCCGTGCCAATCCGGCTGATGCGTAAGCACCATATTTGCCGCCCAGAATACCCGCAACCAGTCCGACTGCCGCTGCCAGGACCATCCAGAGTCCGACAACACAGATATGCCGGATATTACCGCCCGGTACATTTACACCGTCATCAATGATCGATGCCATCAGAAGCGGAACCACCGTCTCCATCAGCACTTCCACCAGCATATAGCAGGGAGTTGCAATGGATGACTTCTTAAATTCCTTTACCTGTTTTAATAGTGTTTTTAACATCCGCATCTATCTCCTTTCCCATCTATTCCGACAGACTCCATTTTCCGGCTCAGTTTTATCAGAACTGCCTGAAACTCCTCCCGTTCCGCCTTGGTCAGATCCTCACTGAGCATCCGCTCCATATCCTGTACCCGGTTATGGATCCGGCACTCCAGCTCCATTCCCTGCTCCGTCAGCACCAGCTTTTTCAGTCGTGCATCGCTCGTCACACTGGATCTGGTGATCAGTCCATTCTTCTCCATGCTCTGCAAATTCTGTGTCACCGTTGAGCGTCTGAGGCAGAAGAAATCCTCGACATCCTTCTGATATACATCCCGTTCCTGTGACTCCAGGGCCAAGAAATGCAAGATCCGGCTCTGCGAACCGCTGATTCCCTCCTCTTCCGCCGCACGGTGGAGATAATGCTTCAGCTGATTCGACAATATAATTACCATATTTCCCAGGCATTCCGGTTCTCTTATATATTTCTCCATCGATTCGTCTCCTTTCTATTCATTCGTATCGCAGGCAAAGCATCCCGCATTTTTCACTGTTATAGTGCAAAAAAGTTCGGAATCAAATTGTTCATATGCGAACTGTTTGATTCCGAACCATATTCTAACATACCATTTTCAATTGTCAAGCCGATTCCGCAATTTCACAAACTCTACACAAATGCTTTCCCGGCTATCCTTATAACTGCTTATTATTCTCCATATATTCATCCATATCGATGATATCCCGGTTCATCTCATTTAAGATTTTTTCTGTATAGACTGCATGGATAATATTCTGTACACCGCCCAACAGCAATGCCAGACCTACCATAAACATGAATACCTTACCGACTCCAAACGGTTTAAATACCAGAAGTACACCGATGGCGACGCTGACCAACGCAAAGATCAAAAGTGCCCACCAGCCTCTTGCCTGCTGCTTCTTCGCATCTATGGAAACCTTAATCTTAAGAGCACCCTCTGCCAGCACATAAATACCGATAATAATGGACAAAAATGACATCACCCATCCCGGATGTGCAAATAGCAGTCCTCCGATTATAATGCAGATAATACTGAACACCAGATCCGATGTCAGTAACTGACTGCGGATATATCCGATCAGCTTCACCATGCCAAGTACAAAGAACACAATACCAAGTATCCATCCGACCAGGTTTACCATCGTCCCGGGAAATACCATAAATACGATTCCGGTCACACACAATATGACCGAAGAAATAATCAAGTTCTCTTTTGCTTTTTTGATTGACTTATCCGGATCCATCACTCATACCTCCATCTCATTCTAAGCCCCTCAGGGTTATTAATTTTGTTTTTAGATATCCTGCTGTGAGCCGTCTACTGAACGCCGGTGGTTCCAAAGCCACCCCGATCCTGTCCCGAAAGCTCCTTCACTTCTTCAAATACCACCTGAGGCTGATGCTTCTCGATCCGGAACTGACAGATCCGGTCATTCACCTCGATCACGGTATCACGCATTGCCAATGCCGGGAACCGATACCAATCATTCGGACCGCAATAGCTCTCATCAATAATTCCCATCGAATTGGTCTGAATGATTCCAAAATTCTTAAAGGTACTGCTCCGTGGTACGATATGTGCCTCATATCCCTCCGGCAGCTTGATCGCTACCCCTAGATGAATCAGGCGGAACTCTCCGGCTTTCATCTCTACCCGTTCTGCTGCCCGCAGATCGATCCAGTCGGATTTCCCGTCAATATACTCCAACCGTGTAATCGTATCATTTAAATACTGAATCTGTAATGTCACCTGTTCCATAATGGCCTCCATCTTCTTGTCAATTGTAATGTTACATCCCATGATATAGGAATTGTGGGAAAGTTGCAAGTACAAGCCCCAGCTGCCTTTTTATTTTATCATTACTGCCGCGTACTGCTCTGATATTTTCATTCAGATAAGCAAACAGGAATTAAAATTATAAAGGTCTTTGCAAATACACCATATCTACCAACTGCATTCCATTCTCATAGATTGGGTGGTCGTAATTATCTGTAAAGAAATTTGATATGATATGCGAACGGACAAAACCACACTTTTCATAAAATGGTATTGTCAGCGGACTATCGCCTGTTCCCACTTGCAGAATGGCGTATTGCTCTCTGTAATTATTAACAATAAACTCAATTAAGGCTCTTGCATAACCTTTCCCTTGATATTCTGGAACTGTCGCAATGTTCTTGATTTCAAGTATGTCATTTTCTTCATCGTTTATGACACACTCGCACTTGACCCCATTATCATCAAGTACATACATCTTACCGTTATCAAGATAACGATCAACCATATCTTCCTGCTCATCTGCTAAGAGGAGTAAATCAAGATATTGTTTTTTATTCTCTTTAACTTCAATAATTTTCATCAATCGCACCTCAAATTCCGATATTCCTATAATTTGTATTGTTTTTTTTTACACATATCTGTTATAATATATTTGGTGCTACCCTATTCGGTAGGCGGTTAGCCTTCTCCACAGGAGTTATAGCCATCATCAGCTTATGTATTACTTGCTTTGCTCTTGGTTATACCGTTGGTTCTGAGAGCAATAATAAGACACAAAAATAACCGCCCTGGTCTGACAAACTATCGCGGTTATTTTTGTAACTAAAATATATCAGGCTAACCGTCTATCGGTAGCACCTTTTTTAATAGTATACTAGCATTTAACCTCTCTTATGTCAAATATATATTCCATTTTCACACATGCTCAATCAAACTTAAATATATTAAGTCCTGTTTCTTCATCATGAATTCTGTCAACTTTTCCATCAATTATCGTAATTACCATTTCACAGGTTGCACTGACAACAGCCCGGTTCAGGTGTCCTCCAAACACTTCGCCTTTCTCATTTCCGGCACTCATATGAAGATGCGCATAATATTCTCCATCCATTGTATTGATCGTGCCTGTCAGTGATGTGATTTCATAATATCCTTTAAAGCTGTTTGAGTAGTATTTCTTCTCATCTGTCTTATATACTCCGACTGTGAAATCGTTGATAGCTCCAAGAGCATTGATATTGGCAAACTTTATATTCTCATTTATGGCAATCGCTTTCAGTTGCTCTAATATCTCCTCTCCTTTGTCAATCCTTGCTATTATCATATTGTTAAATTTTCTGTATTCCATTTCATTTCTCCATTCTGTTAGTATTTTATTGCTGCCTGCATACTTTTATCAAAAATCCGATTTTCTGCTTTGCTCAAGTCCTCTACAAACTTGAAGTTGTTAAAATCCACCATAATGAGACAGAGTCTCTGTTGCTAATTCTGTCCCAACTCTCATAGCCTCATAAATATTCCCATTTATCAAATGTGAACATACAAATCCTGCATGGTAGCTATCTCCACA